>Ga0233446_1000265_pt1 | contig 62801 bp, 50 predicted proteins | sample SI_124_October20_4_FD_182780 | JGI IMG/M metagenome (GOLD analysis project Ga0233446, IMG submission 182780) | Seawater microbial communities from Saanich Inlet, British Columbia, Canada - SI_124_October2016_120_MG | ecosystem: Environmental > Aquatic > Marine > Inlet | place: Canada: British...
ATGTTGATCAGCTACATGATGTGGGGTGGACGGACAGCGATATCATGGATGCTCTGGCACACGGCACCAACATGATTGCATCCAGCATTTTGATGAAGACGTTTAAAATGGATCAGACGTGCTGATTGCGTTAATCAGCAGAGCGGCTTTTTGCTTCTGCTGAATTTCTGTGTTGGCATAGGTGTTCTATAACCTCACGGTCCAGAGGGAATTGACCGGATCGGTTCGGATTCTCTGTCCGTTTTTTTGATAGTTCCTCGCGCGGCACGACCACATCCAGCCCGAAGGGAGTTCGAGCCCTGACAGCGTTATCGTCCGCCTTCACATGAGACCCATCCAACATCAAAGCGGCAGTACCTGAATTGATAATCAACTTGCGGTTTGCAACGCGTTTCTCACGGGAAGAAGCACAGACGCTGCGGCAAAATCCGCAAACTGTGTAGTAGAACCAGTCAGGATCGAAAACTGCATTCCGATAATCGCTTAGGCTGCTGACTTCATCCTGCATCTGAGGATCTTTCTTCTGAAGGCTAACGCACAGAGCGTCAAGCTCCTTCTTTTCGGTGGGCAGCGATTGGCCGAGGCGGTAAGGGCTCCAGTTAGACCAAGTCTTTGAAGCCGACAATCCCTCATAACCCGTACAACCGATCCAGCAGCATGTGTTAGGCCGCTTACAGGATATGGTTTCAATGATGCCCGCGACTGTAACCTGGGTCGATGCCTTTGGCTGAATCATTTCCACGGGGCAGACCAGGCTGCACATCTTGCAATTGTCACAGGGATGGTCCTTATCCGGAATGGGTTTATCCGGCCTCAATGCCGCAGAAGTCAAAACGCTCCCTAATTCAACCAGAGCCCCATATTCTGCTGTAAGCAAATTGCCACTCCAGCCGAGGCGACCGATCCCGGCGGCAAGGGCACCATAACGATGAGAAAAATCAGGATGGAACTCTGTCATCTCCGTTACGTCTTTGGCACCTTTTTCAGGTCGATAGTTGGCATTGATATCCACATTGACAGCTTCGTACCCTTCCGATCTTAGTTGTTCGGTAAGCGTTTCACCTATCGAATAAAGCTTCTTAACGAGGGTCTTTCGGTTTTCACAGTGAGGCCGCCAACTTTTTTTGCTAATGAATTCCTGGATGATATCCCCGTCCAGGGAGACCGCAAAACAAATAGCCGAATTTGCCGACGGTAAAAGGTAGCGTGGATCGGCCGAGGGGGGGCCGTCAGCAAGAGCCTCTGTAGTGGTTATGCCGACCAAATTAGCGCCAAGGCTCTTTGCAAGGGATTTCACCCTCGTTTCAATTGAATCCATGTGGACCTCTCATTAATTCATAGTTGATTTGCCAACAAACAGTTATACTTTTTCCGCATATTCTTGAAATATTAATGTTATCCGTCCATAAAGCAAGTTAGATTGTTAATCACTAATGCAGTATCAAAATATATTATTATTGTAAATACGTAGAGTATGCATCCCAAATCCACCATCAAATTTTCATTTACCGGCTGGACCATGGGGTTGTGCACTATCCCTGGCCATCAGCAAGGTGCCAGATGCAAGGCGACAAGGAGTGACGAGTGAGGCGTATAAGTCATACTCCGCAGTGAGGAACGACCGCCGTCAACGCAGCAGGTGGTACTTTGATGGTGGATCAGGGTCATCAACGACTTGCTTTTTTTAAACTTATTATATATTCAGGTTGTTTTGCCGTGGTATATAAAACGAGATGCAACATAATAAACTAAAAGGGTTTTAACGTTTATGAATTTGAAAAAACATCTGGAAGAGCTTGTCCCGGAACTGATTCGTCTTCGACGCGATTTTCATCAACACCCGGAACTGGGTTTCAAAGAATTCCAAACCCAGGAAAAAATAATCGCGTATCTTAATAAGACAGGGATAGAAACAAGAAAAATCGCAAAAACAGGGGTAAAAGCAATTCTGTCCGGGAAAAAACAAGGCAGGACCATTTTGCTCAGATCAGATATGGATGCGCTTCCTGTTCAGGAAGAAACAGGTCTTGAGTTTCAATCCCAACACAAAGGAGTGATGCATGCCTGTGGACATGATGGACACATGGCCATGCTTCTGGTTGCGGCAAAACTGTTGGCTGATCTGAAAGAGAGCATTGCCGGGAAAATTGTTTTTGCTTTCCAGCCCAATGAAGAAGATGCCGGTGCCTATAAAATGATAGAGGAAGATATTTTAAAAAATCCCCGTGTGGATTCAGCTTTTGGATGTCATCTCTGGAACCCTCTGAAAACAGGTACAATGGATATCTGCGATGGACCCATAATGGCTGCCAGTCATTATTTTACACTGATCATCAAGGGGCGTGGCGGCCATGCCGGTTTTGCACATGAATCAATTGATCCAATCTTTGTTTCATCACATATTATTCAGGCTGTCCAGGCGATACAGACAAGGCAAATCAATGCGCTGCACCCCGTAGTTATCATGTTTACCCGTATTCAGGGTGGGTCAAACACCACCATAATACCGGGACAGGTTATTTTACAAGGCTCTATCCGGTTTTTGGTTGATAAAGGAAGTGATGTGTTAAAAAGGTTTGAGCGGATTGTAAAAGATATCTGCCGGCTCCACAATGCAAATTGTGATCTTGAATTTAAAATTGGTAACCACATGCTTTCCAATGATCCGTCCATGGCACGGCTGGTAAGAAGAGAGGCATCTGATATTCTTAAGGATAAACAAAAGGTAAGTTCTGATTTTCGAACCATGGCCGGGGAGGATTTTTCAGAGTTTGCCAACAAGGTCCCATCAGCATATGCCTTTTTAGGAGCAAGAAATAATTCAAAACAAACATCTTATCCCCACCACCATCCCAAATTTGATATAGATGAGGATGCACTGGTCCTGGGAACTAAATTATATGTTAAAACGGCACTGGCATTTTTAAAGGAGACTATACGTGAAGAATAAATCAATAGGGAAAGGCACATGCTCTGTATGGGCCGGGGAAGAAGAATCTTTGATGCAGAATGCGACACAGGTGCCCGTGGTGCACAGTGTTTCTTTTGGATATAAAGATGTCCTCCAATGGCAGCAAGTCGCACTGGGCGAGCAAAAGGGACATATTTACAGTCGGAATACCAACCCCACAGTTGATGTGTTTGAAAATAAAATCTGCCAGCTTGAAAATGCGGAGAAAGCGACCAGTGCCTCAACGGGTATGGGAATTATCCACAGCACACTGTTTTCCTTTTTGGTACCGGGTCAGCGAGTGGTCTCGGTAAAGGACACATACGGCGGAACCAACAAGATATTTACCGAATTTTTACCTCGAATCAATGTAGAGGTAACCCTTTGCAATACTACTGATCATGAAGCGATTGAGGCTGAAGTGGCCAAAGGGTGTGACTTGCTTTATCTGGAAACACCTACGAATCCAACCATTAAGATTATTGACCTGGATCGTCTTGCCAGGGCTGGGAAAAAAATCGGAGCGATTGTTGTGGTTGATAATACATTTGCGACCCCTATCAACCAGCAACCCCTGGCTCTGGGAGCTGATCTGGTATTGCATTCGGCAACTAAATTTCTTGGCGGCCATGCCGATGCAATGGGGGGTGTTGTCTGCGGGAATAAAGAATTGATCGATCAGATTTATCATTACAGGGAGATCAACGGTGCAACCCTGGACCCCATGTCTGCCTACCTTCTGCTCAGAGGGATGAAAACACTGGCACTCCGGATCGAACGCCAGAACCAGAGTGCGTTTGAAATTGCAAAATATCTGGACTCCCATCCAAAAATTGAAAAAGTATTCTATCCCGGTTTGGAATCACATGAAGGGCATCAGATTGCAAAAAAACAGATGACCGGTTTTGGCGGTATGCTGAGTTTTATCCTGAAGGAGAATACATTTGAAGCTGTTGGTACGGTGCTGGCTCACTTAAAATTCGCTCATTCTGCAGCAAATCTTGGATCTGTTGAAACCATTGTTGGACCACCGGCAACAACAAGCCATGTGGAATGCAGTAAAGAAGAACGTGAGGCCATGGGAATTCCCGAGAGCCTGATTCGATACTCTACAGGGATTGAAGACATCAACGATCTTGTGGATGACTTGGGCAATGCCTTATCAAAGCTTAAATAATATTTTTCTGTATGTTTTGAATAAAACTTAAAAAAAGATAGTAGTAAAACTTTCCGGCGATCCAGATACGATCGCCGGAAAGTTTTGGTATTTACACAAGCACTTTTTTGAGCAAGGCTTTTACAATCTGCACCTTGAATGCGTTTTTAAGAAGTGGTTTAACTGATTGCGCTGCAATTTCCCCGGCAGCAACACCAGTTTCATCTTCAAGCTTTTTACCTTCAAGAAAGTCTTCAATTGCCTGGGCTCTTAAAGGAATGGGAGCAACAGCACCAAATACGATGTTGGCATCTTTAATTGCATCACCGTCCATATCAAAAGAATAGGCAAGACTCACAATGGGAAAATCAATGGCATTACGTATCCTGAATTTCTGATACCCTTGCCTGTTGGTTGTTTCAGGTGCAGGTATTTCAATTTCCTCTACCAGTTCATCATGATCAAGGATCGTACACTTCATGATGTCTGCAGCAAAAAAATCATCAGCACTCAAGATTCTTTTGGTGGTTTTAATCTTTGCTCCAAGCGCCATAAGTGCCGGTGCCATATCAGATGCATTCACTGCAATACAGCCACAGTTCACACACCGTTGTGCCTCCGACCGGATGTCGTCAATACCTTTTATGTCTTGAGTCCTGCCGCATTTACCATGGCTTTCAAAATGCACCTCAAGGGATTGACCCATGGGCATGTTGGATTCAGGCCTGATGTCTGCTATGGAATAAGCGGTTTCTCTTCCTGCGGCAACGGCATGGATAACCGATGCCGGTCCACTTGTTACATCACCTCCGGCATAGACACCTTTTAAATTGGTGGCACGGGTTTTTTCATCAATCACAATCCAGCCATTGTTGTTTTTAACCTGGTCCCCCGTATAGGAGATATCCGTTGACTGGCCGATTGCCAGGATAATCTGGTCCGCTTCAATCATCTGTTTTACTGAAGTATCAAAGCTTGGATTAAATCGTCCATTTTCATCAAATACGGATGTGCAGCTGACAACTTCCAGACCTGTTAGACTTCCATTTTCTTCAATAATCCGGTCCGGTCCAAAAGAAGGCTGGATGGTCACGCCTTCATGGAGAGCTTCTGCAATCTCCTCTTCAAACGCCGGCATTGTGTCTCTGGATTCCAGGCAGACCATGGTGACCTGCTCAGCGCCCAGGCGACTGGCAGTGACAGCGACATCAACTGCTACATTGCCTCCACCGATAACCAGAACTTTTTTGCCTATAGCCGGTTTTTCACCCAGTCCCATCGCCGCCAGAAAATCAATACCAGGGGTGAGAAGTTCAGCTTTTTCCATGGCAAGGGTCCTTTCACCCCAGGCACCGGAAGCTAAAAACACGTTTTCAAATTTTTCTTGAAGATCTGTCAGGGTGATACCATTTTCACCAACCGTGGTGTTGAATTTAAATTCAATGCCCATGGCTTCAAAAGCTTTGATCTGACGTTTAATGACATCTTTGGCAAGACGGTCGGCAGGGATACCGTAAGTGAGCATTCCACCTGCTTGCGGCATCTTTTCATATACAATGACCTTGTATCCTGCTTTTCTAAGAAAATAAGCAGCGGACAGGCCTGCAGGTCCGGCACCGATAATGGCTACACTTTCTTTAAGCTCCTTTTGGGGCGGTGCCAAAAGTTCTGTGGCATTGTCAAGGATGTAGTCACCCACAACCCGTTCAACATTCCGGATGGAAACAGCGCCATCAAATTCAGAGCGGTTGCATTGTGACTCGCATAAATGCGGGCATATACGCCCGGTAATTGACGGTATGGGGTTGTTTGCAAGTAGAATCAAGGCTGCACTGTCGAGGTCTCCATTGCGAACGTAGTCCATATAGGCAGGAATCTCAATGCTTCCGGGGCAGGTTTCAGAACAGGCTGGTTTTGCCACTCTCACGCTGCCAAAGATCGAATGATATCGATTGTCTCCAAGGAGAGCGCCACACTTGGTGCCTCCTTTTCTCAAACAATGAAATATATCGTCCGGAGCTCTATAATACCAGCATCTGGGTTCCTGACAAATGTTGCCGCCAAGGGTACCCATATTTCTGAGCTGTGGTGATGCCACGGTCAGAGCTGCCTGTGCCAGCAAACCATATTGTTCTTTGATTGTATCATTTTGGCAGATTTCAGTGAGGGTGGTCAATGCACCTATGTGAATCCCCTTTTGAGTTGTCTTTACATAAGATAAATCCGGAATTGTCTTGAGATCCACAAGGATTTCAGGAGACTGGGCATGAATTTTGTCCTTGAGTACTCCAAGCAAGTCTGTTCCACCTGCAATGGCAACTGCTTTTCCATTAACTTTAGACAAAATGTCCGTGGCTTCATTAAGAGATGAAGCTGATATGTGTTTGAAGTTTCTGAGAGTCATCTTTTTCTCCTTAAACCTTTCCCAGAGCCCTGAGAATTTTCTCGGGCTTGATCGGAATATCGTTAATTCTGACACCGATGGCATTGTAAATTGCGTTCATGATGGCCCGTGGTGTACATGTCAAAGTGCCTTCGCCGATTCCACATGCGCCATATTCCCCCGCACCTTTCCAGATCTCAAGAAGGATGGGATCAATCTCCGGCATGTCTGCCATGGTGGGAATTTTGTAATCAATAAAGTTGAAATTGAGGGGAACACCCGTTATTTCGTCATAGATAATTTCTTCGGTCAGGGTTTCACCCAGACCCATTACCTGACCCCCCACCTGCTGAGCTTCGGCACCGGAGGCAAACATAACAGTACCGCAGTCATTGATGACCACCAGGTGCAGTACATCGACTTTGCCCGTATCCGTATCCACTTCCACTTCGGCAAAATTGGCAAAATAAGGAACACCTGTTTTTTGAGCATTGGCCAGCTTGCTTTTTGTAATAACAATGGGCACAAGATCCCCTTGAAACAACACCTCTTTTACGGTCTGGCTCTGATCCGGGTTTGCCCTGACAAAGATACGGCCATCAACAATGTCCATCTCCTCTGATTTTACTTTGAAAATGGGTTCAGCCCTTTCAAGAACCTCCCGCCGGATTTCTTCCACTGCTACAGCAATGACTTCAGACTGCAGATAGGCCACGGAACTGTCTGTCTGCACACAGTCTTTCAGGCTGGTGTCCGTGTTAACCACGTGATTCCAAAGAATCTTTTCCGGTGTAACACCCAGAAAATTTAATGACTCGGCACACCCCAGTACGTTGCAGGTGTTGGAGCCGGTCCCGGTTTCCACGGTAGGGGCATCAAGAATTACCGTGCCGTCCGGGTTCAGGGCGATGGAAATGGGTATATGTCCACGGCGGACTTCCTGCCATTCAGCATGCCATGCCGGATGCAGTGAAAAACCGACTCCACGTTTCTTGGTTTTGTCATAAGTCGGTCCCTGGCCGGGTTTATTGCGTTTTTCTTTCCATCCTATTTTTTGAGCGCCCTGTTTGAGCACTTCTGTCAAACTCTTGTCAGGAAGGGTTTCCCATTCGTGCCCGAAATTTTTGATGCACAGATCAATGGGGTCCATATCCAGCTTTTCAGCCAAAAGGTCCACAATGTGTCCAAAAATAAGATTAAACTGAGAATTACCAACGCCACGCATCATGCAGGCCGGCAGCTTGTTGGTATATACGGCATAGGATTCCAGTTTCACATTGGGTATATGGGCAAAAGAGACTTCGGAAATTTCCAGGGGGGCAAATTTCAGAGCGAAAATAGAATGATCTGCATAGGCGCCTGTATTTCCAATGGATTTAAAGTACAACGATGTAATGGTTCCATCTTTTTGAGCGCCGACTTTTCCATAATAAATGGAGGGTTGACGCGAATCATGAAAGCTTTCTCTGCGGGTATGTTTGAATTTTACAGGACGTCCTGTTTTTTTGGAAAGAATGGCGGTAAAAAGGAAAAAGGGTTGTTCTCCTGTATCTCCCCGGCCAAACTGACCGCCGACATAGGAGCTGATCACTGTTACCTTATGCATTGGTAAATCGAGCATCTGACTTATGTGCATACGCGATTGATCCGCTTCAAATGAATTGGAGTAGAGGGTGAGTTTTTCGTCTGTCCAGTCAACCAGACAACACCAGTTATCAAGGGAGGCCTGGGTGGCGTTGTGATGGACTGAGGTAGCATCAAGAACCACCTCGGCCTGGTCAAAACCTGCTTCAACATCGCCTTTATCTAAAAAGACATCATCCCCCCCCATTTTTTCCGGGGGCAGAACATTGGTCTTGGTCATCTCCGGATGAATCAAGGGGGCACCCGGCTTCATGGCTTCAATGGGATCAAGGACAAAGGGCAGCACTTCCCAGTCGACTTCTATCAAACGAAGGGCTTCATCCGCTATTTCTTCGCTCTCTGCCGCCACTACAGCGCCGACTTCATCCGTGACCCAGCAGGCATAATCTCCCAAAACCCGCCGGTCATTAAACTCGCTCCACATCTTGCCATCATAGGATACAGTATCCACCCCATCCGTCCAGCCGGCATTTGTGGGGCGAAGTGATGTAAACTCCGGATCCTTGTAAGTCATTATAGAAACAACGCCGGGAAGCTTTTCTGCCTTACTCACATCGATATCTTTAATGCGGGCATGGGCATGGGGACTGCGCAGGACCTTGGCATAAAGCATGCCGGGAAATTTTTTCAATAGAGTTATATCATCCACATATTCGACTTTTCCACGGGCCTTTTCCCAGGCATCAATTCTGGGTCGATAGCCCCCTACAAATTTGCGATTTGAGTTTGGTCTGGGTGTATAGGGCTGCTTCATGACTTTTCTCCTTTTTTCGCAATTTTTTCTGAAGCGTGGGTTACTGCCTGGGCAATGCCGGCGTAGCATCCGCAACGACAGATATGACCGGAAAGGGCTTCTTTGATCTCCGTCATGGTGGGTATGGGATTTTCATTGAGCAGCGCTTTGGTGCTCATCACAAAACCGGGAGTGCAGATTCCACACTGAAGAGCGGTTCCATAACCGGGTTCGCTCTGTTCAGCAAAGGCTTCCACAACGGGATCATCTTTTTGAAGTCCTTCAATGGTTGTTATTTCATGACCGTTTGCCGCAACTGCCAGGGTCATGCATGACAATATGGCTTTGCCGTCCATGATCACTGTGCAGGCGCCGCAGGCACCTTCGTCACATGAAACCTTGAGCCCGGTATAGCCCAGTTTTTCTCTTAATAAATAAGAAAGAGTCATTGTTGGTTTAATGTCACGCTCATGTTCAAACGTATGCCAGCATCCATTGATCTTTATCTTTATTGCGGATAGTTGCGTGGCAACGGTTTCTTTTTTACCTTTAGATGGTTTAGACATTACTCGTCCCCTTTGGTTAATCAATAATAAAAATATTATTTAAAATGTGTTTATGTTTAGTGAATTATGCCCTGGTTTGTCAACAAAAAATTCTCAACAAAAAATTACTCATTACCGCAAAATATAAGGCTTGGGTAACATTTTCATCAATTAAATCACATAAAAACATCAAACATGGAAATTTGCCATAAATTTAAAATATTAAATTCAGTAATTTCCCCCGTTAAAAAATTTTTTAAAAACAAACAACTGCCCAAAGGACAATTTAATTTGAAACAATTCTTTTAGTTTTAATTTGAGAATATGGCATAAAATTACACGTATGACCCCGGCATGGGTGACAATCAATATTTTTTTCCCCATATCTTTTTCTAGGCCCATTCCCATACCTTTTCCCATATCCTTGGTGCAAAGGTTGAAAAAAGGAATAGCACGGAGGGATACATCATAAAAGCTTTCACCCCCCGGCGCTTTGAAAGTATCAATATACCGGCCTCTTTTTTTAAATTCTTCTGGCTGATCTTTTTTGATCCGGTCAAATGTTTGACCGTCCCATGACCCCATATTTATTTCATTTAATGCACTGGTTTTTATTACTTTTTTACCATTTGCGATTAATTGAGCCGTATCATCGCACCTGTTCAGCAAACTTGAGTAGACAGCATCCAGATTTATCGGACCAAAAGCCTGTTTCCAGTATGAGGCTTGCAATATACCAGTGGGATCAAGATCCACATCAGTTATCCCTATAAAACGTTTTGTCTCAGAACCGCAGGTCTGTCCATGTCTCAAGAGAAAAACAAAAGCATCATCCTGAGAGTATTTCCTTAATAGATTTTCCGGCGGCGGCTTCAATTCTGGCTTGTATGAGTTTAGTATGTTCATATCTTCTTGAGATGTTTATCCCGGCCCAGGGTGATTTTGTTAAATGATCCTTAAAACGTTTGTGGTAATCCAGGTCAATACCCTGTTCACTACAAATTTTATCGGCAAAATATACAAGTTCTTTCTCCCTGACAGGAGAAGTTAAATCCAAGGTAATGTCCATGTGCTGGGCAACTATTTTTGACACCTCACTGAATCCGAGATGTAAAAGCAGCTTTGCACCAGCCTGGGCATGGTTGGGTTCTATCCGCAAAATATCATGAAGCAGTGCTCCTGCTAACACCAGGTCTGCATTTAATTCACAAGATATAGCCGTGACAATTTTTAGAGCGACAAAAGAGACGTCTGTCAAGTGTGCCCGGATGCCGTCCTTATCGGGCAAGGCTTTATTTATAATGGAAAAACATTCTTTTTTGTCGGGGATATGAAGGGACAAAATTTTTTGACAGACCTGCTCATATCCTTTTTCATCATCTGCATCCATTAATATCCCCCGGTCATGCACCTTTAGAGGGGTTATCCTATTATCCCGGGACCAGAGCACATCCCTTAAGGTTGAGTCATTTTTCAAATCCAGAATATCTGTTTTTAATCCAAAAGGTATCAAGGGAGGGTGTCCTGGCTTGTCATCAAAATAGGGCATAATGACATTGTCTCTGGTTTTTTGAAATTGCCTGAGCATCAAATTAATGGTGGATGGCCGGATGGCGGGGATATCCACGGGAAGAAGGAAAAACCCATGGTTTTCAGACCCGATGTTTTTGATGCCTTTTTGTATGGAACTCAGCATACCGGATTTGAAGTCATGATTGAATACGGGAATGGCTCCGGCCTTTTCTACAAAAGGCTCGAGCGGTTTTGCGTTATGGCCTGTAACAACAACAATATCTGAAATCCGGTTTTCTTTGAACAATTCAATGGCCTTTTCCACCATTGTTTTGCCGCCAAATGACAGCAATGGTTTAAACTTTTTCATTCTGGAGGAAAAGCCGGCAGCGAGTATGACGGCAGAAACATTCATGTTTGAAGCAGGCTTCATTTTTCTGCCTTGATTTTTATAATCTCTCCCATAATACTCACAGCAATCTCTGCCGGTGTTTCTGCATGGATCTCAAGACCAATTGGAGAAAAGATTGTTTCAAGGGTTTTATCAGAAACACCCTTTTTTTTAAGGTTGGTGTAAATCTGGTTTCGTTTGGCCCGGCTTCCGATCATTCCAATATAAGCAGCCCTGGTTTTTAAAGCTTGCTCAAGCACGGACTGATCATGGAGATGACCCCGGGTTATGATGACAATATAGGAACTTTCATCTATGGAAAGACGATCAAAAGCAGTGTCAAATTTTTTTACGACACAAACAGCTTTTGAATAGGGAAACCGTTCAGGATTGGCAAATTCCTCCCGGTCATCCACCACAACGGTCTGAACGTCAATAAGATGAGCCATCCTGGCCAGTTGAAATCCGACATGACCGGCACCGAAAATATAAAGGGTGTCTGAAGGATGGATGGGTTCAATAATATATTCTTCAAGGCCGTGATTGTAAAGCACGGGGAAAGTTCCTGTAAACAGGTTATCACATATTTCATCCATCAGGGGCTTGGGTATTAAAGGCTGCCCGGTAATGGTTGTATCAGGAAGGACCAGGCATTTTCGGGTGGAAAAATCAGATTTGCTGAACCCATCAATTTTGGAAACCAGAAATCCTTTTTTCCCCTCTTTTTCAAGGCTGACCAGGGCTTTAAAAATGCCTGTCAATCCGGGATCAGGGACAAAAACCTCCATTAAAATTGTGAGATTACCGCCGCAGACCATATCCAGCCCGTCTTTAAGTTCCTTGTCCAGAGAAAACTCTTTTATCCGGGATTGATGCTTATCTATTAATTTCATGCAGGCATCCATTACCAGCGCTTCCACCAGCCCGCCGCCAATGGTGCCATATATGGTTCGATCTTTTAAAACGATCATTTTGCTTCCCGATGTTCTTGGGGTGGACCCCTTGTGGGTCATGATGGTGGCTACAGCAAAGGGATCTCTTTGTTTAAGACAATCCAGTATCTGGTTATTTAATGGTTCCATTGGCAATCCATCCGATTATACCTTGGTTATATTTTGGTTATACCCCGGTTATATTTTTAAGTTATCATTTTAAGGTAAATTCCAGCTATTTCCCAAAACTGCAATTAGGGAATCTGCAGGTTTCACAATTGGAGCAGAACCCCCCGTGACCCATTTGAACAATGTCTGATTTGGTTACAGTCTCTCCTGCCAGAAGTTTGGGTACCACCAGATCAAAAATTGAAGCCCTGTGGTACATGACACACCCGGGAAGACCGATAACGGGTATCCCATCAATATAGGCCAGCATGAACATGGCACCGGGAAGGACGGGAACTCCGTAAGATACAACCTCACCTCCGGCTGCCCTTATGGCTGCAGGCGTTAGATCATCCGGGTCCACAGACATACCGCCCGTCACCGCAATCATCCCGGCGCCTTCATCCAGAAGCCCCTTTATTGCAGAGACAGTCATGTCAAGTTCATCAGACACAATTTCTTTTTTCATGTTGCTGCATCCAAGGGCTTTGAACTTTTTTTGAACCACAGGACCAAACCCGTCCCTGATCCGGCCATTATAAACTTCCGAACCCGTCACCACAAGACCCACATCAATTGCTGCAAAGGGTCGAATGTCAATAATAGGAAAATATTGTTCGCAAACACTCTCGGCTTCAATGATCCTGTTTTTATCAATGGACAGGGGAATCACCCGGGTGCCGGCAAGTTCCTGCTCCTTATCAACAACCTGGTCTGTGTGAAGTGTGGCAAAAATCACATCAGGAACAGAATTAAGCCTGGAAAGACCCTTTACGTTGATTTTCAGCAATCCTTGTTTTAAAGCAGTGAATCCGACTTTTCCTTCCCTGGGTTCACTGATGGAAATATTGTTCCCAAGAGCTGCTTTGGCAATTCTTATGGCCGCATCATTTTCATGGATTTCTCCTTTAAGGCTTGCCACATAAATATGCTGTTTGCCTAAGTCCAGCAGTTTTTCAACATCTGCTTCAGTGATGACATGACCTTTCTTAAAAGAAGGCCCTTTGAAAAGGTCAGGGACGATTCGGGTAATGTCATGGAGCAAAACTTTACCCACAGCCTTCTGAACGGGTAAAGCAGTCATTTGATCTTTTTCATAATATTTCATTGCGGATTGTTCCTTATGTTTTTCATCACCATCCGGGTACCCTGTGCTTTAAGACAAATATATCACCTGTTCTATCTTATGATCAGGTCTGGGATTCCTTCTTTGGTCCATTTAACAAGGGGTTACAATAGGATTAAAATCTGCTTTTTGTCAAGTAAATCCGATGGATGTAAGAAATCTCTTGACCGTTAATAGCAAATCATCAATAAGGTAATCGTTTTTACTTTGACTGGTCGGTAACGTTTTGTTACTATTAGGTCATGAAGAATAAAGATTATAATAATTTTGGTTCAAACCTTGATAAACCGGGTGGCGTCTCATTGATTGCCAATGCCGATATTGCCATTATCGGGGGGGGAGTTGTTGGCTGTGCAGTTGCACGCAGAATGGCCCTGGAGGGTGCTCGTATTGTTCTGATCGAGAAAGCCTCTGATATCCTTGATGGAGCCAGCAAGGGCAATAGTGCAATTCTCCACACAGGTTTTGACGCACCTGTCGGTTCTCTTGAACAAAAATGTGTTAACAGAGGATATGAGGAATATCTTAAGATTCACAAAAGCTTTAACCTGCCGATCCTCAAGACGGGCGCACTGGTTACCGCATGGTCGGAAGAACAAGAAAATAAATTCGAGGACATTCTGAAGAAAGGACATGATAATGATATTAAGAATCTGAAGCTTTTGAGCAAAACACAGATCCTTTCTATTGAGCCCGATCTTGCAAAGAGTGTTCGGTCAGCCATATCCGTTCCGGGTGAATATGTTATCGACCCCTGGTCATCTCCTTTAGCCTATCTGCGACAGGCCGTAGACAATGGCGGGCAGGCGCTCTTTAATGCAGAGGTAACGGGGGGTGAGTTTGATGGCAATACCTGGTTGCTTACTACCAGAAAAGGACAGGTGCGTGCACGCTATGTCATAAATTGTGCCGGGCTCTATGGTGACATTGTTGATCATAATGTGCTTGGGGGTTGCGAATTCACCATCAAACCACGCAAGGGCCAGTTTGTGGTATTTGACAAGGCTGCAGGCAAATTGCTCAGTTCAGTCATATTACCAGTACCCACCGAGCGTACAAAAGGAATAGTACTTTTCCCGACTATTTTCGGAAATATTGTGGTCGGCCCGACAGCAGAGGAACAGGAAAGCCGAAACAACGCTTGTGTTGACAAAGAAATCTTGATCTCGCTTACGCGGCAGGCTATCGAAAAACTTCCAGCCCTTGCCAATATTCAGGTAACGGCAACCTATGCCGGAATTAGACCGGCCACTGAAGAAAAACACTATCGGGTCATCCAGGATTCAGACCGAAATTGGATAACCCTTGGCGGAATACGTTCTACAGGACTAACCGGGGCATTGGGTCTGGCTGCGCATGTCCATGACCTGCTCTCGGATCAGGGTGCCGATTTTAAAGCCTTAGATAACCCAAGTATACATCCTGTCCCAAACCTTGCAGAGCATCTTCCCCGTGACTATAAAACACGGGGCTACGGCGAGATTGTTTGCCACTGTGAGATGGTCAGCCAGCGCGAGATCCTGTCTGCAATGGAAGGACCCGTACCTGCCGGTAATTTGGGGGGGCTTAAGAGGCGTACCCGGGCAACAATGGGTCGGTGCCAGGGATTTTACTGCTCTGCCCGCCTGGCCGAGCTGACCCAAGGGAAATTTACCAATCCGCTTGGTATTGGAGACATAGATGACTAACGCTCTTAAATATAATCGCTGTGATGTTGCAATTATTGGTGCGGGTCCGGCCGGTCTTGCAGCAGCGGCAACACTGAAGAAACAAGGAATTGAGCACGTCCTTGTGCTGGATCGCGAATCCGAAGCAGGTGGTATCCCACGCCATTGCGGACACCCGCCATTTGGGATTATTGAGTATGCACGACTTATGACGGGCCCATCCTATGCAAAACGGCTAGTTGCGTCAGCCCAAAAGGCAGGAGTCGATATCGCACTTAAGACTTCTGTGACCAAACTTGGTTTTGGAGGGATTCTGACCATTGCCACACCAAAAGGAATGGGGGAACTTAAAGCAAAACGGGTTCTTCTTGCAACGGGCGTGCGGGAGACACCGCGGTCGGCCCGTCTGGTTTCCGGTGACCGGATGCTGGGTATAAGCACAACGGGTGCCCTGCAGTCCATGGTATATTTAAAGAACCTGATACCTTTTCGCTATCCCCTGGTTGTCGGTACACAAATAGTGAGTTTTTCAGCACTCCTCACCTGTAAAAAAGCCGGGATTAAACCCGTGGCAATGATTGAAGAAAAATCTTCTCCAACCATTTCATGGCCTCTCCATCACGCAAGCAGCCTGTTTGGAGTTCCCCTGTTCTTAAATACCCGGATCACCAATATCATTGGCAAAGATCGGGTTGAAATGGTCCAGGTCCTGGATGGAAAGAAAAATACCCGGGAAATTGTTTGTGATGGTGTTCTTTTCACGGGGCAGTTCACCCCTGAGTCAACACTTGCAAGGATGAGTCATCTTGATCTTGACTATGGTACGGGCAGCCCTGTCATAGACGGGTTCGGCCGCTGTTCTGATCCATCCTATTGGGCTGCCGGCAATCTTCTGCAACCCGTGAATATCGCTTTTAATTGCTGGCGGGAAGGACGCAGGACAGCAGGACGGATTGCACAGGATTTAAAGGGGAGCCTTCCTTTATCTATTAAATAGCTATGATGATGTAAGAATCACTTATAACCGCATTGGGTCTAATCAAAAAATATATCGTGCAGCACATTAATGGTTGTATCCAGCTTGTCTTCATGGATAAGGAAATACAATGCAGCAGTAGAGGTGCCAAAAGAAATCATTTCAATATTTACATTGGCATCGGAAACTGCTGTAAAACACTTTGCTGCAACGCCCCTGTTATTTTGAAGTCCTTCGCCCACGATACTGACCAATGCCACATCCGTTACAATGGATGATTTTTCAAATGGTCTGGGCCTTATTTTTTTAATACTCTGATGTCCCATTTCAATATCTTTTCTGGACAGCAAAAGACTGATACAGGTTTGAGACGTGACTACGGACCTGATATTAATTCCAGAGGATGTCAGATTTTCAGTAATCTGGGATAAAATCCCGAACCTTGCCCCAATACCTGAAGCATAAATTTTTAGTACGGCAATATCTGCAGTATAGGAAACACTCTTAATAATTTTATTAGCAGTGTGAGCATTCTTTGTAATCAGGCTTCCTTTTGCATCCGGATTATAGGTGTTTTTAATGGCAATGGAGATCCCTGCCTTTTTAACCGGCTCAACCGTTCTCGGGTGCAAAATGCCGGCTCCTGTATAGGACAATTCTGCTGCTTCTTCATAGGTCAGTTTTGGAATCAGTTTACAATGGGGAATATTATCAGGGTCTGCAGTCATGAACCCCTGTGTATCTTTCCAGATTTCCAGCACTTCTGCATTTATGGATGCTGCCACAACAGCAGCAGAATAATCAGATCCGCCCCGGCCAAAAGTTGTAATGTCGCCTGATTCACTTATTCCATAGAAACCCGGGATAAAAACAATCTTTTGAGGTGTTATGATTGAGTCAAGTGCAGCCGTCAGATTTTTTGATGTTTTACTCATAATGGCTGAGGCATCCATGAATTTGCCATCCGTTATGATCCCTGCATCCTCGGGTAAGAGACAGCAACTTTGTTTTCCCATGCTTGACAATGATTTTGAAAGGATGACCGCAGAAATCCGCTCCCCATAGGTGGCAATCATATCCTTCATGCGGGGAGTTGCCTCCCGGGTGAAACTTATGCCATAATAATATCTTTCCAGTTCCTGAAAAATCTTGGAAAGATCTTTAGATAATTGTTTTCTCTTGTTCCCATCATCAATAAGACTTTTAATAATAGTATGGTGCAATGATTTTAATTTGCTGATTACCGATGGAATCGTATCTTCATTTTCCAGGGCTTTTTGAATACCTGCGATTAAAATATTTGTCACACCATAAAAGGCTGAAAGTACAAAAACATCCCCTTCACCCCTTTTTGAAATCAACTTGATAATTTTTCCGGCAGCCGGTCCATCTTTGAGACAGCCACCACCTATCTTAATAACTTTCATGGGCGGTAACCTATCATAAAAAATTACATTTTTTCAAGATAAATAGACTAATCAAAACCAATTTCAAGGGACCCGAATTTATACAATTAATGGAAAATTTCAATTATTGCTTAAAATATGTTAGATCTTCCAATGGCGGTTTTCCTCACAAGGACATCAATAAAATAGTCCCCATTAAAATCCAAATTCAAATTCTTCAAGTTTTTGTAATTATTGATGTAGATGTGTTTTAATCCCATTTGTTTTTCATAGTTCCGTTTATTTGTCTTCTTTTTTGGTTTTGGTCCTCTGACCCATATCTTTTGTTCTAAATTTGATCATGAGCCCTGTGGCATCAGATGAAAATTCAGGTGGCAGGGCATTCACGGCCTTGCAATCTTCCTGGATCTTTTCAATGCCTTTTCCCCTGGAACTGCCTGTGCCAGACACAGTGAGGTATGCAAAGAGGCGAAATATTATGTTGCCAGTTTTTTTAAGAGTTTATAAAATGGGCTCTAACCAATTGAATTTATTATCAATATGTATTTGCAGCCAATAAATCAGATTTTGTTATTATTTTAGAGGGTTAGAGCCATAGCATTGTTTGGGCCACTAACCACAAATCACTTTCTATGGTAAAATTTCCACCATGGTTTAGTTGTTTTTATTTTCAAAATGCATTATGGTAAAAAATTAATTTTGTTCACAATAGCAACTTTTATAAAAACGGCGACACATGGCAAAAGACAGATTCAGCTCCAACAAAGGGGTTCAAATTGAATCTCAACAGATAAAAGTCAAGGAGATCATCCTATTAATTCGGAAACTCGTTCATGGCGCCGAATTGTATACAAAGGAGTTGAGCAAAAACCATTCGATTACCTCAGCGCAACTCAACTGCCTTTTAGCCCTTTACGAAAATGGTCCATTGCCCCCATCACAGGTTGCCAAGCGCATGATGGTTAAATCGAGCACGGTGACCGGGGTTGTCGACCGTTTGGAAAGTAAGGGACTTGTAAAGCGGGAAAGGAACTCACCTGATCGTCGCATTATCAACATTCGATTAACCGAAGACGGTAAGAAAATAGCGGAAATCGCCCCCCCGCCGATTCAACAACAAGTGATAGAGGGATTACAAAAATTGTCCCATTCCGAACTTGATGAAGTTATCTTTTCATTCTCAAAGCTTACGAAAATGCTTGATGTCCAGGATATCGATGTAACGTAGGCATGTGCCATCGTTTTCGTTGGCGTATCTACTCAACACCCCCCCCATTGCTTTTAGCAAATCATATGAACTCTTCGCGTAAAACAAATAATCGGTCGATTTTTGGAATGGGTGGCGTGGGTGTTGACAAATTATTGTTTTTGTTATAATTTATTTCAGATGAAATTAATTTAGTTGTAATATTTTTACGTCAACAAATTTACGCAATTTGTTCGAACGCTATGGTTGAAAGAAAAGGTGGTTTAAATGAATGAAGAGACGCTTCTTGACAAAATATTCGATAACGTCATCCAGGGTAATAGAAACACCGAATTTCAGGGTGCATATTATAATTTAGAAGGTCAGCCTGGGGTTGTTGAATTAACCCAGGCAGCGTTGGACCAAGGCATCGATCCTGAAAAAATTATAGTGGACTCACTGGCCCAGCCCATGGAGGTGGTTGACCAAAAGTATAAATCCGAAGAATGCATGGCTATAGATTATTTGGCATCGGCTATATGTGTTGATGATGCAATGGAGATACTTGCATCTCCTTTGCATGAAGCCGGGATCAATCAGTCAAAAATTATTATAGCTACTGGGAAAGGCGAATTAATCCAAGACCCCGGCCCCAAAATAGCAGTGCTTCTTCTGAAGGGGTTCGGGTACAAAGTGGTTGATTTGGGTTTTGATATATCAGCAAATCAGATTGTTGACTCAGTCAAGAACATTCAGGCTGACTACGTGTGGATGTCGTCAATAAATATTTGCTACAAAACGGAAATGGAAGATTTGGTTAAAAAACTGGAAGAAGAAGAAATTCGTGACGAAGTTAAGGTTGTGGTTGGCGGTGCAGCCACATCAGATCTCTTTGCAGAAGAAATTGGCGCAGATGCTCATTATAAAAACGCTTTTGAAGTGAACGATGTTATGAAAAGCTTGAAGATTTGCACGGGTTTTGCCAATGTATAGCTTCAGGGGGAATGTCGGTTATCGGCATGACAAATAAAAAAAATCGCATCGCACAGGTTTAAAGGCATAGGAGTTTTATACGTCTTATTCTCTTACATGTTTTTTAAAATAGGCATAAACTTTTTCATTGGTGCACACCTCATAATATGTTCTAGGGGTCAATGCAATCAAACTAAAATTTTTTTCATGAACCTGGGGGATAGTGCCTTCCCGGATAATCAACAACTGGTTTTGACCGGTAACTATGGGAAATGTCCCTGTGAAAAATTTTATTTTTTCCGGTTGAATCTCGGGAATAATGCATTCAACCGGGCGCAGCTTGATCTCCTGGGATAATTTATGAAAAGCCTGGGGATGAATCTCTATCCCGTTGACATTATACCGGGTGGAGATATCATCGGATGAGGCAGCCACATCCTCATTGGAAGCCGTTTGAAAAACATAGGTGTTAAAAGGCTTATCCATGGAATCCATGATTTTTCTTGCAACCCTGGAACACCCGGACAACCGGTCTGCCGAGTTAATGGCAGGTGAGATCATAATCTGAAAATCTCCATCAAAAAAAAGAGTTGGCGGCTCATTATGAAATGTAATGCCAATACCGATCTCCAGAAAAGGTAAATTGTTTTTCCTGTTTTTCCGGTTATAATGGCCTATGATCAGGAGAATCTGTCTGGCAAGTCCACATGCCCTGGCAATACTATACCATTCTTCCGGACGCTTTTCTCTTTCATATATTCCCAGAATTATGGCATCCCCTTCTATAAACACCTTGAATGCCCCGTACTCGGGAATGATCTGTGTTATGGGGTCAAACATGTTAAGACTGAAATAGGAAGCAGGATTTAATCCTTTTTCCTTCATCTCATGGACAATCCTGGTGGATCCCCTTATATCTGCCTTTAATATGGTATGATTGATCACCTGTTTTACCTCGGTGCCCAATTCGTGGGGAAGAAGAAATTCGTAAAGGGTATTATTGACCCTGGAAAGCCGGACATGCTTTTCATCCTTAAGGAGGCAGATCATGTTCATGGCCTTTTTCATCAGTTTGAAATTTTCAAGATCTCTGTGATACCGGAAAAACCCTTTAAAAAATCGAATCAGGCGTTCTTTTTTTTCTGAGCTGCCTAGCCATTTGACACGTTTCTGACACCGTTTTAAGGGGCCGAATTGAAAAGGGACATGGGAAATTTTGGATACCCGGCGCTGACGTTTAATAATAGCTTTTCGAGCGCTGGGAATTGTCATGAACTGCAAAAGCATCCGAGGAACCAAGGGAGGGCAGTATTTTGTATAGATCAAGCTAATTTCATGGTAGGCACAGATTCCTTTTATCATTCCGGAATTCTCCAGTTTTTTATAAAAAAACATGAGCATCCCGTGCTGTTTTTTAAACATCTGCCGGAGGAACCTTAACTCTTCTTTTTCCCCTCCCTCTTTTTTCAGGGATATATATCTTTTTTTGGTGGAAATATAATCAAAAAGGATATCGACATTCCCAACCTGTTTTATCCAGGCATCCACTTTTTTATCCCATATCAAAGGGTCTTTGCCCAGGGGATTTGCGTTTTTGCCGCTGGGCTCTTGTTGTGGGGTGTCAGATTCAATACGATAGTCAGAAAGTTTGGTTTTTCCCATGAAAATCAACTCACTAAACCGTGTTTTCAGGCTGGAAAGCAGCAGGGTATAGTTATCAGCATCCTCTATGCGCTGGCCCGGAAGAATATCATAGGTTTCCATCATAAAATAATCGTCTGTTTTTCCGGCATGGAAAAAGGGGTTCAAAAATAGATCCCCGGGCAGTATCCCGTCCACCCCTGAACTTGACTTTCGAAGGCCATTCAATTCCCTTTGGTCAACCTGGTTTAGATGGTCAAAAATAATTTCCCCGGTGGTCTGGATGATCTGCCATTTATTTGAGCGCATTTTATAAAATTTAGCTTTTAAAGCAATGGGATCATCGCTTGCGTAACGGCTGGAAAGCTCCTTTTTCCATATCACAGAGTTAATATTGGCTATAAAGGTATCGTAAGCATCCTGGATTTGCTGGATTAACATCTTGGCAATCGCTGTTCGGGCGATATAATCAATTTGTATTTCCCGCTCCGTCTTTGCACGATTAATGGCAGAGATCATTATCTCACGGTAATCTTTTTCAAACTGATTCTGTTCTGGGATACTTTTGTGTTTTCTCTTATTCTCTCTTCCTTTGCCCAGTATTGCATTCTCTTCTATGACACGCAGGATGAATTGTTTTGAAGACTTACAAAAGGCATTACTCAGATATACGTCATATCGGTTATTATCTACACCCGGAGTTAATCGGTCCAGGGCAAAGGAGATGCCATAGGATTCCACGGGGAATTGATCCAGGCTGGGGACAGAGGGGGTAAAAAAAGAAATTTTGAAAAATTTGAAAAAAAAGATGACCAATATAATGGGAATTATATACCAGTACTCGATTAATACTGACAAAAAAAAAGTCGCTGTCAGTTCCATTCAACCCTCGCTCAGCTAAGATCGTTTAACTCCACAGCAAAGATAGCATTACTGGAAATAGGTTTTAACCGGGGCAAAGTCTAAAGGATCTTTTTATTCCCCAATTAATATTTCTGTATGACAGGACGATATTTTTGTCAATAATTAAGGAAGCAATATAATTTAACGGCATGATTCACATTCAAAAAGAAAAAATCGCATCGTACAGATTTTAAGGAATAGGTGTTTTATAAAGAATATTATCAAAAAACTAAAACAAATATGGCAAAAGGAATATTGTTGCTAAATTCATCACGGTAATATAAGAAAAAAACAGTTTTTTATATAGGAATAAGCATCTAACACTTGTTAAAAAAAACTTATAATGGGAAGTCGCAGATGGCAATACTTGCAATTGATCAAGGAACGACAAGTACTCGCGGGTTATTAGTAGAAAACTTAGGCGTAACCAGGATCATTAAATCACTTGAGCATAGTCAGTTCTATCCTGAATCAGGCTGGGTTGAGCATGATGCAGAAGAATTGATTCAAAATATCCAGATGTGTATTGATAGTTGTGACGATCTTGAGGCTATTGGCATAGATAATCAGGGAGAAAGCTGTCTGGCCTGGAATGGTGAGACAAAAAAAGCCATAACACCCGTGATTGTGTGGCAGGATAATCGAACACACCTAACTATTGAGAAGCTCAAATCTGAAAACCTGCAGGATTTGGTGTTGGAAAAGGCGGGTTTACCCCTGGTTTCTTATTTTTCTGCAACCAAGCTCGCCTGGATTGTAAAAAATGTTCCAGAAGCCAGCCGGCTGCTTAGTCTTGGAAAACTGCGTTTGGGAACAAGTGATGCTTTTTTCCTTGATCGCCTTGCCGGACGATTTGTAACAGACATAAGCACAGCTTCCAGAACATCGCTGATGAATATACAAACCGGGCAATGGGATAAAGACTTATGTGATCTCTTTGGCGTTCCTATTCAAGCATTGCCCGAAATTGTATCAACAACAGGTGATTTTGGCAGGATCATGTCAAAGGGTCGACTTATTCCGGTTACAGCAAGTATTGTTGATCAACAGGCTGCTTTGTATGGACATGGCTGTAGAAATCCCGGGGATGCCAAAATAACTTTTGGTACGGGAGCATTTGCACTGGTGGTCACAGGGGATACGCCCCATCAATCCGGCAAACAAGGATTATTGTCAACAGTGGCATGGCAGTTTGAAGGTGAAAAACCAGTATATGCTCTGGACGGAGGGGTGTATTCTGCAGGATCGGCAATTAACTGGGCCCGGTCGCTTGGTTTGTTTGAAACCTATGATCAGATTTGTCGATTTGAAAAACCCAGTGCAATTGAAAGGGATCTAGCTTTTGTGCCTGCCTTATCAGGGCTGGGTTGCCCATATTGGGACAGAACTGCAGGGGGGGTATGGATTGGCTTGTCACTGGATACTCGGAAAAGCGATTTAATGCAATCCATATTAGAGGGCATAGTGTTTCGGGCGGCTGAAGTGATAGCTGCCATGAGTGAATTCATATCAATAAAAAATGAGATTTCAATAGATGGCGGGGTCACTGCAAATCCTTATTTTTGTCAATTTTTGGCCGATGTCCTCAATCGACGGATTATAGCGCAGTCATTAGCAGAGTTAACAGCGTTTGGAACAGCAAAATTAACTGCAGGTAATAATATTGATCAAAAAATGAGAGATAGTTTGGCCCGGCAGTATCAGCCTGAAACAGACAGACGGCAATATCTGGAAAAATTTAAAGATGCAGTAACCAGATCTATAGAATGGCGGTCTTGATACAGACAGTTAATAATTTAGATCAAATAATTATAAATTGACTTATCAGTCATGCTCGCTTACTGTTAAGCTATAATTATTGTGATTAATATTAAAAAGGTCAAAGAAAAAACCCTGTAATACAACAAAACATCTTTTTTTTAAGGACCTCATCATGACTCCCTTTTTCCGACAGGCCAAGATTGCCAATATTATTAGACAAAAGAATCGTGTCACAGTGAACGAATTGGCTGAATCTCTTAATATATCAAAGGAAACCATACGACGTGATCTCACCGCATTAGAGAAAATCGGCAAGGCTCAAAAATACCACGGTGGCGCATCTCTGCCCACAGCAACTGGAGAGGGACCTTTTGGTCAGCGTATGGGTGAGAACGTGGAGGCAAAAGTTCATGTTGCGGCAGAGGCAGTGAATCTTGTTTCACCCGGGCAAACGATTTTTATTGATACAGGGTCGACCACATTGTATTTTGCTGAAAAACTTGCCGAGTTGTCTAATCTGACAGTCATCACTAACTCGGCTGAGATCGCCCGGATTATAAGCCTTTCTCCAGTAGAATCCCAGGCTTTCCTGTTGGGAGGCATGTTCAAAGGGGGTAACCGACAGACAGTCGGCAATATTGCCATTTCTCAGATACGGTCATTTCGGGCACACCATACCATTCTGACCATAGGTGCACTTGATACCTTAACCGGGGTTATGGATTATAGCATCGAAGAAGCCCAGATCGCCCGGGCCATGATTGAGCAGGCTGAGTCTCTTACCATTATTGCCGATAGTTCGAAGTTTGGACGAATTGCATCCTTCAAGGTCTGTGGTTTGGATCGAATAACAAACCTTGTTTGTGATCAATATCCATCGGAAAAGATGAAATCGGCACTGCTGGAAGCCAATATAAATATTATCTGTGCTAATCAGCAAAATACTTTCTGAATATCGCATATTCCGGTATAAAATGAAGTGATTATCTATATAATTGCCCAATATTCATATTTCTTCTTTTTATAAAAAAATGAACTTTTTAAAACTTTTTGTGTTGACTGATCAGTCAGCTTATGTCACTACTATCCGATGTCTATAGAAACATATAATAAAAGACGTCAAAGAACAGAAGAATATTTTTCCCATAGACTATACAAAAGTAATTATACCTTTTTTCAAAAACATCCCCGGCACCTGCAATATTCAACATATTCCAGTAATGCTAATGTTATTAAAATTCTGAGTCAGATGGAATTAATACAGGAGGGCCATCAATAAATGCCAAAATTTGTAGTCTATTACGTAAAATATGTTGATTACCTTTCCACTAAGCTCGGCCGGGCAACAATGTATTCAATCTTTATCATGATCGGTGTACTGCTGCTTGGTGCAATTACTCGGAATATCCTGAACATGCCTCTGTCCTGGACTATTGAAATGGCACAATTTCTTCTAACCGGCTATTATATAGTAGGCGGTGCCTATTCAATGCAGCTGGGGGACCATGTTCGAATGGATCTTGTTTATGATCTGTTTTCAGAAAAAAACAAAGCTAAAATTGATGTTTGTACCAATATTTTCCTGGTGCTGTATCTTGTTGCTTTGCTTATCGGATCGATCTCCAGCACCATGTATGCCATTGAATATGGAGAACGCAAATTTTCACAGTGGAATCCTTCCATGATACCCATTAAACTCATCATGGTAGCAGGCATTTTCTTGATGTTGCTGCAGGCTGTATCCACATTTTTTAAAGACCTTGCCAAAGCTAGAGGAATCACAATTTCATGAGTTATGAAGCAATCGCCATTGTAATGTCCGGAGGAATGCTGGTTATGCTGTTGACAGGCCAGCGTATATTTGCCGCTATCGGTTTTGTCTCTGCAGCCGCAGCACTGGGCTTGTACGGAACCGGTGCCATTGAACTGCCGTTTAATGCGGCATTTAAACTGTTTAACTGGTATCCCATGCTGACCCTCCCATTGTTTGTCTATATGGGATATATCCTTTCTGAATCCGGCATTGCAGATGATCTTTACGGGATGTTTCACGTCTGGTTTGGTAATCTCAGGGGGGGCCTGGCCATTGGGACCATTGGCCTGATGGTTGTTATTTCAGCCATGAATGGGCTCAGTGTTGCCGGCATGGCAATTGGTGCCACCATTGCGCTGCCTGAAATGCTGCGCCGTAATTATGACAAGGTCATGATTACAGGCGTTGTTCAGGCAGGCAGTTCTCTGGGCATATTGGTACCGCCCAGTGTTGTGCTGGTGCTGTACGGTATGATAGCTCGTCAGCCTGTTGGCAGGCTCTGGCTGGCCGGTGTCGTTCCAGGTTTGATGATGGCCGGACTATTTATTATCTATATCGTTATAAGATGCAAACTTCAGCCCCATCTGGCCCCCATCGTCAGCAAAGAAGAACTGGATATGCCCTTTACTGAAAAGTTGAAGCTTTTAAAAGCAGGCATTATTCCGTTTTTGATTTTCTTTTTTATGACGGGCCTGTTTATAATGGGTGTTACCAGCCTGGTTGAAAGTTCGGCAGTCGGTGCCACGGCAGCAACAATAGCCGCAATTGCCAAGGGAACGCTGACCCGGAAGGTCATAGAAGAATCCATCAGAAAAACCCTGGGGATATCCTGCATGTTCATGTGGATTATCCTGGCCGCACTTTGCTTTGGAGCGGTTTTTGACGGGCTTGGTGCCGTCAAAGCACTTGAATCTTTGTTTATTACAAGGTGGGAGCTAACGCCCTGGCAGGTACTCATCATGATGCAGCTGTCATACATTGTAATGGGGATGTTTTTAGATGACACGGCAATGCTGGTTATTGTGGCTCCTCTTTATGTCCCTTTGATTGTGTCACTGGGGTTTAATCCGATCTGGTACGGGATTTTATATACCATTACATGCCAAATCGCTTATATGACTCCTCCATTTGGATATAATTTATTTCTAATGCGCGCAATGGCACCTCCGGAAATTACACTGAAAGACATCTATACATCTATTGTTCCCTTTGTTCTGGTTATGATCTTTGCATTGCTGTTAATAATAATTTTTCCGCAAATTGCTTTATGGCTTCCCGATCTGGTTTATAATAGAGGCTAACGTTTTGGCCCTGTGACAATCCACTGGGTCAGACATCCATATAAAACTCCAAAGGAGATAGACTATGAAAAAAGAAAAGGTTGAAAGCAAGACTCAGGATCAACAAAACGGCCGGAGAGATTTTATCAAAAAGGCCGGTGTGGTTGCAGCAGGTGCTGTTGCAGCAACTGCCACAACATTTGGCACTGCACCCTATTCCTATTCCAAAACAAACCCGATAAAATGGCGTTTGCAAACCTATTCAGGCGCTCCTTTAGGCGCCCACGTTATCAAACCTCAAATTGAGGCGTTTAACCGTGCTGCCTATGGCCAGATGGAGATCGAACTGTATTATGCTGATCAACTGGTCGCCACGGGTGAGCTTTTCCGCGCCATGCAAAACGGTACAATTGATGCAGTACAAAGTGACGATGCAACCATGGCGTCCCCGGTTGATATCAATGTGTTTGGCGGATACTTCCCTTTTGCAACACGTTACAGCCTGGATGTGCCTGTTTTATTTAAGTACTATGGTTTAGATAAAATCTGGGCAGAAGCTTATGGCGAAGTCAAGGGCGTAGAATGGCTTGGTGCAGGCGCTTGGGATCCTTTACATATTTTCACTAAAAAACCCATTCGAAGTATTGCAGACATGAAGGGTATGCGTGTGTTCGGCGTACCAACAGCAGGAAAGTTTTTGTCCCGTTACGGCCTGGTACCCATTACATTGCCCTGGGATGACATTGAAGTTGCCATTCAAACGGGTGAACTTGATGGTGTTGCCTGGTGCGGATTTACCGAAGCCTATGAAGTCGGCTGGGCTGATGTTTGTAACTATGCCCTGTTGAACAATGTAACAGGGGCCTGGTTTGGTTCATATTTCGCCAATAGTAAAAGCTGGGCAAAAGTTCCTCCGCATTTACAGGAGATCTTCAAGCTCTCCATGGATAGCTCACACTATTACCGTCAGATCTGGTATTGGGGTGGAGAAGCCAAACTCCGCACTGAAGGCAAGAAAATGGAATTGACAACGATTCCGGCAGCAGAATGGGATACAGTTGTTAAAGATTCAGAAGAGTATTGGGATGAAATATCTGCAAGCAGTCCAAGAGCTGCAAAAGTTGTACAAATCTTTAAAGACTATTCTAAAGTTATGCAAAAAGCCGGTGTGCCTTATCGATACAGTTAAACCTCAGTTTAGATCTAATTAAGCCTTAATTCTCCCGCCCCTGCACAAATTGTGGGGGCGGGAAAGTTCTATCGTAACGAATTCCAGGTAATAGTTTTTATCTATAATTTTTGAGATAGCCCTTAAGATAAGGCCTCATAATCTCTGCATGCCTACACCCTTAATGTCTGCGTTATTTTTGCATAATTTTTATTGACAAAGAACCGACACCTAAGTAATTATTGAATTCAATTTTATCCAACCTGAATCACGCTTATTTATGTAAGTGCGTGAGTGATAAGTGGATTGAATTAATCTTTCCGCTAAAAAATATAATAAAAATATAAAAAGGGGAGAATTCAATGAAAAAAAGTATTTTATTAGTAGTTTTAACTGTCTTTATGTCTTCTGTTTTAATTGGGGGTCTTCAGGCTGATGACAAAGTTTTAAGATTGATCAGCTGGACAGGTTATGCACCACCCGTATTGATTGAAAAGTTTAAGAAAGAAACGGGTATTACAGTTGAGGTGACATACAGCAATAATGAAGAAATCATGTCCAAACTGCGTGCCACTCGGGGGGGTGGATTTGATTTAGCCCAGCCAAGTCAGGATCGAATTTCAGCCGTCCAAAAACAGTTCAAAATTTACCAGCCCATTGATTTTTCAAAGATAGATGAGGCCCAGATTGATCCAAGTATGCTGGCTGCTGTTAAAAAGAATACAATGGTTAATGGAGAATCATATGCTGTTCCTCATGTTTATGGAACCTCGGGTCTTGTTGTGAATAAAGCAAAAGCACCCAATGCAAAAGATTATAAAGATCTGCTGGATCCTCAATATGCGGGACGCATTTCTTATCGGGTCAGACGGCCGATCTTAATGGCCATGGGTTTTTCATTGGGTTATGATCCCTTTGCTCTGTATGAAAACAAACCTGAATACAAAAAATTCCTGGATGTAATGGAAAAAGAATTGATAAAAGGAAAACCCGTTGTTAGAAATTATTATGAAAATGCAGACGCTTTGATAGGGTCAATGAGATCAGGTGAAATCTGGGTTGCAATGGCATGGGAACAGGTTTCCTGGAAATTGCATGAAGAAAATCCAGATATTGATTATGTTGCACCAACAAGTGGAGCAATGGCATGGGTTGATACATTTGCGATTCCGGCAAAAGCGGACAACGTGGAAGGTGCATATAAATGGATCAACTTTTCATTAAGACCTGAAAATGCAGCTGTATTCACAAACAATGAAAAATACGGAACAGCATCTGTAGGCGCCACAAAATTTATGGAGCCAAATATTCGTGATAATTTTACACGAAGTTTTCCAGCAGAAGTAATGGCTAAAATGAATTGGTATCCAACCGTTCCTCCTGGACTGGAAACCATGGAAGCCAAGGTATTGGAAAAAATTAAAATCGCTAAATAGCAGCCGACCGAAAACTGCTGATTTCCCCGTTTTCGGTCAGATATTAAAAAATTGAAACACTTAATTATACCGGCAGTGCCCCGTGCACTGCCGGTGTAGATAAAGGGAAAATTACAAGGTAGTTAAGAATGCAATTGGCATTATCCGTTAAGAATGTAACGAAAAAATTTGGAAATTATACAGCTGTTGATCAGGTTTCATTTGATGTTGAAGATGGCAAATTCTTTTCCATATTAGGGCCTTCCGGTTGTGGTAAGACAACCCTTCTTAGAATGATCGCAGGGTTTTATGAGCCCACATTGGGTGATATTGAAATCCGGGGGGAAAGTGTGATTGGACTGGAACCGAACAAACGACCCGTAAATCTTATTTTTCAGCATCTGGCACTGTTTCCAATGATGAATGTAAAAGAAAATATCGTCTTTGGATTAAGAAGGCGGGGAGAAAAAGGAAAAACAGTTGATGGAAAAGTCCTTGAGATGCTGGAACGAGTTGGATTGCCGGGTTATGAGAAACATGAAATCAGCCAGCTTTCCGGCGGCCAGAAACAACGCGTGGCCATTGCCAGGTCACTGGTACTTGAACCCTCCGTCTTATTATTGGATGAGCCTTTGGGTGCTCTGGACTTAAAACTAAGAGAGCACATGAAGATTGAGTTAAAGGAGCTACAGGCCCAGGTGGGAACAACATTTGTTTATATTACCCACGACCAGTCAGAAGCGCTGGTCATGTCTGATCATGTAGCCATTATGAAAGACGGCAGGTTTGAGCAAATTGATTCTCCGCAAAATCTTTATCACAACCCGGCGTCCTCCTTTGTTGCACAATTTGTCGGGAATAATAATAAATTTACAGGGACCCTGCTGAAAGAATCCAATAATCTGCCGATGATTCAACTTGAAGATGATATAAAACTCAGGGTTGCAAAAGCGGAGCAATTGGAACATCAGGAAAAAGTGGAACTGTTTATTCGTCCGGAAGTCATGATTATCAATCCTGAAACAGGCCTGGATGAATTGAATATTTTAGATGTAAAGTTTAAATCCATATTATTTGACGGTGGAAACAGCAGATTGATAGTGACGTATGGACGATCAAACAATGAAATTATAGTGTCTTTGCCGTTAAATAACCGGTATGACCACCTCAAACCCGGTGACACCATTAAAATCGGGTGGAATCCGGAAGGATCGGCATGTTTTAAAGATACAGGTATTAAAACCTATGATGAACTATAGGAAACATAAAATCAAGTGGAGCTTTCTGGTGTTTTTTACACCCGTATTCCTCTGGTTAATGCTGTTGTTTGTCATTCCAAATCTGGAATTATTTCGATTGTCATTCCTGCTCATGGATGATGAGGGGAATATGGTTTTTTCAATGATTAATTATGCTGCATTTTTTGAAGATTCGGTTTATTGGCTGACATTTGCCAGAACCGTCGGATATTCTTTGAGCGTCACGGTATTGGTATTGATTGTTGCCTTACCCGTCTCTTTTTATATTACAAAGATAGTAAAGATAAAAACCTCGGGTTTGTTAATGGTGATGATTCTGGTGCCGTTTTGGGTGAGTGAGATCGTAAGGGTATATGGATTAATGCTGTTAATGCGTGAAAGTGGTATAATCAATACAATATTGGTGAACATGGGTCTGCTGAATGAACCCATTGAAATGCTGTACAATGATGCATCCATGATTATGGGTTTAATTTATACGACCATTTTATTTATGATTGTTCCCATTGTCGGTGTTATGGATAGTCTTGACGACTCAATGATTGAAGCTGCTTATGATCTGGGTGCCAAGAAAAAAGATATCTGGCGTACAATTATTATCCCCCATTGCATGCCCGGCATTATGTCCGGCTGCATTGTTGTTTTTATGCTGGTATTAGGCAATTATATCACCCCCAGTATGATGGGTGGCAAATATTCTCTGTGGTTTACCCAGCAGATTTATAACCAGTTCATTGCATATTTGAACTGGAATCAGGGCGCTGCATTTGGATTTTTACTCTTGTTTATCTCGTCCTTTGTTATCTGGGCAGCATTAAAATTAACCGGGCAAAAATTAACAGAAGTTGTCAAATGATACGAACACTGCCTTCAACAAAATTATATAAATATGGTTATAATGCTTTTATTTTATTGTACTTTGTGCTGCTTTTTTCGCCGCTTATTGTAATTATGGTACTGGCGTTTAATAATTCTAATTTTCCTTCTCTGCCATGGAATGGATTTACCCTTGACTGGTTTTTTGGGGAAGGACCGGACAAGATAGGGATTTTTAATGATGCCAGAAACATGAAAGGGTTAAGGGTTTCCTTATATGTAGCGATCTGGGTAACATCCATCTCAACCATAATCGGAACCTGCGCTGCTTTTCTTTTTGAACAGGAAGAGTTTCGGTTTAAAAAATTCTTTTATTTTTTAATGATCGCACCCCTGGTTGTTCCCGGTGTCATCATTGGTATTGCGCTTTTGTCATTTGCAACATCTTTGGGAACATTTTTAGAACTGTCTCTGGGACTGGATGTCCGAGCCTTAAGTCCGGGATTATTTTTAGTCGTTTGCGGGCAGTGTTCGTTTATTACAACATTTGTAACGCTAGTCATTATTGCACGTTTAAAAAAGTTTGATCGAAGCCTGGAAGAGGCAGCCTTTAATCTGGGGGCTAAAAGATACGAGGTGATCTGGTATATTACATTGCCGTTTCTTCGCCCTTCCATTATTGGTGCGGCAGCCGTTGCATTTTTATTATCCTTTGAAAATTTTAATACAACAATGTTCCTGGTGGGGTCTAATGCCACCTTGCCCATAACCTTATTTACTCAAATCAAGGACGGTTCAACACCCGTTGTAAACGCAATTTCATTGCTGTTAATAACCTGTGTATCTTTGTTTGCTGTTTTAAATTTTTATATTCAACGACGAAATGCAGCAAAAGCGTCTAAATCCTAAATTTTCGGCCATCCTCAAATATTTATCAATTTATATAATTTCTATGAGTGTCAATTATGAAAATAATCAATGAAAAAGTAGATGTCCTGGTCGCAGGTGGTGGAACGGCAGGACATGTTGCTGCTATTCAGGCAGGACGCGCCCGCGTTAAAACCGCTGTAATTGAAGCAGGTACAATGCTGGGTGGCACCATGACATCCGGTGGTGTTTATATGCCCAATCATTACTACAGCCCACAAGGCCCTGTTGTTCTGGGAATAGCATGGGAGCTTTACAAAACGTCCATGGAAATCGAAGGGCTTCCTATTCCTGATTATCGAAAAAGACGGCCCGTGGAGAATCCAGGCTACTACAGTTACATCAATGTTCCGCTTTACTCGGCTGTGGCAGAAGCTGCAGCCGTTAAAGCAGGTGTTAATATCCATTATCATGAGTTTATCGGTGAAGTAAAACCAGATGGAAATGTTTGGGAGATTACCTCATTTGGCAGGGGTATAAAAAGGATTACCAGGGCAAAGGAAATTATAGACTGTACAGGTGATTGCGATGTGCTTCGGGCCCTGGGTCTGGAAGTTTTGCGGTCACAGGAAAGACAACCCGGTGCCTACCAGTATAAGATTGAAGGCATAGATTACGAGCAGATCTGGGATGAGGAAGTCCAGATTATGTATAAAGAAGCCATGGATAAAGGAACAATTAAAAAAGGGGACTATGCTTATCTGGATTCTTTGCCTTTTAAATATTACCTGAATCATGGCGGACACAATGGCACCCATGTTTATGATGCAGATACATCCACTGCAGATGGACAAACCCGGGTAAATATTGAAGGACGGGAACGGATGCTCAGAATGTATAAATTTGTAAGAACTTCCATCCCTGGTTGTGAGCGGTCCGTTCTAAAATATATGGCTTCCCATGGTTTGGCAAGGGAAACATATCGTACCAAAGGAGAGTATATCATTACCAAGCAAGACTTTTTAAATGCTGTTAATTTTGAAGACAAGATCTGTAATGCGTTTAATTATATTGATATGCACAATGAGAAAACCGGCTGTGATGTTTATTTTCATGAATCAAGGGAGATGGTACCCGTTGTCCCGTTTCGGGCATTGATCCCTAAAGGCAGCTCCAGAATTACGGTGGCCGGAAGAATTGTTTCCGCAGACCGGGTTTCACTGGCTGGAATCCGTGCCCAGTGTACATGTATGGCCATGGGACAGGCCATGGGGGCAGCAGCGGCACTGGCGATTAAAAAAGGAGTACCTTCCCGGGAAATAGATGCAAAGGATATTGTGGCGCTAACGGTAGAACACGGTGCTTGTCCGATAAAATAGATTGATGGTGGTTGGTTAATTAAGAATTTTTTTAAAAAATGCGAAAATGATTAGAAAAACTCTGGAGTAAATAATGAAAATAATACAAGAAGCAGCCAGAACCATACCTGTTATGGCTGAAACAGATGTGCTGGTTGTGGGTGGCGGTCCCGGTGGATTATCTGCAGCCCTTGCATCAGCAAGGGAAGGCGTTGACACATTGCTGCTGGATCGCTATGGTTGCTTTGGCGGTGTGCTGAGCCAGGTTGGTGTTGAAGGTATTGCCTGGTACAGGCATGAAAAAACCATTGAATCCAATGGAATCGGTAATGAGTTTGAAAACAGGGCCAAAGAAATTGGCGGAAGCTGCCGGGAAGCTCAATCAGACAGTGAAGCCCTTGATGCTGAGATGTTTAAGGTGGTAGCGGATAAAATGGTTCTGGAATCAGGCGTCCGCCCCCTTTTGCACGCCATGGCCGTGGACGTGATTATGGATGGCAATGTACTCAAAGGTATCATCATAGAAAGCAAATCAGGCCGCCAGGCAATCCTGGCCAAAAGGGTAATAGATGCCACAGGGGATGCCGATATTGCTGCCAGAGCCGGTGCTCCCTATACTAAAGCCTCAAAAGAGGAACTCATGATGGTGACGGTCATGTTTGCATGCCGGGGGATCAACAGAGATGTTTTTCAGAAATATGTCAACGAGGATTTAAAGCCAAGCTATTCAGACTGGGCAGGGGAGAGCTGGAATCAGCGCACATCGGGCAAAGAGGAAAACATGTTTAGCCCGTATATTGAAGATCCCTTTAAAAGAGCAGTTAAAGAGGGCTTAATCTGTCTTGATGAGAACATCTCCATCGGCGGAACCTGGAGTACCCTTTCCCCGGAAGGTGACGCCACCCAGCTTAATATGGTTCATCTGCTTAAAAAAGACTGCACGGATGTGTGGGATCTGACAAAGTCTGAAATGCAGGGCCGTGATGCCGTGCTAAAGGCAATTACAGTATTAAATAAATATGTACCCGGATTTGAAAAGGCCCGTTTGCGAAACTTTGGTATGACCCTGGGCACAAGAGAGTCCCGTCAGATTGTCGGCCGCTATAGCCTCACGGAACATGATGTGATGAACCAGGCCCGATTTGATGATACCATTGGTATTTCCCCTGAGTTTATTGACGGCCGTGATATAATTATCCTGCCCACAACAGGACGCTATTTCCAGGTACCCTTTGGATGTATGGTTCCCCAAAAAGTTGAAAATCTGCTGGTGGCAGGACGCGCTGTTTCCGGTGACCAGATCGCCCATTGTTCCTTTAGAAATATGATGTGCTGCACTGTTACAGGGCAGGGGGCCGGTACTGCCGCGGCAGTTTCTTTAAAAAGCAGTGTACCCGTCGGCTACGTTAAAATTGATGATGTGCAAAAATTATTGACTAAAAGGGGTGTGAAAATTAAATAAAACCCGATAATGAATTTACACTAATAATTTTGTAAAAATATGATCTTTTTGGATATCAGATCCCAAAGCAAAAGTTTTTGATCCAACAATTTCAAAATATTTTTTTTTGTAAAATGCATTTCCTCTGCTGTTTTCTTTCCAGTCCTAAACTTGATGAATGTTAGAAACCTGGATCTAAATTTATTAAAAACTATAAGACTATTTTAATAAGCCGTGATATTGATTTTTAACCAAAAGATAGGTAAGTGTAGGTTAAATTTGATCGGATAATATCCTGGAGTCTTGCATGCGTCTTGAATGTAACAATTTGAATTTCACATATCCCGGCAGCAGGACTGCCGTCATTAATAACCTTTCCTTTTCAATGAAAAACCCGGGATTTAATTCTTTGTTCGGCCCGTCCGGAGTTGGGAAAACATCGCTGGCAAAAATGATTGCCAATTCAAACTTTAAGTGTAACTATGATATTGTCACTGAGGATATGGATACCATCCTATATTCGTATAATCTGGAAAGGCTTCCCGGGTGGTTAAGTACTGGAAAACATCTGAACAAAGTTACATCACCTGAAAACCAATCATTAAAAGAACAACTAATAGAGATTTTTGAATTAAATGATGTATTGGGTTCAAGGTTTTCCAAGCTTTCCATGGGCCAGCAGAACAGGATGAATCTTATCCGGTATCTGATGCAGGATTTTGATCTTTTAATCATGGACGAAAGTCTTGCCAATGTCGATGAAAAGCTGAGGGAGACCATCATCCTTGCCATCAAAGAATTGTTCAACGACAAGATGTTTTTATATATTTCCCATAATCTCATGGAGGTTTCAAAATTTTGCAGCCAGATACTTGTTTTTGGGAAATCTCCGGGAAAAAAAGATTGCTTTGTAATAGAAGGGCAGGATTGCAAAAAGGGTTATCTTCTGGATAAAAAACAGCTTGATATGACAATGCTGGAGATTATGAATGCTTTTTAGAAGAATTTACCAGTTTTTAATCGTATATATAATTGGGATCTTATTATTATTGATGATCAAGACGGGATTATCCTTGTCTGATTACGTGATTCCGGGTGTTGCCCTTATTGTTGAAACAACGGGGCAGGTATTTAAAGAATACTTTTTTGATGTCATGAACACAATGTCTGTCACCATACTGGGACAGTGTCTCTCGATTATCATGGCATTTACCGTTGGCATTGCCGGAAGAAAATCTTCCTGGATCGGTTCCTTTATTAAAGTGACTGCCTATAATATACAGGCCTATCCTATTGTCGCACTGGCTCCTATTATTTTTATCCTTCTGGGCGACGGATTTATTCCAAGGCTTCTGATTGCTTCCATGATCTGTTATTTCCCCCTTCTTTTATCCGTATTGGGTATCATGGCAACCCCGGTGAAGGATATCGAGCATTTTTATATTGTCACGGGTCGTATGCGGTGGCAGCTAGAGGTTAAAATAAGGGCATTTGAAAACCTGAGCAAACTTACAACTGTAATATCGGGAAGTGCAACTCTTGCCATGGCAGGAACCATTGTAGGGGAATTCATTGCAGCAAATGCAGGTATCGGGTACAGCATAAGGATTGCACTATATCAAAGTGATCTGGCTAAAATTATTGTTGCCCTGTTTATGATCGGTATCATTATTTCCATATATCAGGGAATCCTGGAAACAATGGGTGAGCAAATTAAGGCCCGATGGTCCATTTCAAAAAAAGGAGAGGTCTTATGAAAATAAATAATTTCATATTCTGGTTACTTTTATTATTTTTGATATCCACAACAAATTCATTTGCAAAGGAAACAAAGGTGAATTACAGGCTTAAATGGCTGTTTAATACAAGTGTTGCAGGAGATATTTATGCAGATGCCGGGGGATATTTTAAAGATGCAGGTCTGGATGTTGATGTCAGGGAGGGAAGCCCTGAGAAAAATGCCATTAATGAGCTGGAACTTAAGCGTGCCGATTTTGGTGTGGCATCGGCTGATCAGGTGATCCGGGCTCTTGACAAGGGGGCGAAAATATTTGTGATTGCCCAGCTTTTCCAGATCAATCCAATGCAATGGATATACAGAAGAGATAAGCCTGAAATTAAAACGCTTCAGGATCTTAGGGGCCGCAATATAGGTATTACATTTGGTGGAAATGATGAGACCATTATGAACACCCTTCTTGCAAAGGCGGGCATTAAGAAAAAAGATGTTGCCATAACAGGTGTCAGGTTTGATTTTACTCCTTTTTTCATGCGGAAAGTGGATGTCTGGCCTGTATACAGAAATTCCCAGGGAGTTATACTGAAAGATAGACTGGCCAGGGAAGGAGAGGATGTATATTTTTTTAATCCAGCAGATTTTGGTGTAAATTTTGTGGCCAATTCCGTGATTACATCCCAGGCTATGCTGGAAAAAAGCCCGGATATTGTTGAAAAGTTTCTCAAAGCTCTGCTTAAAGGCTGGGAGGCTGCGATGGACCCGGCAAATGAAGTCCACACCCTGGAAGTGGTAAAAAAATTGGATAAGGGGAATAATAATTTGATCAGAAAAAAGCAGCTCAACGCCACAAGAAACCTGATCAAACCGTCTGCATCCATCAAAATCGGTACCATTAATATGGAGGCCTGGAAACAGACTGAAGAAATGATGCTCAAAGAAAAACAGATTAAAAAGCCGGTGAATATTTATACCCATCTCATCCAAATAAAATAGTATGGAGGGAAAGGTTTTGCGGTAGACGACTACAGCTGCAACCTTGCTGCCTTGAATATGAGAGCTTCATGGCTTTTGCAACATTAGGGTGTAGTTTAATGGAGATAAACTTCTTTTTTGCTTTTTGAATTGAAACGAAGCATCATAAAAATCCCGGATATGCTAAGGCTTACAAGAAGTCCATACCAGATTCCATAAATACCCATATCCAGTTTAAATGCCATATAATACCCTGAAGGAAGTCCCATCAGCCAGTAAGCGGCAAGAGTGATCAGGGTAGGAATTTTCATGTCCGTAATTCCCCTTAATATTCCTAACCCCACGGCCTGTGTGCCGTCGGATATCTGGAAGAATGCAACAATCACCAGCAAAGATGCACTGATGTCAATGACCTCTTTTTCAGAAATATAGAGGGTTGGCAAAAAGAACCTGAAACCGATAAAGACCAATCCGGCTGATGCCATAAACCCGGCGCACAAAGCTGCGGCTGTAAACCCGGCGAGCCTTGTTCCATGAATATCTCTTTTCCCCACTGCAGTGCTGACCCGGATGGTTGCCGCAGACGAGATTCCCATGGCAACCATGAATGAAATGGATGCAAGGTTTAATGCAACCTGGTGGGCGGCAAGTGCCACAGTTCCCATCCAGCCGACCATTATAGATGAGGCTGCAAAGGCACTGACTTCAAAAAAATACTGAAATCCTGCAGGAATCCCAATGGCAAGAAGGCGCCGCATCATGGGAAAATCAATCTTCCTGTAATTAAAGGTGGGATCAAAGCGTTTCATTTTTGAAGATTTTCTTATGATAATCATAAGTGTTATGGCCATAAATGTCCGTGAACTGATGGTGGCAATACCGGCACCTGTTAGGCCAAGGGGGGCAACCCCGAGATTTCCATATATAAATATCCAGTTTGCCAGGATATTAACAAGATTGGCGAGAAGGGTTATGATCATTGCGGGTTTTAAGAAACTTACCCCTTCTGCAAACTGGCGAAAGCTTTGAAACAGCATTAAAGGCAGCATGGAAAGCCCTAATACTTTCATGTAAAGGGATGCTGAGTCCACAATCTCAAGAGGCTGATTTAGAAATTGAATACATTCCGATAAAACAAGGGTGATGCCGCACAGCAAAATACCGAAAAAAAGGTTTAATAAAATCCCTTGCCTCAAAACAACGCCGCATTCTTCGTCTCTCCCTCTACCATAGGCAATGGCTGTTAGAGGTGTGACGGCCATGGTAACCCCGAATCCAACAACCATAATCAGCATAAATATGGCGTTGGCCAGGGATGATGCCGCAAGGGCCTGGGTTCCCACTTTTCCAACCATGATATTATCCACCACTGACATGAGCATTTGTCCAAGCTGGCCCACAACAATGGGAAGAGACAAAACAAGTGTCTTTTTTATTTCATTTTTATACATACTTCTTAAGTCAAAAGTAAAAGGGCGAATTAGATATTAAATTTGGTTATAGATAAGTTTTAGCCCTTCGAGGGTCAAGGACTGCTCTACTTTTTCAATGGTGCTGGAAACCTTGAATATCAGTGGAGCAAGCCCGCCCGTGGCAAGTATCCTGGGTGAAGCATTCATTTCTTTTGACATCCTTTGAACCATCCCGTCCACCATGGCGGCATTTCCATAAATAATACCGGATTGAATGCTTTCAATGGTGTCTTTGCCGATCACCTTTTCAGGTGCCTCGAATATTTCCACTCTGGCCAGTCGGGAGGCTTTTTGGAAAAGTGCTTCCGAAGAAATCATGACACCCGGCACAATGGCACCGCCAAGATATTCCCCTTTTTCCGAGATAACATCAAAGGTTGTGGCTGTTCCAAAATCGATAATAATGAGAGCCGTTTTATACTTATGATATGCAGCCACTGCATTAACGATTCTGTCGGCCCCGACTTCATTTGGGTTATTATAGAGAATCGGCATCAGCTTTTTAACTGAGTTCGGTTTTATCCACAATGGTTTTACATGTATATATTTTTCACAGAATGCATTCAGGATAGGAACGGATGAAGGAACAACGGATGAAATCGCCGCCGCTTTAATATCTTTAGGATCAACACCCTTATATGAAAAAAGTCCATTGGCAAGCACATTGAATTCGTCAGCAGTTGAGTCCCGAATTGTCCGGATTCTCCAGTCATGTTTGAGAGTGTCGCCGTCATAGACTCCAATAACCGTATTTGTGTTACCCACGTCAATCACAAGAAGCATAGAGCTCTCCTTTATTCTATTTTTATTGTAAAAACCTGGGGGACAGCTTCTGTCATTATCATGTCCCAGGGTATGTTAATATAGGCATGTCTGGCATACACACCCGGCTCAAGTCCCTTTAGATCAATAAATGAATAGATTTGATCCGTAATTTCTTTATTGCTTAATGTTTCAAAGGGACCTTTAATCCGGATTGTTATTTTTGAAGGTTCAATTCTGACCTTTAATGTGGAATTCCATACCTGTATGGGAATATTTTCAATTGTTTTTGAAACCCGCTGCTGCTGAACAGGGACACTTACAATAATAATAGGGTCAGAAGATGAAATGGTAGATGTATTTCCCAGATCCAGCGGGATTTTTTTTTTGAAACTTTCACTGATATTTGTGATATCAATGGGTTTTGTTTTTAACTCTTTGATGGAATTAATTAATGTGGAAGCGCCGATCAACTCAACACTGGCAGGCTCTGCAGCAGCGTTCAGGGCAATATATCCCTTGGCAGGCTTTCCAGTATAGGGAATTGTTATTTTAAAACTTTTTCTTATTTTTTTTTCCAGCTGAACACTGAGATAGGGGGGAGTAATGCTCAAGATTTTAATGCCACGGTCCATGGGGATTCGTTTTTCCTCCACGGGGAACAGATATGAGCCGGGTTCAATGGAATCAGAATCGCCTGCAGGATCGAATTCAAGGTCTGTGTAGAGATCCACTGGATAGTGGATGTTTTTTTTGTTGATAAGTTCTATCAATCTCGGATGAGCCTGGATTCTGATTTCAATTTTATCAGTTTGAAAACTCGTCAGAACCATATTTTTCGGTACATTGGAAAAGTCCACAGGAAGCAGAAGATCTGTCTCAACAGCTTCTGTAGTACAGCCGGGAAAATAAAAAACAATGAGGATAAATAAAAGAAATAGGGTAAAGTAATGAAACTTAAATTTATGCATTCCTGATCGAATCTATGATATGGGTAAAGGATTTGAGTTTTTCAACATCATGGACCCTGACAATATGGGCACCATTTAAAATGGAGGCGGCAACAGCCGCCAGGGTACCGTATTCAGTCTTTATGTGATCCGGTCCTACGGGGGCATTCTCTTTTTTAGCCAGAATGTTCTGAATAAAAGACTTTCTCGAAGGTCCCACAAGAACAGGGTAACCCAGAGTGGCGATTTTTTCAATGTGGTTGATAAGGACCAGGTTGTGTTCAATGGTTTTACCAAACCCGATTCCCGGATCAAGAATAATATGCGTTTTTTTAATGCCTTTTTCCAAGGCATATACTGCCCGTGACGCAAGATAGTTTGTGATTTCAAACATTAAATCTTTATAATCAGGGTTCACCTGCATGGTTTCAGGGGTTCCCTTCATGTGCATCAGCACCACAGGCACTTTTCTCTGAGCAGCAAGATCGGCCATGGCAGGATCATTTTCAAAGGCTGAAATATCATTGATGATGGCAGCTCCTGCATTGAGGGCCTCTTTAGCAACACCTGATTTTATTGTATCAATGGAAATGGGAATATCAATCTGTTTATAAAGGGTCTCAATGACGGGTATGACCCGGTCAAGTTCTTCCTGTTCCGATATTGGTGTTGCATAAGGCCTTGATGATTCTCCGCCGATATCCAGGATATGGGCTCCGTCTTCAGCCAGTTTGAGACCCTGTGCCACTGCTGTTTCAAAGGTATTGAACTTTCCACCGTCGGAAAAGGAATCAGGGGTGGCATTTAAAATCCCCATAATGCAGGTTTCAGGTCCTAATTTAAGGCGAAATCCTTTAAAATCAATGGTACAGGGCTGCATGCGCTTCCTTTACTCAGGGTCAGATGTCTTAGTGTCGTCTGACGTTTGGTCATCGGCTTCAGACGGGTCCTGATTACCAGAACTTTTTGGAGCATCCTCACTGCCGTCCTTGTCATCTTCGACGGATTTTTGGTGTACAGGTGGAATGTTTAGATTTTGTTTGCCGAAAAAATCAAAATCAGGTCGCATAGATGCTATCAGGTCATCCAGTTCCGGTCCCAGCACTGTTTCTTTTTCAATGAGCAGATCGGTTAATGCGTGAAGAATGTCGATATTTTCTTTAAGAACCTTTTTCGCAGCCTTGTATGCCCTGTCAACAATCAAGTTAACTTCAGCATCAATTTTTCTGGCAGTTTCTTCTGAATAGGCTTTAGCCTGGGTCATTTCCCGACCAATGAAAATATTGTCATCATGGTCTTCATAGGAAAGCAGCGCCAGATTATCGCTCATACCGAATGTTCTGACCATTTTGTTGGCAAGTTTGCTGGCCTGTTTGATATCATTGGAGGCACCCGTACTGATTCTTTTAAAAATTAATTCTTCAGCCACACGGCCGCCAAAAGCAATGGCAAGCTCATTTTCAAGTTGATCCTTATATTTGAAATCCCCTTCTTCCGGTAAAAACCAGGTGACCCCGGCAGCTCTTCCCCTCGGGATAATGGTAATTTTATTGACAGCATCGGTAAATGGCAGGAATCTTGCCACAAGTGCATGACCACCCTCATGATAAGCCGTTGTTTTCTTTTCTTCTTCCTTTATGACCTTGGATTTTCTTTCAAGTCCCATATAAACCTTATCTTTTGAATCTTCAAAATCTTTCATACTCAGCTTTTCATGGTCCCGCTTGGCAGCCAGCAGCGCTGCTTCATTCACAAGATTTTCAAGGTCTGCACCAGTAAAGCCGGGTGTTCCTTTTGCCAGTAATACTGGATCGACATCATTTGCCAGAGGCGTTTTTTTCATATGAACCCTTAAAATACCTTCGCGGCCTTTAATATCGGGCATGTCCACAACGACCTGACGGTCAAAGCGTCCCGGACGAAGCAAGGCAGGATCAAGAACGTCGGGCCGGTTGGTGGCTGCCATGAGGATAACACCCTCATTGGATTCAAAACCGTCCATTTCCACAAGAAGCTGGTTCAAGGTCTGTTCTCTTTCATCGTGCCCTCCGCCTAAACCGGCGCCTCTCTGCCGTCCTACTGCATCTATCTCATCAATAAATATAATACAGGGTGCATTTTTTTTGCCCTGGGCAAAAAGATCTCTTACCCTTGAAGCGCCGACACCCACAAACATTTCTACAAAATCAGACCCGGAGATGGTAAAAAAAGGTACGCCTGCCTCACCGGCAACAGCCCGGGATAATAGAGTCTTTCCCGTTCCGGGATTCCCCACCAGCAGAACACCCTTTGGGATGCGTCCGCCAAGCCGGGTATATTTTTCAGGGTTTTTTAAAAAATCCACAACCTCGGTTAATTCTTCTTTGGCCTCGTCAATTCCCTGGACATTGGCAAAGGTGACTTTTTCACCCTTATCATCCAGCAGTCTTGCCCGACTTTTTCCGAAAGACATGGCTTTGCCTCCACCGGCCCCCCCCTGCATCTGGCGCATAAAAAAGATCCATACGCCTATGAGGACAATCATGGGCAGCCAGGAAACAATGATGGACATAAACCAGGAGTTTTCAGCCGGGGGTTTGGCTTGTATGGTAACCTCTTTGGAACGTAAAAAACTGATCAGATCACCGTCATCCGGTGCAAAACTTTTATACCGGGCACCACTTGAATCGGTTAAATACAAATCCTGACCCTGGATAATCACATTCTGGATACGTCCGTCTTCAACCATTGCAAGGAATTGTGAATATCCGACCTCTACCTGTCCGACCTGTTGCTGATTGAAAATATTGTAAAGCATGACCATCATCAGGACGATTACCAGCCACAGAGAAATATTCTTATAAAATTGATTCAAGGTTTTTCCTTTCTTTTTTTTATAAACACAATCTATTTTTAAGTTGAAAGTTTAACCGATCATTTTTTTGCTCCACCGGTTTTTAACTCATAACTGCTTTTGTTCTTGAAAACTTACTAATATATAAACATGAAATATTAATATACAAGAAAAAGTTTTAGCTTTTGTTTCCTTGTTTGTTGTTTGCAAGCCGCTTTAATTTTTTCTCTTTTTTCCCGATTTGCCTTAAGGGTTCCTTCTCTTTTTTAATCATAATAGAGGTTTTGTTTTTGTAAACCCTGATTTGATCCGGCAGATCCATACTGATACCCGAGGTACTATTAAAACAAAATTGAACCACATCATTTATATGGGCATGGGAAATACGCTTTAAATCTTTTTTGATACAAAAAATTGCAGTTCGAAATACCCGGTTTAAAAGAGCCGGGTGTAGATCTGACATAGAAGATTTTGCAAAATAAAGGTAATCGATTTCTGATTTGATCAAACAATTGTGAAATGCTTGTTCGGTTTGAGTGTTCCAAAAGTCTTCTTCCTGCTTTAATATATTGCTCAGTCTGTCCAGGGCATCGGTGATTTCAGGATTGTATTCCGATTGAAGATGGGGAATCAGGGAGTGCCTGATTTTATTTCTTAAATACGCCATATCAGTGTTTGAAGAATCAACCACATATGATTGTTTTTCAACTTTTAAAAAATCAAGTACCCTGGATTTAGACACCCGGATCAATGGCCTGATATATTTTTTCTCTCTGTAGGGTGGGATGCCTGAAAGCCCCTTGGGGCCAGAGCCTCTTAACAGGTTCATCAATACCAGTTCGACATTGTCATCTTTGTTGTGACCTGTGGCAATTTTTTTGTATCCATGGTTTTTGGCAACCTGGTCAAAAAATTGGTACCTGACCTCTCGTCCTGCTTCTTCAATGGATTGCCCATGTTTTTTTGCATAGGCTCTTACATCTTTTTGTTCACCAAAAAATGGTAAATCAAGTTTTTCTGCAAGCGCTTTAACAAAGGATTGATCTCTTATGGATTCTTCTCCCCGCAACATGTGGTTCAGGTGGGCAATTCCTATTTTTATCCTATGTTTTTTTTGAAGGGCCAACAGAGACAACACCAGGCTAACAGAATCCGGGCCGCCGGAGACTGCAACCAGAACCGCATCCTCACTATCGATCATATTAAAATCAGCAATGGCTTTAGCAATGGCATTAATGAAATCATTTTTTATGGTTGTCTGGTCTGTCATATCAGCAGGCAAATAGAGCGTTTTTAGATTTTTCAATCAATCCTGAAGCCCGTGCTTTTTCAAAAAACGTGGTAATGGCTGCTTCTCCTTTTTCCCCGATATCTTTTGAAAAATTGTTTACATAGAGCCCTATATGCTGTTGAATCACATCTTCATCCAGTTCCTGGGCATAGGTTTGAATATAATCATAGGCCATGGAAGGATTTAAAAAGGCATGGTCAATGCTTTTGCCGATCAGTTTTTGTATGTCACAGGCAATAGCTGAATCAATATCGCGTTTAATGGCAATACAACCCAAAGGAATGGGTAAAAAGGTTTTGTCTTCCCACCAGAGCCCCAGATCAGCTTTTAATTCAAGTCCCATGTCTGGATAAACAAAGCGTCCTTCATGTATAATCACACCAAAATCCGCTTTTCTTTCAATCACAGCCGGCATGATTTTTTCAAATGGCATAGGGATAATGCTTGCGTCCATGTCAATATACTTATCATCCACATAGAGTCTGAAAAGATGGTAAGCAGTTGTTCCCATGCCTGGTACGGCAATCACGGGTTTGGTTTTGTCATCCAGGGATCGGCCTGGAAGAGAGATGATCAAAGGACCGCAACCCAGACCCAGGGCAGACCCGGTCCTTAACAGGGCATAGGTTTGAACAAGACTGCCAAAGGCGGCAAAAGAAAGTTTAGTAATATCATATGTGCCTTTGGCTGCCTTCTGGTTAAGGGTTTCCACGTCTTCTAATACAATATCAAAGCAGTATCCATGAAGGTCAATCAATTGTCTGGCAATGGCCTTGAAAATAAAAGTGTCATTGGGGCAGCTTGAAAAGGCAAGTTTATATGTCTGATTTGGTTTCATTTCATTATTATTATCAAATGGAACACCATAAAAGCAATTTGATTTTTAATATTTGCCAACTTTACTTTTATCTTGTCATGCTTATGATTTCTGGATATTGAAAAGAATAAAATAAGGTGACAATTAAGGTATGAAAAACGCTGGTTTGTTGGACTTAATAGAGGATCGAGTAGAAGAAAAAAATAATAAAATTCCAGGCTCAAATTCCAAGGAGCTTGACAGGATTATTGTAAAAGGGGCAAAGGAGCACAATCTTAAAGATATTGATATAGAAATTCCTAAAAAAAAGATGGTTGTCTTTACCGGAGTGTCTGGTTCCGGCAAATCAAGCCTTGCCTTTGATACGATTTTTGCCGAAGGTCAAAGGCGATATGTTGAATCTCTTTCTTCCTATGCCAGGCAGTTCATTGGCCAGATGGAAAAACCAAAGTATGATACCATAAGGGGGTTATCCCCCACAATTGCCATTGAACAGAAAGCGGCAAGTAAAAATCCCAGATCCACAGTGGGAACCATAACGGAGATTTACGACTACCTGCGGGTATTATTTGCCAGGCTCGGAACCCAGTATTGTTATAAATGTGGGGAAAAAGTAGGCCGGGGACATGCCCAGAGTATGGTATCCCAGATTTTGTCCCTGCCCAGGAACTCAAAAATTCTCATCCTTTCCCCTGTCGTGGAAAACAGGAAAGGAGAGCATAAGGAAATACTTGAGGATCTGAAAAAAAAAGGATATGCCAGGGTCAGGGTTGACGGAGTGGTACAGGATTTTGAAAACGTTCAAACCCTTGCCAGAAATAAGAAGCATCATATAGAGGTCGTGATAGACCGCTTAATGGTTAAAAATGATAAAAAATTTGAATCCCGCCTCACCGATTCTGTGGAATCGGCTCTTAAACTTGGAAGCGGACAGATGATTGTCCATATGCTGGGCAGAGAAGATCTTAAAATGAGTGAGGAAAGATCATGCTGCGGGATTGCGTATCCCGAGCTCAGCCCTCAGATTTTTTCGTTTAATTCACCTTTAGGGATGTGCTCTGACTGTAATGGTATAGGGACGCTTTTGTCCATGGATGTTAACAAGGTTGTGCCGAATCAAGACTTAAGTATCAGGCAGGGCGCTGTCATTCCCTGGAAAAATTATTTTATTAAAAAGCCAAGATATCAAAATGACAATTCCTGGGGAATGAGTCAACTCAATGCCATGGAAACACAATGGGGGATCAACTTTGATATTCCCTGGAAAAAATTGCTGAAAAAAGATAAAGATCTTCTTTTGTACGGGTCCAAACATAAAGAAATGACAGTAAACTGGAATTCAGCCAAGATCCAGGGAGAATTCACCCGGACCCATGAGGGGTTGATACACACCCTTATGAGACGATACAGGGACACCCAGTCTGAAGGACAGAAAAAATACTATTCTGCATTCATGACGGCAAGCACATGCACGGCTTGTAAGGGAAGACGTTTGAAAAATGAGGTACTTCATGTCCATATTAATAAAAAATCAATTATTGATGTAACGGCCATGACCATCAGGCAGGCTTTTGATTTCATCAAAGGCATGAAACTGAGTGGAAATAAGAAGCTGATCGCCGAAGAATTATTAAAGGAAATTTCAGACCGGCTTGGCTTTCTTGTAAATGTGGGCCTGGATTATTTATCTTTAGACAGGAGCGGTCCAACCCTTTCCGGAGGTGAATCCCAGAGAATCCGGCTTGCATCCCAGGTGGGATCGGAACTTACAGGGGTTCTTTATATCCTGGATGAGCCTTCCATCGGTCTGCATCAGAAAGACAATATAAAACTATTACACACCCTTCATCATTTAAGGGATATCGGCAATACCCTGATCATTGTGGAACATGATCAGGAAACAATGGAAAAATCAGACTGGATAGTGGATATTGGTCCGGGAGCCGGCCACCTTGGTGGACAGATCGTGGCCCAGGGCACACCGGATCAGATTAAGGAAAATCCCGTTTCCATAACGGGTAAATTTTTAACGGGTAAAGAGCAGATAGAAATTCCCAGGAAAAGAAAAACGCCTAAAACCTGCGGAAACAAATGGGTGACCATTGTCAAGGCATCAGAAAATAACCTGAAAGATGTCACTATAAAAATACCCCTGGGTTTACTTGTTGCAATAACAGGTGTTTCAGGGGCCGGTAAGTCAACACTGATCAATCAAATTTTATATCCGGCCCTGGCTGTTAATCTTCATGGTTCACAAATGATCGTGGGCCGACATGAGAAAATTATGGGGCTCTCCCATTTAAACAAAATTATTAATATTGATCAAAAGCCCATAGGCAGAACACCCAGGAGCAATCCTGCCACCTATACCAAAGTATTTGACCATATCCGGGATTTTTTTGAGATGTTGCCGGAATCCAAGGCCAGGGGATATAAAAAGGGAAGATATTCTTTTAATGTCAAGGGCGGCAGATGTGAGGCCTGTAAGGGTGATGGACATATTAAGGTAGAGATGCATTTTTTAGCGGATGTCTTTGTCCCTTGTGAAGTCTGTCATGGTAAGCGGTTTAACCGGGCAACCCTTGAAATCATGTATAAAGACCATTCCATTTCAGATATTCTGGATCTTTCCGTGGTTCAGGCAAGGGATCTGTTCGTAAGCCATCCGAAAATCAAACATATCCTGGATACCTTACTGGATGTAGGGCTTTCCTACATCAAACTGGGACAGGCAGCCACAACCCTTTCAGGAGGAGAAGCCCAGAGAATCAAGCTTGCCCGGGAACTTGCAAAGCGGGATACAGGAGATACCCTCTATATCCTTGATGAACCCACCACAGGGCTTCATTTCCAGGATGTAAAGCTTTTGCTCAAAGTTCTCGCACGTTTGACAAGCGCCGGTAATACAGTGATCATAATTGAACACAATCTGGATGTGATTAAAACATCAGACTGGGTTATTGATCTCGGGCCTGAAGGGGGCAGCAGCGGAGGAGAAATTATTGCCCAGGGTTCCCCTGAAAAGATTACAGGATCTTCCAAAAGCTATACAGGGCATTATTTGAAGAAAATTTTAAATTGTTTAGCCCGTTAAAAGATGTTATCTCAAAGCCCTGTCTGATGGATATTTGCAGGAGGTTAAGCGTTTAGCATCGAAACAAATATCCACCAAAAATATCCATTGGATAGGGCGGTTTCAAACATAAGAGTTGAATAGTTACAGAAAATTTTAAATTGTAATGGGTAATAAGAATAAGCTATGATTTTTTTAAAATGGGTTATACGCCCTTATCTTTATATCAAGTATTTTTTCCAGAAATTGACAAAAACAGGTTCCTTTGGAAAGGATCAGGCTGTTTATATTAAAACCCCCTATGAAAATATTGGGAATAGGTTAAAAGACGGGTTGTTCAAATACCATGTCAAACAATTCCATGAATCCTCCTGTTCTGTTGCCACCGTTGTATCCGTCGTAAATACCCTCCTTGACAAACAAGGTGTTTTGAACGGGCTTCCCTTCACCCAGCAGGACCTGCTTGAAAAGGTAAAAGCCGCTCATTGGAAGGAACGCATGAGCGACGAAGGGTATAAAGGTCGCAGGGGCCTTCCCCTTCAAACCTTGTATCAGGTCGTAAAAGCCAGCCTGACAGCTTACAATATCCCCTGTGAACTCGTTGAAATGGTTCAGACCACAGGAGATGCTGTGAGATCAAAGGAGGTCAAACAGGTGTTGCGCCATAGACTTGAACAATTTGAAAAAAAAGGCAATTGTCTGATTATTTCGCATTTTGATCAGGGCAGTTTTTTACCGGAACTTCACATCCCCCATATATCCCCTGTGGGCGGGTTTGATCCTGAGTCAGGGAAAGTCACTCTCCTTGATGTTGATTCGACCCAGACCTATCCCTATCAGATTTCTTTTGATACTTTCTATAAAGGCGTGTCATATAATTATAATTTCATGTTCAGGAAGTTCGGATATGCAGAAGGCGGTTATATTTTTATAAGACTTTAGACACTTCCAACTTTTTAGCGTATCTTATCATAATAACTCTGCAGATCGCTGGCCAGAAACCTTTGTATTTTTGAAAAGTTACGGGAGTGACCGGCCCAAAGTTCCCTGGTTGTTGCCTTGGCCAGAAGGCTCTGCACTTTTTCCTGCATCTTGCTCCAGAGATTCTTCTTGTACTCACTGTCAAGTATCACAAGATCCTGGCTCTGGTTAGCGTATTTCTTTTTTAATCCGGAAAAAACAAACCGACTGAATATGAACCAGGCCAGGACTAAAGTGAGTGCCAGAAGACAGGTCGGCAGGATAAAATTGTCTGCATTCAGAGTTCTACTCTGGAGAGCGGAAAGCAATGTCTCATTGGGATAGGAAATTGCAGATTGTATCAACATATCTCCAAAGAAAAAGACCGGAATAGAGAATAGAAAGGCAATCTTTGATGTTTTTGCAAATAGCTGCCACCCCCTTTGGCTGAAGCGGGTCATGGCCTCGCAGACCAGCTGTAGTTCGTTCACCTGCTTGTCTATATCTTCAAGAATATGATTCACCCTGAAACCGGGGGCACTCTTAATTTTTGTTATCAACTGATCCCGCTCCTGGGCCAGAGGGGCGAGGATATCAGAAGGTTCAGCTTCACCGGGGGCATAAGTGAGATAAACATGTGGAATATCCTTGCGGCCCGTCATCTGAGACATATTCCAGCACAGGGCCCCGTATGAGCGGACCAGATCACTTAAATTATCACATTCATCAACCCGGCTCATAACAAAGATAATACGATCCTCTCCTGATTTTTCAGGAAGAGTGCTTCTGATTGCAGTATATGTTTCCTTAATAGTTCCTGCTTTATGCGGGTCAAACATCAGAACAATGAGATCAGCCAAGTTAGCCATTTCACCGAGTACTGCCATGTAATCATAGCCCCTGTCTTTTTCTGTGACAGAATCAAGCATTCCCGGACTATCAATTATCGCCATGTTTTCCAGGACCGGGCTTTCCATCTTTTTCATAAGGAAATGAGACATAAATCGCTGCCCGAATTTTTTAAAACTACCAAAGGGGAGAGTATCATCATTCACCAGGGTTGATCCGGGAATTTCCCGGGCTTCTTCTCCGACAACACCTGCGGTAATTATCGTAAAGGAATCATCAGTAGGCGCCTGACCCGTACGCTGGATGTCCTGACCAAGAAGCTCATTGATCAGGGTGGATTTCCCGGAAGAGTAATTACCGATAACAAGAACAATGGGCCTCCATTTGAGTATGGCGTCCAGGTTGCTGAAATCGAGATGATATTTTAAGAAAAGAGGTGACAGCATTTTTTCCACCTTACTCTGCAATTCTGCCTGCAATACTTTTTCGTTCATGTTTTTTATCGCCCATTGTGTTTGCTATGGTTAGTTATTCTCTTGCTAATCTCACAGTATAACCCTTTACTATTATTATCATAGTGAGAATTTAGATATAATCATATCGGAAAACCTGCTCAATGGAAAGAGAATTTGCAAACATCAATAGGATGGCTTTGAGAGTCTGTTCCATATCTTCCAGGCTAATCAATCAGAGAGGCTTAATGCTGTTTATCATTATCTAATCTGCTTTAATACTCATTTATTAAATTTTATGTTATGAAAAAAAAGATTGATCATTATGAAAAAAGTTATAAAAACAATATGTAATGATATATTATGGATGATAGAAGTTTTCATATTGACTTTAAATATGAAAAAAAGAAAAAAACAGATGAATGAACAAGTCTCAAAAAAGGAAATATTTTGAAACAGATATGCTCGAATCTTGAAGAACAATATCAGGAATTTGATGACATGGTTTCAGGGTTGGATGTAAAGCTGTGGCAACACAGAACACCTTTTTTTAACTGGACCATATTTGATCAAGTTGCCCATATTGCTTTTTTTGATCATGAGGCTTTGCTGGCCATCCAGGACCCAGACCGGTTCAGGGAACGTGCTGAAGGGGTAATGGATGTCATCGTGTCAGGCAGAAATTTTCGGGCATACACCAATCAATTGTTGAATTTAAAAATGTCGAGTGTAAAATTGGCGAATTCTAAAATGTTGGATCTTAAAAAACCCGAAAGCTTGCTTTTGTTCTGGCAAAATATCCGTAAGCGTCTAATTAAAAGGCTAAATAAGATGTCTCCTGAAGACAGGCTGCCCTGGTATGGGCCTGACATGAGCGGGCCTTCATTTGTCACAGGGCGGCTGATGGAGACCTGGGCCCACTCCCAGGATGTCTTTGATGCTCTCAGAATAAGGAGGATAAATTGCTCAAGACTCATTCACGTGGCACACATTGGTGTCAAAACTTTTAATTGGAGCTTTATTGTAAGAAAGTTGAAGGTTCCGGGGATTACTCCCAGGGTAGAGTTGACAGGGCCATCCGGCAAAGTGTGGAAATGGGGTGAACCCGATGCAAAAGAACGGGTGTGGGGCAGTGCAGAAGAATTTTGTCTGGTGGTTACTCAGAGACGCAATGTTCTGGATACGGGTTTGAAATGCCAGGGAAAGAATGTTGCCAAATGGCTTACGATTGCCCAGGCCTTTGCCGGTGTACCCCAGGAGCATCCAGCTCCCGGGGCACGAAAGGTTGATTACAAATAGCAAAAGAACCAGAGAAAAGTATAGGGAAACATTCTGTGAAAACTATTACAAAAGTGTTGATTCCAAACCGGGGAGAGATTGCATGTCGAATTTTACGAACACTGAATCGAATGGATATTCCAGGTGTGATAGTCTATCACCCGGTTGATGCTGATTCCCCGGCCGTCGAGATGGCTCTTGAAAAGGTTGAGCTCAATGGCGCAACTCCGGTGTCTGCCTACCTGGATGTGGAACAAATTATCAAGGCCTGTAAACAGACGGGAGCTGATGCAGTCCATCCGGGCTTTGGTTTTTTAGCGGAAAATGCAGGATTTGCCAGGCGCCTGGAACAGGAGGGGATTCTCTTTATAGGTCCATTGCCGGAAACGATTGAAATGATGGGGGATAAGGTTGCAGCGCGTACTTTTTGTTTAGAAAATAATTTTCCTCTGGCTCCCTCTGTGGCCCAGTCGGGCACAGATAAAGATTTTATAGCGTCTGCAAAAAAAATCGGCCTTCCATTGCTTATTAAGGCGGCAGCAGGAGGGGGTGGAAAAGGCATGCATATTGTGCAGGAACCCGGTGCCCTGGAACAGGCTGTTCTATTGGCCAAGGATGAGGCGCAACGATTTTTTGGAAATGATTTGGTATATGCAGAGCGCTTTTTGGAAAAATCACGCCATATAGAAGTACAGGTGCTGGCTGATCATTACGGCAACGTTATACATCTGGGTGAACGGGAATGCTCTATTCAGAGGCGGTTTCAGAAAATTATCGAAGAAAGCCCGGCACCGGCTCTGGATTCAAAACTTCGTCGGCGCATCTGCGCTGCCGCAGTGGAAATTACCCGTAAGGCCGGTTATCGAAATGCCGGAACAGTGGAGTTCATCCTGGCACCTGATGGTGAATTTTTCTTTCTGGAAATGAATACCCGGCTCCAGGTGGAACATCCCGTTACAGAGATGGTAACAGGTCTTGACCTTGTGGAGTTGCAGATTTGCATTGCCCGGGGAGAAACCCTGCCCCTGACCCAGAAACAGGTTCGGGCAAAGGGACATGCAATTGAGCTGCGTTTATACGCCGAAGACCCGGAAAATGACTTTTTGCCGTCCACGGGTCAGTTATTGGTTTACCAGATGCCGTCGGGTGATGCGGTCAGGGTGGAAAACGGGTTTACCAGGGGTATGACCGTTTCTACAGCCTTTGACCCAATGCTGGCCAAATTGATCGTTCATGGCAATGATCGAACAAAGGCCATTGAATTAGGATTAAAGGCTTTGGAAGGTACTCTGGTGCTGGGTGTAACCACCAATGCCGATTATCTGGCTCGGATTCTTTGCTTTCCAGCCTTTGCAGCGTCAAAGATACATACGGGTTTTATTCCCATGCATGCACAGGCCCTTAAACCACCACAATTGAGCATTGAAGAACGCAAACTGCTTCTGGCCGCAGCAGCTTTAAGCAGCCGGGAGTTTATTGATCCGGCCTTTAACGTACCTGAACCCTATGCTTTTTTTGGAGACTGGAGAAACTGATATGCAACGAAGAATCGATTTATTAAATGAATCCTATAGGGTTACGGTTTTGGGTCAACACAAAGCGCAACATCTTCAAGTTGCGGATGGGTTGCCCCAGTCTGCCGTGTTGACTATTGGTCAAGATAATCACAGCATCATTCAACTGGGAGATGATAAAGCAGATATACAAATGGCGGTTAAGGGTGAAAAAGCGTATATCCGTGCATTTGGCCGGACATTTACTCTGGGCATTGTGAATCCCGTGGAGCAAGCTGCACAGGATGCAGGCAGTGGTGCTGATACGGCTTTGGCCCCCATGCCCGGCAGGGTGGTGAAAGTCCATGTGACAGTTGGGGAAAAAGTCCTCAAGGGCCAGCCTGTGATCACCATTGAGAGTATGAAAATTTTGACGGTGATTACAGCACCCCGCATTGGTGAGGTATCCCAGGTACATTTTGAACAGGGCAAGACCTTTGATAGAAATGCACCCCTGATCACCCTGAAAGAAAAGGAGAAAGCGTAAGATGCGCCGAATCAAGTCCAGCATAGATCCTCAGTCATCTGAATTTCGCACCTTTCAGCGCCAGAATCATAAACGAATGGACACGCTTCACAAAAGCCATCAAAAGGCCCGTTTTGATCGCCCGGAACGGGATATTAAACGCTTGCGCGCTCAAAAAAAATTATTGGTTCGGGAGCGTATTGATTTGCTTCTTGATCCGGGAACACCTTTTTTGGAGCTTTCTACTTTGGCGGCCAATATGGCCTATGACGGTAAGGTACCATCTGCCGGTGTGGTTTCTGGTGTGGGTATTGTCAGCGGTCGGGAGATTCTTATTATGGCCAGTGACTCATCCATCAAGGGAGGAGCATGGTATCCGCTTACCGTAAAAAAAATGGTTAGAACTCTGGATATAGCCATTGAGAACCATTTGCCCATGGTCCATCTGGTGGATGCTGCCGGTGCATTTTTGCCATTGCAGTCAGGGCTCTTTCCTGACAGGCACATGGCGGGTCGCATGTTTAGGAATCAATGCATCTTGAGTGCAAAGGGTGTGAAACAGGTGGCATTGGTGCTGGGACACAGCACTGCAGGCGGTGCATATGTACCTACCCTGTGTGACTACTCCATAATGGTGCGGGGCACTGGAGGCGTTTTTCTGGGGGGACCGCCATTGGTAAAGGCTGCCACAGGAGAAGAGGTGACGGCAGATGAACTGGGTGGTGCAGATGTACACACCCGCATCAGCGGCACTGCAGACTATGCCGTGGATTCGGAAGCAGAAGGATTGGCACTTGTGCGTGAAATCGTGGGAACCTTTCCCAGGGAAACCAAAGTTGCAGTGGAGCGCAGGGAGCCTGAAGAACCCTTTTATGATCCCAGGGAGCTCTACGGCATTATTCCCGATGATGTGCAAAAACAATTTGATATGATTGATGTGATTGCCCGCATTGTGGACGGCAGTCGATTTCATGAGTTTAAACCAGACTACGGCAAAACCATAGTATGCGGTTTTGCCTTTTTGTATGGCTGGAAAGTGGGGATCATCGGAAACAACGGGGTGCTGTTTTCCGACAGTGCACAAAAAAGTACCCAGTTCATGCAGCTCTGTAATCGAGATCGTGTGCCGATTATTTTTTTGCAGAATATCACTGGTTTTATGATTGGCAAGGGTTATGAACATGGGGGCATTACAAAGGATGGTGCCAAAATGTTAATGGTTCAGGCCAATCTGGATGTGCCTAAACTGACCATCATGACAAATGGTAGTTTTGGTGCGGGCAATTACGCCATGTGCGGCCGGGCGTTTGATGCCCGTTTCCTGTTTTCCTGGCCCAATTCACAGATTTCCGTGATGGGGATGCAACAGGCGGCAAAAACCCTGACCCAAATTCGTCTCAAAGCCTTGCAACGGCAGGGTAAAAATTTACCTGAAGAAGAAGTACAGAAAATATACGACAACATAGCCCAGGATTACCTGGAAAGGAGCAGCGCCTACTATTCCACCTCAGAGTTGTGGGATGACGGAATAATCGACCCTGCCGATACCCGCAAGGTATTAGGAATTTGCCTGTCCGTGGCCCTGAATCGAGAATTTAAAGAAACGCCCAATGGGATATTAAGAATATGAGGAGATAACATGGCAAAGACTGTTCACAAAATCCTGATTCATAAATTCAAATAGCAAGTGGGTAAAGGGTCCAAAGGGGAGGATCTGCCAAAGGTGTAGATATTTTTATAAAGGTTTAATCTTCCTTATACCCTTTCCCCTTGCATTCAGGGCATTCAACATCCGGTTCGCATTGGCAGTCATCAAATCCATTCTCACTGTCCATGCTTCGCCATTCAGCATTGCATTCACAATTGCCAACAATAATTTTTTTCCCTTTGCATGTCGGACAAATTTTTTGAGATGTCATGTTTTTAAATTCCTTTCCCAATGGTTTATGGTTTATGAAAAGCCAAGTGCCAGGTTTTTTTCAAGGCCTGGGGCAAGATCTTGAATAGTGATTTCATGATGATATTGATTAATGTTTCTTACAAAATCATGATGGCGTCGTCCATTTCTGTATGCAGGTTCCCTGGGGGGGTATTTCAAGTAATTGTCCATCTGGCCAAGATCAGCTGAAACAAGAAGGGAAGCTGAGAAATAGACAAACCCTTTTGACCGTTTTAAACAGGAACCTCCGATTTTATGGTTGTCAATAACAAGATCGGATATTCCGTCCTGGTATATTCCATTGATACCTGTTTTTGTAAGGCCTTTGATGAGCCAGCGGGTGCAATTGACAAAATGTGTTCTAATCCCTGAAAGTCCTCTGGCTGGAAAGGCGATTGAAACAATCAGGCATCCCTGGTCTAAAAAAACCGAACACCCGCCCCCCTGTCGTCTGTAAATCGGGATGTGATCCATAAATAGTTTTTCAAGCCGGATCTCTTTTGACAGATTGCTTCCATAGCCTGCCACGATGGCGGTTTGTAAAAAAGGGTAACAGGAAAATTTTGGGAGGTTTTTAGTAGTTACCGACTCAATTAAGACATCATCCCAGGTGAACGGTTTTATATTTGGCATCAGGCGGTCCAGCATTATTTTTTCCCTTTAAACAGGTGAACAGATCCTTGGGCAGCCATTTCGGCAGCTTCCATGATGGATTCGGAAAAAGTGGGGTGGGGATGGATGCTGACAATCAAATCTTCAAGACAGGCGCCCATTTCAATGGCAAGCGTACCTTCTGATATCAACTCGGATGCTTTCTCTCCTACAATTCCCACGCCCAGAATCAGGGAAGTCTCCCTATGGGCGATTACCTTTACAAATCCCCTGGTTTTTCCCGTACTTTTTGCACGGCCAAGTGCTGTCAGGGGGAATTTGCCCACTTTGAAAGGGATATCCCGGTCCCTGGCTTCTTTTTCTGTAAGACCCGTCCATGCGATTTCAGGACGGGTGAATAATACAGCAGGAACAGCTACATTATCAAATGCCGACGGCATACCTGCAATAACTTCTGCGGCCACCTTGCCTTCTCGGCTGGCCTTATGCGCCAGTGCAAAGCCCCGGGTGACATCTCCCACTGCAAAAATATGGTGGATAGAAGTTCTGCATTGATCATCTGTTGGGATCAATCCTTTGTCATCAATTTTTATTCCAATATGATTGAGACCCAGATCATCTGTATTGGGCCGTCTTCCCGTGGCAACCAGGACCTGGTCATAGGTTTCTTTGTGCTCTACCCCATTTTTTTCAAATACAACCAAATATCCATTTTCTGTTTTATCAATATGGAGAACCTTTGACTGGGTATGAATTGCAGAGAACTGCTTTTGACAGGTTTGAATCACTACGTTAACAAGATCTCTGTCAGCCCCTTCAAGCAGGTTTTCATTGAATTCAACCATGGAAACCAGGCTGCCGAGACCGGCATAAGCCTGACCGATTTCAAGCCCGATATATCCGCCGCCGATGACCAGGAGGCTTTTAGGAATTTGTGGCAGGCTAAGGGCTTCTGCTGAAGACCACAAGGGAAGATCTATGCCGGTCGGAAACTCGTTGATCCGAGATCCTGTTGCAATAATGGCATGTTTGAATCTAATATTCGTATTAGCGCCTTCGATGTATATCTTATGGTCTTCAGTAAATCGCCCGTGGCCTTGAACGATTTCAATATCCCGGTTTTCAAGAAGTTTTAAAATCCCTGTTGAAAGCGAATTGACAACAGAACTGATCCAATTGCGAAGCCGCTGGATATCAAACTCAAACCCTGTGTAAATCAAACCTAAAACATCTGCATGTTTCAAAGCGTCGGCCAGCCCGACTGCATGGATCAATGTTTTGGACGGGATACATCCTTCAGTAAGACAGACACCGCCTAAATTGGGGCGAGATTCAACCAGTATAACTTCAAACCCCAAGTCTGCAGCATGAATTGCTGCTGTGTAACCACCGGGGCCCCCTCCCAGCACAACCACATCCGTGTCATAAACAAGTTCTCCAACAACCATGGTTTATCTCCTTTTCCTGTAAACATCGGGTTAATGAGGCCCTAAACTTTTGTCAGAAAAATCATGGGGTTTTCAAGCATCTGTTTTAAATCCTTAATCAAATAAGCAGCCCTGACACCATCTGCCACCCTGTGGTCAAAACACAGGGTCACAGGAAGAATTGTCCTGATGACGATCTCGTCGTCCTTTACTATGGGCTTTGGAACAACCCTTCCCATCCCCAGAATGGCGCATTCAGGATAATTGATAATTGGGATAACCCCTGTGCCGCCAATGGCACCCACATTGGTTATCGTAAAAGTTGATCCTGATAGCTCTTTTGCCGTAATGGTTCCATCTTGCCCTTTCCCGGCAAGAGAAGCGATTTCTCGTGCAATTTCAGACACGTTTTTCTGATCACCATGCTCAATGACTGGAACAATCAATCCCTTTGGTGTGTCTGCAGCAAATCCGATATGATAATATTTTTTATGGATGATCTCCATCTTATGAGGATCAACACTGGCATTGAATTCAGGGTATTGCTTTAAAAGAGAAGCTATGGCCTTTACGACAAATGAAAGCAGGGTTATCTTTTGGGCTTCTTTGTTTTTCAGGTTTAATGTTTTTCGTAACGTTTCAAGCTCGGTTACATCACACTCGTCCATATGGGCTACATGGGGAACCAGAATCGTGGATGTGGTTGTTTTTATGGCCACTTTTTTCCTTAAAGAGCGCATGGGTATTTTTTCAACAGGCCCTGTAGAAACATAATCAGGCAATGCAGATATCTCAAGAAAGGGTATACCGGCATTTGCATCTATCTTTATGGGATCCTGTGTGTCCGGATCAGAGAGGGCAACATCTTTACTCTCTATTTTATTATTAATTTTATTATTTGGGCTGCCTGTTTTTTCACCTGCCAGCCGGATATCATCCGGAGTGACTTTTCCAGCAGAACCGGTCCCCGTAACAGTGGTAATATCGATTTTCATCTCACGTGCCAGCCGCCTTGTGGCCGGAGCTGCAGCTACTCTTCTTGTTGTTTTATTATCCAGCACCTTGCTGTCAATTATTTTTTCTAATTTTATCGATGGATTCTCTTCAATGACGGCCATAACCTGGTTTACAAGAATTGTATCTCCGGGCTTTCCGTTAAGTTTTAAAACGGTCCCCGTTCTTGGTGATGGAATCATCACAGTTGCTTTGTCTGTTTCCATTTCACAAAGCGGGTCATCTTCATTGATTGAATCCCCCTCTTTTACATACCATTTCAAAAGTTCTCCCTCGTGTATCCCTTCACCAAGATCAGGAAGCTTAAATTCAAACATAATTTACTCCTATTCATTGAGTGTTTTTATCATTGCCCTTAAAATTCTTTCCTGGGATGGAATATACATCTGTTCCCTTCCAAAAAGGGGAACAGGGATATCGTACATTGTGATGCGATTAACAGGAGCTTCCAGATACATAAGGGCATGATCATTTATCAGAGCAATGATTTCAGAAGCAGGGCCAAAGGATTTCTGGGCTTCCTGGACAATGACGCATCGTCCCGTTTTGATAACGGAATCAATAATTGTTTCGATATCCATGGGGGATATCGTAAGAAGGTCAATCACTTCCGGATTGCAGCCAGTTTCTGTTTTAAGGCGTTTCACAGCTTTAATGGTATCCTGGATCATGGCACCCCATGAAATAATAGTGATATCATCTCCTTTTTCCAGGATATGAGCCCTGCCAATGGGAATTATGGGAAGTTTATCTTCCACCGGTTCCTTAAAAGAGCGGTAAGATCGTTTGGGTTCCATGAAGACGACTGGATCAGGGTCGTCAATGGCAGCCATTAAAAGTGGGCCTGCATTTGAAGGACTTGAAGGAATAATCACTTTGACACCCGCCGTATGGGCAAAATAAACTTCTTTGCTTTCGGAGTGGTGCTCCAATGCCCTTACACCACCGCCATAGGGCATCCGGATAACAAGGGGCACTGTAAACTGTCCCCTTGATCGTGTTCGCATCCTTGAGGCATTGCCTTCAAGCTGGTGCATCATCAGATATGAGAAACCGGAAAACTGCATTTCAATAACGGGCTTTAGCCCGGAAATCGCCATACCGATGGCTGTTCCTAAAATGGCGGATTCTGCTATGGGAGAGTCTATAACCCGCTGTCTGCCGAATTTTTGATACAGGCCGTCTGTGACTCGAAAAACACCACCATTAAGACCTACGTCCTCACCCATGATCAGCACTTTTTCATCCGCTTCCATGATATTGTGAAGCGTCATGTTAAGGGACTGTACCATATTTATTCTATCCATTTTCAGTCTCCTTTTTCAGATTCAATTTTTAATTGGTCCAAAAATTGTGCCCGCTGTTGATCAATTAAATAAAAAGAATTACCAAAGACATGATCAAAGGGTGCGTCAGGCTTAAATTCTTTTTTGGATTCAAATTCTTTTACCGTCTGGTCAATGGTCTGCTTCAACTCTTTCTCAAGATCTATTTGTTTTTTTTCGTCCCAGATCTGTTTTCCCGTCAGGTATTTAAAAAACCGTTTCAAAGGATCTTTAACTTTCCATGATTCAACCTGGGCATCATCCCTGTAACGGGTCGGATCATCAGCCGTTGTATGCATGAGCATCCTGTAGGTAACCGCTTCAATCAACGATGGCCCTTTGTTTTCTCTTGCCCTTTTTACAGCATCGTCCACTGCTTTATAAACGGCCAATGGATCATTTCCGTCCACCTGGATACCGGGCATGCCATAGGCAATCGCTTTTTGAGCAATGGTTGCAGACTTGGTCTGGAGTTTTCTGGGGGTGGAGATGGCGAATTGATTATTTTGACAAAGAAATATAACCGGGGCATTGAGTACGCCGGCAAAATTTAATGCTTCATGAAAATCACCTTCAGAAGTGGATCCATCACCAAAAACTGCAAGGGCAACCGTATCTTTTTCTCCCTGCAGGCGGGAACCATAGGCAAGCCCGACGGCATGAGGCAATTGTGATGCAAGGATGATTGAAACCGGGAGTGTCCTGGGGCTTTTTAAATTAAGACTTCCCTCTTCAAACCCATTGTAAAAATGCAGGATATTGAGAAGAGGTTCTCCCCTCATCAGACGACCGCCCAGTTCCCTATAGGACCCGACAAACCAGTCTGTATCCTTAATGGCAAGGACGGGCGCACAAAAGGATGCTTCCTGTCCTGTCGCAGCCGGTAGCGTTCCAAGTCGACCCTGACGCTGAAGATTCAGCATCCGCGAATCAACCATTCGTGAAAATGTCATATAATAATGGAGCTTGAGAAGATCCTCAGAGCTTATATCCGGCTCAAGGCTTTTATCAACATTCCCTTTTTCATCAAGTATTTGTAAATAATCTATACTGAAAGTATCCAAGGTATGTAACGTCATGGCAACCGCTCCTTTAAATTCATTCAATCTGTCGCCAATCTATAGCTTTTGAGATATACAATTGGCGTTTATCCGCCTTTGCTTGCTGTAAATTGCTTTATTTATTTTCTGCTCTAAAGAGGGAATCCTGAATCTTTCCAGGCCTCAACCCCGCCTCCAAGCACTTTGGCATTTTTAAATCCAAGATCATAATATTGTGCTGCCATACCTGCAGCACTGCCTTCTGCCGGTCAGGCGCAATAGAAAAAAATTTCCTGATCTTTACTACGTTCATTGGTTTTTGATTTAAATTCCGTCAGGGAGATCGCTCCTGACAAATGGAATTGTTTGAATTTATCGTCACCCCCCGATGGCCACCCAAAATCCCCCAGTCGTGGCCACTTCAAAATCCCCCACCTGAAGATTCCAAAAATCTGATGTAACTGCTGAAAATCGGAAAATTTGGGCAAAAGGCGACAGAACGTTTAAAT
>Ga0233446_1000281_pt1 | contig 61373 bp, 56 predicted proteins | sample SI_124_October20_4_FD_182780 | JGI IMG/M metagenome (GOLD analysis project Ga0233446, IMG submission 182780) | Seawater microbial communities from Saanich Inlet, British Columbia, Canada - SI_124_October2016_120_MG | ecosystem: Environmental > Aquatic > Marine > Inlet | place: Canada: British...
TTTTATCAATTCTAGTGAGAATCAAAGTTTTTCATTTGAACCTCCTATAATTATTGATGGTGATGGTTATGAAGGTTTTGTTCAACTTCAAGATATAAATGGAGATGGAAAATTGGATATCGTAACCTCTAAACAATCTAGTAATCAACTAGGGGTTTATTTAAATGTAAGTAATAACAATAATGTATCATTTGCAAATAAGATTATTATTGGAAATGTTGTTGCAACCGCTCGACCTGCCTTTGCAGATTTGAATGGAGATGGAATGATTGATATGGTTACAACTTCCTATGCAAGTAGTAGTTATAGTAGAGAAGTTTTTGTGTATTCAAATAACAGCACAGATGGAAATCTTGAATTTAATTTAGAAGTAACTATTTTATCAGGAGGAGAACCAGCAGACTGGCCTACAGATTATAATTGGAGTGCCTATTCAACCACACTGGTTGATATTGATGGAGATGATAAACTTGATATTGTAGTTACAAATGGCACTTGTATAGGATGTTCTCCAAGCGGAGTATCAGTAATTAGAAATATAAGCACAGATTCTGAATTACTATTTGAGTATGAGTATAGTGATTTTTATCAGTATGATTCTAATTCACTTCCTAGCAGAATAGGAATTTCGGATTTAAATGGCGATGGCAAACCAGATGTATTAACTACTGATTGGTTGGGGGGTATTTCAATATTGGTAAATAATAGTAATGAAGGAAATATAGAATTTCAAGACCAGATGCAAATAGGTGTAGGTAGTTATCCGCTTTCAGTCGCTACCGCTGATCTAAATATGGATTCCACTCCAGAGATTGTAGTTTCAAACTGGAATGTAGAAGGCCTGAGAGTAATTCATAATTTTTTGCCGGTGGATGAGGAACAGGGTGACCTACTATATGACATAAATAATGATGGTGTCGTTAACGATTCTGATTTTGTGATGCTACTTTCCCAGGTAATAGATGGAAATGACTCAGTGAGTGCAGCAGATATAAATTTTGATTCAGCAGTAGATATTTTTGATTTGTTACTTTTGTCGGATTATTTACAAAATATCTAACCCAAATTATTCGTCTCACTTGAATTGAATCCCGATTATCGGGAAAATGAAAAACTCCAAGGAACACAAAGCTTTGATAAAAGTAAAAATATGGAAAATCTAAATAATGGGAATCATCGGACTTTTATAAAAATCCGAATAATATATACAGTATTAATTCTCTTATTAATCTCAATGAGGTAGAAAATGACCGAGTTTATGTCCATCTTCATTATCTCGGATTAAATCAAGATACCGTTATTTTCCATTTTCCTAAAACGATTCCAGGGACATATAAAGAATTGGATTATGGTGAAATGATAGAATACATTGAGCCAAAGGATTCAAATGGGAATTTGCTTCCTGTTAAAAAAATAGGAAAAAATATTTTTCAAATTACCCAAGCGCGAGATCTAGCCATGATTCATTACTGGATTGATGATACATGGGATCATCCGAAAGCCATGAGACGGATTTGGGCAATGGGCGGAACCAATATTGAAGAAGGGGAAAATTTTGTTAGATCAACGCTTCTGGCTGGTTTGGCTTTTTTGAGTGAAGGCTTGGCGGAATACTCTGCTGTTTCCTTGTTGGCAAAAGAGAAGGGCGAGAAGCAACTTCGGAAATTCCTGAAATATGAATTGGATAAATATTTAGGTGGGCGCTCTATGGAGAAAAAATTTGAGTCGCCTATCGTTCAGACAGAGGGACAAGCCTATATCCATTACAATAAAGCTGGACTCATGATGTACGCCTTATCCGATTTTATTGGTAAAGAAATCTTCAACAATGCATTGGATAGATTCATTGATAAATTTCGTTACCAATCAGAACCTTACACAAATATTGGAGAATTTGTGAAGACGATTCGGGAGGATATGCCAGATGATTTATAATATTTAGTCACGGATATTTTTGAAAAAATCACCTTATATGAAAACAAAGCCAAGACAGCCACAGCGAAAGAAAATAAAGATGGCACATTTACCGTGACAATGGAAGTGGAAGCAAAAAAAGTATATGCAGATAGTCTAGGGAATCAAACCCAAACGGATTTAAATGATTGGTTAGAAATTGGCGTTTTGGGTGAAATCTTAGTGAATGGAAAAATGGAAGAAATTCCTATTTATTTAGAAAAAGTCATCATTACAGATTCGTTGACAACGTTTACGGTTCAAGTGGATCAAAAACCAATTAAAGCTGGGATTGACCCTATGCACAAATTTGTGGATAGGGATTCAGATGACAATTTAGTTCGTGTGAGTATTCAAACAGCAGATTCAGATGATAGCGAAAAACTTTTCGAAAATTAATTCGCAAGAACCTGAAAACGGGTAAGAGGATGTTCAACATGCCAGATGATATTGATCCTGTGCGAGGGCAGGAAATAATAAGAGAAGAAATAGAATTTTTTTCAGAACAATAAAAACAAGTTTAAATTTTTTCAATAGAAAATAATAAAACGGATTCTTTCAATCGCGCCCTATTATTTCGTAAATTCCTCCTTGCCTATTTGTTAAATAATCATCATTACTGGGGGATTTGTCTATATGCCAAACTGGACGAAAGAATCATTTATAGAAGATTTAAGAAAAAGCTGTTCTCGTGAAGTTGCAAAAATTGGTGTTACCATTATTGAATTTGCAGAAAAAAACGGGGAAGAACTTACTTGGGGAAGAGGAAGCGATCATGGAACTTTGACTTATAGATGTGCCTCTGACACAGGACCACTCCCGCTATTTCATTTAACATCAGATGGACAAATAAATTTCCAAATAAATTTTATGAGGAATAAAGAAATTCCATTTATGGTTTTACAAGATATGGTCATAAAATTAGAATCTAACTTTATGCGAGACTATAATCCGGTAGATTATCCGTCTGATGTTTTTGAGCCTATGGACGAAATGTTCCATACCCAAAGTCAGGTTGATAAATTTATAAAAACCATGGAAGGATGCACGTATCGCCTAAAACAATAATATGATTGTTTATGACATTCCAAAGCCCCATTTACGATGAGTGATTGGGGCTTTTTTATTAACGTTATAAAGTGCTTTATAAATGAAAGTATAACTCAATAAGAAAGGAAAAATTAAATGAAAAAAATAATTTTACTATTAATTGTCACAAGTATGGGCTGGAGTCAAACCGGGAGACTTATCGGGCTTGTCCGAGATGGTTCTATCTACCAACCTCTTGTGGGTGTGAACGTAATGATCGGTGGGACAGACCTTGGTGCGGCAACAGATATTTATGGGAATTTCAAAATTAATAATGTTCCTGTGGGAAGTTACGATATTCATGTATCCATGATGGGTTTTGAAACCGTATCAAGGGCAAATGTCCATATTGTGCCAAAACGAAATACCACCGTGAATTTTAATTTACATCCGGAAGTGTTGCAAGGCGAAGGCGTGGAAGTAACGGCAACATTTTTTGAAAAAACCAAAGATGCCGTTACCAGCAGTCGAACGGTGGACATTGAAGAAATTCGTTCTGATCCTGTTGGCTCTTACGATATTATGGCTATGATGCAAAGTTTACCATCGGTTATTTCCGGCGCAGATCAGACCAATGAAATTATTGTAAGGGGAGGCAGTCCCGGAGAAAATTTATTTGTCATGGATCATATTGAAATTCCCTATCCAAACCATTTTCCTGAACAGGGAAAGGGTGGTGGCCCCGTTACCATGGTTGATACAGATTTTATTGAGAGAGTTGATTTTTACGCCGGTGCATTCCCTGCAAAATATGGCGATAAAATTTCATCGGTTATGGATGTTACGCTTCGAGATGGAAATCGTGATAATCATTTATCTGAATTCAATTTTAATATGGCGGGATTCGGATTCAACTTTGAAGGACCTTTCACGGAAAAAGGTTCGTATATATTTTCCTTAAAACGTTCGTTTCTGGATTTTGTGATTCAAAATTCCGGACTTATGGCAATTCCAAAATATTGGACGAGTCAGGGGAAAATATCCTATCATATTTCTCCCACACAAAAATTATCATTTAATGTCATTGGCGGTATTGACGAAATCAACATTGAAGGCGAAGACGACCCCCAAACCCGGAGTGCAGAAAATGTAGATTTTCATTCAAATCAATTAACGATGGGACTCACATACAAAAATTTATTTTCAAAAAAAGGGTATGGTATTGTTTCTTTAAGCGGTAACCGTGTTGGTCTGAATACAGATGTATATCGCTATTTATTAGATGGCGAAAAACAGCAATATTACGGTCAAGATGATGCGGAATGGGAAATGGCTTTGAAAGGAGATTGGGTGTATCGATTCAATTCAAAAGTGGAAACAAGTTTTGGATTTAACGCCAAATCCATTTCATTGGATTACGACAATTGGTGGCATGGTGAACCAAGAAATATTTACGGTTATGCATTATCTGCGAACACCCCTATTATGCTTATTTCCGAAGATGATTTTTGGAATGATTATTTTGATCAAGATTCTTTGTGGTTTGAATCTATTGCAACCGTTGGGACTTATGATTCTTCGGAGACGAACAATATTTTAGATTTTGTAAAGACTGGTGTATTTGCTCAAATTAATTTTAAACCGATAGATAAATTAGAAGTTATTTCTGGATTACGATATGAGAATGTGAGCTATACTGGAAATGGAAATATCTCGCCACGATTAGGGATTTCTTATGGATTTTCATCCTTATTTAAACTCAATATTTCCGGTGGAAGGTATTATCAATCGCCCTTTAATATCCATTTGAATTCGCCTAATGGAGATACAAAACTATTAAAAAATTATTATGCCGACCAATGGGCTGGCGGAATCGAATATTTTTTGAGTGCCGATACACGAATGATCTTTGAAGTGTATTCCAAGAAATATGAAAATATGATTGCCTTTGACATTTTGGAAAGTAGCGACGGAAGAGATAGTTTGGATTATAATATGTTGGTAAATATTGGAGAGGGTGAATCGAATGGCATAGAATTTTTCATTCAAAAGAAATACACCAATAATTGGTATGGATCTTTTGCATGGTCTCATTCCGTGGCAGAAGGCGTGGACCCGAGAAATGGTGAAAAATTTCCATGGACTTATGATTATGGAGATGTGGTAACGCTGGTGGGCGGTTATAAAATCCGATTTATGGAATATGAGTGGTATCAGAAGCATAAAAAAACATTGTTGGCAAAAATGACATCGTGGCTTCCCATTGCTCCGGCAGATGAATATGAAATTGGCGTTAAATTACGATATATGGGCGGACGACCTTATACCCCAAAATCTTATGATCACAACATTAGAGAGTGGTTCGTTAATTCAAGCGACCCCTGGAATACGGAACGATATGATAATTACATTCGATTTGATATTTTGCTTCAACAACGATTTAATTTTAAAAAAACGAACTTGATTGCATTCTGGGATATTATGAATGTATTCAATCGGGATAATCCGTGGGAGACAGTTTATTTAGAAGATGGTTCTACCGATATTGCATGGCAATTTAAAACATTTCCAGTGGGTGGGATTATTTTAGAGTTTTAATTATAGCTCAGAGACACGATTATGCCAAACGTGTCTTTACAGAAATTTGAATTGTGGTAAATGTTTTTATTGATATCTTATACCATAGCACGTAGGGGCATATAAATCAGGATATAGCATGAATAAATCTTGACAATAATAATGGTATAGCCTTATATTATATATATACTACTCAGGAAATAACCTTATGAAAAAACAAAATTTAATAATAAATCAGCTCCAAGAAAAAATAGATAGATACAAAGAACTGGCCGAAGTATCGCTTCCGCCGAAGGGTTGGATTTATGCCATACGAACCGCATTGAAAATGTCATTAAAACAGTTAGGCAAACGAATGTCTATTACTTCGCAAAGTGTTTGGGAAATAGAAGACCGAGAAAAAAACGGTAATATTACGCTAAATAATCTTCGTCAAATAGGATCTGCACTTAATATGAGATTTGTTTATGGGTTTATTCCTAATCATGAATCATTGAATGAAATAATTGCAAGCCGGGCAAAAGATCTTGCAACAGAAATTGTTCAACGAGCATCCGTTTCGATGGATTTAGAAGATCAAAAACCATCAGAAGAACGGATAGAAAAAGCGATTGAAGAAAAAACTCAAGAATTAATAGAAAAACTGCCGAGATTCTTATGGGATTAAATATTGAGACGGATTTTGGGCAAACGCCTCTTTCTGAAGAAGAAAAGGAAGATTTGATTATTTCTACAATTTCGAACAAGCAAGAGTTGGATGAATTTGAACAGATTAATATTGAATCGGCGGTTGAATGGTCTATGAAGCAAGTTTTTAAAATGGAACAAATTGTTTCTGTATCCTTTATCTTAAAACTGCATAAACGAATGTTTGGTCAAACATGGAAATGGGCTGGCAAATTTAGACAGAGCAATAAAAATCTTGGTATAGATAAATACCAAATTCCCCAAGAATTGACAAAGATGATAGATGATTGTCAATATTGGATAGAAAATAATATTTACTTACAAGACGAAATAGCGATTCGTTTAAAACATCGATTAGTAAGCATTCACCCCTTTGCAAATGGAAATGGTAGGCACTCTAGACTATATGCTGATATTTTAATTTCACATGGTTTTAAGCGAAAGATATTTTCTTGGGGACAAAGCAGTTTTACGAGCAGAGGCGAAGCACGTGAAAAATATTTGTCAGCAGTTCGTAAAGCAGATAAGGGTGATATTCAAGCTTTGGTGAAATTTGCACGTTTATAATATTAAAGTTTAGCGTAGAGACACGATTATGCCAAACAAACCGTGTCTCTATAAAATCTTCTTTCTATTTCATCAAAGTCATTTTTTTTGTCCAAATGTGTTCGCTATTTTTTAGGATAGCAAAATAGATTCCAGAACTCACATCATTACCATTCCATTGGACAGCGTGATTCCCATTATTAAATTGCGCATCAACAAAAAGTGTTTCCACTAATTTTCCACTGATGTCATAAATGTGTAGAGAGATGATCTCTTGGGTTTCTACAGAAAATCGAATCGTGGTCGCTGGATTAAATGGGTTTGGATAATTTGATAAGATGGAAACAGCTTTAGGGATTTGTGTATCGTCGATACTCACAGATGAAGCTGGTGCAAAAGCAAAGGAACCAGGTAAAGCACCCACATTATATTGAGCCAGTTGATTCCCTTCTAAATCAGTCACAATTAAATCATCTGGTGCGACATAGTCTGTTAGTCCGAAGTAAAGATTGTTTCCGTCAGATGAAGCAGAATAAAGACCAGAAAAATTACCAATTTGTTGAGCCACATCGATGGAAAGATCCTCACTCAATGGCGCAATGCCACCATTATAAATACGATAAACTTGATTGTTGAATTCCAATAAATCCAAACCAAAATCGAATGTCATTCCAGCATCAAATGTGCTTACGATACCTGTGGATAAATCAATTTTACTATTTCCTGCATACGTATTCCAAATATCATCATAATAAGTGCTGGCAACAAAAAGTGCATTGTTTTGGAGTAAAAGCGCAGCGGGCCCTGAAACAACGGTAAATGTATCAACAACAGCTTTTGTAGATACATCGATACTAATGACACGGTCAGACGAACTCCAGTCGCTATTCATAGCAATCGATGTGTAAATCTTCCCACCATGCATCACCATCATTTCTGGCATTCCACCTACAGCAATTGTATCTGTTACGGTATTTTGAGCCAAATCTAAAACCAGAATGGCACTTAAATTCCAGCAGGAAACATAGCCCGTATTCCCATTTGCAATAAGATATCGCGGGCCAGCACTGGGAAGTGGAATGGAGGTCAAGAAAGATTGGGCATATCCGTCCAAATTCAAGACTTCAATGCTGTGTGAATTGTTCATAACAATATATAATTTTTCATCATTTACGACTGTCATAGATTGCCCTGTGTCTCCCAGTGGATTGGTATTCTCATTCCAATAAATGGGACCTGTAACGCCATCAAAATTTTGATTAATTGACCAAAGACTGGCATTTGGTGTGCCATAATTTCCTTCACAAAGGGTAAATACTCTGGCGTTTCCTAAAACGATTGTTAGCGTAAAAATGATTGTTGTGATTATTTTTTTCATGATTGTTTTTCCTTTCTACGGCACGCTTGAGGAAACGTCACCTTTTTTGTTTGCTTTGAGTGTGAGTGTAAATCGAAACGAACGTCCAGCTTCTGGATATCCTTTCGAAGATTCGTATTGAATATTTGATGCATTATCGATGGAAAAAACCGTTATTATTTCCATCCATTTTGTGTAAAAGGATTTTCCCATGGAAGCGGAGACCAGCGCGTGAGCAGGAATGATAATATCGTCAGGCCAGCTGTAAGTGGAAATCATAGAACTTGTCCCATGAATTTGTCCATGAATATGCCAATCATTGGGCGTCCAATCAGCCGTAAAAGTCCAAAGGTGGGAAGGGGCATATCGTAAGGGTTTTTTCTTTATGCCATTTTCAGTTTTGATGGCACTCAAAGAGAGATGACTTTGAAAGGTGTTTTTTTGCCATTTCCATCGGACTGTCCAGCCTTTTCGTTTGGCTTGTTCAATATTTTGTGGCTTCCAATAAGTCAAAAAAGGTGCCCACTGAATCAATTGATATGTCTCTGATGAAAACAAATGAATATGGAATTGCCCAATCCATTTTGGATTAAACCGCAGATGGATGGATTGTTGTTTACCAGTTTCTGGCATTAAATCTGGATTCCCTCCTGGCTCCCAAAATAAATCGTTAAAAGTAGGGTAGCGAAAATGGGAGGAAGAAGTAAAACCCAAATCATGAAATATTTTTAAAGGGCGTTGATACGAAATATTGATTCCTTTCGTGCTTTGATCAAACAAAGCTTTGGAATGATCTCGTCGGACAGAGGGATGAATGCTAATGGAACTTATCGGATTCCAATGAATATCAATTTGTTCCACCGCATCGACTCTGTTTTGAGAAAAAACGGACGAGGCAATATCTTCTTGATGCAATTCGCCACGAAAAACACTTTTGATATTTGAAGTAAAACGAATGGATTGTTCTATGGCATATTCTATGGAACCCACTGTATGCTCGGCATCAATGGCGTAAGTAGGATCGCGATATGTTCCAAGAGACGTTCGGACGAATTGTTGAAAATTTCCATCCCCCAAACTATACATCCATTGAAAGGAAGAGCCAAGCAAGAAGAGCATATCTTTTCTCCGTGCTTGAGAGGGAGACCAAAGGAGTCCAGGCACACCACGCTTTTGAGCAGAAATCAAGCCTAATTGTTGAAACGTAAGATTTTTTTTAAGAAAAGCCTTTGCATGATAGCTAATAAAAATTTGAGAGAAATGATTATTTTTACGTTCAAACGATTGGTCTTTCCACGTAACGGGATAGTTTCCCTGCTCATTTCTATTTCCGATTAAAAAAGTGGTCTGCACTGAATTGGAAGACAATGCCAGCATTAAATGATTAGATTGATGTCCGTAAGAACCAGAAGATGTGGTAAAAGCATTACTTCGATTTTCAGTTTGGAGATAGAGTGTTCCATTTTGACTTCCTGATCCTTGATTTTCTGTGCCAGGTGCCATCAAGCGAGCATTCTGAATAAAGGGCAAAGGCAGTTGGGAAATATCTGTTACGCCCGTCTGCACATTGGTCAGATTAAAATCATCCACTTTGATTTGAGTTTGTGTAGAAGGACCTCCGTTGATGCTTACCGTACTAATGCTTCCGGGCCCGCCAAAAGTTCTAAGAGAAATCCCTGGAAGTGTGACTAAGATATTTTCATGATTTAGTTCTCCCATTTTATCTGACTTTTCAAAGGAGTGTTCTTGGAAAATATTCGGCGTATCTGGGTGCTTTTTCCCTCGAGAAAAAATTGTTTTCATTTGAAGTGGGTTTACAAGTAGAATGATGCCTTTTTCTGCATTTTCGACCGTGGTAAAAAGTGTTTTATAGCCAAAACGCGAAATTTTGAGGGAATCATTTTTTTTCAGCTGAAAAGGAAATTGAGTAAACCCGAATGTATTGCTTTGCGCCCAGTTTTCTGTTTGTATGTGAATAATAAAAGCGTGAGGAATTGGGTCTCCATTTTTATTTTGGACATGAAATGTTTGCCCCAATAATCCTGAAGCCAAGATAAAGAAGAGGTACGTTTTATAAAGCACGAAATCCCTCGACATGAGAGGGATCAGTTTTTTGAATCAACGGCAATCTTGTTTGCGAATTGTCCATCACTTTTCTCCCGAAAGTTTTATTTGGATACATGCTTTGTCCAGGTCTCCTGACTTACGCTATAAAACTTTTTCCCTTCTAAGCAAAAACGTGCTCATGGTATGAAAAAGCCACTCGGCGATTACAGTAGCGGGGACTGTGTTCGGTTTTCACGAACTTCCCTGCAACAAATACATGTGAAAGAACAAATGAGTTTAAGCGAAAAATAAATTAAATGCTATACTGAAAATTGTGTAAACCATGTCTATCCAAGTGTCATTCAGGCGGGGAAAAAGACTTGGGTACAAAACACCCAATGAAGTATTTTTTGATATGGAATTAACTGCCGCACTTAGTACTTGAATCCAGGTAATATAAAAAAGCTATGTTATTATTTTGCATAATCCAACTCAAACTGATTAATATAGATTTCATAATTAAAAACAAATAAATACGAGGAATTAAAATGGCAACTATGATTTTGCGGGATACACACCGCGCATTGGAAGAAAAAATGGAATCTCTTGATAAATTAAAGAAAGAGACTTCAATAAAGATTAGAGACGCAGCTAGTCATGGAGATCTTAAGGAAAATGGGGAATATCACGCTGCCAGAGAGGAGCAGAGTTTAATAATTCGTAAGACACAATTATTGCAAACCCACTCGCCATTCAAGATCATCGAGTATAACGAAATTGAAACCGACATGGTAGGATTTGGCACTAAGGTTATAATTCAGGAAGAGGGTAAAGATGATGCCGTAGATTATTACCTTTTAGGCCCTATAGAATTTGAGTTGGACATTTTCCCCTGGATTGTAACATACCATTCACCTTTTGGTCAAGCCATAATTGGGAAAAAGATTGGCGAAGATTTTACACTTGAAGTTCGAGGTAAAGAGACGAAGTTCACCATTGCTGCCATTAAAAGGATTTCTCCGAATGATGGTTAATATTGAATGACAACGGTTTATTTACAATAAAAAAATGAAGTCATTCAGACGACCAACAGGAAGAAGAATCTCATTCTACGAATAAATCAAAGCATAAATTCCTAATCTGCGTCTGAATGCCAGCAGATTTGAGACAATAAAAAAGGTGAGTATAAATTATTGTTCCAACTTACCCAATTGACGATATTTTTCTTTATATTTTTCGTAGAGAGATTTTTGTCGGTCACCCAAATCTATTTCTCTACCTTGTATAAAAGCCTTTGAAACGGATGAAGTGATTTCCAATGGATTTCGATTACTCAAGAAAAAAGTGGCATCTTTTCCAGGTTCCAAAGAACCGATCTTATCCGCTACACCCAAAATTTCAGCGGCAGAAAGTGTAATGGCACGAAGCCCTTCTTCTTTTGGCAAACCATGTCGTACCGCCATAGCTGCTTCGTAAGGTAAATTGCGAATATTTCCATTATGTGGATAGCCAGTTTTTGGTGCAATACAAAATTGAACTCCCGCATCAGAAAGAATTTTAGGCATTTCATAAGGCAAGTGAATGGGTTCAAATCGACGCATAGGCGTGCTTAAAACATTTTGAAGAATCACGGGCACATCAAACTTCACCAGCAATTCGCTAGCGCGCCACGCATCTCGTCCGCCCACAATCACAATGTCGAGATGATGTTTATTTCCCCAACGAATCGCAGATTTAATTTGCCGAATTTCATTGGCTCGGATAAAAATAGGTTTTTCTCCATTGATAAAGGGGATCATGGATGCTAAACGAATATCGGGAATTTGTTTTTCGTCTGATTTAAGCAAGTGAACACTGATGCGTTGCTCATAGGCTTTCACATTACGAACCCAATCGTCCAAGGCTTGGATTTCCTTTTGAATTTTTTCTTTTTGGACTTTTTCCTTTTCTTTCACTTTTTTTCCGGTACGAATTCGCATATTTGGCCAGTTGATATGAAGCGCAGTGGGATGAAGCATCGTAGCGTCTTTCCAAGTCCACCCATCAAGCATCATGAGAGAAGATTGACCAGAAATTCGCCCAGAAGAGGGGGCAACATTCGCGAGTAAAATGCCATTGGAACGCGTGACAGGAATAATCTCTGAATCAGGGTTATAGCTTACATTTGCTCGAACATTCGGATTAAATTTTCCGATTTCAGCGAAATCGCGCGACTGCTTAACTTGTCCAATTTCCACCAAGCCTAATTGACTCACCGGCACAATAAATCCAGGCGTAACGTGCGTATTATAAATATCAATGACTTCTGTTTCAGGCGAGGGAATAATTTCTTCGTCGATTCGTATGATTTTACCATTGGCAAAAAGCAAATCGTAGCCCCGCAACACATCCCCAGAAATGGTATGGAGAATGCCTCCTTTTAATAAAATGGGATGTTTTTGAATCGAACCTGGAATTTGGTCGTTTGCAAAAATGATTGTAGTCAGTAAAAGTATTTGAAGCAGACGTTTCATTCATTTACCTCCAAAAACCGGACTTCATCCGAAACACTACAGTCAAAATGGCCTTGATGCTTTTCTCCATTTGGCACGGATAATTTTCCGTCCACTTTACTGGATGTGGATAATATTTTTTGTATGAGACTTGAGCGAAGTGCTTGGTCACGCGCTTCCATTGCCTTCGCCATTTCTAGAGAATAGTATAATGTGCCGTCAATCCAAGTTTGTTCGCATTGGGTAAATACAGATAAAGGCGGACCATCCCAAACGACAAAATCTGCGTCTTTTCCTTCTTCTAATGAGCCAACCCATTTGTCAATTTTAAGTTGTTGTGCTGGATTAATCGTTACAAGTTTTAAAGCTTCTTCTTCAGAAAGATTTCCATATTTGATGGCTTTTGTTGCTTCCAAATTCATGCGACGTGCCAACTCATCACTGTCAGAATTAACGGAGACATTCACACCATTTTTTGCCATGAGTGTGGCATTATGAGGAATGGCATCATAGACTTCAAATTTATAAGCCCACCAATCGGTAAATGTGGATGCACCCGCACCGTGATCTCGAATTTTTTCTGCGATTTTGTAACCTTCCAAAACATGTTGAAATGTAGCAATGGTAAATCCGAATTCATCTGCAATTTCTATAAGCATCATAATTTCATCTTGCCGATAGGAGTGGCAATGCACCAAACGTTTCCCCTCTAATATTTCAAGCAAAGCTTCCATTTCTAAATCATAGCGAGGTGGGATTTTCACTCGTTGGAGTCGAGCATTTTTTTCATAATTTACTTGACGTTCTTTGTACGCCACTGCGGCCAAAAAGGCATCCCGAATCACTTGCTCTACGCCCATACGCGTTTGAGGATATCGGCTTCCTTCCCAGTTGGCTTGTTTTACATTTTCGCCCAAAGCAAACTTAATCCCTTGAGGTGCATCTGAAAAAATCAGCTCATCTGGTGCTTTCCCCCAACGGAGTTTGATGACTGCATTTTGTCCGCCAATGGGATTGGCAGATCCATGAAGAATGTTTGCTGTTGTTAATCCGCCAGCCAATTCTCTGAAAAGGGCAATGTCGTCTCCATCCAAGACATCTGACATACGCACTTCCGCTGTAACGCTTTGGGCACCCTCATTAATGGAAGCGGCGGCGGAATGATTATGCGCATCGATTAATCCAGGTGTAATGTGTTTTCCAAGCCCATTGATAATCCAAGCGCTTCCCTTGGGAACCCGAATATCGGGCGCCATTTTTTTAATTATTCCATTTTCAATTAAGATATCATATTCTTCTAAGATGCCGTCGGGTCCGCTGGTCCAAATCGTTGCATCGTCAATTAAAATTGCATTGGGCTTCTCAGGATCTGTAGTAAAACCGTAAGCCCCTTCAGGATAAGCCAAAGCAAGCACACTGGCTTTATCTTTTTTTCGTGGTTTTGGTGCTTTTTCTTTTTTCCGAGAAGCTTGCCAGTCAAAGTTTTTGCCAGAAGCATCTAAAAGTATTCCGGATAGTTGATCTTTTTTCAAGTCACCCTTAATCGTGACAATCCCATCAAATCCAAAAGGAACGCCATTGAGGCTAAAGGAAATATTTGATTCAAAAATATCCATTTGAATGAGCTTTTCTGAATGAGCTTTTGAAGAAAAAATGCCCTTTAATTTTTCTGGTTTCCCCCCTTTTCCTTTAAGAATAGAAAAATCGAGCGTAAAAGTAGAATCGTTCAAAGAAACGGACCATTTCCCCTTAAAATTATGTAAATATCTTGGGGCGATTTTGTGTTCATTTCCTCGTATCCACAAAGAGACGACTCGTGATTTTGGATCAAAATATTCCCCATCTACAATCACAAGATTTGCCGTAAATCCAGGAGAAATTTTCCCCAGAGAATTTTCCAAACCCATTTTCTCCGCAGGAATCGTTGTCAATGAAGCGAGCGCCTTATCTTCATGAAGTCCTCGATCAATAATGCTTTGCAGATTTTGCCTGAACTCAGGTTTTTTCTTGAGACCATGCGTAGAAAAAGCAACATGAATGCCCGTTTCGTTCAATCGCGTAATATTATCTTTTGCCAAATCCCAATGTTTCAATTGCTCAGTAGAATATTGTAAAGCTCGATTTGGATCCAATACTTTTGGTTGGGCAGGAAAATCTAATGGATGGATAATAAAGGGCTTCATTTCTGTGATTTCTTTGAGTCTGCGATATTCGAAGCCATTCCCAAGCAGCCATGGATTTAGATTGAATTCATTTAATATCTTTAAAGCACGAAGACTGTAATGTTCATCACGCGTCATGAATGTAAAAGGCTTTTTTGCTTGACGTGATTTTGCCAATGATGCTAGAGATAAATTTGCTTTGATCGGCTCATTCTCTTCTGGATACGTGTTCCATTTTTCTTGTGCTTCTTCATACCATTTCGCGTCGTAAAATGTTTGTCGCATTAAGGCAATCGCACCCAAAAGGGAATAGGGATATTCTTTTCCGCTCCAACCAGAATATTCAAAATTTAAGACTTGAGACACAGAAGCATTGAAAGAGACAGGACTTTTTTCGAGACTCACCAGCGCTGATTGTCCGCGGAAAATACCTGATTCTGGAACAATATGAGCATTTGTAAATCCTAAAGCATGGAGACTTTTTAATAATGTATCATCAGGCTTAAAATCATCCAAAACCTGATATTCACTGCGAATTTTTCCATTCCAATGTTCTTGAGCGACTTTGTCTTTTTGTGTTTTTTTGACTTCCAGCCAGCTCTCAATAAATCCGGCATAGACATGGGCACCTTCTAAATCGATTTCGTATGCATCTTCTGGGATTTTAATGTAACGCCCGAGGGACATAATTTTTCCATCCCGGAGTATAATGGTGGCCTTTTTTAGAAATCTGCCAGGCTCATTATGAACCATTCCGTTCGTTAGAGCCCAAACACGAGAGGGGTTAGAATGAAGATCGGAAACAGGTTCAATTTGCGCAAAAAGAAATCCTGATATCAGTATTAATAATGAAATTAAAACTTGAATCAAAAATTGGGTCCTTTTAATTGATGTTCCAAAATAAAGGAAGTTGTGTAGTCAAAAGCCTCCTCAACCGTGTTGCAGAATTTAAACAAGTTTAAATCATCTTGTGAAATAGTTCCTGCTTCCACCAAATAATCCCAGTTGACCACATTCATCCAAAATTCCTCATCAAATAAAACGATGGGAATACGTTTTTTTATTTTTTCAGTTTGAATTAGGGTGAGGAGCTCCATCACTTCATCCAGTGTGCCAAATCCACCGGGCCAAACCACTAATCCTTTGGCGAGATACAAGAACCAATACTTCCGCATAAAGAAATAATGAAAGGTTAGGTTTAAGTCATCCGATATCCATTCATTACCTGATTGTTCGTGAGGGAGAGATATGGTTAAGCCCAGAGATGGGCCGCCCGCCTCAGATGCACCTCGGTTTGCTGCTTCCATAATGCCGGGTCCACCACCCGATGTGATAATATAACGATGGTGGGAATTTTTTAATGTCATGCTCCATTTTGTGAGTTTGTAAGCTAATTCTCTTGTGAGTTCATAATAGCGACTCATTTTGAGATTTTGTTTAAGTCGATTTTTTTCTTGACTGGAAAGATTCTCAGAGGCGTCCTTCAGAGCTTTTGTTGCCATTTCTTTTGACTGAATTCTAGCTGAGCCAAAAAATACGATGGTATCTTCAATCTTATTTCGTTTGATTCTTTGTAAGGGGCCGTAATATTCTGACAAGATTCTTACGGATCTTGCATCAGAGCTTTCCAAAAATTCTGGATTTAAATAAAAACGGTCTTTTTCAAATTTATCTGACATTTTAGTCCTTTCATTTCATTTTTCGGACATAAAAGTTAAGTGTATTCCTTTGACTTACAACTGAAATCTTCATAATAAAGTGATGTGATTTCTTGAATCTCATCAAAGAAATGCAGTATTTTCTCCTATGAGATTTCTTCTTCTTTTTCTTTTTATTAGCGCCTGTGCTTTGGGGCCAAGCCTAATCCCTCCGCCACTTACAAAAAATAGTTTATCAGAAAAAGAAGCAGAGACCCTGTATTCTGCCGGCCTAATCACCGGGTATGAAATTTGGGAATTTCTACGAGCGCATCCGGAAGAAGATCAAGTGATTGAAACGCTAGGGCATCCTGATTCAATTTGGATTGATGATTCAGAGGCTTTTCGCGTTTTGTATTATTTTGTATCAGAGATTCAAGATTATAATTCTGTGGAAGTGGATCAAAGAACAGGTCTCGTCCTCGGGTTTGAATGGGATTAAACTTCACCCCTAATTAATATAGAAAAGAAATAGGATTAATATGAAAATTGCCATTTTAGGTTGCGGAAATATTGGCTCATCCATCGCTCATGGGTTTGCTGATTGTGACAAAGTTAATTTAAAAGAATTAACTCTCACGCGGAGACAATTGGATCCATTAAAAGAGTTTAATCAATGGGATATTTCCATTCATTCAGATAATAAAAAAGCCACCAAAAAGTCTGAATGTATTATCATGGCAGTTGGGCCACAGCAAATGGTCGAATTATTAAAAGAAATTTCGGGAGTCCTTGATCCAAAAAAACATATTTTAGTGTCTGTGGTTACAGGTGTTCGAATTGATCAAATCAGAAAGTATATCAATCCAAAAGTTCAAGTCGTTAGAGTAATGCCAAATACAGCTGCGGCAATTATGGAATCTATGACCACTTTATCTGTTGAATCTGATTCTGATCAAGCCGGATTAAATAAAGTTAAACAATTATTTAATTATATTGGTAAAACACTGGTTATTCCTGAAGAATTGATGGTGCCAGCCACTGCGTTAGGTGCATCTGGTTTAGCTTTTTTTCTCCGCGCCATTCGAGCCGCATCTCAAGGAGGAACTGAAATTGGGTTTCATGCGGAAGATTCGATTCTCATTGCAGCTCAAACGGCAAAAGGTGCAGCATCATTATTGTTGGATTCGGATCATCATCCTGAATCTGAAGTGGATAAAGTCACCACACCCCGTGGCATTACTATTTCCGGATTAAATCAAATGGAACATGGAGGATTTAGCTCTGCCATGATTAAAGGTATCGTCACTTCAGCGGAAAAAGCTGAACAATTATTTAAAGATAAGGAATAAACGTTGAACATTCGTCTGGATGGAAAAACAGCTCTTGTTTGTGGAAGTTCAAAAGGTATTGGAAGGGCAAGTGCGATTCAATTGGCCAAGGCTGGCGCATCCATTATTCTCATGGCACGAGATGAAGGAGCGTTAAAAAAGACTTTATCAGAATTAGATACTTCTTTTAGTCAATCACATTCATATATAAGTGTAGACTTTGATCACCCTAAAGACGTGAGCGAAAAAGTAAATACACTTTTAGAAACAACATTTCCCATTCATATTCTTATCAATAATTCTGGTGGTCCGCCTCCAGGACCCATTGTAGAAGAAGATGCGGAATCATTTCGTATTGCATTTAATCGTCATGTTATTAATAATCAAAATATCACTAGAGCGGTTCTTCCCGGCATGAAAGAAGCGAGATTTGGTCGAATTATTAACATTATTTCTACTTCCGTAAAAGAGCCATTAGAAGGATTGGGCGTATCCAATACAATTCGTGGGGCAGTTGCTAGTTGGGCTAAAACAATGGCTGGAGAATGTGCTTCTTTCGGTATTACCGTCAATAATATTCTTCCAGGATTCACAAATACGGAAAGACTTCAATCACTCATTAACCGTATTGCTGAAAAAGAAAATATTTCACCAGAAAAAATAACGGAGCGATTTGAACAATCCGTCCCTACTCAACGATTTGCTCATCCAGAAGAAACAGCTTCAGCTGTAACTTTTTTAGCATCGGAACAAGCAAGTTATATTAATGGAATCAATTTACCCGTAGATGGCGGTAGAATAAAATCTTTGTAATATGAAAGCATTATTAACTTTATTCATTTTCATCCTATGGATTGGATGTGGACAAAAACAAGTCGCCTTACACACCGAAGCCTTTGTTGCAGATACGCATAATGATGTTTTGCTTCGTTCTTTAACCGGGAGAGATATTTTGACTGACTTACCCGAAAGTCACTCCGATTTGCCCAAATTTAAAAAAGGGGGAATGGATTTGCAGATTTTTTCTATTTGGGTTTCCCCTTATGAATATGACGGAAATCAATCTTTTAATCGTGCTAATGAGATGATTTCCCATCTAGAAGATTTATGTGCTCGCGTGCCAGATCAATGGGCTATTCCATTTACGTATGAAGACATTATTCAAAATGAAGAGAATCAAATTTTATCCTGTATGATTGGCGTGGAAGGAGGGCACGCTATTGAAAATGATTTGGGGAAATTGGATTCTCTCTATCGGCGAGGAATGCGTTACTTGGGATTGACATGGAATAATTCCACAGATTGGGCGACTTCCGCAAAAGATGAGACACAAAACGAGGATTCATTGGCTTTTATTGGTTTAACAGATTTTGGGAAACAAGTGGTGAAACGTTGTAACGAATTGGGCGTGATGGTGGATGTTTCTCATGCGGGCGAGCAAACATTTTGGGATGCGTTAGCAGTAACAAGTAAACCAATTATTGCATCTCATTCTTCTGTAGATAAACTTTGTCCTCATTTCCGCAATTTAAACGACGAACAATTACGAGGAATCCAAGATAATGGTGGCGTTGTTTTTGTAAATTTTTACCCAGGATATATTGATTCTACTTACGAACAAAAAGCATCCATTGTTAAAGAATCATTCAAAGCAAAATCTGATTCACTGGCAAAATTATATGATCCAGATGGAGATGCCTTTTGGTATAAGGAAAATGAAATTAGACAAGAAGCTTTACAGGAAATTGTGCCAGATATTAATCGAGTTGTTGACCATATTGATTACATTGCGAAGCTGATTGGTGTAGAGCATGTAGGAATTGGAGCAGATTGGGACGGCGTAGGGATTTTACCCACAGGCATAGAAACGATTGCAAAAATGCCTCATCTAACAGAGAAATTATTAGAGCGTGGCTATTCGGAAAATGATGTTCGGAAAATTTTGGGTGATAATTTTAAACGTGTATTTCGGGAAGTAGTAAAGTAAATATTATTACCTCGTCTTCCTCAATCATTAATTTTGAATAAACTATTTTTATATATATTCACTTTTCTTGTGAGCACGCTATTTGGTGATGATAATTCCATAAAATATCGAATGCCAAGCCAATCTGTTTATGGCATCCCTCTTGTAACATACCAATCGAATGATACCGTATATGTAAAAAACACAGATATGAGGCTTATTGTATTTCATGATATCAATGTTGTAATCGGTTTTAGTCCACGAGGTCATTATTTCAGAGCATTTTATACGAATCAGGGTTTAGGACGAAAAGATATAATCAAAGTGTTTAAAAGTGATGGTCGTTTTTATTATCAGTATTACGGTGGACAAAAAGAAGCAGAAATGGTGACATCAGCCTTAACGGATTCAGGTGTCATTATAACGACAATAGCTGATGAACCCAATTTTAATATTTATAATCCGATTTATGGTATTAATAAAAGAGTGAAGCTTAATCCTGGTGCATTGGGGATTGAAAAAAGTTTTAGCCCAGATGGTACCGTAATTTATGTTAGTCCATTTTATTCAGGAGGGAACGCCAGATATTCAAAAGGAATGGTAGGCTTATTTGCTTTTGATAACTTTGGTGAACACATGTGGGAATATAGTTTTAGGAATTTTTCTAAAAATACAGTCTTTTCTAGTTGTAGCTTCAAACAGTCGATTTCTGGTGATTTTATTCTGTTAAATGCAAGTACAACGCCAGAACAGGAATGGTATGGGCATGAAAAGATTGTTATGATAAATAATAACGGCGAATATCTTTGGCATATTGACTCACTCAATGCAGAAAATATTCAATTTGACGAGAACCTATTACGCTTAACAGGCTCTTGGCGTTCTTCGATAAACCATCGAGATCAAATAATGGATATCAATCTGTTCACAGGTGAAATTATCAATAAAATGAAAAAACCAAGAAATAAATATTAGCATCTTTTTAGTGACCAAATGAAACTTGCCCCCTCCATATTATCTGCTGATTTTTCCGATCTAAAAACAGCCCTTCGTCAATGTAAAGAAGGAGGGGCTCATTGGATTCATGTGGACGTGATGGACAATCAATTTGTTCCAAATTTGACCATTGGACCGCCCGTTGTAAAATCCCTTCGGCCCCATACAGAAAAAGTTTTAGATGTGCACATGATGGTCATGGAACCGGAAAAGCTTGTGGAGTCTTTTGCAAAAGCGGGAGCAGATTTCATTACCTTTCACATCGAAGCGACAGAGGATCCAGATGGATTAATTGATTTGATAAAATCGTGCGGATGTAAGGTGGGCATATCATTAAAGCCAAAAACGGCACTTGAAGAAATATATCCATTTTTAGATAAAATAGATCTTGTTTTAATCATGACGGTTGAACCTGGATTTGGAGGCCAAGGATATCTCCCTGGATCTAGTGAAAGAATTTCGAAATTAAAAGCGTATTTAAATACGAATTGTTTGGAGCGCGTTTTAATCGAAGTGGATGGTGGTATTAAATTACATAATGCAAAAGAAATTATAGAAGCAGGTGCAGATGTGCTTGTAGCTGGCTCTGCTGTTTTTGGCACTGAAAATCCCGTTGAAACCATTAAAGCATTTTATCAAATAAAGGAAAAATGAGAACATACGAAGACTTAGATTCATTTCAAGAATGGAGAGAAGAGGATAAGGACGATTTTACCATAAACGTCATGAAAGGACTCATCATGGATGGGGTTCGGAAGGCGAATTCAGGACATCCCGGTGGCGCCATGTCTTCATCTGATTTTGCATATATCCTTTTTTCCGAATATTTGAGTTTAGATCCAGATAATCCCGATTGGGAAAATCGAGATCGATTTGTTCTTTCTGCAGGACATGAATCCATGCTTCTATATTCATTATTATTTATGAGTGGAAAAATGACTTTAGATGATTTGAAATCATTTCGTCAATTCCAAAGTAAAACGCCAGGACATCCTGAGTTAGAAATTCCAGGTGTGGAATGCACAACCGGACCATTGGGGCAAGGCGTGGGTATGGGCATCGGAATGGCACTTGCCGAAGTAATGCTTCATCACGCATTTGATCATAAATCTGGGGAAAGTCCCCTTTCACATTTTACATATATTTTGGCAGGGGATGGGGATTTACAAGAGCCAGTTGCTCTGGGTGCAGCCGCTTTAGCTGGGCATTGGGGTTTAGGGAAATTAATTTTGTATTACGATTCCAATAATGCGCAAATTTCAGGGAACGTGGGTCGAGCGGATTCCACAAATTATGTGGGCATTTTTGAGTCCATGGGATGGAATGTTCGCGAAATTGACGGGCATAACCATGAGGATATTCGCAACGCCATTGAAACAGCAAAAGTAATTGATATGCCCAGTCTCATTATTGGAAAAACAACTATGGCAAAAGGCACCGCCACACGAGAAGGGGACCACGAAACCCACGGCGCCCCTTTACCACAGGAAGAGATTGATGCGAGCAAAGAAAAAATGGGACTTCCTGTCGAGGCGTTTTATGCGCCAAAAGAAGCAATCGATCATTTTCAAAAACGATTTTCTAATCTGAGAGAAGAAGTTCAAAATTGGAAAGAAAATTTAAATTCAACACTAAATAATCCCGATTTAAAAAAACAATGGAACCAAACGCTTGGCGAAGAATTACCTTCATTTACTTTACCCAAATTTGAAGCTGGAGATTCTATCGCTACTCGCAAAGCCTTTGGGACTACGCTAGATCATTTTGCCACTCAATTGCCATATCTCGTTGGCGGTTCTGCTGATTTGGAACCATCCAACTACACGGGAAATTTCGCAAAAGCCTATGAGGATTTTTCAAATGAGAATCCAAAAGGTAGAAACTTAGCGTTTGGCGTTCGGGAATTTCCCATGGCTGTGATTATGAACGGCTTGGCACTTCATGGGGGCGTGATTCCATTTGGGGGAACCTTTTTAGTCTTTGCCGATTATGAACGTCCGGCCATTAGACTCGCGGCGCTTCAAGGGATTCGAGTGATTCATGAATTTACTCATGATTCTTTTTATGTGGGCGAAGATGGACCAACGCATCAACCGATTGAGCATGCTATGTCTTTGCGAACGATTCCAAATTATCATGTATTTCGTCCCGCAGATGGAAAAGAAACGGCAGCTTGTTTTCAACTTGCCATTCAGAATGAGAAAACACCATCGGCACTTTTATTAACGCGACAAGGCTTGCCTGTTTTGGATTTATCTCAAGATGATGTCTCAAATGGAGTGTCTAAAGGCGCCTATATTGTGCAAGATTGTGAAGGAAAGCCGGAACTTGTTTTCTTGGCGACAGGATCGGAAGTTTCCTTGGCAATGGCAACAGCAGAACAGATGAAAGACAAACAAATTCGTATTGTGAGTATGCCTTGCATGGAATTGTTTGACCAACAATCTGATGAATATAAACAGTCGATTTTACCATCTCGCGGTGCCATGAAAATATCCATGGAAGCGGGCATCACATTTGGTTGGGAAAAATACATTGGACAGAATGGGCTATCCATTGGGATTAACCATTACGGCGCATCCGCACCGGCTAAAGATTTGGAGCAGGCATTTGGATTTACACCAAATCAAGTTGAGAAAAAAATTAGACAAGCTTTGGAAAAATTATTATAATGAAAATACATATTGCAACAGACCACGCAGGACTTGATTTAAAAAATCTTATTCGTGATTATTTAATCGAGAAAGGTCACGACGTAATGGATCACGGAGCTCACGAATACGATGCTTTGGATGATTATCCTGATTTTATTTTTCCCTGCGCGAAGGCTGTTGCGGCAGATTCAGAAAGTTGCGGGATTATTTTGGGTGGTTCGGGACAAGGAGAAGCCATGGCGGCCAATCGCATTAAAGGCGTTCGTGCTGCCGTTTTTTATAATGGACCAGCAGAAATTGTGAAACTTTCTCGAGAACATAATAATGCTAATATTTTGTCATTGGGTGCACGGTTTATGACAGAAAAAGAAATTTATGATGTAATTGAGATGTGGTTATCCGAACCTTTCGGTGGCGGACGGCATCAACAGCGAATTAAAAAATTAGATATATCTCAGAATTGATTCTTATAAAAAAGCCGTAAATTCTCGGCTCTATGAAAACATCAAAAAAGCAATCTCCTGAATTTCGCATGAGCAAAAATATAGCGCTCAATTCTCAAAATTGGGAACAATCTGTGGCATTTTATCAATCTGTTATGGGTTTGAACATCAAAAAAAATGAGACGCATGTAGAAGTACAAAATGGTCCAATCACCATGTTTGTTCAGGAAAATCCAAATATGAGCCCTCTTGTTATGGAATATTATGTTGATGATTTGCATACAGCAAGAGCGTATTTAAAATCCCATGGATGTAAAGTTATAAAATGGGAAGGAAAAGGGAAAGATTGTTATATGAAAGATCCTTTTGGACTCACTTTTAACCTGTGGGAGACGACAAAATGAAGACACCTTTAATTGCAATTGTTGGCCGTCCCAATGTGGGAAAATCTACTTTTTTTAATCGTGTGATGAGTGAACGTCAGGCGATTGTGGACGCTCAAGAAGGCATTACGCGAGACCGAATTTATGGAACGATGGATTGGACAGGATTTGCTTTGAGATTTGTGGATACGGGAGGATACATTCCTGAGGATTTTGATGTTTTTAATGCGGCCGTTCGTGAACAAGCAGAAATGGCATTGGCAGAAGCGGATATGGTTTTATTCATGGTGGATGGACGAGAGAGTCCTACGGCTAGCGACCGGACACTGGCACAATTTATTCGAGAGATGGGCAAGCCCTGTATATTGGCTGTGAATAAATGTGACTCCTTAAAAGACGATCATCAAATGAATGCATTTTTTGAATTGGGATTTGAAAAGCTCATGACGCTTTCCGCTTTAAGTGGACGTTTTTCTGGCGATTTATTGGATGAAATTATTTCGCTCTTGGGTTTGAGTGAAGAAAATCGCAGTGAAGTAGAAGATGAATCAATTCGATTGGCCATTGTGGGAATGCCCAATGTTGGAAAATCTTCCTTAACAAATGCCCTACTCAAACGAGAACAATCTATCGTTACCCCTATCGCTGGGACCACAAGAGATGCCATTGATTCCCACCTAAAATGGCATGGAAAAGATTTGATTTTGGTAGATACAGCTGGTTTACGTAAGCTGTCTAAAATCACGGATAAAATTGAGTATTATAGTTTAGTTCGTGCTCACAAAGCCATTGATCAATGTGATATTGCCTTGGTGCTCATTGATGCAGAAAAAGGCTTTGGAAAACAAGATAAAGCGATAGTGGATCATGTAATTGACAAAGGGAAAGGGCTGATTTTTATCGTCAATAAATGGGATTTAATTGAAAAAGAGACGAATACAATGAAAGACTTTGAGGATGAAATTCGATACCAATTTAGATCTTTAAGTCATTATCCCATTTTGTTTATTTCGGCAGATACACATCAACGCATCCATAAAGTTTTAGAAACAGCCGATGAAGTATATCAAAGATCACGCGTCATTCATTCCACTCGAAAGTTGAATGAATTTTTGACCCAATTTACCAGACGTAGCCCAGCTCCAGCTGAAAAAGGAAAATTGATAAAATTAAAATATGTCTCTCAAGTGCATCGTGCGCCTGCTGTTTTCGCTTTTTATACTAACTATCCCAAATTTATTCCAACACATTATAAACGCCATTTGGAAAATTCGCTTCGGGATAGCTTTGATATGGTGGGCGTTCCCCTTCGTATTTCTTTCAGAAAGTCTTGAAACGAACGATTCAAGAAACAGGATCACGGGCTTTCAAAGAAAAGCAATCTGAATTTATTGGACGAATTTTCCCCATTTCATCTATTCAGGATTTCCGCAAGCAACTTAAATCACTGAAAAAAGAATATCACGATTCAAAACATTTAGCCTGGGCCTATCGATTTCAGAAAGCCCACGTGATTGAAGAAAATTGTTCCGACGCAGGAGAACCAAGCGGAACGGCTGGACTTCCTATTTTGAATCCATTAAAACAAAACAATTTTATGAATGTGGGTTTAGTTGTGATCAGATATTTTGGTGGAATAAAATTAGGGAAACGAGGACTTATTGATGCTTACGAAAAATCAGCGAATGATACTATTTCCTCTGTGAAACCCATTCCTTTCCATGATAAAGTCCAATATCATTTGAGTGCCCCGGTGGACTATTATGGCGTTTTATCTTCTCAGTTAGCTCAATTAAAGGGAAAAATAATTGAGGACCAGACGATAGAAACAATTGATTGGACAGTAGAACTTTCATTTGATTCAGTCAATCAATGGATATTGGCGGTAAGAGAAGTGACGCAAGGAAAAGGGACGCTCAATCCAAAAAATAAATAAAAAAAAGAGACAGACGATTCTATACCAAGGAGGGTATCAAGGAGATAGTTTAAAAGAATTCGCCTGCCTCACGATATTTTCAACACAACAAAATAAAAAAGGTTCCCATTATGTTTGATACGGCTCAAAGTAAAAAGTTAAAATATATGTTCAGTTTCATTTTTTTGATCCATTTTGTGCTTGCGTCTGATTCTAATAGCCTGAGAATTGGGTTTTGGAATGTAGAAAATTTATTTGATGAAACAAACGATGCAGGTGTGAACGATGGCGAATTCGCACTTGGTGGAAGTAAAGCCATGACACCAGAAGTCATGTCGCTTAAATTGAAAAACCTATCTGAAGTATTAACAAAAATCAATCCTGATATTTTCGGTTTATGTGAAGTGGAAAATCGAGATATGTTAGAACGATGGAATAAAGCGTGTCATGTGAGAAATTATGAAATTGTTCATTATGATTCGCCTGATAATCGTGGAATTGATGTGGCCCTTTTTTATGATCCGCTGAAAGTATCCATTCAAGACTCAAAACCCATTAAAGTATTATTGCCAAGCGGAGGAAAAACCAGAGATATTTTATTAGTAAAAATTGAATCTAACGGACATCCCTTTTATGTTTTTGTGAATCATTGGCCTTCTAAATATGGTGGCGTTGAAAAAACAATTCCATTGAGAGCGTCTGCAGGAAAAATACTTCGGAGGGAAGTGGAAAAAATTATAGCTAAAGAGCCATCTGCAGACATTATTGTGATGGGTGATTTAAATGATGAACCAACGGACCCATCTGTAAAGAAGCATTTAGGTGCGTCTTTGGATTCTTCAAAACTCGGGAAAAATGATATTATTTTATGGAATGTGATGGAAGCTTTTCATCGAAATCCTCAAGGTAGTACCTATAAATATGGAGGAAAAGATATGGTGTATGATCATCTGATTGTGAGTCCTGGACTTATGGATAATCGAGGATGGGGACTGCGCCCAGGATCAGTGTCTATTTTTGATGGGGAAAAGTATCGTCAACATGAGGGAAAATACGATGGATATCCATTCAGGTTTTGGGCTGGAAACCGATTGTTAGGTGGCTATTCTGACCACATGCCTATTTATCTTGAAATTGAATTAAAGTAGTCTTGTAATCGGGGTTTAAACCCATTAATTTTCTCGGCATTTTTAAACCATTTATATTGATAAATGAAATGCTTTTTACCAGATAAAAAAACAAACGATCGCGGGGTGGAGCAGTCTGGTAGCTCGTCGGGCTCATAACCCGAAGGTCAGAGGTTCAAATCCTCTCCCCGCTACAGAAGAAGCCTTTCAAGTAATTGGAAGGCTTCTTAGTTTTTAATAATGTATAAAACATTCTACAAAATAAATTTTGCTTTATGGAATCTGCACAGTATAAACAAGTTAGAAAACCGATGTTATTGAAATAATGCTGATTTAAGTGTGGAATTTATCGTCCATATTTTTATATGATGAGACGATTTAGACTTATAATTTAAAGAAAATTATCGCGTTTCTTTCCAATGAATATCCAAAGTATGATATTGAGATTTTGCTCCAGGGATAAGAGGAACGCTTAGCGTATAGTTCGCAATTTGATTGGGTTCAAGCGCTGTATCAGAGATAACACCTGTATCATATTTAATTTTTGTGCCTTTTACAAAAATGGAATCAGCGCCAGCAGAGCTTGTGGTGCGCGTCCAAAGATGACCAATCACTCGGACGAAATCGGCTCGTCTATTGCCTATATTTTTAATCTGTCCTGAAAAAATCTGCTTGTTTGGATAGAGTTGAATCATAGGTTCTCCAAGAAATTCAAGTTGTGGAACAGGCTTTGCAAAGGCTTCCATGCGGAGCACCATTTCTTTTTTCAAGACCAATTGACCAATTTGAGTTTCTAGAGTCAAAGAAATATCCGATTCTGATACTATTTTTCCTGTAATAACTGTCCCATTTTGTAGCTCAATTCTATGCCCATATTGAGGCACTTGGATTAAATCTAAAATCTCAGCTTTTATTTCAGGCATCGTTTTATAATTTTCAAAAGCAGTTACTACACTTTTGAGTGAATCAATTTGAATCTGCATCGCTTCCAAATTCATTTTATAATCATAAAAACTTTCATCTATTTTTAACTTTTCAGGTTCAGGCTCTTTCCGAATTTCCGGAAGATAAGTCAAGGTGTTTGGTAAAGATGCAATGCTTGGAGCGCTCAATATCTGAGAAGAATTATCCGTGTTAGTAAAAGACAAAATTTCCCATATGTCTTGATTGTTTACAGTAACAGCTTTAGAAGTTTTACTGTAAATCTCATGTTTTACATTAAGGATATAACTTCCAGGCTTAATCTTTTTGAATTTAAAATTTCCCTTTTTATTAGTTTTTTTATTTTGAAGCTCAGTTCCCTTATCGTCAAATAAAAAGACGATTGCCTTTTGCAATGCAAGCCCGCTTGAATCTTGAACTGTTCCTGAAATGGTAAAGCTTGGGTTCTTTCCAAATAAAAGTGTAAGGCTGAGTAAAATTAGGAAAAATCGTTGTAGGTTACTCATGACTTCTCCTTGAAAAATGTGCTTCAAAGGCAAGTTGACGAATTTCATTTTCATAGAGTTTTTCTTGTCCCAAAGCATAAATCATATCAATGATATAATCATATAAATCATAAGAGTGTTTATTTTTTAAAAGTGGTAAGATTTTTGGGATTACCGTCGGGTCTTTGAAATTAGCTAGATTCTCCACAGCTTTTTTACGAATATTGAGGGGATAATCCTGACTAATTGCAATTTCGATTACAGATTTTTTTACTTCTGGATCGTCAAACTCGCCTAAGGCTTCCAACATGGTTTTGAGTAAACTATAATACTCTCGCTTTCCCATATTATAAGTGTCTAATAAGGAGAGCACCAAATTTTCTTCTTTCACACCTTTCATGGTATTGAGGGCGAATTCTCTCACTTCCAGATTCGTATTGGGATCGCCCAATAATTCTGCAAAAGCGACCGCCACATCCTGTGGATTTTTTTTGCCCAAAATTTCAACAGCTTGATTTCGGGTGCCAATTTGAATATTTGGATTTTTCGCAATTTCAGTTAAAACAGGAATTACCTGCCGATCTCCAAGGGCGCCCATGGTTTGGGTAAGCAATTTTTCTGTCCGCGCCATATTACTTTTGGCAACATGATATAAATCCAAAAGGGCGCGAATTTGATCTTTGCTACGGACACGATTTAGATTCTCGATGAGCGTAAGGTGAACTGTGTTCGTTCGTTCTTCCAAAGTGTGCATCGCTTTAATCATAGATTCACTCGCTTTTGGGTCCTCTCTAAATTTTGCAAGCATTTCGATAGATGCGGTCAAAAGGGTATAATCCACGGCGGAAGTGGTAGCCACCATATCAGAAATTGCATTCAAAGCCGTTGGATGGTGTGTGTTAGATAAAGTAAGTCCTGCTTCAATCCGCGTTTCCATTTGTTCTGTTGGATCTTCGTAAATCCGTATCAATTGTTTCAATGCTTCAAAATCGCCATCTTGATACTCATTTCGAAGTTTTTCAATATTAGCAAGGAAAAAAGCTTCGTCTGGATCTGCTTTTTTACTGAAGAGTCCTTTGACTGTGGCACAGCCTTGAAAAAAGAGCATACTTGATATTGTGATGGAGAAAAATAGCTTCATGAGGATTCCCAAGTTTTCATTTTGAGTATCTCTCCATCAAAAACAGCATACCGCGGAGTTTTGAACCAATCGCCAAGAAGTGCGAGTTTTCCTTGATTTAAGTCTATCATTTCACCTAGATGATAGTGTCCTAAAAGGATAAAATCAAAGCCGTTTTCTGATTTTGTTTCAGCATATCGAATCAGCTCATTTCTGACTTTTTCTGTTGTGCTTTGATTCATGTCGTATTCTGAGCCACTTTTAGAAACAAAACGACCTATTTTATAGCCAAGCGTAGGATGAATCCACCGAAATAGCCAAATAAAAAAGGGATGGCGTATCATTTTTTTAAGAAAACGATAGCCATAATCCCAAGACAAAATACCATCACCATGTGTCAAATAGAATTTTTTCCCGTTCATTTCAAAATTAAAATCACCTAAATGTGTATGGGACATCAATTCATCTGTGATAAAATCCATGACCCAGTAATCATGATTTCCAACGAGAAAATGAATGTCAATCCCCTTTTCTTTCAAGGATGAAATTTGGGTATAAAGTTGATAATATGATTTGGGAATTACATCCGGGTATTCATAATAAAAGTCAAATAAATCCCCCATAAAGAAAACAGTCCCCCCAGTTTCTGAAATATGCTCCAGAAGACTATAGAGTTTTTTCCGTCGTGCCATTTCTTTATCCGAGCTAGAAAGCTTTAAATGAACATCAGAAATAAAATATAAAGGACTTCGCATGATGAAAGAAATTACTTCAAGATAGATTATTTATGAAAAGATAATGTCTTCTTGTTAAATTCTCTTTGGACTTTAAGTCATGTTCGGGAACAAGCATACAAATACAAGCATACAAAACAAATAATGAAAATAAAAATAACACTCATTTTATTCCTTTTAGGGCAAATCCTCTTGGGACAATCTTTTGGCCAGAACAAAGTGCAATATCGGGATTTTGATTGGTCTTATATTCAATCGCCACATTTTGATATATATTTTTATGGCGGCGAACAAGCCTTAGCCGAATTCACAGCAGATATTGCAGAAGAAGCGTATGAGCAAATTTCAATACATTTAAGATGGAATTTAAAGAAGCGCGTCACGATTTTGGTTTATAATTCTCACAGTGAATTTCAGCAAACAAACGTGGTTGGCACGTATATGCGAGAAGGCATTGGTGGTGTAACCGAATTATTCAAGAATCGCGTCATATTTCCTTTCGAAGGAGATTATGATCAATTTCGTCACGTGATTCACCACGAATTGGTTCATGCCATGATTAACGACATGGTCTATGGCGGAAATATGCAAAGTATCATTTCAAACAGAACCAAGCTTCGGATTCCGCTTTGGACGAATGAGGGTTTGGCAGAATTTTTGTCTTCCAATTGGGATACAAAAGCGGATATGACCTTGCGAGATATTGCGATTCATGAACGCATTCCCACCATCCATGATTTGAATTATTATATGGCGTATAAAGGTGGTCAGTCCGTTTGGCGATTTATCACTGAGAAATATGGCAGAGAAAAAGTGGGTGAAGTCTTTAAGGCGATGAAACGAACTCAAAGTGCAGAAAAAGGATTTGAACAAGCTATTGGAATGAAATGGGAAGATTTAACGACTCAATGGCATAAATATTTAAAAAAGGAATATTGGCCAGATATTGCAGATCGCATTCCATTGGAAGATATGTCTAAAAAATTAACAGACCACAAAAAAGATCGCAACTTTTATAATGTCTCTCCCGCTTTATCACCAGATGGATCAAAAGTGGCGGTTATGTCCGATCACAATGGTCATTTTAATATCCGCCTTTTAGATGCGTTGACAGGAGAACAAATCAAGATCATTGTGAAAGGAAGTCGCTCCGTAAATTTTGAAGAATTAAAATGGCTTCAACCAGGAATCACTTGGTCACCGGACAGTAAAAAAATTGCCTTTGCCGCTAAATCGGGGAAAAGCGATGTGATCCATATTGTTGATGTGGAATCAGGAAAAACGGATAAAATCTCCATCAATTTAGATGGCGTATTTTCTGCATCCTGGAGTCCAAATGGAGAAAATATCGCTTTCGTTGGGCACAAAGGAAATGCCAGTGATTTATTTTTATTCAATATTCAAGATGAAACATTTATTCAATTGACTTCTGATCCTTTTTCCGATTCCAATCCATCTTGGAATAAATCGGGAACACGAATCGCATTTGTATCTGACAGAGGAAAATTTGTAAATGGAGAATATGCTGGCAAAATGTCAGAACATGATTATATGCAAAGTGATATCTATATTTTTGATGTAAAAACCAGTGAAATTCAACAAATCACAGACACGCCTCAAAAAGAAGACCATCCGGTTTGGGCGCATCAGTCCAACACTCTGTTTTATACTTCGGATAAAAAAGGAGTTTGGAATATTTGGCGACACGATTTAACCGCAGATGATCAAGACGCTTACCCAATTTCAAATGTACTGACTGGCCTGCAACAATTATCCCTTTCCCAAGACGATGAACTTTTGATATTCTCTGGTTATGCAGGAACAGGTTGGGACATTTACAGTTTATCTAAGCCTTTGGATTTGGAATCTGTCCCCGTGCCAGAAACACAATTTATCAAAAATAAAATGAATAGAGATGAAACTTTAGCTGATTTAAGAAGGAATAAACAAAAAAAAGTGGAATCACCGAGTGACGATTATTCAAACTGGATTTTTGCACCTTATTATGAAAATTATAATATCTCCATTGGGGGAAATGGTTCAGGACAAAAAGAAGATTTAGTCATTGGCGATTCCTTAATCAATGGGAAGCATATTCCCTATTCGTATAAAACTAGATTCACCTTGGATTTGATTGCAGGAAATTTAAGTATTTCCAATGTGTTTGGCGCTTCCGGGATGACCTATTTTTCTTTCAGTGATATTTTGGGCGACCACCAATTGGCCTTTGGGACAGAAATGGTTTTGACTCTAGAAAATAGCGATTATATGTTTTATTATGGCTATTTAAAAAACAAGACGGATTATCATTTTTACGCAAGTCAAACAGCGAATTTCTTTTCTGTAGGATATACAGCCATTGGCCGTTTACGAAATTATGGCGTTACAGGATTTCTCTCTCATCCCTTTAGTCGGTATCAACGTCTTGATTTTGGATTATCCTTGCAAAAAGTCAGCTACGCCATCATGCAAGAAGAATATATCCAGGTAGGCGATCAAATTCAAATTCAATACAAAACCACTAGCGAAGAAGGCTTTTCCACTTTGATGCCATCGTTGACGTGGGTTTATGACAATTCGACCATGGGATTTGTGGGACCGGTGGATGGATTTCGACAAAATATTTCTTTAACCCACAGTCCAGGGTTCGGTTCAGAAAAAGTGAAGTTCCAAACCTTGAAATGGGATGCCCGAAAATATATTTTATTAGGGAAAGATTATACTTTAGCAGGACGTTTATATTTTGGCGGGAGTTTTGGTGAGAATCCACAAAAATTCTTTTTGGGTGGAATGCCTTATCTTATTGGTGGACATGGAGAAACCAACGGCGTAGAAGATGATGGCACTTGGCGAGATGTTCTCCTCGACACGACGAATAATTCGCTCCTCTATGATATTTATTTTACTGAATATGTTTTTCCGGTTCGAGGGGCGCGATTTGCAGAGAGAATGGGAGCAAAATCTGTCCTGATGAATTTTGAAATTCGTTTTCCATTCATCAATTACCTCGCTTTGGGGTTTCCGTTGAAAATGGTCTTTGGCAATATCCGTGGACATGCTTTTCTGGATGTGGGTTCGGCTTGGGATGATCCGGAAGAATTTACCAATGTGGCATTATTAAAAGATAAATATGGAGCAAATTCTCCTGATGCTATGACGCCTTGGGTAACGACTTTTGGTGTGGGGACGAAAATCAATCTGGGCTATTTTTTACTAAGAATTGATGCTGCCTGGGATGTGAATGAAAATTCATACTCTAAACCTCAATGGTATTTTTCTCTTGGTCCGGATTGGTAAACTTGGACGCAATAAATTGCAAAGTAGAAAGATAAGAGTCTAAAGTATAAAGTTTCGATGATGGTCAAAGTAAAAACAAAAACCCATTTTCTTTGTTCTGATTGTGGAGATTCATTTCCAAAATGGAATGGACAATGTCCCTCTTGCAAAGAATGGGGAACAATTGCAGAATTTAAAGTTACAGGCAAAACGAATGCTTCTAAACGAATTTCACCTTTAAAAGAATCCCGTTCTCTATCAGATGTTTTATCTGAAAATCCCGGAAAACGATATGCAACGGGATTGCACGAAGTTGATCGAGTATTGGGTGGAGGAATTTTATCAGGATCTTTGATTTTACTCGGTGGAAATCCAGGTGTAGGAAAATCCACGCTTGCCTTACAAATGTGTCAGGAAAATATCAAAACTTTGTATATCACTGCAGAAGAAAGTGAGGATCAAGTGGCGATGAGAGCAAAACGACTTGGGATTAAAGCAGAGGATTTGCACCTTTCGGGAGAGAATGAAATTCACAGCATCGAATCCCACGTTTCTGCCGTAAAACCTCAATTACTGATTGTGGATTCGATTCAAACCATTTACAATGAAGAAATAGATTCCATTGCCGGTTCTGTGAGCCAAATCCGAGAATGTGGTCAAGAATTTCTTTCTTTATCCAAACAAAATAATGTAGCCATTATGATGATTGGGCACGTGACAAAAGAAGGGACCATCGCAGGGCCAAAAATGTTAGAACACATGGTGGACACCGTTTTGTATTTAGAAGGAGACGATCGCCATGATCATCGGATTTTGCGTTCAGTCAAGAATCGATTTGGCACCACGCACGAAGTGGGCATCTTTAAAATGGAATCAGACGGCTTGAGTGAGGTGACGAATCCATCGGAACTATTTTTAGCAGAACGAAGCGAAAATGTGCCTGGCACTGCAATCTTCCCATCCTTGGAAGGAACACGACCAATCCTTGTGGAAGTGCAAGCCTTGGTCACGAACGCAAATTATGGCACGCCACAACGGAATGTGAACGGATTTGATGCAAAACGTTTGGGCATGCTCATCGCCGTGTTGGATAAACGAATGGGATTTGCCATGGGAGCAAAAGATATTTTCGTGAACTTGGTTGGGGGACTTCGTGTGGATGACCCTGCCGCCGATTTATCGATTTTGTGTTCTATTGCATCCAGCGCGAGAGACCAAGCTATTCCATCTAATATGATTTTGATTGGAGAAGTGGGATTGGCGGGGGAAATCAGATCTGTAGGACAAATTGAAAAACGCTTGCAAGAAGCCTCTGCCTTAGGGTTTACAGATGCACTTATTCCTCAAAGAAATCTGAATGCAAAAACAAAAAAAATGAAAATGAAACTTCATCCTGTCCGTTATGTCAAAGATAGTTTTCGTATTATTTTTTAAGAAATGAAATTTACAATTAAATCAAACGACAGCAGAAGTTCCGCTCGAACCGGTATTTTGGAAACAGATCATGGCGAAATAGAAACACCCGTTTTTATGCCTGTTGGAACGGTGGGGGCGGTCAAAACCATGACGCCAGATGAGCTTACTTCTGTGGGCTCTAGCATCATTTTGGGCAATACGTACCATTTGTACCTTCGTCCCGGGACAGACATAATGCGTAAAGCAGGCGGATTGCATCAATTTATGAATTGGTCTGGCGCGACGTTAACAGACAGTGGTGGATTTCAGGTATTTTCTTTAGATCAGCTCAATAAAATTACAGATAATGGCGTGGAGTTTCGTTCACATTTAGATGGAAGCAAACATATGTTCACACCGGAAAAATCTATGGAAATCCAACGAGATTTAGGTGCGGATATCGTGATGGCATTTGACCAATGTCCTCCTGGAAAAGCAGAAAAAACCATGGTTGAAAAAGCCGTCAAGCGGACCACCGCTTGGATGGAACGATGCGAAAAATATATGCAAAACCATCCACCCATTTATGATTGGGAGCAAACCGTGTTTCCCATCGTGCAAGGTGCTATAGATACTGATTTACGAAAACAAAGCGCAGAAGCACTCATCCCATATGCCAAATGTGGCATGGCGATTGGAGGCTTGGCAGTGGGCGAAGAGAAAAATGCCATGATGGAAATGATTGATTTATGCGATGGACTTTTACCCAAAGATCAACCACGATATTTGATGGGCGTAGGACGGCCATCTGATTTGGTGAAAGCAGTTCGTATGGGTGTGGATATGTTTGATTGTGTTATGCCAACGCGAAATGGACGAAATGGACAAATTTTTACATCCGAGGGCGTTCTCAATATTCGAAACGAAAAATATAAAGATGATTTTTCACCTGTTGATGAAAAAGCTAGCGTCCCTTTTGGAACTGATTTCACCAAAGCCTATCTGAGACATCTCATCAAAATAAATGAAATATTAGGCTTACGGATGGCATCTTTGATTAATATCGCTTTTTACCAAACTTTGATGCAAGAAATGAGAGCTCAAATCCAAGCGGACAATTTTGATGCTTGGGCCAAGGCTTGGCTCAAAAAAGCGTCAGAATGGGAGCGCATGTAATGGCAAAAATAAAAGTCAGAGTTGTGGATGCGTATGTTTATAAAAATACAGGGGAAAGATACAAATTTCTCCTCTTAAAACGGGCGAAAACAAAATTATATGAACATCTTTGGCAAGGCGTTGCAGGAAAAATTGAGCCAGGAGAAAAAGCGTGGAAAACTGCCATTCGGGAATTGAAAGAAGAGACGGGCTTTTCACCGAAAAGAATTTTTGTCGCCGATCATGTGAGTCAGTTTTACGAAGTCCACGGCGATAGAGTAAACCTTATTCCCGTTTTTGGAATTGAAGTGAAAGAAGGGGAAGTCCAACTATCTGAAGAGCATTCTGAATATGAATGGCTTCCTTTTGAAAAGGCGCAGGAGCGATTGGTATGGCGAGGACAAAAACAAGGAATCGCTGTTGTGCATGAAATGATTACGAAAAAAGATGACCGTATGCGATGGTCAGAAATTAAATTAGAGGAGATATAAATATGTTAAAAGTAGGCGATAAAGCACCCGCATTTTCCTTGCAAGACGAAAATGGTGACATAGTAAACTTAAGTGATTTTGAAGGCCAAAAAGTTTTGTTATGGTTTTATCCAAAAGCCAGCACACCTGGTTGAATGCTTGAGGGCCAGGGATTCCGGGATGAATTCCAAAAATTTAAAGCAAAAAATATCGCCATTATTGGTATGAGTGCAGATTCAGTAAAGCGACAAAAAAACTTTGCCGAAAAACAAAAATTTCAATATCCTTTACTTTCTGATGAAGATAAATCAGTGATTAAAGCGTATAAAGCATGGGGGAGAAAGAAATTTATGGGACGAGAGTTTGACGGAATTTTTCGATATTCATATTTAATTGACGAAAAGGGGATTATCGAAAAAGTCTATGAAAAAGTGAAAGCCAAAACCCATGCAATGAATGTGTTGGTAGATTTCTAAAAAATTTATAAACTTCAAGATCTAGTCAACAGCAAGTTGCCCACAACCAGCTTTGATATCAGTGCCACGGCTCCAACGAACTGTAACCTGAAAGGGCACGTTCTTCAATTGGCTGAGAAAAGACTTAATTTCATCTTCAGAAGGTCTTTCATATTTTCCACCAATTTCGTTATAAGGAATCACATTCAATTTACACGGTTGTCGTCCAATTAATTGAATCAGTTGATTGGCATCTTTCAGTGAATCATTGATTCCAGCAAGTAAGACATATTCGAACGTAGGAAAGCGTCCAGAAGATTCATAATATAAGTTTGCCGCTTCCATCAAATCATTTAAGCGATGTGTTTTTGTGATTGGCATTATTGTCTCTCGTCTAGATTCGTTGGGTGCATTCAAACTAATCGCTAATTTATATTTATGTTTTTCTTCTGCGAATTGTTTGATTTTAGGCACAATACCTGCCGTAGAAATGGTGATGCGTCTAGCTCCCATGCCAATTCCTTCAGAATGATTCAATAAATCTGCTGCTAAAATGACATTTTTATAATTGAGAAAAGGTTCACCCATTCCCATAAAGACAATATTAGTAATCGGGAGTGTTGTGCGCCGTTGAACCTGAATAAACTGATCCACAATTTCCCCTGCACTTAGGTTTTTTTGAAACCCCATTTTGGCGGTAGCACAAAAATCGCAATCCACGGCACAGCCTATTTGCGTGGAGAGGCAAATGGTATTTCGTTTTCCATCTTTCATAATCACTGTCTCTATTTTTTCGCCTGATTGAACCGTAAATAAAAACTTTTCTGTGGGCTCAAGTTCTGAGGGAGTATGCAATTTCAAAGAAAGGGGATGAAGGATATGAGTTTCAGATAATTTTGCTAATAATGCTTTAGGCACATTGCTCATTTCGTCTATTTTCTCAATATGATGTTGGTAAATCCATTGAAATACCTGTTTTGCTCTAAAACGAGGGAATCCCATTTCTTTCACAATTGATTCTAGTTTTTCTAGTGATTGCCCAACAACGGGAACTTTTTCACCATTTCGTGCATTTTTCATAGGTGTGAATTTCTCATGAATAGAATACTTCTGCAAGAGAACTCATATTGGATTATGAGATTTCATAGAGTAAGTTTTCGTCCCTATTATATTATTAAACAAATGGAACTTGGTCTAAAGTAATTTTGATTTTCACCAAATCAATCCCCGAATGTGGGGGATAAAATGGGGGTTGATAAATAATGATGAAAATAAAAATTACGATTAGACTTCACCAAATGAATATTTAAAAAAAACAGGATTACAATGAATGATACAAAACTTTTGGAGGCGCTGAGCCAATCTCGAGAAAAATTCCTAAGCGAAATTGGAAAAAAAATCATTGGTCAAACCCAAACCTTAGATCACATGTTAATCGCTTTGTTATCTCGAGGCCATTCCCTTATCGTCGGTGTGCCCGGTTTAGCTAAAACTTTACTGATTCAATCCATGGCAGAAATTTTGGATTTATCTTTCAAGCGAATTCAATTTACACCGGATTTAATGCCCAGTGATATTACGGGCACGGAACTCATTGATGAGGATCCATCCACAGGAAAACGGGCTTTCAGATTTTATAAAGGTCCCATATTTGGAAATATAATTCTTGCAGACGAAATTAATCGAACCCCGCCTAAAACACAGGCAGCACTTTTGGAAGCCATGCAAGAACATAAAGTAACAGCAGGTGGCAAGTCCTATGCTTTGAAAGAGCCTTTCTTTGTCTTGGCGACCCAAAACCCCATTGAGCAGGAAGGGACTTATCCTTTGCCAGAAGCTCAGTTAGATCGATTTATGTTTAATTTAAAAATGGATTATCCCACATTAGACGAAGAGATGAAGATTGTCCAAAAAACAACTGGGGATGAAAATGTCCAATTAAATAAAGTCATATCTGGACAAGAAATTCAAGATTACCAAGCGTTGGTTCATCGCGTTCCCGTAGCTAAAAATGTGGTTTCTTATGCAGTAAGATTAACAACAGCAACCCGTCCTAATTCTGAAAATGCTCCAGACTTTATCAAAAATTGGATTGATTGGGGTGCCGGTCCTAGAGCATCTCAATATCTTGTATTAGGCGCGAAAGCAAAAGCCGTTTTGGAAGGCCGACCTTCACCTGATATTCAAGATGTTCAATCTTTAGCCTTGCCCATTTTACGCCATCGTGTTTTGCCTAATTTTAATGCAGAAGCTGAAGGCATGGATGTGGATGATATTTTGAATCAACTTTTAGAATCGGTCACAAAATAAATGCCTCCATTGGATGACAAACGAAAATATCTCCAGCCAGAAATGGCGGCCATGCTTTCCAATATGGCTTTGCGTGCCCGATTAGTTGTAGAAGGTTATATTATTGGACAACATAAAAGTCCTTATCATGGATTCAGTGTGGAATTTGCCGAACATCGAGCTTACGGTCCAGGAGATGAAATTCGCCACATTGATTGGAAATTATACGGAAAAACTGATCGGTATTTCGTAAAACGATACGAAGAAGAGACCAATCTTCGCGCACATCTTATTTTAGATACGAGTCGATCCATGCTTTATTCCAGTGGCGCTATCACAAAACTAGATTATGCTAGCACACTAATGGCTGCTTTGGCCTATCTTATGATGAATCAACAAGATGGTGTGGGCTTAGTTTTATTTGATGAAAAAGTAAACCAATTTATTCCTCCTAGATCAAATCCAAGTCACCTGAATACGCTTTTGTCTCATTTGGGAACGGTGGAAGCGGGATTGGATACGCAAATTGAACCCGTCTTACACGAAATGGCGGAACGGATTAAAAAGCGGGGCTTGATTATTTTAATCTCAGATTTATTGGATGATCCAGATAATATACTGAATGGACTCAAACATTTTCGTCATAACAAACAAGAAGTGATTGTCTTTCACATTTTAGATCGACAAGAATTAGAATTTGATTTTAATGCACGAACCAGATTTAAAGATATGGAAAGTGGCGAAGAGATCACCACCGAACCTTGGCATATTCGAAAAGCTTACGCCGAATCTATAGAGAAATTGCAAAAAGACTATCGCAAAAAATGCAGAGAATACTTAGTGGATTATGTCCCCTTATTTACAGACCAAAGTTTAGATAAAGCTTTGACCGAATATATTCGTAAAAGAAAGAAACTTAATTAGTTTCTGCCACGTCTCTTTTATAACGAATAAGCTCTAATTGTCGCTCATATTTTGACGTATTATCATAATCAATGGAAATCACATCTCTAATTTTTGATTCAGCTTTTCGATACCACCGAGCTGCTTTCTCGACATCTTTTGTGAACCCATCGCTTCCATTAAGATATTTATCGCCTAAACCTTCGTAAGAGCTTGCCATCCCAAGTGCCGCTTCATAATCTTGGTCATTCAAATAAAAAGCTTCATCAAAAGATTTTTCAGCCTCTTCATAATGGGTCATTTGGTTATGGATAACACCCAAATTGAAATATAAATCGGCTTTCACTTTATCATCTTTTTCGTTTGAAATCGCATTTTCAAAGACGCTAACCGCTTCTCCTTTACGGTCTAAATCATAATAGAGTCCAGCCAATTCCCTAAGCGCATCACTGGCTGAAGGATTAACCTCAACCGCCTTTTCGATATAGGGGAGAATTTCTTCTGTGCTCGCTCCAGTTCTACCTAAAATTTGTCCTGCCGCAATGTTCGCCTCATAACTATCTGGGTTTATGGTTACAGCACTCAAAATGGTCTCTTTAGCCATAGTTTCGTTCTTCATTTCAAAATAACTCTTTGCCAAAGTCACATGAGATTGTGCATCATTGGGATTAATTTGAACCGCACTTTTAAAATCTTCAATAGCACGCTCTAAATAAATATTTTTGTTATCTGGATCATCTTGAATTTTACGATATTCTTCCACGCCCGCGTTAAAAGACTCTGCCCAAAAATGTTCGCGATAATTATTTACCGCATTTTTTACAGGCAAAAAACGGTTTCGAACTTCAATCACTTTTTCTGGGTTGATGCTCATGGCGAGGTCGAACATTTCATTCATTTTATCCCAATTTTTCTTTTGTCCATAAATTTCAATCGCAAGCACAATGGGGATTTCCGGGTTATCCGGCTCGACCGCCATGGCTTTTGGAAGCCATTCAGCTGCTTTCGCCCAATCGGATTGTTGAATCGCTAATTTGGCCGTTGTGTATTCTTGGCTAGCACAAGCAAAGATGCCTAAGGCAAAAGTGACTAAGAGTAATGAGAATAAATTTTTTGAATGTAACATAGTTTCCTCTGATTATTTAATTAAATACAGCCTTGGAAGTTAAATGGAGACAGCTTGATTTTTCAAGGTTTAAGCGATAAAAATTAGGTTTTAGAAACTGATTAAGATTCAAATAAGGAAGAGGCGTAAGCTTGGATTTTATCAACTTCAAATTGTGCACCCGTTTTTTGAATAATTTCTTCTGCTAAAAAACCGCCTGCTTTCCCTGCCGTCGAACAGTCAAACCCCTTAGAAAGTCCAGCTAAAAATCCAGCAGCATACATATCTCCAGCGCCTGTTGAATCTTTTGCATTTACAAGTCGAGGTGAGATGGGGTCTATTTTTCCTTTGTTCAATACCAAGGATCCTTTTTTGCCGAGTTTTAATCCAGCACTACGAACCCATTGACTTAATTGGCGTGATGAATTTTCATAATCATCTGAATCAAATAAGATTGCCAGTTCAGCTTGATTTGCAAATACGATATCAACATCATTTTGGATCATCTTGATAAATTCGTCTCGATTACGACTCACTGCGAATGGATCAGCTACATCGAAGACAATCTGTATTTTTTCTTCTTTCGCAATTTGAATGGCTGATATAATGGCTGATTTTTGAGAATCTGTATCCCACATATAACCGGTGAAATAAAGATATTTTGCTTGAGAAAGTTGCTCTTTATTGATATCCGCTTCGGAAAACGCACGACACATACCTAAGTGGGTATTCATGGTTCTTTCTCCATCAGGTGTGACTAAAATGATGCTAGAGCCTGTGGGGCCATTTCCTTGGATTAAGCCAGAAATCACACCGTATTTTTCAGCTTGCTTAACATAAATATCCCCAAATGTATCCTTACCTATTTTCCCTGCAATTAAAGCAGGAACTCCAAGCCCTGCGCAGGCTAAGATTGTATTTGGTGCAGATCCACCAGGATGATAATCTTGTTTTTGATTTTTAAAATAAGTAACGATTTCTGCTTGTCGCTTTTCATCCACGAGGTGCATAATGCCTTTTTCAAGATTTAAAGCGTGAAGATCTTTGTCCTCAACAGAAATAGCAATATCGATTAATGGATTTCCAATACCATAAATGAGCGGTATTTTTTGATTCATATTATGTTAGAGTGTTAGGCGTTTAAAAATATGGAAAAACGAATATTTCATTTCCCCTCTATTATAGATTTTACAAGGTTTATCTTGAATAGAACAAGTGCTCTTATGATTGTAATAATTAAAAAAATATGTTTTTAATTCCATAATGTAATTTCTTGCCATCAATTTGGCAAAAGAGTAATTTTACATCATGCCTGCAAAAACATTTGCTATTATAACAGATATACATTCCAATGCGGCTTCACTGGAAGTGGCTTTATCTCTCATTGATAATCGAAATGATATTGACCAAATTGTATGTCTTGGTGATTGTTTTGCGCTTGGGCCAGAGCCAAAGGAAACCCTCGCTTTGTTAAAATCAATCGAAGATGGAATTTTTATCCGAGGTAACCACGATCGATATTTGTTAGAGCGTCTTTGGGAAGAAGACCAGCCTTCTTTGGAAGGTATGGATCCCTACGATCCTGTTTGTATTGGTATTGTCCAAAATGAAAAATGGACTGCAGAACAATTGGGAGACGAAGGGGTTGATTTTGTAAGAAAAATGAAAATTGCAAGCCGAGATATTGTGGATAATATTTTAGTCGAATTTACCCATGCTTGGTATCAACGAGATGATAAGCCACCCACGATGATAGAGGCTTTACACTGGCGAGATCATGTGATGGGCGCTCATCCCGAAGTAGATCAACTTGTTTTTGTCCATGGACATATTCATTCACCTCGGGAAGAAAAGAGTGAAAATTTAACCGTGCTTTGCCAGGGGGCAACAGGACTTTCTTTCGATGAAAATACGCAAGGAGCTGTTGCCTTTTTAACGATTGGAGAATCTATAAAATGGGATGTTATACGCTATGATTACGATATAAATCGAACCCTCACTGCTTTAGAAGAACGGAAACCTCCTTTCTATCAAAGCTTAATCAACACGGTTAAATACGCAAAAATCAAAAACGATTCCTAAAATTATTTGTAATTTTCCCTCATGGAAAAACAATTGAATTGTTATTTTGACCACTCAGCAACTACACCATTAGACCTCGCTATCTCTGAATGGATAAAAAGGACACAGGGTGAAATTTATGGAAATCCATCCAGTTCCCACGCGGTCGGTCGAAAAGCAAAAAATATATTAGAACTTGCACGCAAGCAAATGGCAGAAGTTTTAGGATGCCATTCAAAAGAAATTATTTTTACAGGAAGTGGGACAGAAGCAAATAATTCCGTTTTACATTCCTTACTTTTTCAAGAGAAAAAGCATGTTGTCACATCAGCAATTGAGCATCCAGCTATTCTCAGCACACTCCAGCATTTAGAGCCGTTGGGGCTTTCTTATTCGATTGCAGGTGTGGATAGTAGGGGAAAGGTAAATCTTTCAGAAATCGAAAAATTGATTCAAACTGATACGGGATTAATTACGATCATGACTGCGAATAATGAGGTGGGGACGATTCAACCCATTTCTGAATGTAGTGATTTGGCTAAGGCGCATAATATTCCATTTCATTCTGATGCGGTGCAAGCTTTGGGGAAAATCTCAATCCAAATCCTGCTTGAGCAAGTGGATTTGATGAGTTTTTCTGCCCATAAATTTTATGGTCCAAAAGGGGTTGGCTGTCTTTATAAAAAGGAAAATACCAATTTGCATTCTTTTGTGTATGGAGGAGGACAAGAATCCAATCTCCGTGGGGGGACAGAAAACATCATTGGCATTGGAGCCATGGCTTTGGCAGCACAATTGGCTGTTGAGCAAATTAAGGAAACGACCGATCACATCAAGGTTTTAGAATATCAGTTTATTACAGGAATTAAAACAATCCGAGATGATATTGTATTTCATGGCAATTCAAAATCTCATATCCCCGGATTGATCAGTTTTGCCGCGCCTGGAATGGATAATCAAAAATTGCTCACTCTTTTGGATAGAGAAAATATTTTTGTTTCTTCTGGTTCCGCTTGCCATTCCGGTCTTTCCACGCCATCCAAGATTTTAGAGGCGATGGATATTTCTGAATCTCTAAATCTTTCCACGATTCGGGTCAGCTTCGGAAAACATAATACGGATAAAGAAGTCCAATATTTTTTATCCGTTCTGAAAAAGATTTGGATGGGCTAAATGGAAAAAGTAATTGTTGGGATGAGTGGTGGCGTTGATAGCGCTGTTGCAGCTTTTTTACTGAAAGAATCCGGTTACGATGTAGAGGGGGTCTTCATGAAAAATTGGAATGAAGATGATGATTGCTCCGCAGAAGAAGATTATAAAGATGCGCTGATGGTTTCTGAAGTATTGGGCATTCCGCTCCATTCTGTTAATTTTTCTAAGGAATATTGGGATAATGTCTTTAGCACATTTTTGGACGAATATAAAAAAGGACGCACACCGAACCCGGATATTCTCTGCAATAAAGAAATTAAATTCAAGGCATTTTTGCAGTATTGTATTGACTTAGGCGCAGATAAAATTGCTACCGGTCACTATGCAAAAATCGTCCAATCCAAAAACAATTATGAATTGCACAAAGGAGAGGATGCCAATAAAGACCAAAGTTATTTTCTATATACGCTTGGACAAGAAGCCCTATCGAAAAGTTTATTTCCCTTAGCCGCTTTAAAAAAAAAAGAGATTCGAGAAATTGCAAAATCAGAAAATCTTTCAGTGTATAATAAAAAAGATAGCACCGGAATTTGTTTTATTGGCGAACGAGATTTTAAAACGTTTCTCAAAACATATCTTTTCGAAAGTCCAGGAGATATCGTTAATTCAGAGGGCCAAGTGCTAGGCACGCACGATGGATTGATGTATTACACATTAGGTCAACGTCAAGGTTTAGGCATTGGTGGAGGCCATGGAGAAAAAAATGCGCCTTGGTATGTTTCAGATAAATCAATTGAAAAAAATGAACTCATCGCGGTTCAAGGGAAAACTCATCCTAATCTTTATCACAAAAAATTAGAAGCATCTCAATTACATTGGGTTTCAGGAGGAATGCCTGATTTATCCCAATCTTATGGTGCTAAAATTCGATACAGATCGCAAGATGCGAAATGTACTATGGAACAAATTTCGAAAGATAAAGTAGAACTTACTTTTCAAGAAGCACAATTTGCGATTGCACCCGGACAATCTGTCGTTTTTTACGATGGAGATATTTGTTTGGGTGGGGGCATTATTGATTCCAGGAGTAATTAAATTATGAACAAGAGACCACTGATAACACTCATTTTAGCCGCAGGAAAAGGGACGCGGATGAAATCAAATTTACCAAAAGTGCTTCATCCTGTTGATGATATTCCTATGTTGCATCATGTGATTAAAATGGCACAAGCCGTGGGCTCGGAACAGATTATCCCTATCATTGGATATGAAAAAGAGAAAGTAAAATCCTCTATTGCGTCTTTTCAATTAGCGTGTGCAATCCAAGATGAGCAGTTAGGAACGGGGCATGCCGTGATGCAGACAGAATCGATTGTTGGGAACGTGGATGGAGATATTTTAGTCCTTTCTGGTGATGTCCCTTTGTTGAGAGAAACATCACTGTTATCTCTTCTTGAAGTTTATAGAAATGAAAAGGCCAGCGCAGCCTTATTAACAGCAGAAATGGATGATGCGACAGGGTATGGCAGAATTGTAAGGAATAAGGAGGGACAATTTTCAGAAATTGTTGAACATAAGGATTGCACGCCACTCCAATTAGGAATCAATGAAATAAATGCGGGGATATATTTATTTGATTCACAATTATTGTTTAAGACTTTAAAACTAATCAAAAACAACAATCGACAGAACGAATATTATTTGCCAGATGTTTTGCCTCATTTTATTCAATTTGGTAAAACTGTGGCATTGCAATTGATGGCGGATTCGACCGAAATTTCGGGTGTGAACACGGTGGAGCAATTAGCAGAAATCAATCAGATTTATAAAGAAAGGAAAAAATGAAACGAAGTATAAAACATGTTATAGGCATCTCTATTCTTTTAGGATCTCTTGTTTTTGGTCAATTCATTTCTCATCTTCCTTCAGAAACATTGCCTACAAACCTTAATGGCGAGTTAAATCAAAACTCAATTAATTTTTTTAATTCAGATCGCTTTAATATGAATCATGGCTTTTCGGTTTCAATGATGAACCTTGGTGGACAAAGTTTGAGTATGGCATCCTACACAAATCAAATTTCTTATTGGGCAAAAGATAATTTAAGGTTGACTGCAAATATTTCTTTAATGCAATCTCGTTTTCCTCAGCTAAACCAAATGAATCAGAATTTACAAAATGCAGACATCGGATTTGGCGCGAGTTTAGATTACATCATGTCCGACAATGCTCATTTTTCAATCCAATTTCAAAATATTCCCACATACCAAAGCATGCTCTCTCCATCACTTTATAATTCCAGGCGACCTTAAGGCGTGGCGAAGAAACGTAAAAAAACGAAAAAACGTTCAAACCCGCAAGGAACCATCCTTAATTCAGCGATAGCGATTGTTGGTGTATTATTGATTGCATTCATTTTTTCTTTCACAAAAAATGTATCTCAAACAAGAATTCCCATTGAGGTTGTATTTTCTTCAACGACAGAACAGCCCATATTGGCTGTGGATGTTTATCAAGAAAGCCCCATCGAAGATATTAAAGTGGAAGTATTGAATGGCATGGGAGAAAGAGGGATTGCGAATAAAGTAGCCATTTATCTTAGGCGAAATCAGGTGGATGTTTTGAATGCAGATAATGCGGATCATCATGATTATTCCAATACAATGATTATACAAAGAAACGAAAATATAGAATCATTAAAAAAAATAGCGAACGCATTTGGCGTTGACTATAAAACATCTAATATAATTCATGTGAAGCCGGATGAAAATGTAGGCGTAGATGTAAGCATTATTTTAGGCAAGGATATTAGATCCTTTACCCCTCTCGCAGCATTTCTAAACTCAAATTAATAATCAATCATATTGAATCAATGCAAATCTAATATATTTATTTTTGCGCCATAGAGGCACGACCATTGTCAAATAAAGTCAAATCTTCTCAAGATACGCCAAAAATTCTTAGCGAAATTGCGGAATTAGCATTGGCAAAAAAAGCGAACGAAGTCATCGGTATAGATGTGCGTGGTTTAACTTCTTTTGTCGATTATTTTTTAATTTGTTCAGCTGATACAGAACCACAAGTCAAAGCGATCGCGGATAATATTCGAAGAGGCACGCCATCAAAGCCGTGGCATTTGGAAGGATATGAACATTCACGCTGGGTGCTTCTTGATTATATTGATGTGCTCGTGCATGTTTTTCGTTCAGAAGAACGAGAATATTATTCCTTAGAAAAATTATGGGCAGATGCTCCAACCATTCCATTTGAAGATGAAAGACCTGAAACAAAATCTGAATAAAGGTATCTTGGCTTCGCTTCAATCTTTGAAGTTCCCCACAAAACCTTTTTCAATCAGTCCTTCAAAAAACCCTAATTTCGGAGATTTATCCACGAATGTAGCACTTCTTTTAACGAAAGACTTGAAGAAGCCACCCATTCAAATTGCAGAAGAAATTCAAACTGCATTAAAAAAATACCTTCCAAGTGAAATCGAGACGAGCGCTGTTTCGCCTCCAGGATTTATCAACTTCGTTATTTCCGATAGTTTTTACCAATCTTATATATCCACAATGCTAACAGAAGGACCCGATTTTGGTCGAAGCAATATTGGGAAGGGAAAAACCGCTAATGTAGAATTTGTGAGCGCCAATCCCACTGGACCCTTAACGGTGGGACATGGACGGCAAGCTGTTTTAGGTGACTGTGTCTCGAATATTTTAGAATGGAATAGTTTTGATGTTACGCGAGAATATTACTATAATGACGCTGGACGACAAATGCGAATTTTGGGACAATCGGTGGAAGCGCGTTATTTTGAGGCATTAGGGAAAAAATTTGAATTTCCAGAAGATGGCTATCAAGGAGATTATATCAAAGATGTGGCTGAGTCTATTATCGAGACAGAAGGGAAAAGTTTATCCGCGGGAGATGAAAGATTTAGGCAAACAGTAGAAGAACTAATTTTCACCAAAATTAAAAAGTCTTTGTCTGATTTAGGAATTATTCACGATCAATTTTCTAATGAAAAAACATTTTATGAAAATGGCGCCATCAAACAATTGCTTTCCGATTTAAAAGAAAAAAATCTAATCTATGAGGCAGAAGGAGCAACCTGGTTAAAAACAACAGCCATGGGAAAAGAGCAAGATCGTGTGTACATCAAAAGTTCTGGTGAACCCACTTACCGACTTCCAGATACAGCGTATCACCGGGATAAAATCAATCGAAATTATGATTTGGTTGTAGATATTTTTGGAGCAGATCATGCTGATACTTATCCGGATGTTTTGGCGGCTTTATCCGCTTTAGATATTTCAGTGGATCATATTCGCGTATTAATTCATCAATTTGTGACGCTTTTACGAGATGGGGAAAAAGTAAAAATGTCCACACGAAAAGCGAACTTTGTAACGCTTGAAGAATTAGTGAAAGAAGTGGGGAAAGATGTTGTTCGATATTTTTTTATTATGCGGAGTATGAGCAGTCATTTAGATTTTGATTTAGATTTAGCCGCTGACCAATCGGATAAAAATCCTGTGTTTTATTTACAATATGCCCATGCACGCATCACGAATATCATGAAACATGGAGAAGCATTGGGACATACGTTCTCACAGAATTTTGATGCTTCCTTGATTCAAGAAAAAACAGAATTAGCGCTTATTAAACATTTGATCCGATTTCCAGAATTAAGTGAACAACTTTATGAGTCATTGGAGCCTCAGGTATTGGCAACTTACCTTCAAGAATTAGCATCACATTTTCACAAATTTTATGGAAAATGTAAAGTCATTACGGACGATAAAGCTTTAACGCATTCTCGCTTGGCGCTCATTACGTGCGTAAAGTTAGTCTTTTCAAATGGTTTGCATATTTTAGGCATATCAGCGCCAGAGCGTATGTAAATGATTGATTTTATCCATTCTGAATTAGCGTATTTTCTCCTCTGTATTACCACCTTATTTACCTTGATAAATCCTCTTGGGATTTCGCCTCTTTTGCTGGTTATGACGGAGCGGTTTTCTCCAGAGCAAAAAAGAGCTATTGCATGGAAAGGATCTTTAACCGCGGGTATGACTCTAATTGTTTTTGCGTTTTTGGGTTCATTGATTTTCAACTTTTTTGGCATTACGATTGAAGCTTTTCAGATTATGGGTGGCATCATTTTTTTTAGATCGGGTCTTCGTATGTTAGAAGCAAAAGTAGGTAGATCTAGGACGACACAAAAAGAGCAAGAGGAATCAGAGGACCACGACGATATTGCAATCAGTCCAATTGGTATCCCACTCATTGCAGGACCCGGCGCTATTACCGCCTCCATGCTATTATCAAGTCAGACGCCAAAAATTTATAGTTATGGCACATTAATATTTGCTATTATTTTGGTGCTTTCTACCGTTTATATTATCTTAAGAAATGGCGACTTAATCATCAAAGGAATGGGCTACACGGGTATGCGTATTATCCAAAGAATTATGGGGCTTATCCTCATGGTGATTGCGGTTCAATTTGAAATCAATGGTATTAGTGCTGTTATAAAGCAAATTTATCAATCCTTATAAGCTTGCAAATTAGATGAAATCTGCGATTGAATTTGTTAAAAAACAATTAGGTGATATTCCAGAAATTGCCGTTGTATTAGGATCTGGACTTGGTTCGTTTGCGAATCGATTAAATAATAAAACCACCATTCCCTATGAAGCAATCCCCAATTATCCCCAAACCAGCATTATTGGACATTCTGGACAGTTTATTTTTGGAACGATTGGCGGAAAAAAAGTTCTCGCGGCACAGGGTAGATTTCATTATTATGAAGGACATAATTTAGAAACCATTGTAAAACCAATCAAATTATTTCATGGTTTAGGGATTAAAACCTTAATCATTACCAACGCAGCTGGCTCTTTAGATAAAGCCTTTCCACCAGGAACAATCATGGGAGTAAATGGACACATGGATTGCACCTATCGAGATTCCTGTGAAGATCCAGCAATGATGAATCATGCCAAATATCATGATGAAGCTTTACTTAAAGGCTTCAAAACGATAGCAAACAATTTGGCTATTCCTGTTACAATTGGTACATATTGCTGGACCATGGGACCCAATTACGAAACGCCAGCAGAAGTTCAAAATTGCAAGGAATTAGGTGGGCAAGCAGTAGGAATGAGCACAGTGCCAGAAATACAAATGGGTGCAGAGTTGGACATGTCAATTTTGGGAATTTCACTACTCACTAATTATGCGGCTGGTATTTCTAAAACAGAATTAAGTCATGATGAAGTAATTGAAACGGCCAATCAAACCGAAGCAAAATTTGTCCAGCTCTTGACAGGTATTATTAAAAATATATAACCTCAAAATTGAACACCAGTTTATAAACTAGGATTTTTAATTAATATCCAACGGCTGACGTTTCTCCTCTAGAATCAGCCCCACCATAAAATCCATCGTCCTCGATCGTGATTCCATTGGCTTCTCCAATATATCCCCAACGATAAGGCACGACCATATGTCCCATTTCCTCTAAATTATTTTTCACATCTTTTGCGATGCCACGAGGTTCTGTCATAATCACATCTGGAAGCCATTGGGAATGAACACGAGCTGCACTCACGGCCTCTTGAATATCCATTTCATGAAGCACCACGTTCAAAATTGTTTGAAGCGTGGTCGTAATAATCGTAGAGCCACCAGGTGAACCAATGATCATAAAGGGTTTATTATTTTGCAATACAATACTTGGCGTCATAGAACTTAAAGGTCGTTTTCCCGGTGCCACCGCATTGGCTTCTTTTCCGACAAGTCCATAGATATTAGGCACGCCAGGTTTTGCCGAAAAATCGTCCATTTCATTGTTGAGGAAAAATCCTGCACCTTTTACAACAACGCCACAACCATAACTGGTATTGAGCGTGGTGGTTACGCTAACGCCATTCCCATTGTGGTCCACAACAGAATAATGGGTCGTTTCATTGCTTTCTTGTGGCCAAGGATTTCCTGCAAAAATGTCTGAGCTCAAAGAGGCTTTTTGTGGCAAGATAGATTGGGCTCTTTCCGTAGCATAAGCTGTATCTATGAGAAAATTTACCGGCACGTCCCAAAAATCAGGGTCGCCCATATGTTCGGCTCTATCTGCGTAAGCTCGCCGTTCTACTTCTGTGAGATAATGAATATATTGAGATGAATTCCAGCCCATCGTATCTAAAGCAAAATGAGACAATTGGTTAAACATATTGACCAATAATGCACCGCCAGAGCTGGGTGGCCCCATGGAAATAATTTCAAATTCTCCGAACGAACCCATCACAGGATCACGATAAATCGATTGGTAATTTTCTAAATCTTCATGGGAAATCAGACCATTTCCACGTTGCATTTCTTCCACGATTAAATCGGCGACAGGTCCTTTGTAAAATCCATCACGACCATATTTTGCAATCCGTTTAAGCGTGTGTGCTAAATCTTTTTGTACGAATCGATCTCCAGCTTTCCATTCTGAATTATCCTTGATAAAAATCTCAGCTACCGCGTCATATCGCTCAAAAAATGGTTTGTAACGATTGAATCGATCGGCTTCATTTTTGGAGAGGATAAACCCTATCTGCGCTAAACGAATGGCAGGCGCCATCACTTGTCGAATTGAAATTCTGCCAGAACCATGATCCGACAAGGCTTTGAGCAGACCATCTACAGATCCTGGAACACCCGCTGCGGCCCTGGAATAAAGAGACATATTCGGGACTACATTTCCACTATCATTCAAAAACATATCGCGGTGACCTTTTGCTGGTGCTTTTTCTCGATAATCTAAAGTAAAAGACTCTCCATCCACGGATGATGAAACCATAAATCCACCGCCCCCAATATTGCCATTTGAAGAGGACGTTACGGCTAAGGCAAAACCAACAGCCACGGCCGCATCCACTGCATTTCCACCGTTTTTCAAGATTTCAATGCCAGCTTCTGATGCTTGGCGAGAAGTAGAAACGACCATACCATTTTGCCCATAGATTGGTTCAGTATTAGCGGAAAAAAGTTGAGAGATTAAAAGGGAAATAATGGCTAAATGTTTCATTTTAGTGAATCCAATTTATGAGTTGATTGATGCCAGTCATCAAGGAATTCATATTATCACCAAGATGCTGGAGTTTGAGTTCTTGATGAAGTGGAATGGCTTTACTATCTGCTAAGGCTTCTTGTCCGTTGAAATTTACATAAGCCAATCGGGCTGTAAATTCTTCAGGGCTTCGACCAAAAGCAGATCCAGGTAGCAGTGCCACACCCGTTTCTTTCAGAAGCGTTTCGCAAAAGGATTGGCTGTCTAAAATATTTCGTTTATGTAAGGCATCATCAAAAGGGGAAAAATCAGGAAAAAGATAAAAGGCACCTTCAGGCTTATGAATTCGAACATTCGCCTTTGTAAAGATGTCATAAATAGTTGTTCCCAATACTTTTAAAATACGTCGTGAGTGTAATAAATAGTCATCAATTTCTTTTCCGCCCTTAAACGCAGTAACAGCACCGAATTGAATTGGAGCACAGACAGAAGTATAAGTTTCACTGGCGACAGCATTCATGGGTCGGAGAAGCCAATTGAGTTCTTTTGGAAAGGAAAAAGTCCCAATTCTCCATCCACCTGCACCACACCATTTTGAGAGTCCCGAACTAACAATGGTACCTTCCGGATAGAATCGTGCTATGGAAATATGTTCACCCTCATGATGGATTCTACCATAAATCTCATCAGATAAAATGATGATTTTATTTTTCCGGGCAATATTGGCAATCGCTTTTAATTCATCTTTTGAATAAGTTTGTCCTTCAGGGTTTCCTGGATAATTTAGAATGAGAAGTCGCGGACGGCCTGGATCATTTTCTTTTTTTAAAAAATCTAATAAATGCTGAGGCATAATGCGCCATCTTTCATCATAAGACGTTGAGATAAATTTAACTTTTCGTCCAATAATATCTGCTTGCGGTTGGTAAGATACCCAACAAGGAGAGGGTATTAAGATATCCCCATAAAAAACGAGTTGGAGGATAAACATAAGTTCTTTTGATCCAGGACCAATTATTACATCTTGAGGGGCAATCTCTATCTGATCTACTTTGCCGTGAGATTCGGCAACAACGTGTTGTAATTCAGGGAGACCTTGTACGGGAAGATAATCTTTTTGATGTGCATTATCTTTTAAGGCTTGGACAACGCAATCAGGAACAGGAAAAGGTGATTGGCCCAAGCCAAATCGGTAAATGGTTCTTCCTTCAGATTGCAATTGTGCGCTTTTTTCATTAATAGAAAGAGTAGCGGATTTTCCCATACCACGGGTTCTGAGATTTAAACTATTTTGATGCATTGTAATAATTTCTGTTTTGCTAATAAACTATTTGGTGATAGCTCATTGGCTTCTAAAGTCAAAGAAATTTCTAATTTCCATTGGTGAGAATGGATGTTTTTCATAGGGCGATATTACAAAAAAATAATAAAGGATTCTCAAATATATATCCTTAGCTTAATTGTAGCGAAAACAGGAAAACATAAAATGAAAAGACTTTTCGGATATGTGCTTTACTTGAATATAATGAGCACTGTGTATCCTTGCACAACAATTCTAATTGGTAAATCTCTAAGCATAGATGGATCTATTATCCATGCTCATAATGAAGACATGGGCAAGCGAACAGTAGGGCGTTTATGGAAAGATAATTCTAATAAATCTTCTTTTGAATCAACTTGGGTGCCCTATGTTACACTGGAAAAATCAAATAAAAATTTGAGTTATTGGGCATCTGGAAACACCCAACAAGTTAATAGAGATGAGTTGAATGAAACCGTGCTTCCATATGACAATATTTTGGTAGGAATGAATGAAGATGGTTTGACCATGAGTTGCAATTGGATGTATTCGAAAGATAAAGCCATGGAGAAAAAAGGCATTCGGCGATATGCTATTCGTCAGCTTATTTTGGAACGATGCTCTGGTGCTTATGAAGCTGTTATGCTTATCGCATCCTTAATTGATTCCTATGGACAAGCAGATTGGGGTGGACTTACTTATGTTTTAGCTGATCCAAATGAAGCTTGGATTGTAGAGACAACAGCACACACTTGGGCAGCAAAAAAACTAAAAGATAATGAAATTATTGCCATTGCAAATCGTTACACTATCGGGGAAGACTTTGATCTTTCTAGTGCAAACCTTATTTCAATGGCAGTTAAAAATGGATGGTATAATCGTTCTGATGGTAAATTTAATTTTAAGAATGTTTATGGCGACCCTGAATACATGAACGAATTATATGATATAGAAAGGGAAGATAGAATATTTCAATTATTGAAATCAAAAAAAGGAAAAATAAAGCCAATCGATTTAATGGAAGTACTCAGAGACAGTTATCAAAATACGGATCAATATACGTCTCCAGCTGATTTTGAACCTTGGAGAATCACATGTCGTGAAAAAAAAGCGAAACGTCCCATTTGTACCAATCTTTGCCAATCATCTTTTGTCGCTCACTTACGTCCAAGTTTACCAAGGGATATTGGGGCTGTGTTTTGGTTTACCATGGCTACGCCAGCCTATGGTCCATATTTTCCAATTTATTCCATTGGGACGAAAATAGATGCATCTTTTTCAAAGGATAATTCTAAAGAGGCAAATACTACAGCTTGGTGGGCCTATCGCCATCTTCAAGAAAAAATGGATAAATTATCGCCAGAAATGATTAGTCAATATCGGAAGAAATCTTTGGAGATAACAAAATCATTTATTAAACAACAAGCTGATTTAGACAGCTCGCTTCAATACCATTTTCAAAAAGGAAATAAATCAAAAATAGAAACGATTGTAAATCGCAAGACAATGCATTTTTCTCTATCATCATTAAACTATGCAAAAGATGCGCTAAAGAGGATTAAACAATGAAGCAAACACATAAAAGTATTTTGAATCAAAGTATATATACTTTGATTTTATGTAATCTCATTTTTGCCCAGGTTGAAATTACAAAATTAATTGACAGAGTTGATTTAGATGGAACGTCACGAAAATATTTGTTAGATGATATTGAGCCATATACCGGAGAAGTATTATACAGATATAATAATGGAGAATATGAGTTCAAAGGCAAAATGCTCGATGGATTACAAGATGGTCATTGGATTTGGAATTATGAAAATGGACAAAAAGAGCAAGAAGGCTTTTTTAATAATTTTGCTCAGGATGGGTTTTGGCAATGGTGGTATCCGAACGGACAAATAAAACAGGAAGGTGAATTTCAAAAGGGTGTTAAACATGGCACGTGGTCAATGTGGCATTCGAATGGTGTTGTTTCCTCTGCGGAACCATATCGTAGTGGAAAGTTAGAAGGGAAACTTATTCTTTGGTTTGATTCAGGACAAAAAGAAGGAGAAGCATTATTTATTCAAGGCATTAAACATGGCTATGATCGAGGATGGTATCCAAATAGAAAAATTCGTTGGGAATATGAATGGTTCAAAGGAGTCGAGCATGGACCTCAAGTCATGTGGTTTGAAAATGGAAATAAAAAGGTAGAACATCATTTTAATAAAGGAAAACTTGATGGCGTTGTTCGTGAATGGTATCAAGAGGGTCAACAACGATTGGAAGGTTTTTTAGATTCTGGATTAATGCAGGGAACATGGTCTTGGTGGTATCCAAATGGAGATGTGGCGATGTCAGGGGAATATCTTGCCGGTACACCAACAGGTACTTGGACATGGGAATCTCCAGGCGGAAGTGGAGAATTAGAAATCAACGACAGACCAACCCAAAGTTGGGTAGATGAAAAATTATTGCTTTGGGAAAAATATCATCGATAAAATTAGTTTTAGAAAGGTAATGCCCATAAACAAAAAAGCCCCGACATTGTCGGGGCTTTTTTGTTTTCATTTAATGAATGAATTAGAAATTGTAAGACAGTCTCATATAGTCATAACGACCATTCATTCCATATGGAGCAAAGTTTGGATAAACAAAGGCACCATCATTGTTGGAGCCAGTCCATTTATCAGGCATTTGATCTGTAAAGTTCTTAGAACCTATACCAACCGTCACAGCACCAAAGTCATAACTTCCTTCTAAATCCATAATTGATTTAGCGGAGAAAATTAATCCTTCAGTTCTACGGCTCTCAAATTCACCCACTTTGTTAAAGCGGAATGACCCTGCCCAACCACCATTAGAATATTTGGTTGTAAAAACCATATTATCTTTTGGAGTGACAGTTGTCATGGTTCGCACTTCATTAGCATCGAAGATATTTCCACCATAAGCAGCTAATTCGTCTGGAGTTTTAATCTCACCAACGATTTCCGTCGTATTATTATTGTAAGCAAGTGTGAAGTCTAATGCACCCATGGAACCTAAGTTCATGTCGTATGCAGCAGATACATCAAAACCGGAAGTTTTGGTGTCTATAGCATTTGCAAAGAAACGTCCACCGCCACCATAATCAGCACCTTCAACGCCAGCAGCAACTAATAAATCATAAACATGTGCGCCTAATGAACCTTCATCGTCATTATGAGACACAACTTGGCCATTTTCTTGAGTACCACCACCTGTTGTAAAATTACCTGTCATTACAACACGATCTTCGATATTCACATTATAGTAGTCAAATGTGAGACGAATACCTGCAACATTTGCAGATAATCCACCACTCATATTTGTGGATAATTCAGGTGTTAATGTAGTCGCACCTAAAGCTTGCGCAACAGGGTGATCTACAGGGAATGTTCCAACTTCAAATGCAACGCCATCAATAAAGTTAGTGGAGATTTTTGATTGGTAAGCTTGTGCTAATGCAGGAGCTCTAAAGCCTGTGCTATACGCACCACGAAGTACAATGCCTTCCATTACTTCATAACGTAATGATGCTTTGTAGCTAAAGTTGCTACCAAAGTCACTGTAATCTTCAAAACGACCTGCAAAGCCAACACGCATGCCATCCATTACTTCCATTTCAGCATCTGCGTAAGCAGCATAACTGGAACGATCAGCATTGGCTGTAGCCACAGCATTAGATGGTTTAAAACCACCAAAACATTGGCAACCACTACCTGCGGTAGCACTGTTTACATCTAGAATGGTTGTATCGCCATAAGCAACGCCATTTGTGTCTGATGCTGTAGTATAAGCATCCCAACCGGCGATATTAGTACCAGCTTGACCATTAGCATATGAAGCATATTCACCTGGGTAGATGCGGTATGATTCACTTCTAAGTTCACCACCAACAGCCACATTGATTCCGCCCATTTCTGTGGTTAAATCAAGGTTTGTTGTATTTTGATCGAATGTGAAACCACCAATGTCATAAGTCCGAATTTGTTCTGGACCAAATGAAGCATTTGTGGAAAACATTTTGTAATGGAAATCATTATTTCCGGAAGTATTACTTAAGTCATAAGACCATGTTCCAAAAACACCTTTAATACCCATGGATGTTGAAAAATCATAAATCGTTGGTGTAATATGAGGTACATATCCAGTTGGATTTGCACTTAACCATGTTTTATTAGGATGGTCTGGACCGCGTGTATAACAGCCAGCATCACTATTTCGTTGTGAATATCCACCAAATGCATAGAATGTGCGATCACCAGCAGGTAACTCAGTATTAAAGAAAATACCATAGTTATCTTGCTGACCATCACCCCAAATCATACGTTGTGGGTCGATATACCAGTTACTACCTGGGTTTAAACGATTTTCTTCAGCTTCATTGCCAGACCAGTAATCTGATTCAGGTTCATACAATGTTTCACCTTCAAATCCAATCCTGTTTGTGCGTCCACGATGGCGGTATTCTGCAGATACATTAAAGTATCCATCATCACCAAGAGCAAAACCTTTGTTGTATTGCACTTGCATCACATCACCATCATTTTTAACAGATTCTTCACTAGATTGAACAATGCCATTTTTATCAGCAATTGTTGTTGGATTCCATTCGTATGGAGCGCCATTTGCTTCCCAATCATAAAGGTCATAACCAGTAGGAACAGCTTCAACAGTGTGGTTTGATGCACCTGTTGTTACAGAAAAACTTCCTGCGGAATCACCGGATTTTAATACAATGTTAATTACACCGGCAATTGCATCAGATCCATATTGTGCAGCAGCACCATCACGAAGCACTTCAATTCTTTCAATGGAAGAAGCGGGGATGGCATTAATATCAACACCTGTATCACCTCGACTCGGGCTATTGTTTACATGAACCAATGCAGTCGTATGACGACGTTTTCCATTCACCAAGACTAATACTTGTCCGGATGAAAGACCACGAAGTGTCATAGGACGAACAGCATCAGAACCATCAGCAATCGTTGTACGTGGCATACTGAATGATGGCGCCAAAGATTGAAGAATTTGAGCTGTTTCACTAAAACCTGCACGACGAATTTCTTGAGCAGTAAACACATCAACGGGGACAGCTAGATCTTGCGCTGAGCGTGCAAAGCGGGATCCAATAACGGAAACGGCTTCACCTGCTAAAGCAGACATTTCAAGTGCGAAATTCAAGGTTGCTTCCCCCGAACCAACATTTACAGATAGTGTTTTTGAGTGATAGCCAATGTATGATGCTTTTATACTGTAAGCACCTGATGCTACGCCTTGAATTGCGTAAACTCCAGTTGCATCAGTAGCAGCTCCTAGACTCGTCCCCACAACCTCAACATCTGCACCCGCTAATGGATTGCCATTACTATCAGTAATGGTTCCAGAAACAGTCTGCGCAAATAGTGGCAGGGATAATGAAATGAATAACAAAACTCCTGTGAGTTTTTTCATTCGTGTCCTCCTTGTTTTTTGTTTATGTGAAATAATCATAGAGAATCCATCAAATTCTAAGAATTGCCTCAAATGATTTTCGTAATGTAGGACTATATGGGAGCAAAGGGCAAGACTTTAATTAAGATGGAAAATGGGTACATATTCTGTCCAAAATTATGGAGTGAATTGTCTCTGCCAATTCATACGCTGAAACATGAAGCGTAATTGAGTCGAAAGAGAATTTGTGGAACGAGAATCCCTTCTCGTCCTTTAGCACAATCAGGGGTGATTATGCCACATTTCCTTCTCGTTCTTTAGCGCAATCAGGGATGATTCTTTCGATTAATTGTTGCCAGAGTGATAGCAAAATATATGAAGCTGATTTATTCTCACCACTTATAAGACAAAGAGAAACCGAATCCCAATGAATTTTCATTGCGTCCATAGGCATATTTTACAGGATCTTGAAACATCTCTTCGCCATTAATGACCAAATCCAATAATATGTCGCCATAATGAATTCCCACACCAAATGAAGGGGAAACGGCTAATCCTGATTTTGCTTGGAAATCATATTTTTTAACAAATCCAATTCGGAGTAAGGACCAATCGGTAATGTGACTTTCTACACCTAAAGTTAAATGGGGAAAATAAAGAAGCGTTGAATCCTGATTGTATTGTTCATTACTAATTCCAAATGCAAATGATAGTGTGGTGTTTTCAGAAATATCCATATTGGAAAATAAATCAAACCGTCCTTCAATAAGTATTGTGGAGGTATCCAACGCAGTACTCTTATATTGTAAGGCCATACTTTGAAATTGAAGGAAATTAAATGAACGCCTAAAATTAAATTGGATATTAGCGTGGGAAAATTCATCATCATATAAAAGCCCGATTTCACCCCAAGGTCTTTTCGTGCCAAGTGCAATACGATTGATGGTTGAAGGCAAAACCGTTTCATCGATTTCAGCCGTTGAGGTATCATCTTCTACAGTGCCAATATGATTGACACCAAGTCCAATGCCCCAATTCCCTTTTCCCCAGAAGAAATTAAAAATATCATTTTCAGATGTATCGCCACTCCAAAACCCCCATTTAGTTTCATCTCCCCAAATGAGTTTAAAATCTCGTCCATTTGTTTGCGCTAAATTGCTCTGAGTGAGACTTTGAGGAAAGAGATGGATATTGGCATCATCATCTGGCCAAAATATGGGATTCCCACCTAAGGCTACAATACGGTGATTTGAACCCATAAGTAGAGAGGAAAAAAGAATAAAAAAGATAAAGCTGTTGTGACTGAAATTTTTTAAAGGCATCATGGTAAGTAATTTTGTTTGGTTTGTTGATTTTCAGTTAGGAGAAATCTAAAATCAGTAATCGTTAATCGGTGTTGGATATTCAAAGAAGAAGCTTTCTGATTGCAGAACAAGGAATGCTGATTGCAGATTTTTGAACAATTCATGGTTTCATATTTTTTTGTGCTGTTTCAATTACTTTTAACAAAAATGTAACTAATCGTTAATCGGTGTTCTCTATTCAATTTTTTAAAGAATATTTTCACTTCCCCTACTTTTAACGCATGAACACTTTTACTATTTAGTCCATTTTATCCCGAATAAAATTCAGAATTTGATCCGACGAAATCCGTGTTTGTTCTTGCGTATCTCTATCACGGATGGTTACGCTATCATCCTCCATGCTTTGGTGATCTACGGTA
>Ga0233446_1000306_pt1 | contig 57402 bp, 107 predicted proteins | sample SI_124_October20_4_FD_182780 | JGI IMG/M metagenome (GOLD analysis project Ga0233446, IMG submission 182780) | Seawater microbial communities from Saanich Inlet, British Columbia, Canada - SI_124_October2016_120_MG | ecosystem: Environmental > Aquatic > Marine > Inlet | place: Canada: British...
GATGTAGGAAGTATAGTAATTCCACCAGAAGTTCTACTTGAGTTAAAATCTCTTATACAAGATGTAACCGTGAGTAAATGTAGTAATGGTGTTTTTTGTCAAATGGAGAAGAAGTGGTAGTACGTCTCGTCGCAGACGGGACGCGTATAACCGACCATAGGGATTTTTAAAATGGGTAAGAAACCAGATAATGTTGCTGACACTCCAGGTATATTACCTTATGGTAGTAATATTGGAGCACCTGCTATTACACCAACAGATATTAATAGTTGGAAAGATTTAAGAATAGGTTCGGCTAATAAGTATTTTGAAACTCGATATGATGAGATAAAACAAGAATACATTAAGTTGATGCAGGAGTATGAATGGAATAAACTTGTCTATAATGCCAAGTATAGTTTTCAACCTGTTGTAGGGAATACTTACTATTTATACCAACACGACAGGGGACATTTATGGTTAAGTCTTGTAGAGCCTAACCGATGGGAACAGATATTTATAGGTGCATTTAAATTGACTTCTAATGATAAGTGGGAAAGGGTAGAATGGGATACAATAAAATAACACTTGACACTCTCATATATTCTTCGTAAGATCAAGGTATGAATAAAAAACCACACATCTATAATTGGATACAGGATAAGGAGAAATGATAAATGATTAATTACACCGACAAGCAATATGATATGGTTGAAGCACTATTCGATATGGTAAAAACTGTTTCGTTAAAGAATAAGAGTTCAGACTCACGATATGAATATGCTTGGAAAAGACAAATATCTAATTTGATATTTGATATTAAAGGTAATGGGTATTCTACTGGACTTGTTTCTAAGTCCGCATTAAAAACAAATAAACCTTACTATGTTAGTGACCATGTATACTCTCGTGGTACTGTAGCTGAGTATCTTATTAGTAAGTTTAAGAATAAACCATTTACATTAGAGTGGTTACAAAATAATTTTCCTAAGTTAGCTACAACTATTTTTGTTACTCAAAAAGAAAATGGTAGACTTTCATTTATAACTAGAAATATGACCTTAACACAATTAATGAAAATGGAACACTATATAGAAGCTGGTATTAAATTAATTCATGTTCCATCTAAGAGAGTTAAGAAGTTTCCACAGTTAGTTACGGAGCAAATGGAAACACTTGTAGATAGTCATTCAATTAAATGAATACAGTAGTATTAAAACGACCAATTTTAGATATGGGATTGTTATTAGAATTTGTAAACGCTGGCAATAAAGTTGTAGGTGATAAAAAACGATTTGAATTAGATGATGAGTTTTTTGATATGATTGTTACTGAATTACAATACATGGATGAACTTGAAAAACTATTACCTGTTCCATTCCAATTGGCACAGTCATGATATACTTTACAGCGGATACCCATTTTAATCACATAAATATTATAAAGTTTTGTGATAGACCGTATGAACTAATAGATGAAATGAATGAAGCTCTAATAGAAAATTGGAATAGTGTAGTTGGTAAGGATGATGAGATATATCATTTAGGTGATTTTGGTTGGGGTGATAATGTAGATAATTTAGATATACTTCGTAGGTTAAATGGAACTAAATATCTTGTTAAGGGAAACCACGATTGGAAACTCTTAAAGGATAAAGCAATACGTAGTGAATTTGAATGGATTAAAGATTATAACGAATTAGAATTGGATGATAATTTTTTTGTTATGTGTCATTATCCATTTAGAACTTGGAATCGAGATCACTATGGAGCAATAAATCTATTTGGTCATTCTCATGGTAACACGGATCCAATAGGTAATCAATTAGACGTTGGTGTGGACTTACATGAGTATAGACCGATATCGATAAACGAAGTGGTGGAGAGATTTGATGAAAAATAAATTTAAAGAATACTACCAGAACAATCCAGACATTGGAATGAAGCACGATAAGATAGCTCGTGATGTATGTAAAAATAATGCCGGTAAGATAAATTCTAACATTAAAGAAATTTCAGATCATCCAGATAAATATGACATTGATTTAATAGCTACATTACAGAATGGAGATATACAGTATATAGAAGCAGAATACTCTCTATCTTGGAAGTCACACAAGTTTCCGTATGGAATGTTTAATGTACCATCCAGAAAAGAGAAGTTCTTTGTTAAGTATCCTAATTCATTATATGTTATGGTTAATTATAATAGAACAATGATAGCTATAGTAGAAGGTGATGTTATATTACAACAACCATTAGTGGAGTTCCCCAATAGGTTTAATAAGAGTGGAGAATATTTTTATAGGATGATACTTGATAACGTGAGATTTGAGGAACTGATATAGTAAGTGTTATTAACGAGAACGAGATAGACGCGTATTAACGATTATATACGTTTTTTTAATGGTGTTTATTTTTTAAAAATAAAAGAACGTTTTCCAAAACTTCATGATATATATTACAGTAATGAGAAATATGAATAACATATCAAAACGATTTTCACCGGTACTCACCACTGAGATTCCTCGGGCATATAATTGCACAACGGAACATCAGGTTGATGCCGATTATTGGAGAACGTAGTCTCATTACTTTTAATATATAAAATTACAATAGCATATAAAGAAAAGGGTGAGACTCAAAAGGTTTCACCCTTTTTGTTTTTATGAAAGAAAAAGACTTGACTTTATGAATTATTGTTTGTATTATTAAAGCATATTCACCCATGATGAAATGGTATCATGTCTGATTGTTAATCAGATCTTCCTGGTTCGAATCCAGGTGGGTGAGCAAATATCTCTATGGTGTAATTGGTAGCATTACGGATTCCAAATCCGTTAGTCTGAGTTCGAGTCTTAGTGGAGATGCAATATATGGGCTTGTGGTGAAATGGTATCACATGAGATTTTGAATCTCATATTATCGGTTCAACTCCGATCAGGCCTTCTAAAAGTTTTTTAAAATAACACTTGACTTTATGAATTATTGTTTGTATATTTAGGTGTTAATTGAAATGATGAGATAAGAAAATGAAAGATAAGAGAACTAATAAAAATTACAGCCTAACTAAAGAGTTTAACAAAGCAATTAACTCCAGTTGGTATAAGAAAATAATGAAACGACTAAAGTTCGTTTGATTAAAAGTTTTTTGACAATTTGTTTACCATAAATGGCCCGGTCGTCTAATGGATAGGACACTGGACTTTCACTCCAGGAACCGGAGGTCAGTACTCCGTCGGGCTACAATAAAATATTATGGAGAGTAAAATACTTGAACGAAAAACTCGTTCTCCTTATATTTATTATAGAAGATAATATAGGAGAATTGATGTGTATAAATGTAAAGTAAAAAACTGTGGATATGAAACTGAAAGTCATCCACAAATAGCTAATCATTCTAAATGGGTTCATAAGAAAGATGAGCAATATACGGTATGTTCGTATTGTGATAAAAAATACCAAAAGGCAAATTTGGGGCCACATGAAAAACGATGTATGTATAATCCAGAAAATTATACTGAATGTAAAGAATGTGATACTCACATAGAAAAACACCTTACATTCTGTAATTCAAGTTGTTCAGCGAAGTATAATAACAGAGTTGGTAAGACTGGATATAGAAGGATGATAAATGATAATAATGGTATTCATCCTAATAAGATTGGAGTAAACCCACATTATAGGGAAATGTGTTTTGAGAACTATGAACCTGAATGTGTAATATGTGGATGGGATATTTCGGTTGAAGTTCACCATGTAGATAATAATCATGATAATGATGAACCAAAAAACTTAATACCACTGTGTTCTAATCATCACATAATGACACGAATGAATAAGCATAAAGAATTGATAAATGAAAAAATTAATGAAATAGTAAAAGAAAAATATGGGGCTATGGTATAAAGCGATTACACCGCATTTGCACTGCGGAAATTAGGGTTGGATTCCCTATAGCTCCACACCATATGTACAGGTGGCAGAGTGGTTTAATGCGGTGGATTGCAAATCCATTATTCATCGGTTCGAATCCGATCCTGTACTCAACAGGGGAATTAGTTCATCGGTAGAATGATTGGCTTACATCCAATAGAGAATGGTTCGATTCCATTATTCCCTACACAAAATGCTCTCATAGCTTATCAGGTAAAGCAACTGGTTTGTAACCAGAAGAGCGGGGTTCGATTCCTCGTGAGAGCTCAAACAATATACTCTCGTGGTGAAACGGATATCATATTTGGCTACGAACCAAAAGTTGGGGGCTCGATTCCTCCCGAGAGTACAGTATAAATAGAAACGGTAGAAGTCCGTTATAAAGACTTTGAGTTAATTCCTCAGACGAAAGATTGACGCTCTCTATTTATATCATTTTTTACTCCCGTAGTGTAAAGGAGAACACAGTAGTTTCCTAAACTACAAATGATGGCTCGATTCCATCCGGGAGTACAATTGGACCCATAGGTTAACTGGTAAACCAGATGGCTTTTAACCATCTGTTCCCGATTCGAGTTCGGGTGGGTCCACATGAGTATAAAATATGAACCGACCTTTGGTGAGTATGTAGTAATACGGATGAAGGAAGAAAATATATCTTGGAAAGATTTAGATGAAGATACTATTGACTTTTTTCATACTCAATGGTTGATTGACAGAAAGAGGGTCCCGTAGCCCAATTGGTAGAGGCAATAGACTTAAAATCTATACAGGTGTTGGTTCGATTCCAACTACCCGGTCAATAGTTATATTATATCTGTAATAGATAACTAAACATGATATTTATTACGGATAGAATGGAGTTAGAAATGGAAATTCATGATAAAAGTTGGGGATATGAAAAGTGGATAGTAAATAAGAAAGAATACTGTGGGAAACTTCTATTCTTTAAAAAGGGAAAACATTGTTCCTTTCATTACCATAAAATAAAAGATGAGGTATTTTATTTACAGTCTGGTTCGATAATAGTTAGATATTCAAATGAAGATAACTTAGAAGAATCTAAAAAAATGATTATGGAACCTGGTGATACATTTCACGTTTCTATTGGATTACGTCATCAAATGCTTGCAATAGAAGATAGTGAATTATTTGAATTTTCAACACAACACTTTGAAGATGATAGCTATAGGATAATTAAAGGTGATTAAAGTTTGGACTAATGGTTGCTTTGATGTTTTACATCGAGGACATATAGAGTTGTTTAAATATGCTAAATCACTTGGAGATATTCTTATAGTTGGTATAGATACTGATGCAAAGATTAGAACAGATAAGGGTAAAGGTAGACCAATACACACATTGGAAGATAGAATAGAAATGTTAAATTCTATAAAGTATATTGACGAAGTTTTACAGTTCAATACAACTAACGAATTACGAAATTTAGTTAGAGTTACATTACCAGATATAATGGTAGTTGGTTCGGATTGGAAAAACGGTCAAGTGATTGGTAGAGAATTTACAAAGGAATTAAAATTTTTTGATAGGGTGGGTGATTATTCAACCACTAAAATAATGGAAGCGTGGTAGAGTGGTTGATTGTACATCCCCGCTAAGGATGCTTACCTTAATAGGTAACGGAGGTTCGAATCCAACATCTTCCGCGATATATGGAGAGATCCACTGAATGGTCGGCAACTGGGTTTGAACCCCAGGGTGAATGAAAGTTTGGGGGTTCGATTCCTCATCTCTCCTCCAATTGCTCTCGTGGTGAAACAGGATATCACAAATCGTTTCTACCGATTTATTGAGGGTTCGAGTCCTTCCGAGAGTACCAATTATTACCACTTATTAGTGGTTATTAGTATGATAAACTACATCTTTTTTAGGTTCGATTATACTTATTAGTATAGGAGAATATAAAATGAAATGTGAATATTGTAATAAAGAACATAATGGGAGTTTTGCAACTGGTAGATTTTGTAATAGGAGTTGTTCTAATGGATTTTCTACTAAAGCAAAACGAAAAGAAATAAATGAGAAAGTTAGTAAAACTTTAACACAACATAAACAGATTGAAAGAAATTGTTTGGTATGTAATAAAAAGTTCATTACCACTGATTATAACGGTCCAACTCAAACACAACAAAAACTATGTTCAAGAGAATGTGGAAGCCAGTATTGGCCTGATAGTCGTAGGAAATCACAATCATTGGCTATGGTTAAACGAATATTAAATGGACATGCACCATCATTGAAGTCTATTAGATGTGAATATTTATATAAAGATAAATTAATAAAGTGTGATTCTAAAGTAGAATATAGTTGTTTAGATTATTTTGAAAATGAATTTAATGTGATGGATATTGATAGATGTAATTTTAGTTTACCATTTGAATTTGAGAATAGAGAACGGAGATATATTCCAGATTTTAAAATAAAAACTACTAATGGTGAAATTTATATTGTAGAATGTAAAACTATTATTTCCAACAATGACTTGCAGAGAAAATGGAAATATTATTACGATACTATAGATATTAAACGAGAAACTTTAATAAATTACTGTGATAAGAATGGATACACACCATTTTTTTATAATAAAGAACTCAATAGAAAATTTTACGATAACTGCAATCCCACCGGTATACCCTCGGTCTGATAAACCGTTGAAAGGTTAATTGGTTACACGTTGGTTCGACTCCAACCCGGTGGACAAATATGTGGGAATGTAAAGTGTGCAGAAATAGTGGTTCAATTCCACTTGGGGCTACAATATAGGAGAATGTAAAATGTGGAAACGATTTACAGGTGAACAAGTAACAGATATAGAAACAACACTACTTACTGATATAGCAAGTATTCAAGATGAGCATAATTTATCTTTTTACATTGGTGGTGATAGCATGAAACGATGTGACACTACAACTTACACAGTAGTATTGGTAATGTTGATGGAAGGTAAAGGTGGTCGTGGTTATTATAAGAATATAAAAATTAAAGATGTTAATATATCTATGCAACAACGATTATTCAAAGAAACATATGAAGCAGTTGAAACTGCTCTGTTTATAAATCCTATATTAGAAAGTATTGGTTATAATATTAAAGAAATACATACAGATATAAATCCGAAATCGAAATATGCCAGTAGTGAAATGGTTAAGCAAGTAATTGGGTATTGTATGGGAATGGGATTTGAAGGTGTATTGAAACCAAATAGTTGGGCTGCTATGGAATGTGCTGATAAATTTTCAAAGTAATATCTCATATATATTCTATTTATTATAGAAGTAAATAAAGGTTATGACTAAACATTTTCCTTTAACCAACCAGGAGATATTCACTATGAGTAAATCTAAAGCAGTAAAAAAAGTTGTTACTACTACACAAGTTAAAGTAAATCAAGAATGTAAAAATAAACGACAAGTCCTGTCACAATTAAAACGGATTAAATGGGATATAGAGTTCCAAACTGAAAATCAAGAAATATTCTATAACACTATAGATAAGAATGATATTTCATTTTGTGCAGGTCCTGCTGGATGTGGTAAGACTTATATCGCAGTATATTATGCATTACAACAACTTGCTACTTCTAAAAAATATGATGGAATTATTATTACAAAACCATTAGTAGAAGTTGAGGGTGAGAAGCTTGGATACTTACCAGGTAACGTAGAAGAAAAGACAGAACCATTTATGATGTCTATCTACTACAATATGGAACAGATTATAGGTAGAGATAGATTGAAGATGTTAAGAGATACGGGTGTGATTACAGTAGTTCCATTAGCTTATATGCGTGGACTTACTTTAACTAATAGAATGGTATTATTAGATGAAGCACAGAACTCAACTCCTTTACAGATTAAAACATTTCTAACTCGCATTGGTAAAGGTAGTAAATTTATCATTAGTGGAGATTTACAACAATCAGATGTTAAACATAAAAATGGTAATGGGTTAGAAGATGCAATTAGAAGATTAACTGGGTTACCACATTTAGGATTTTCACAATTTACATTAGCAGACATAGTGAGACATCCGGTAGTTGCTGGAATATTAGAACGATATAATAAAGAATATGATATTGCGGATTTACCTGCAGAAGCCACATTATCAGCTTGGTTAGAACATCCAAAATATGATTACTCACGAATAACAAACAGATGGGGTTAAAATGATAGAAATACAAAAGAACCAGAAAGAAGTATTTAGAATAGAAGAAAAAGAATTTTCTGGATACAAATTTGTGGACATTAGGATTTGGTTTATGGCAGATGATGGTGAGTATAAACCATCTAAAAAGGGTATATCCCTTTCACCAGATAAAGTACATGAAGTAGTTGAGGCAATACTCCAAACAATGGAAGATTCTAATTGGAAATCATTTGATACTAAATAATTGTATGTTTTCTAAAAAACTTTATATTTATTTTCATGAACATTGATGCAAGAGATTTATTAGATAATGAAACTCCAGATATAAATCTGGATGATATCACTATGACCCCATCCGCTATAGGCAGATTAACTACACTTGGATATACAGATGTAGAATTTTCCGTTGAGGGTGGTGGTTGTAGTGGTATGAATTATACATTAAAATCTCTTGACAGAAAAATAATAAATAACGATAAAATATATCATTACGACGATATGAAATTAATAGTTCCATTCAGTAGTTTCGTATACTTAATAGGAACAGAAATAGATTTTAGTGATGATTTATTAAACGGAGGTTTTAAGTTTACCAATCCACAATCAAATAGAACTTGTGGGTGTGGTACATCTTTCTCCGTATAGAAAACACATAGGAGTATAATATGCCAGGAGAAAAGGGTCAGGGAATAAATCCATATTTAGGAAAACCCATACCAAAAGAAAAGATAGTTAGAGCTATACAAGAAAGTGAAAGTATGATTAAGGCTGCAGCATCACTTCACACTTCATACAATACGTTTAAGAAGTACGCTAAATTATATGATGTATTTAAACCACACCCAAATTCAAGGGGAATTTCCAGAGCACGTAAAGTAACCTGGAGTGGATTAAAACCATTAGACGTAGAATTGACTTTACAGAAAAAGTTAATTAGAAAATTCATATTACCACAGAGATGTAGTCAATGTGGGGAGTCGAGATTCCGAAAAACTGATATGCTTTCACCACTTATATTACATTTCATTGATGGAGATATTCACAATAAAGTTCCAGATAATATGAGGTTCTTTTGTTATAACTGTTATTTCCTTGAGAAGGATCATAATCACAAACGAGTAAATGTAAAAATTGGTAGAACATTTGAAGATCAAAACGGGATAGAACAGAATATACAAGATGATATAACCGGTGATGAATTAGCCAAGGAGTTGGGTGCATCACTTGCAGATTTATTTGGTAAAACTTAGTGAATAAATTATTTGTAGCGTTATCATTTAGTGTAATAGGAAATCTAATTGCATGGTTTCACATGAATGCACAGTTCAGATGGGAATGGGCAAGAACTCATTGGTGGATTGCATTGGGTGGATTACCGGTAGGATATTTATTTTATTATTCAACTCGAATGTTTTATGAATATTTTGGAGAGTATTGGACTGTTAGACCAATTGGATTTGGAATTGCAACAATGACATTTACATTAATGACTGCATTAGTGTTACATGAAGTTCCAAGTCAACGGATTATAGTATCCTTAATATTAGCCTGTGTTATATTATACATTAATTTATCGGTACATATAAAATGACAAACAACATATCAAAGAAATTAAAAGATGGTAAGTTAGAACCACGTTCAGACTTGCCTGAAGATTTGAAGATTGCAATAAAAACGTTCATTGCACAGGCAGCGATAGTTGAAGAATATGAAGTTGATCACATACCTTCAGAGTATATCGTAAATCTAATTGATACATTTTCCAAATATCCAGAATATTCTTTGATCACATCTGAATTGATGGAATCTCTATTAAAGGGTCAACGGTAATGGCAACCAAAGAAATAAGAAAATTAATATTAGAAAGATTCCCACCTGGTGATTCATGGAAGGACCCAGAAGATCCATCATCAGGAATATTCCCATCACTCACGGAGGGATTAGAATACGCCTTTCATAAATCAGATGGAACTATTAAAGAGTTTCACCTATCTTCATTTGAGGGAAAGATTTATTCCGTTGAGTATGAAGAAGAACCGGATACACCACCACCTAAACCACGATATTCTATGTATGGAGAAGAAACAGATATTCAACCTGATTTATGGACGAATAAATGAAAGACAATGTAGTATATAATGATCCAGATAATACAGTTATGGTGAGAACTAACGGTGAATACATTTATATTATATACCATAAAGAAGATCAAATGACCAATATAGTAACCAGATTTACTACGGATAGTTGTTATTTAGATGGTTATGAAGTTTGTGATGATATGAAATGGATACTCACATTTAAAGTTATAAATGACTTTGAAATAAAACCGGAGTTAAACTAATGAAAATATCAAAAGACTATCAATGATACTATAGATGAAAGACGGTTGGGTTAGTTATATATTAACCCCTTCTCACTTTGTTTGGTAACTATTATCAAGAATACTCTTTTATAATAGATATAAAGAAATAAAAAAAATCATCAAGATAAGTGAAAAAAGACTTGACTTTCTCATTATTAAGTTATAAGATCAACTATAATGAGAAATAAACAATACATAGAAAAAAATAGAACCGAATTCAACCACAGAATAAAACAATTAAAACACATTTTAGATGATGTAAATTACTTACACCAAGATTCTACATATAGAGAATTCATTGGTAGTATGTATCACGCAATAAATACTGGTAGAAAAATCACATCATTAATGGAATCATCAATTACTAAAATAGTTAAGTCATATAAAACATGGCTCAATACAATAAACGACACATCCTATTTAGAAAATAAAACAATATTATTAAATAAGATTACTATGGTTCGTACCATGTTAGAACGAGCACCATATACAAGTAATTTCAAATATGAAAAAGAAATATTCATAGATTCACTTTACAACCAAGCTCGTAATAGAGGTTCATTATCACCCAAACAAAAATCAGCATTAAACAAAATGTATAAACAATATAAAAAGAAAGTTGAAAATATTTGAAGAAAGTACTTGACTTTCTCATTATTTTGTCGTAAGATCAAGAGTAATGAGAGAGAAAACCCAAATGAAAAAAATGAAATTATTTAATCCAATGGCACTTCGTGAGAAGTATTCCAGTAAAAATCTAAACAAGACTAACAATTTTAGTTCATTTTGGTTGGATGAAAATTGGGGTGAAACTCATGATGAAGAAAAGAAAAGTGGAACTGATTTAATAGCTCTCGCTTCATATAGACGAGCTATTGGAAACTTCGTAAATATTGTAACTGGAAAAGATATTCCCGTTACATTTACAGCACAAGGTGATTCCTTTACTGATGGTAAGAAAGTTACTATTTCGTCAAAGTTGGATGATAAACTTTTTGATTCAACTGTTGGGTTAGCACTTCACGAAGGTTCTCATATACTATTAAGTGATTTTGACTTCCTAAAACAACTTGAAGTTAATATACCAAAAGAATATTTAGATAGAGCTTTCACTAAAGGTTATAGTGAAATGGATTCTAAAATTCATATTAAGAATTTATTAAACTTTGTAGAAGATAGACGAATTGATTATCATATATTCAGTAACTCACCTGGATATAAAGGTTACTATCATTCAATGTACGAAAAGTATTTTAGAGCAAAAGTAATTGATAAAGCTTTATTGTCTGATGAAATGACCGATGAAAATTGGGATTCATATATTTTTAGAGTTATCAATTTTACTAATTCAAATACTCGTTTAGATTCATTAAATGGATTAAGAGAGATTTGGAATATACTTGATTTGAAAAATATTTCAAGATTGAAATCAAGTGAAGATTCATTCAATGTGGCACTTGAAATGTATCACGTAATTTTAAATAACATTCTTGATGGAATTAAAAAAACTGATGATGAAACTGGTGAAGTTTCTTATGAGAAAGCCGATGGTAGTGGTTCTACTGATGGTAATAGTGAAAGTGGTGAAAGTGAATCCCGTGAAATGTCTGATGATGAATTTGAAGATTTGTTATCAGCCGTTGAAAATGGTGATGTAGAATTTAGTGAAGAAAAATCCGGAAATTCTGTATCTGTTCCTATGGATAGTGGTGAAGAATCGGATGAAGATGGGGAAAGTTCTTCTACTGAAAGTAGTGATGAAAGTGGTGAAGAAGATTCTTCTAATAAAAGTGGTGAAGAAATTGAAACTAAAAAAAGTGAAGTAACACTTTCAGATTCACAAAAGAAATCACTTGAAAACGCAATCAAGAAACAAAAGAAATTTATGGATGGAGATATCCAGAAAAAGAAAGTTTCCAAAAAAGATAAAGCTTCCATTGACGCTGTTGAAAATAGTGGTATGAGTTATAAAGAAGTTGGTGTAGATTTAACTGATAGGTGGACTGGTAAAAAACTTGGTAAAAAAACCAAATGTATTGTAGTTAAGAAATTAACCAAAGAACTTATTGAAAGTGGAACTATCAATATGTTAGGTAGAAGTTATCACAATGATACTAACGAAGAATCTATTACAGAAGGTTTAAGACTTGGAACTATCCTTGGTAGAAAACTTCAAGTTAGAACTGAATCCCGTGAAACAAAATATACCAGAAAAAATACCGGTCGTATTGATAAAAGATTAATAGCCGAACTTGGATTTGGAAATGATGGTGTATTTAGTCAAACATTTATTGATTCTTTCCCAGACGCTTTCCTTCATATTTCCATTGACGCAAGTGGAAGTATGTCTGGAGATAAATGGAGAAAAACCATGAAGTCAGTTACTTCTATGGTAAAGGCAATTGATATGATTGAAGGTGTTGATGTGGTTGTTTCTTTTCGTTCTACTCAGCATAGTTATGGTAGAAGTGCTGAAGATTATCCAATTATATTAATCGCTTATGATTCACGTGTAGATAGTTTAGTTAAAGTTAAAACACTTTGGAAATCCATAAATGTAGCTGGAACTACTCCAGAAGGATTATGTTATGAAGCTGTTATGGATGAAATGGTCGCTGGTGGAACTGATAAAGAATCTTATTTCTTAAACTTTTCCGATGGGATGCCAATGTTTAGTAATGGTGTCGTTGATTATTATCATGATACCGCAATCAACCATACTAAATTGATGGTAAAGAAAATTAGAGAACGTGGAATAAAAGTTCTTTCATATTACATTGGAGATAGTTATGATGGAAATAGATATATGGGAGATTTCAAAAGAATGTATGGTAAAGATTCTCAGTTTGTTGATGTAACTTCTGTAACAGCCGTATCAAGAACTATGAACAAAAAATTCTTGGAGAAGAACTAATGGAAAAAGTAAAAAATATGTTAATGGGATTAGTATTAGTAGCTATGATGTATATGTTATTAGTTATAGCATTTATACTTGATGGAGCACCGTTTCATCCCTAATGATTAAGTGGATTTTATCCAAGTGGTATAAACATTCACCAGATTGTATGTGTGGATATAAGATGAAGCCAACAGATAGAAGAAGAACTGAATCAGAAGATAGTTGGAAATGTATATGGAAAAAATGTGGTTGGGAAACCTATCAAACTGATAATGGTAAATTCCATTGGACTAAATCAAAATGAAAAAAAGTGAAAAAAACTTAAAAAAAGCCTTGACTTTATCAAATATTATTCGTAAGATCAAGTAACAATGAGAGATAATGTAACTAACTTAAAAGGAGTCATTCAAATGACAAATACAGTTGTAAAAATAGAAATGTCGGGTAACCGATTTAACGCTTGGGATATCGATGGTAATAAACTTACCTCGGAAATCTCAACTTCCACTCGTAGAGGAGCGTTTGAAGCCGGAATGGCATTAGAGAAACGTGAAGGTAAAGGTGGGAGAACTTATTGGTGGAAAGTTCCAATGAGTAAATTTGACGAAGCTTCTGTTCCAGTAATGGATATGAGTTCTGTTGATATTCCAAAAGAACATTCAGAAATGTTGAACTTCATTCATAGTTCTTTTAAACTTAAACCTAATGGTTTGGTGATGAAAGAATTGAAGTGGAAATATCTTGTCCGTTCCGCAGTCCGTGGAAAAAACATTTTAATGACTGGTCCGTCCGGATGTGGTAAAACTATGGCAGCTAAATCGTTGGTAAACGCTTTAGACCGTCCTGACTTTTACTTTAATCTTGGAGCGACACAGGATCCTCGTTCAACTTTGATTGGTAATACCCACTTTGATAAAAAGAAGGGAACTTACTTTTCAGAATCACATTTCGTTTCCGCGATAAAAACTCCAAACGCAGTTATTCTGTTGGATGAATTATCAAGAGCTCACCCAGACGCTTGGAATATTTTAATGACAGTTCTTGATGAAGGTCAAAGATATCTTCGGTTGGATGAAGCCGATGGAACTGAAACAGTTTCAGTCGCAGAAGGAGTTACATTCGTCGCGACCGCTAACATTGGTAATGAATACACTTCTACTCGTGTTATGGATAAAGCCTTAATGGACAGATTCACCATCGTAGAAATGGATGTATTGAATAATGAAGAAGAATTGGGATTACTATCCTATATGTTTCCTCATGTAGATAATGGATTACTGAAATCAGTTTCGGAAATTGCACATTCAACTCGTGTTGAATCACGAAATGAAACCGGTAGAGTTTCAAGTGGAATTTCAACCAGAACTTCTGTTGAAATGGCTGGATTACTCTATGATGGATTTGGATTAGATGAAGCAGCTGAAGTTACTGTCTATCCACAATACTCTAATGATGGTGGTATGGAATCAGAACGAACTTACGTGAAACAGTTAATACAGAAGTTTGTTACTGATGGTAGTTCTGATGACTTGTTTAATGAAAGTGAAATCGAAAACTCAGGAGATATTAGTTAGAAAATTTCTTTCTAATTAGAAGAAACTAAAAACGAAGTGGTGAAGCTATCAAAATATTTTGATAGTTTCACTTTCTCGTATAATATTTAATAATAGGAAATAAAAAATATGAATAATAAATTAAAACGTTCAATGAAACGATTAACAGAAATGGATGCGTATATGGATGACAATATAAGAAATGTTTATATTGATAATATCGTATCTAATTTAAAACGTGGTATTTACCCAAAGGGATCCCTTGAAAGAATCCAGAAACTCATAGAGAGGCATCAAATTATACTAAAGGCAAAGGAAAAATTAGTTAGGGGTTAATCCCACTAACGTGGGGTGGGTATTTTAAATTCCTTTTTATCTCACCCCACACTTTAATAGGAAAATATAATGGATGATTTTTTAATTGACATGAAAAAAAGTTACGATTACCATGAGAGTGCTGGTAATCTGTATAAGGTAAAAAAACTAAGCACTCAAATTTTTGAATTTATAAAAATTTCTAAAACTGGTTGGTCAAGTGAAAGTAGAAGTGATTTTGCATTTGTAACAAAATTACAAGAACAATTAATGGCCGAGGCTAAAATTGGTGGTGGGTTTAAATTAACAAAAAATGAAAAATTAATGTGTAATATTATTTATAAGCGATATAACAACAAGGACCAATACAATGAAACAAATAATTAAAGATGTGTTAGATGATATGTCGAGTGGTCAGATTAATTTGGCATCATCAGCGGCAAGAGAACTTGTAGCAACTACAATATCTATAACACTAAAAGAATATGGTAGTTATACTAAATATAGAATAGACACCGCAGGTAACCCAGTAAAACCAATTAATTCATATCTCACTACTGATATGCACAAGTATGATTTAGAATCGGATATACAATCTGAAAAAGATAAGTGGGTGTGTAATATATGTGGAGAAAATACACACGATGTAAATTCAGATTATCTTGGAACTGAGTTTAATCACCTTGAGTGTGAATTAAAATTAGAAGATTGGGTATGTGATTACTGTGATGAATCTACTCACGATAGAGACTTAGATCCCGTTGTATCGAGAACACGACATCTAAAATGTCAGTTAGAATACGAACGTGAAAATGGGGAACGGTATACTGAAGAAACTAATAGACCTGCGGATGAGATAATTGATAATTCACTTTCTAATGATGGTAAATATATTTACGAATCACCAGATAGTGGCAAGACAGTTTTTCGTAGACCATTTGGTGATTATACACTAGAACATAAAGAAGAAATAGATTGGGAAACCAAAGAACCAACTGGTAGATTGTTTACTGATTACAATAATGGAGGGTGGAATGATGAAAGATAAATGTGTTAGTTGTGATTGTGAAACTTTATATGATAAAGATACTCATATAGATAACCGATTAGGATATGTAGAAGGAGCAGGTCAACTTTGTTTGGATTGCTATGATAAAATTTACAGAACAAAACAGAATAAGGATAGTAAAAATGAAAATGAATAGATGGTCAGGTTATACTAAGTATATTGTAATGGTGGATGGTGTAGTTGAAGCAATAGCAACTTATCCCGCATATATGGATTTTAAAAGAGTAAAGCTTGCTCTAACCCAAATATCGAAAGATGATAGTGGTGTATATTTATATGAAGGAGATAGGTATAAACAACCTATCACTCAATCACGAGCTTTACAAATCTTAATGAAGATAGAAGAATGTAAATGGGACGATGGTATTAGAACTGTCGCAAAACAAATAAAGGCCAGTAATATGTTATCACCTCTTAAACGCGGGAGAAATTAGATGGGTAAACAAGTAAAAAAATATGGTTATTCATGTGAACTTATAAGAGTTGTGGACGGAGATACATGCGACGCTTACATTTCATTAGGATTTGATGTAAGGGTCAAAAAGAGAATAAGATTTTACGGTGTTGATGCTTGGGAAAGTAGAACACGAGATTTAGAAGAAAAGAAATTGGGTTTAGCCGCGAAGGCATTTGTCAAAGACCTTTTAGAAAATTCTGATGATGGTAAGTTTTCAATTATATCACATGGAACTGGTAAGTATGGTAGAGTTCTCGGAGAGTTGTTTGTTAAAGGACACGATACTTCAGTAAATGAATTATTAAAAGAACATGGACACGCATACGAATATCATGGTGAAAAGAAAAAAGTATTTGGAAGTTAAATGAAAAAATATAAAGACATATCAGAAATAGAAGAAGGTTGGGGTGACTTTAAAGATGCTGTAAGTGGTGGTCAGACTCAAGCAGATTGGGTAGATCCAAATGGTAAATTGTATAAAGTTAAAGACACTCATATGGAGTTTGTAGCGAGACACCCAAAGTTATTTAAAACTGAAATTGGAACTTTAAAACGAATCTTTGATAAACATAGTGAGGTATTTCCGAAACAAGAGAATAAAGCTCGCATAGAAATCCTAACCAAGATAGTAAAAAGAGGTTGGATACGAACCCGATACAGACCAAGAGAAGGTGCGTGGACATTGGAAACTTACAAGTGGGGAACTCGTGAAATTAAAGCAGCTCGTAAGTGGGCAAAGGTAAAGTCCGGTGGTAATACCCAATTTAGAATAAACTTTGTATCAACATCTAAACAAAAATTGATAGGACATTCATTTAGTATAGATTTGATAAAGAGTAAAGGTAATGATGTATTTGAAGCATGGATGAAAGAAATAATGGAAATCACAGAAAACGTTAATTTACAAGAAAGTTCTTTAAGTAGAATTTGGAAGCACGCCCAACTTCACCAAACTGGAACCATAACTGCATTTAGATATGCTCGTGATTGTGGTGAAGGTACGGTGTATACGAAAGGTGAAAATAAAGCAAGAAATAAAAAGTTGGAATCAAAATTATTAAGTAAGGGGTATGGTATTACTAAAATACAGGGAATTTATATTGAGAATTATAAATCTAATAATGAGATTGAAGTTAAAGAAGAATCATTTTTTGTGGTGGATTTAAAAGATAATAAAAAACTATTATTGAATTTAAAAAAATTAGGTAGAGAATTTGATCAAGATAGTATTTGCTTTGGATTACATGGTGGCAAAAGATATACTGTATTTGGAACTAATGATTGTCCAAATGCATATCCTGGAAAAGGTAAAAATATAAAACTAGGAGATGCTATTTTTGGAAACAGTGGTAAATTTATGTCGAAAGTAAACGGTAGACCGTTTATATTTAATGGATCAGTTAAAACTAAATTACCAGAAATGATAACCTATGAATCATTATCTATACAGTCAAAAGAAGTAGTAGATAAAATATCAAATACTACTTGGGAAAGTTTTTATGTATCCAATAAGGATATTTTAGAAAATGAAAAATAAAAAGAAATCAATAACAAGTAAAATTAAAAAGTATTCATTAGTTAATATAATTGAGAATGATTATAAACAAAATAAACTGAACAAGAGGAAAACTGGTATTAGTTAGTACAAATCTCTGGGGAAAGAGAACAAGACATAGAAAAGAACAAGACCGTGACTTGGTAGAGGCACAAAATTTGGTTGTAATAAACATTCAAAAAAACGTTATAAAAAAGATATAGAGGTCAAAGTAAATGAGACAGCGTGATTGGTATGGTAATGTTAAATCTATTAAACCTAAGACGGATAAAGAAATAGATTCAGAAACAAAATGGATTATTATAAAGTGTGGATTAGCTTTAATAGTTGCCGGATTATATATGTATTTTATAATCTCGGGAGGATAATATAAATGAATAAGTATAAGGTTATAAAAGATTACCCAACATCTAATGGTATTCTATATAAGAATGAGTTAGTTAAAGAAGCTGGTAATTCAACATTAAAAGGACACATTCGTGTTAAAGATAATATGGGCCGCATCTGGTTCGTACCTAACGAAGTAATAAATAAAATAAAATAAAACTTGACTTTCTTGTTTTTTTGTCGTAAGATCAAGTAACAATGAGTGATAAATTAACAATTAATGAATATGAATGAATTATTAAAAGAACGTACAATCAAAAGTTTTAAAAACCATGATAAAATGGATACTGCTAAAAGAAAGGTTATTGAATCTCAGTTGTTTCAAAATAAACAGGAAAAGAAATACCGAGAAAAGTATATTAAAAAGGTTATGAAGAAGATGGATAATAAGTTTAAGTTAAGGGGAGTTAGACCGAACGCACAAGGTGGTTGGTTAGTTAAAACAATTTTATCTACTGATGAGTTAGAAATATTCAAGTCAAAAGGCCAAGGATTATATGCTTGGGTAACTGAAACAGTTTATAATAATATGATTAAGAAAGGTTTGACTCTATCATCCATTTTGGATTGGATAAAATTCGGTCAATATGGTTCTAAGAACAATAATAAGACACCAGATGAAACTATAACAAGTGAATGGAAAATAAATGAGCCTTTTGTAATTTTATGGGCTTACAAATTTACAGATGATGATAGAAGATTAGGTACTGATAAAGAACGAACCGCGTACGATGTAGAACAAAAAGTAAATAAAAGAATTTCAAATATACCACCAAAAGTAGATGGTACTGGTAGAGAAACATTTTTTACTACTCTTGATAAAATTAGGTTAGAAGTAATGATAGAGTTAAATAAAGATGAACTTCTTATTCCGTATACATCATCTAAAGATTCAGAAGAAGCTATATTAAAGATGATTAATAGCAAAACTAAATATTTTGGTTTATTTGCAACAACGAGGTTTGGAAAGTCTTGGTGTTTCTTCGAAAAAATTAAAAGAGAATATGTCAAAAAAAATAAAGTAGGTATCCATGTTGTGTTTTGTCATGACACTAAAGTATTTAATGGTTGGAAAAATAAATGGAAAAACTCTTATAAAGATTGTATGGATTTTGTGAAGTTGAAATCCAACAAAGATTTTGATTTTAACAAGACACCAATAAGAAATACACTTGTGGTTCTTTCACCACAACTTATAACGGCTTCGACAGAAAAGAAAGATTTTCCTAACTTTGAAGAAAAGTTAAGTGCACTTAAAAAGTCATATGATATAAAGTGTGATGAATTATTTGTGGACGAGGCACATAATTACTTCACTCCACAGTGGGAAAAATATTATGAGTCTATTTGTAATGGTGTAATAACGCTATCATCTGGTACTCCCTGTAATATAGTTTTAAATCACCAAGATAAGTTTGATGAGTCAAATACATTTTTCCACGGAATCAAGGAATTTCAGGAAAAACTTTTAGGGGATCTTAATATTGATTTACAACTTGAGGTTAAATTAATTGAACTTTCGAATTCAGATGGTTCTGATTTTAATCTCCATAATTTACAGAATACTGATGATGGTATATTGACAAATCTATTTCATTTTGAAGAATTAGTTGGAAAAATGTTAAATCCTGATTCTAAATTTTCTCCCATATTTTCAAGGGAAAGAAAACATCATATTGCACTTTTAGATACTGTAGCTGCATGTAGGAAATTTAAAGAACTTATACTAAAACATAAATATTCTAACAATATTGTCCCTATACTTGTAGCAGGTTCAACGGGTAGAGATGCTTGGAATGAGGACGAAGTTAATAATCTTATCTTAAAGGCAGAATCGGAAGGTAAACGAACAATTGTTTTGAGTGCTGGTAGTATGATTCAAGGAGTTTCAGAAAGACATTGGAAAAGTATTATTAACTTATCTTCTAAATCTACTTATGAAATTTATTTCCAACTATTCGGTAGAGGTTTTGGATTTGATATTGATTTAGATAATCATATTGGTAAAACAACTAAAGTTGAGAAAGTTATTATGTGGGATTATAAGCCGGATAGAATTTATCAAGTAGGAGCTGAGTTTGTTGATTCTATGGCTAAGATTAATGGTGGTGACCAAACAGCTGCTTTAAAATATTTCTTTTCAATTATTGATATTACAAAGTATGTTGATGAAAGAAGAACTTGGTCAGAACCTAAAAAACTTGAAGAAATAGAGTCTAAGATTAATAAAATTGTAAATAAAAATACAATTAGGAGAGGACTTACTGTTGGTACTTGTTTAGATAAATCTTTTGGCGTTGATGAGTTAGATTCTACTTGGATAGAATGGGCAATAAAACAAAAATGGTCATCTAATAATAAGGCACAAAAATATAAATTAGATTTGTGGAAACGGAATCTTGGTAGACAAAAAACCGATTATTCTAAATCCCAAAAAGACAATACAGAAAGAGTTAAAAATGAGATATTAGATTTACGGGATCAGGTCAAGAAATCATTCGAACAAACTTTGAGTAAACTTGATATTGTATGGGCGGTTTATAAATCTGAGGGGAAGGTTGATAAACATATAGATGAACTTTTTAAGTATCAAGGTGAGGATGAGTTCTCAGTAGGGTTAGAATTACCAAACGAAGGACTTTCAAGAATTTTTGTGGAAACTATAAGAAAATTTGGTTTAACTGATAAGATTAATGGTAAACTAAAAAATAGTAGAATCGAGGGGATTCGAAACTATTTAGATATGGATAGAGAAACTCTTATTTCAACTACAAAAAATGGAATTGATAAGTGGTTCACCTATGGTGGTGATGATACTCAACTTTCAGTAGAGAATTGGATAGGATGTTTAGAACCTTGGGTTAAGGAACTTAAATTAAAGGATAAGAAAAATTTCGTTTTTCCTCATGCTAAAAGTGGTAGTGGGATTATTGCAATGGCCCATTTACTGAAAAGATACTCTATGATTATTTTTGGGAAAGTAGGTGTTACAAATGAAGAAATTATAGAATTACTAAGTTATGAAGATGAAAACTCTTTTTTTGAAAAACTTAATAATACAATGGGATTTATTAAATCTTCTACAAACAAGAAAGATTTTATTATTATTAACCCACCATATTTTAAACATATAGAAATATTTATTAAATGTTTTCATGAACTTAATTTTGGTGGTACTTTAATTTGTTTACATCCAGCTACCCCTTTTCTCAGTAGGAAGATTGTAAATGAAAAACCAAGTACAAAAACAATTAAAAAAATTGTTTCCGATTGGGAAGCTATTCTCACCTTATTAAATGGAAATGAACTTTTTGATATCAATCAAGAAGCCCCACTTAGTCTTACGAGAATCAAAAAGGTAAAAAACAAAAATATAAAAGTTGTTAACAACTACTATAAAAAACAAAACAAAACTATCACATATACTAATTTAGATGATATCTTTATACATGGTAATTTGTTAGTAAATTCAATAAAAGAAAAAATTGATAAACAAAATACTAATTCTATAGAAGAAAATTTATTTAGGAAAACAAAAAAATATAAAAAATATTTACTCAAGGTAAACGCTATATCAACTGGTGTTCCGAAAAATGGAAAACCGAGTGGTAAATTTCAATCAATAATTTCTAAAAAATATGAAAATTCTTTTGACGAACTTTTATATACAGAAAAAACTACTGAAAATACTTCAAATGAAATTACATTTGATTCTGAGATTGAAGCACTTAATTGTTTTGATTACTTACTTACAAAGTTTTCAAGATTCGCCGTTTCTACTCTTAAATTGAATCAAAACTTACATCGAGGTGAGTTAAGGGCAGTACCTTATCTTGATTTTACACAAGAGTGGGATGATGAAAAGTTATTTAATTATTTTGGATTTACACAAGAAGAAATAGATTTTGTTAATGAATATATTCAGGATTGGTATGAACAAGATACTAAATGATTATATAAGTCATTCTCGTAATTTTGATTATATGAGTGGTATAGATAGAGATAGGGAAAGACAGAAAGCAACAGCTGAAGTTTTTACATCAACTAAATATGTACAAGAAATATTAGATGATGAAGAAAAAAAATCACCTGATATGTTTTATGATTGGACTAAAACTTATATGGATAATTCTTGTGGTGATGGTCAAATTCTTTCAGAAGTGGTTATACGGAAGATGGAACAAAGTAATTGTACATTAGAACAGGCATTATCCACTACCTATGGTGTAGAACTGATGGAAGATAATGTTCAGTTATGTAAAGAAAGATTGGCAGGTCCAAATCCTACACAAGAAATATTAGATATATTAGACAAGAATATAGTGTGTGCAGATGCATTAACATATCATTATAGATTTGATGACACTCATCCAACTAATAGTTATGCTGAAAATAAGTCCGGTGAATTTTTTGATTTTAAAAATAAAAAGACGTTTTGAAAAATTACGTGATATATATAGATGAGTATAAAAATTTGTCGCTCAATAGAGGACAATAACATAACCGAATGTCAAGGCTCAAAAGAGATTGATGTTCATAGTTGACTAACGTAACTAACAGGAGAAATAACATGACTAAAGTTGCACTTCACACAGGTATCCCTTTTTTCGATAGAGATACATTCTTAACACCATTTGACGCATTATTTGACCAAGTGGTAAACACACAATTTCCAGACATAGCAAAGACGGTTGGGGTGAATCCGTATAAAGGTTCATCGTATCCAAAAATAAATGTTTATGAATGGGATGATAAAGTTGGCATCATCGCAGAAATTCCAGGACTTCGTAAGAAGGATTTGAACATTCAAGTTGAAGATGGTATCTTAACTATTTCAGGTAATAAACATAATACATTTGACGTTGACGGTGCTAAAGTACTTCGTAGAGAGTTGAAGCAATCTTCATTCAAACGTTCATTTGAATTAGGTGAATTACTTGATGGAGAAAATATATCAGCTAAATTTGAAGATGGTATATTATCTATAGAACTTCCCAAAATAGAACCAGAAATTCCGATGGTTAATATAGTAAAAATTTCATAAAATAGAAATTATTACTATTATATAATAGAGTGGGTTCAACCAATTTTTAGTTTCCATTATAAACAAACTTAAAAACAACCGAGCCCACTTTTATTATATCAAAATAATATAACTAATAAATACAGGAGAAAGTAAAATGAGTTATAGTATCAATCCGTTATCGGATAGAGTAGTTATAGAAGCCGCAGAAGCTGATGAAGTTTCCACCGGTGGAATTATTCTTCCCGATACGGCACAAGAAAAACCGCAACGCGGTAAAGTAGTAGCAGTTGGTCCAGGCAGGACAACTGATAGTGGAACATTAGTAAGTCCATCCGTTAGTGTAAATGATGAAGTCCTATATGGAAAATATAGTGGAACTGAAATCAATATTGATGGAAGTGATTTATTAATTGTTCGTGAGAATGACATAATGGCTAAGTTATAGGAGAATGAAATGGCTAAAGAAATAAAATACAATGCTCAATCCCACTCAGCTTTGATGTCTGGTGTAGACCAACTTGCAAACGCGGTTAAGGTTACATTAGGTCCAAAGGGTAGGAATGTAGTTATTGAAAAGAAGTTCGGTTCTCCGCTCATAACCAAAGATGGGGTTACAGTAGCAAAGGAAATTGAACTTGAAGATAAGTTTGAAAGTGTAGGGGCAGAGTTATTGAAAGAAGTTGCGTCAAGAACATCTGATATAGCTGGTGATGGTACAACTACCGCCACGGTTCTCGCACAGGCCATCATAAACGAAGGAGTGAAGAATGTTACAGCGGGTGCAAATCCAATGTCCATTAAACGTGGGATTGATTTTGCATCAAGTAAAGTTGTAGAGTCCATCCGTAACGCAGCTAAAGACCTTCCAGATTCAAATCAAATTGCTCAAGTAGCTACAATCTCAGCAAATGATGATAGTGAGATTGGTGGAAAGATTGCTGAGGCAATGGAAAAAGTTGGTAAAGACGGTGTTATTACTGTAGAAGAAAGTAAGACAGCTGAAACATATTTGGATTTCGTAGAAGGAATGCAATTTGATCGTGGTTATCTTTCACCATACTTCGTAACCGATTCTGATAATATGGAAGCAGTTCTTGAAGATCCATATATCTTATTACATGACAAGAAGATTTCCAATGTGAAAGACGTTCTACCTATTTTGGAGAAAGTAGTTCAGACAGGAAAACCAATCGTCATAGTAGCTGAAGATGTAGATGGTGAAGCACTCGCGGCACTCGTAGTGAATAAACTCCGTGGAACATTCAAAGTTCTTGCAGTGAAGGCACCAGGATTTGGAGACAGACGTAAATCAATGTTAGAAGATATTGCGACACTCACCGGAGCAACCGTAATTTCTGAAGAAGCTGGTCATAAATTAGAGAACACAACTCTTGATTTTATGGGAACCTGTTCACGTGTTGTATCCGACAAAGACAATACAACCGTCGTTGGTGGTAGTGGTGATGTAGATACAATTAAATCTCGTATTAATGAAATCAAAGTTCAGATTGAAAAATCCACTTCCGATTATGATATTGAGAAGTTACAAGAGCGACTTGCTAAACTAAGTGGTGGAGTTGCAGTACTAAATGTTGGAGCACCAACTGAAGTTGAAATGAAAGAGAAGAAAGCTCGTGTGGAAGATGCGTTACACGCAACCCGAGCAGCAGTTGAAGAAGGTATCGTCGCTGGTGGTGGTGTTACTCTACTTCGTGCTATTTCAGCTCTTGACGATGTATCAGTAGATGATGAACAAATGGTTGGAGTGAATATCATGAGAAAAGCACTTCAAGCACCACTTCGTCAAATCTGTGAAAATGCTGGTGAAGAATCTTCCGTCGTAGCACGTGAAGTTCTTAATAGTAAAAATGGAACTGGGTTTGATGCTCGTAGTGGAGAATATGTAGATATGTTCAAGGCTGGCATTATTGATCCAGCTAAGGTTACACGTGTAGCAGTAGAGAACGCAAGTTCAATCGCTGGTATGTTACTCACAACGGAGGCCGTTATTACGGAAATTCCAAGTGACGACACATCACCTATGATGCCACCAGGCGGAATGGGTGGAATGCCAGGCATGATGTAAATCCACATTGGTAGTGGGATCACAATAAGTGGTCCCACTATTATGGATATTATAAATGGATATAATAAATGTAAAAGATACTTTATATCAAGTATTAGGTAAAATGGATGTAGATAAAACAAATGAAAAGGGAACAGATTACTGGAAAGATAAATACGGTGCAGACGCAGTACTTCGCAATGGTAATAAGTTCTATTTCTGTATGACTATAATAGACGCAGAATTTGATGATATTTAGGTAAAATCTATATTTATTACCAACAGGAGAAGTATATTATGTCCAATAAACAGGAAATGGTCAACTTTAAAATTTTAATACGTAGATTAAAAGAACTTGGAATTGATCCAGGAGAAGGTGATGGTAAAAGAGTTTATGGTGACGGTGAAGATAGAATAGATTTAATAGAACTCCCAGTCCAACCAGAAATATTTGAGTTGTTGAGTAAAGATGAAAAAGAAGCTTTATACATTTGGTTGAATAGATATAATATGCCACAGTCGTAGTGAATGATAAGTTATTAGAATTAAAAAGAAAAAAGTTACAACATCAAATCCTATATTTAAAAACTGAACTTGAAGAAACTACATTTATTTTTAATGATAGTTTAGTTGAGTTTGAAAAGGAATTTGGTGAGTATTTTAGAAAGAAAAAAACTTCTAAAGATGCTAAAAGAGTAGCTACGGATCCTATTGAATATGATATTCCAGAAAAGGATGTGAATATAGTATTTAAAAAGATAGCTCAAAAAACTCATCCTGATAAACTTGAAAACAAAAATATTTCTCAAGTTAGGCATAATAAATTAGTAGATTTATACAAAGAAGCATTAGGATCAGTAAAGAATAAAGATTGGTCAAGAGTGATGGAAATAGCAATGGAATTAGGAATTGACATTTCTAAAATTAAAAAAGATGATAGTAAGTATTTAGAAGAAAGTGTAAAGAAACTTACAGAGAAGATACATGAACTCAAAGGAACTTACGCTTGGCAATGGAAAGATACCCCAGAAGAAAATAAAGAAATAGTGAAAGAGGGAATGTTAAAATCTCTCGGACTAAACATTAACGAGGAGAAAAACGATGAGTAAATTAAATGAACTAAACGAACAGATTACTAAACTATACACTGAATTTTCAGAAAACCATGAAATATATTCTGAAAAGGGTAACAAAGCAGCAGGTGGTAGAGCACGAAAAGCTCTCGGTGAATTGAAGAAATTAGTTACCGGATATAGAAAAGCATCAGTAGAAGAATCTAAACAATAGTTAATATATATTATATTTATTACTATTAAGGATACATTAAATGTTAAGAAAAAATAGAATATTAGAACATATTGAACAGTTACAACTTTCGATGGAGAGATTAAGGTCAAACTTATTCGACGCCGAAGGAAAGGTTATTCCAGTAAAAGAACTCGCTGGTAGATTAGAAATAATGGAAGATAAAATATCTATTATTTTAAATCTCATCGAGTTAGAAGATGAATAACAAAGTAATTGGAGAGATCATGTGGAGACGCAAAATAGTAAAACATTTCCATATTTAGTAGGATTAGCAGCACTACTCGTAGCGGGTAGTGCGGCATTCTATTCAGTATATGGATTATCAAAATTATTCGCCGGAGCAGCATTAGCAGTAGTGATAATGGCAGGATCATTAGAGTTTGCAAAGTTAGTAACAGCATCATTCTTATATCGGTATTGGACTAAAATAAATGGGTTTATGAAAACTTATCTATTGGTTGGAACAATAACTTTAGTTGGAATTACATCAGCAGGTATATTCGGATTCTTATCCAATGCCTATCAAGGGGCCACAGTAGAGTTTGAGAAACAATCTACAAAACTGATTTACAAAGAAGATAGATTAGAACAGTTAGAAGAAGATAAGGTATATCTAAAAAGTGAATTAGAACAATCTGTAGCATTATTACCGGACAACTATATTACAGCCAGACGAAAACTCCGTGAAGATTACAACCCAAAAATTTTAAACCTAAATGAACAAATATTAGATATTAAAGAAGATATTGGAGATTTAAAAACAGTATTAATTGAAACCGGTGTTGATGTAGGTCCAGCTATCTATCTTGCCAGAACATTCAAAACCGATATAGATACAGTAGTTAAGTTTTTTATATTCATCCTCATTTTCGTGTTTGACCCAATGGCTGTCGTATTAGTTATTGCATATAACATAGCAATGGTTCATAGAGCAGAACATCACACTCCACCAGAAAATACAGAACCAAAGAAACGAAAAAAGTGGTGGAAACTATATGGTGAAGATAAACCATTATTTGAGAAACTTGTTAAAGAAACAATAGAACCGGATATTACTGAAAAAAAGTTAGATAAGGTTATAGAAGAAACAAAAGTTATAAAGGAAACTCCAACAGTCCCACAAGATCGTGGAATACACTATCCAGTCGTAGAAAATAAAAATAAATAAACAAAAATAACACTTGACTTGTATTGATCTTTTCCGTATATTCTAATAGAAATTAAATGGAGAAACTAATGAACTCGACAAATGATACAGAATTAAATTTCATAGATGATAGATATGACGGTCCTGATGTTGGTGAGTTATATGATATTGAATTGGAATATAATGAAGAAATGCCTATGAGAGCATATGAAGAAAATGTTGGAATAGAACTTTATGATGATGAAGTATTAAATATGATATCAGAACCAGAATATTTAGGAGATAGATAAATGACTTGGTTTTTTGATGAAGAGTTTGAGTATTTTGATGAAGATACTAATATTTATTATAATGTATCGTGGAATGTAACGAGTGATGAAGTTCACATAACAAAAATTAATGAAATGTCTGGCGATGATTTTTGGAAATTTAATGAAAATCTTGCTGGCGAAATTATGGACTATATAGATATGGAATATGTTAATGATGAAGATTTTTGGTTTGACAAATCACACCCAGAATTATAAAAAATAACACTTGACTTTCTCATTTTTTTGTTGTAAGATCAAAGGAAACTAAAAGGACAAAATCATATGGTATATAATGAAGTAAAAAAATTAGCAGGTAAATATCGTAAAGAGTTAATTCCGATGTTAAAGAAAATGGGATTTAATGCTTCGATAACTTCTAGCAACACTTATTGGAAAAATACAATATCTGTTACTATTAAAACGGTCCCAAAGAATTTTCCAGTTTGGTCAGAAAAATATAGTCGTTGGCAATTAATGGATAAAGCGGAAAGATTGAAAAAATCCATTGGAAATAGAATGAATGTTTTATTTGAAGATACTGATGTTGAAGGTAATGTTAAATTTGATAATAATATCCCATTTATAGAATATAAAGGATCTGAAGATGCATACTAAAAGTTGGTTACTTGTAATGTCGGATGATGACATAGGCATAAACTCAAATGACATTAAAACAATATACCACGGTAAGACAGAAGATGAAATGGTAGAAATGATGGATTTATTTCAAGATATGAATGACCATATGATTTTACATTTGATTGAAGTTGATAAGGACGCTACATATGAAAATTTAAAAGTAGAGCATGGACAACCAGTATTATTTATGGATAGTAAACATAATTGGAATAGTGGTAAAACATTTGATGACATACTAGATGATGTATTAGAAGAAAAAATTAATGACGCAATACAAACAGGCGACATTGGTGTCGCATAAACAAAGGAAAACAAAATGAAACAAAAAGTAAGTAACTCATATGAAGTAGATGGAATTCGTTATATGGAATGTTCATGTGGACGTGAAGTTAAAAGTGTAGGAGATGAAGCGGTATCCGTAAAGTGTAGTATGTGTGTTAATATGGTTATGGCACGAGACTACCCAGTTGAAAAATCAAAATCAGCATATAGTCCAACCGGTCGTCCAGTTGGATGGCATTGGATGTCAGAATTTGTTGATGTGGATGGTAATGTTTTTCATAAGGGTAAAGAACAACCTAAACTCAAAGGTACATTAAAACCTACGAAAGTTATACCATCCAAGAAGAAAACGAAACGTAGAACTAAACAACAGATGTTACTTGCTATGGATAAGGAACGGAAAGTAGCGTTAAAGAAAGCAATCAAAAAACAAAAAGATTTTTTAAATCACAAACTCGGAGAAGAATAAATATGGAATTAATGAATTGGGTTATAAAACCATTTAATACTGGTACAATGTGGATGAATGAACAGATGTCCAGTACTATGTTTGGATTAAAAATATCAACGTGGATGTGGATAGTATCAGCAATGTTATGGTGGAATATAATAGATACTGGTATAGAATCTAAAATAGATAATGCTTATAATATGGGTTTTAATGCAGGTATTAAATTAACAGAGGCAATAAAATAATGGCAAGAAAAAAGAAAAAAGATACACCGTTTCATATAGCTCATAATTATAAACAGTATGAGTTAAAGGATGGAACTAAATTCTGGGCAAAAGATGATCCTGACGCTGAACTTTACAGAAAAAAGATGGGAGAAATAAAATGACATTAAAACCAATGAAGCCAATAACAAAACCAGGAGAAGGAACACCACGTCAAAAGTATATGAGTCAGGAAGTATTTCTGGAAGAACGATACCAAATCTCTGCAGGATTAAAAGGTCCTAAGCGATTAGATAACGAAACCCACGAAGATTTTGTTTTACGTCGTAATGCAGAAAGTGGGTTACTTAAAGAATATCTCCGTGGAGTTTGGGTGATAGATGGTAATTCAACGGCATTAGACAAATGATGTCCGAACTTACAATAATGGATAGAAATTATTTTAAGTCCAAAGAGAATCCCGATGCGGAACTATATGTATTTCGAACTAAATGTTGTGATGAAAGTGTTGAACAACACACTCTAAATAAGAACGTACCAGAAGAGTGGGAACAAGTTGAAAATCATTGTGAACGTGTATTGAATCAATATAGTAATTTTGAATCAATCACTCCAATTTTCTGTGATGAATGTGGGAGACTGTTGGAATATCAAGTAGTGTTGTATAATAAGAAAACGTGGGGATGAATACTGTATTAAAAAAACTTAAACATTTACGGTCAACTATGATTCAATGGGCGGACTACAATAAAAAACGTGTTAATGGTGGTGAGTATAAAATACCACCAGGTAAGGAATTGAATTGTACAGATAGAGATTGGAGTAGTGATTTTAAATATGTTACTAAACTTGAATATGGTTATATGGATGACGGTTATATAAGTGAGTTAGATTTTAAATACTGTAACAGATTATATAAGGTATACAGGATGGTTTATGCGAAAAATAATTAATTGCAACAAAGAACATAATCCGGTTATAAATAAGAAACTCAAAAAAGTTTCAGTTGAAGATGGGTTAAAAATAGCAACAGAATTATTCCAGATTTTAAGTAAAAATAAATCGGGAATCGGATTGGCAGCCCCACAGTGCAATATAGACGCTCAAGTAGCAGTAGTAAATGTTAGAGAACCACTTATACTAATCAACCCAACAGTAATTGAAAAATGGGACGAAATAGATTTTTATGAGGGATGTCTCTCATATCCAAAGAAAGGTGTACACACCAAACGATATAAGAATATTATAGTACATACAGAACAAGAAGAAAGTAATTGGTATTTTAGTGGAGTTTCAACAAACAGTGGTAAAGGAATTTGGGAAAAAGAAAATGCAGATGATAAAGATTTACGGTTACTTGAAGCAATCGCTGTACAACATGAAATTTCACATCTTAACGGAAAAACAATATTTGATTATGAGAAAAAAATAGTTCCGTTTAAAAATGATAAAATGTACGAAAGAAATGATAAAGTAAAAGTAAAAAATAATATAACAGGAGAAATTAAAAATTTAAAATATAAAAAGGTTATGAATGATTTAGGTAATGACAAAAAATGGACAATTTTAAATTAAATGATATTTATTATAGGACAAGGACAGCGGAGTTGCTACCGTTTCCCGAAACCTTAGTAAGTAAGGATTACTTGTTCTATAACATTAATAATCTACTAAGGAGAAATAAAATGAAATGTCAAATTTGTAATAAAAGTTTTAAAACAATGATGTGGTTATCACGACATCTATCAAAAAATCACCCTAATATATCTCACGAGACTTATTATCAAAATTTCATGGCAGAAAATGATAATGAAATATTATGTAGTAGAGACGAATGTAGTAATAAAACTCAATTTAAAAATATAGGAACTGGATATAAATATTATTGTTCTATTAAGTGTCGTGGTATAGATAATAGAAATTTAGACAAAAGAAAATGGAAACTTCTATCAGGTATTGAAAATATTGATTATATGAAATGTCAAATATGTGGGAAAAAACTAAGACAAATACATTTTAGACATTTAGATACTCACAATATAACATTTCAAGAATATAAAAATAAATTTCCAAACGCGCCGGTTGTTTGTAGTGAATATTCACAATTAACTGCTGATGGAAATTCTAATAGAGAAGTAACAGAAGAAACCTGTGAAAAAATTAGCAATGCCAATAAAGGAAGATTTGCAGGATATAAAAATCCATCTTGTAGAAAAGATGTTAAAGATAAAATAAGAAAATCATTACTTAAATTTTATCAAACTGACGAAGGTAAATTAAATAGGTTAAATAAACGAGAAGCTGTTATTGAAAGAATTGGATTAACCGGAAGCATTATTGGTTTTAATAAAGTTGCTTGCGAGTACTTTGATTGGTTAAATAAATATAATGGATGGAATGGACAACATGCAATGAATGGCGGAGAGAAAAAGGTAGCTGGATATTTTGTGGATTATTATGAATCGATATATAATATAGTGATAGAATGGGATGAAGATAACCATTATTTTAATGGCAAGTTAAAGAAAAAAGATATTGAGCGTATGAATGAAATAAAAGAAGTATTAAATTGTGATTTTTATAGAATTAGAGAAAGAGATTTGACGTTTGAAAAATATTAAAAAAGCTAAACCGCTTATAGATAGTGGAAAATGGGAAATTTATACTGGAGGTCCAATCACTTGAAGAAGAAAATAAAATCACCAATAAAACGAAAATGTCATAATTGTGGAAAGATGGCAACTAATCCATTAGTATGCCACGTAGTTCCACCTCTTGGATCATTTGAAGAAATGCCAATATATAGAAAGTCTGATATTAAAATAGATAGGTCGGACTTAAAGGGTAAAAGTAAAATACAACTATATAATTATTGTGATGTTGAATGTTGTAATAATCACAATAGAATTTAATTAAAAATAAAGCTTGACTTTTACGATTTTTCGTAGTATATTAAGGCAACAAATGAGGAATAAAAAATGAGCACTCGGTCATATATAGCAAAGAAACAACCAGACGAAACATTCAAGGCAGTATATTGTCATTTCGACGGGTATCCAGAAGGGGTTGGACAAACATTAGTAGATAGTTTTACTGATGAAAATAAAGTAGATAAGTTACTTAAACTCGGATCATTATCATACTTACGAGACGACATTGAAACACAAAATAATTTTAAAACATTCCCAATAAGAGGAAATGAAATTGAATTGAAAGATGTTACAATGGCATATCATAGAGACAGAGGTGATGATTTAGAAATAAATGAATTTTCTAACTTGGAACCAATGTTAGATTATTTTGATAAGTCATGGGGGGACTATCTCTATTTATTTGAGAATGTGTGGTTAGTTAAAAACGATGACAATGATTTCTTCATGGAAGTCAAGGAAGTATTAAATGAAAACAGTTAATATACAACAAGGGAGTTTTAAATGAAAACAATTAATATACAAATAGTAGATGAAAGTACTATGGATGCTTTGATTATAGCATTAGTAAAAAATAGTTATACTGTATCACTGACAAGACAAGATGGAATTTCAAATCGTTTTGTTACTTTTAATGTTCCTGATAGTGACGTGCTAAGTAATGACTAACATCAAAAAAGACCCAGGACTTTATCCAAGTGATTGGAAACCACCTACAACTATTCAAGATATTCAAAAGATATTTGAAGCACATAACTTCTTCTATGGTCGAATGATTGGAGGTTCTAAATCACACTATCATCAAGAGCATCCAGTAGACTTAATTGTGTTTAATGCAAATGTAGTGATGCCAGAATATGGGAAAGTGTGGCATGGCGACGTTTCGATTACTATTGATGGTGATACTCTAAAGGAAATTGCAGAATGTTTAGATACTACATTATATGTAAATGATGAAATGTCCGCAAGATTTGGTAACGAAAATAGACCAGTAAAAGAATTGATATCAGAATCTTTATGGAATACTGACGAACCGGTTATGAATTTAGAACAATGGATAGAAAATCGTAAAAAATATGAGTGATGTTTATATGCAACCATTTGTCCACGACGCGTTAGAAGAATTAGAAAAGAGTAATTTTTTTGATAACTATGCTCACTACACTAATATTGATGATACAAATATGGTTCGCCTGACGCGACAGAAAACTAACGATAGACGTACACGATCTGGTTTAATAGAACTAAGTAAATTAGAAAGTCTTGAAACTAAGCTTGATGTAAAGAATGAATTGATTTATCTAATGGACGGTGATATGCCAGATTTAGAGAGGCATCCAATAGGAAGAAAATTAAATAAGTTATGGAAACTAATCAAAGAAACATCAGTTACAGATTCCGAGAGAAAGAATAGGCAAAAAGAGTTCGTGGATAATATGAGGCATCATATCCGTCATCAATTATACCCGAGAAAATACACAACTCAAGAATATACTGATTCAATTCGTAATTGTCCACCAACAAAAAACAACTTAGAAGATTGTAATGGAATGTATAAAGAGTATAATAGAAAAAGAGAAACACAGCAGAGGTTTATGTAAATGAAACATAAACACAATATAAATTTATGTAAAGAGCACAAAGTGTCGTGGTATAATGAAAAACACGATTCATACTACTGTCCAGAATGTACAATGTGGTTAGAAGAAAAGTTTGGAGAAATAAAATGAAAGTAACAACAGACAAAAAAGGCACAATAATCCTGCAAGAGATTTATAACGGAGTTGTTTTAAAAACTAAACATGGTGAAGAAATTGCTATTTGTATGAGAGATAAAGGATTTGAATTTAGGTATATGAACAAATGGTATTCAGCTCAAAATGGAAAACTTAAAACATTTAAGGAAAAATAAAATGAAACTCTATAAAGGTGACTGTTTAGAACAACACAAGCATATAAAAGATGGAAGTGTAGATTTGGTGCTTACGGACTTGCCTTATGGAACGGTTAAAGGGTTGGGTAATAGCAGGGTAGCAAAAGAAAAAAAATATAATGTTTCTGAGTGGGATATTACTATTGATACCGATCAAGTCATGCAGATAGCCAATAGGATATTAAGAAAAAATGGCAAGATGATTTTAACAGCTAACCAACCTTTTACAACTGAATTAATATCAAAAGCTATTCCTAACTTACCTCATAGCTATAATATGTACTGGGATAAAATGCACTTTGCAAATTGTTTAGTGTCAAATAAAGCACCTGTAAGTTATATTGAAGATGTTTTAGTTTTTAGCAAAAAGTATGATGTTGAAAACTTGCACCCACTTAGAACGTATTTTGGTAACGTGCTTTCTTTTATTGGACTTAAAAAGAAAAATGTAATTGAGGCAATAGGACAAAGAGCTGACCACGTTTTTAGAATAAAAAGCTCACAATTTGAACTTTGCAAAAAAGAAACATACTTAGCTTTAATTACAGAATACCGAATTAATAATATGGATGGATTTTTAAATTACAGTGAGCTTGAAAAGATAAATGAAAGACATACAAGTACATTTAACTTATGGGAAGGCAACAAATACAAAAGCAATATACTAAAATACAAAAAGGATTATGACGGTTACCATCCAACGCAAAAGCCTGTATTGTTGCTTGAAGATTTGATTAAGACATTTAGTAATGAAAACGATTTAGTAGTTGATTTAACAATGGGTAGTGGAAGTACAGGAGTTGCTTGTATGAATACAAATCGTGATTTTATAGGTATTGAATTAGATGAAAACTATTTTAAAATTGCAGAAGAAAGAATTGAAAAACATACTAAACAAGAAAGATTATTTTAAGGAAAAATAAAATGAAGATTGAACTTGATGATAATATAGTATTTGTTTTTGGATTAATAGCAATCACGGTAATAATTGTTGTTAGTATTGTTTACGGAACAATTTAACAAAGGAGAAATAAAATGAAACTCTATAAAGGTGACTGTTTAGAACAACACAAGCATATAAAAGATGGAAGTGTTGATTTAATATTGACTGATTTACCTTATGGAACTGTTAAAGGGTTAGGAAATAGTGAAAGCATAAATCATGGAATGAAAGGGAAAACTGAATGGGATAGTGTTATTGATATTAATAAAATAATGGAAATCGCAAATCGTATTTTAAGAAAAAACGGCAAAATGATATTAACAGCACAGCAACCATTTACAAATGAATTAATAAATAAAGCACTGCCAAACTTACCATTTAATTATAGTATGATATGGGAGAAAGACCATTTTGCAAATGCTTTAACAGCTAAAAAAGCACCTTTAAATTATTATGAAGATGTTTTAGTTTTTAGCAAAGGCTCTCACGGAACTTATGGTGAAGATGATAGTTATAGAGAATACTTAAATATAGAACGTAAAAAAGCAAAACTAACACTTGATGAAATGTGTGGTGTTTGTGGATTAAATACAAAAGGACACGGTGGAGCCGCTTACCATTGGTGTAGTTCATTGCAACCATCAATGATACCTGAAAAACATTATTTAAAATTAAGAGAAGTAACTGGTTTTTTTAATAGGGAATACCAAGAGTTAAAGGAAATACATTTTAATTGTTTTAAAAGGTTCGCAAGCACCTTTAACCTATGGGAAGGTAAAAAATACAAATCAAATATTTTAAAATACAAAAAGGATTATGACGGTTACCATCCAACGCAAAAGCCTGTATTGTTGCTTGAAGATTTGATGAAGACTTTTAGCAATGAAAATGATTCAGTAGTTGATTTAACAATGGGAAGTGGAACAACAGGAGTAGCTTGTAAAAACTTGAATAGAGACTTTATAGGGATTGAAATAGACAAAGATTATTTTGAGATAGCTAAAAAGCGAATTGAAAAACATACTACACAACAAAGATTATTTTAAGGAGAAATAAAATGAAACTCTATAATGAAGACTGCCTTGATACAATGGCAAGAATGGAAGATAACTTTATTGACTTAACAGTAACATCTCCACCTTATGACAATTTAAGGACGTACAATGGTTATAGTTTTGATTTTGAAAGCATAGCTAAAGAATTGTATAGAGTAACTAAAGAAGGCGGTGTAGTAGTTTGGATTGTTGGAGATGCAACAATAAAAGGAAGTGAGACAGGAACATCTTTTAAACAAGCATTATTTTTAAAAGAATGTGGATTTAGGCTGAATGACACTATGATTTACCAAAAAGCAAATTTTATACCACTAACACATAAAAGATATGAGCAAGAGTTTGAATATATGTTCGTTTTCAGTAAAGAAAAACCAAAGTCTTTTAATCCTTTAATGATTGATTGTATTCACGCTGGCAAAACAATAAAAAGAAGCAGGAAAACTAATGAAATTGGTATAGGATTAAGAGAAACACAAACATCTTTAAAAACCAAAGATAAAAAACAGAAAGGTAATGTTTGGAAGTATAACACTGGCGGTTATAATACAGCTAATCACGTTGCTCAATTCCCAGAACAATTAGCGAATGACCACATAATAAGTTGGAGTAATGAAAATGATATTGTTTACGACCCTTTTATGGGAAGTGGAACAACAGCAAAGATGGCTATTTTAAATAATAGAAATTGGATAGGTAGTGAGATGAGTAGTGAGTATTGTGATATAGCAGAGAAAAGAATAAAAGAAACACAACAAAGATTATTTTAAGGAGAAATAAAACGAAACTCTATAATGAAGATTGCTTAATAGCAATGGATAGAATGATTGAAGATGGGATTAAGGTCGATGCTATAATTACAGACCCACCTTATGGAATGTCTTTTCAAAGTAATAGAAGAGTTGTGAAAGAAAAATTTGATAAAATAAAAAATGATTCAAATTTAATTTGGCTTGAAGATTTTTTAATAAAATCAGATAAAATTCTTAATAATAATTCATCTTTATATATTTTTTGTAGTTGGCATAATGTTGATAAATTTAAACAATCTATTGAAAAATATTTCAAAATAAAAAATATTATTGTCTGGGTTAAAAATAATCATGGCTCTGGAGATTTAAAGGCATCATACGCACCGAAACACGAATTTATAATTTATGCACATAAAGGAAGAAGTTTGTTTAGAGAAAAAAGATTGTCCGATGTTATGGAATTTCCTAAAATTTCAAGTAGTAAATTATTACACCCTACTGAAAAAAATGTGGATATGCTTGAAATATTTGTAAAAAATAATACAGATGAAACACAAATTATTTTAGACCCTTTTATGGGTTCAGGTTCAACAGGAGTTGCTTGTAAACAAACTAATAGAGATTTTATAGGTATTGAGATTGATGAAACATATTTCAACATTGCAGAAGAAAGAATCGAAAAACATACTACACAAGAAAGATTATTTTAAGGAGAAATAAAATGAAATACGAACAATTAACCGAAAAGTACGGCACAGACAAAATAGACGATGTCCCAGTAGAAATGTATAGTCAGTATGAAAAATCAAAAATGAGCACAATGAAATTAAAATTACATAGTGCAAAATTGGGAGATGTTATCAAAGATTATATCGAACATACTAATATTTCTAAATGGAGACGTAGTTTTGATTGGGATATCGTAGAAGAACAAATGCGCAAACATTTAAACCAAGCTACAGTTCAATGGCATCAATAAAATGAAAAACAATGATTATGTATGGTGGAATGGACAAGGCTGGTTATTCTTGGGGATGGATGAAGATGGAATAACTCACTTATACAGACCATTAGAGGGACACCCATTTGATGTGATAGAATTTGAGATGTTAGGTGCAGATGAATTAGATGATTTTTATAAACAAAACGGAGTTACAAAATGAATAACAGTCCAAAACGAGGTGAACCATCAACAACATGGAGCACAAAAGTACAAAAAGATACTGACGGTGAACTATACATAGTTTTACCAGACGATCTTACAGATAAGTTAAATTGGTTGCCTGGCGACATTATCGAATTCGACGAGACAGAAATGTTAGGTGACGTATTTGATGATACTGGATTCACATTAAGAAACTTAACGCAAGAAAAAGATGAACGCTTTTCTGGACATATCTATAATACAGAATAAATATAGGATAAATAAAATGAAAAATTATAATAAGTTAGTAAATTTATTCCCAATGGTGGGTATGAAGATTTAAGTATGTCTGAAGCCAAATTAATTAAATTTATAAAAACATATTCAGCTGAATTTCCACTATTAATTAATGGGAATGAAGTTTGGATGCATATTCAAAATGATATTCCCGATGATACTATACTATTTGAAACTGATATTAGCGAAAATACGGTGATTATAGATGAAAGTAATTAGCCCCGAATTAGAACCATTGGAACTATCAATTCCAGATAGCATAAAAGAAATGCGACATAAGTTAAATAAACATTGTCCAGATGAATACTATGTTGTAGATTTTCTTTACTGTGATATAGGTAATAGTGAACCAACTGTAGTTCAACCTAAAAAAGTAATTGACTTAGAACTCTTAAAAGATTTAGTAATGCATTGGTTTGAAAATAAAGATATAACAAAGAAACTTGCTAACGGCAAAGAAGTAACTTTATTCCCCATGGTGGTAGCCTAACACAATATGACTAAATACACTAAAACTTTAGATAAGTTACAGTTGCTAATTGAACTAGTAGAAGAAACTGAATCAGATGAAGTTACTGACAATGAATTATTTGACGACCATTTAATATCTGCAAGTGTTATGATGAATGTAGTAAGAGATTTTCATACAGGTAAAAAAATGCCAGATGCTGATACAGAACGGGAAACGTTAGCTGAAACAATGAAAGCGGCAAATAAAATATGGAGAATACGAAACAAAATCAAGAATGGTGCAGGGTCAAGCAACAAACTCACTATAGATTTTGATATAGAAGATTTTATAAAACAGGATAGAAAGTTGGATGGTATAAAACATTATCGTAGTGAAATGGAAAAACTAACAGGTGATGCTCCATCACTCAAAACGAGTAAAGAGTATTGCGATGTGATTCAAGATGATATGAGACGGCGGGGATTAATATGATAGAACTTGCTATATTAGTAGTAGTAGGATTTTTATTTAACATGATAAAAGAAGGACTACAGAATATAATAGAAATTTTAGAGGATATTAGAAACAAATGAAATACAAATATAAAATAAAATCGTGGAAAAATGATTTGGGAATTACAGTTCATGAACCATATAAAAAAAGATGGTATGGATTATACACATCATTAGAAGGACATGCATCTGGAGATCCGTCGCATGCTAGAAATAGAATACGATTAGATGTAAACAATATGAATAAGCCAAAACCGAAAACTATTTACTACGATGTAGAAGTTAATAATAAATCAATAAAAATGGAAGAGGTAAAATGAAAAAACACAATGAAGAAACTTGCGAAGGATGTATATCCACTGATGGTGGAGATGTATGTTTCACAGACTTAAGAGAAATGATGGATTATCGCGACTCACAACGAAATTGGTTTATAGCAAAATGGGAAGACTGGATTTATTTTCCATTTCACCAAAAAGTTTTAAACGACTGGTGGGATAAAATTCGACCAGGGGCTTTGAAGCATTACTACCAACGAGCAAAACAAGGCTACTCTTACCAGGATACTTGGGGGATTGATTACCATTTAGTCACAATTCTAATTCCAATGTTTGAGAGCTTGAAAAAAGACCACGTAGGTGTTTCAATGGCTTTCTACGATGAAAAAGATGGAGTTGATGAAGATGGAAATCCAACAGATGAAGCGAGTGAGAAAGCAGAACAACGTATGCAGAATGTGTATGGGGAAATCATTTACGGGCTCAAGTGTGCCAAACTAATCCATGATGCTGACTACGATTACAAAAAAGACGGTGAGTATGAAAAATTGAATAGTTCTGTAAAACGTTCCTTTGAATTGATTGGAGAATACTTTTTCAGTTTATGGGATTAAAAAAAAAGTTTTGTATATTTATAATCATATAACTATAGGATATAAATAAAATGAAAATAACTAAAACACAATTAAGAGAAATGATTAGAGAGGAAATCCAAGCACAGAGTAAGTCCATGAGTCAGGAATTTAAAACATCATTTAAAGAATCTGTAAATGAAGCTAAAGCACTTTCTAAGATGAATACTGATGAACTCATCAAGCATTGGGAAAAAGAATCAAAAACTGTAGAAATGATGAAAGATAAAAAACAAATTGATAAAACTGCATATAGAGTTGAGAGTGGAAAAATAGCAAGAATATTAAATTATTTAGGGGGACTCAAGAAGGATATGAGTGGCAATTAAGGAATTTTTATTCTGCTCACTACTGGTGTGGCAAATAGGAATAATAATCTACATCCTGCAGGAACTCAATGAAGCGGATGAAGATAGCGTATCGGACACAGATGAAAAACAGTATATCAAAGGTGAAGATGGATTCTTTTTAAGAAATTTTAAAAGAAATGAAAAGTTATATATATAGAAAGAAGTGAACTTGATAATATAATGAAAGGATTAAAACAAGCGCGATAATAACTATAATATTATCACGTGGAGTATATTTATTCCATTAAAAAGACTTGACTTTAACACAATAAAGTCGTATATTAAAAGGTTATGAAGAAAATACAAATAATAGCAGTATCGGATAATCATTGTGATTATTCATTTGATGTACCTGAAATTTCAGATGATGTTACTTCGGTGCTAGTACATGCAGGTGATGCAACATACACAGATAAACCAACTGAACTTCAAGATTTCATATATTGGATGAAAGGCCAAACACAGTTTGACTATAAACTTTGGATTGCTGGAAATCACTCCTTAGGGATTGAAGATTTTCCGTATAACGCAGAAGTCATAGATAATGAATGTGATTCTATGTACATACACGATACAGTAGTAGAGATAGAAGGACTTAAATTCTTCGGTAGTAACTTCACACCCGAATTTAATAATTGGGCATTCAATCTTACAGAAAGACAATCAAAAATATTTTGGGAGAATGCACCAGAAGCTGATGTTGTAGTTTGTCATGGCCCCCCATATAAAGTTTTAGATTCAGTTACACCAGAATATAAACACGAAAGACCATTAGGTTGTATTCACTTTAAAAATTATTTAGAACGAGTTAAACCTAAAGTTGCAATGTTCGGCCATATCCACGGTTCGGGTGGAATGAAAGAAACAATCAAATGGAATGATGATAGTGTGACTGAATGTTTTAACGTTTCTGTGATGAACGAGCAATATAAACTAACAAATCCAGTAACCATTATAGAGATATAGATGCCAAAATACACTCACGTAGATAAGGGATTAGATTTACTAAAGTGTATAGGTGTAATTAAAAAGTTTAAGTATTATACGAACACTGATTCCTATACTGTATTTGGAGACTTACAAATCCCAGGAATTAAACATAAAATTTATAATGCCGATGAACTTTCTAAATTAAGTGCAAGTGAATTATACGCACGAATAATTGTAGATTTTAACATGAATGAAGATGATAATCATAAAGGTTTTTTCTACAAAGTAAAAAATAAATTGAAAAAGTTAAGTAATGCTATCATTAATTGCGGAGCGGCATATTGGAGTGAAGACCATACGCTTGAAATCTATAATATAATGAATAGACTAATAAATGATGGAGAGATAAGTCGCTCTGAAATGTTACGGTGTAATGAATTATGGAAAAAATACAAAGATGAGTAAGGTAATTATATTATCAACTCCATCATTTAATGATAATTGGGTATATACTATGTTTAAACAAAATACTATAACAGAGAAATTAGATAAGTTATTACGAAGAATTATATTCACTACTTCTTCGTCTCAAACACTAGTTGAACGAAGTGATATTCTTCGGGTTAAGTCTATGATTGGATGTTATCCAACTACACAAATTAGAGAAAGAGATATGATAGAATGTAATAGGCTTTGGAAAAAATATTCAAAATAATCCTTTACTTTGTCGTTTATTATGTGTAGATTTAGGTGTTATGAGAGATAAAAAAACAAACAAAAGATATAATCCAAAAGTTGAATTTGATAAAGTTATGAACTCTATCTGGTTTAAGAAGATTGTAATTCGAATGGGCTCAGAAGTTAATATTAAAAAAACGTTGGTGGACTAATGAAAAATGATAAAGAAAAATACTATGTTGATTGTGAATGTGGCTGTTCAACTATAAGAATAACCCTTTGGAAAGATTGGACTGACGATATAGAAATCTCAATGATGAGATATAGTAATTGGGGAAGCTCAACTTTGAGACAACGAGTATCTTATATTTGGAGAGCACTATGGCACGGTGAGTTAAGTGCAGATAGTATTCTGTTAAATAAGCAACAAACTAAATTATTAGCCGCACAATTAAATAAATTTCACAAACAAATGAAAAAAACTACTTGATTTTAACAAAAATATGTTGTATATTATAGGGTGACTAAATAAAGGCTACAAATGAAAAAATACACATTAACAATAAATGAAAAACAACTCGATATTTTAAATCGAGCAACTCACTCATTAATGAGACAGTTAGTTGGTCAGTTAAAATATGCATTGGATGATATTACATGGGATGATAAATCATTAGAAAAGTTAAATGATAAACAACGTGAATTATTAAAAACGTTAGATTCTGATTATGATTACAATCAAATGTTTGGACATACTGAAGATAGTGAATTAGCGTATGATTTACATCAAGTGTTGCGTCATCAACAATGGCTAGAGAATTTCGATAGAAACGAACACGTGGTTAGTTCTCACGTTACACAATTTGGAAAAACTGAATTAGCAAAATTAGAGGTGGTAAAATGAATTTCCCGGAAATAAATAATACAGAAGATATGGATAAAGAAGTATCAGTATCACAGTGGGATTTGATAGCAGTAGCAGAAACATTCCAACGTAAAGGATTTTACTATGGTATATTCTCCGGATTTGGATTGGTTGGATTATTCACATTAATTAGGAGTTTGATATAATGAAAAAAATAGTAATAAACAGATGTTTTGGTGGATTTGGATTGTCGGATTTGGCTATTGAAAAATATGCTGATTTGTCTGGTATAGAATTAGAGTTGACCGCTAAAGATGATAAGTTTGGTGTTGGTAAGTATACATTTTTTGTGTGGGATTTGAACCGTGATGATGAAAATTTAGTAAAAGTAGTTGAAAAGTTGGGTGAAGATGCTAACGGACGTTATTCAGCATTAGATGTGTTAGAAATACCTGATGATGTTGATTGGGATATATATGATTATGATGGAGTTGAATTCATCTATGATAAAAATAGAGTATGGGGGCTGTAATGAAAAAAGAATATGGTACACATCTCAATATTATTTTAAACACAATGTGTTTATTTGCAGGAGTAAATTATAATGATATTGATATGCAAGAAGATAATTGGTTCTTTAAACATACTTGGTCTGAAGAAACAGAAAAAGAATTCAAACATTGGATGGTTAATTACTTGCATAAAATAAAACCAGCACAACGAGAAGTATGTGATAGTAGTTATATGAAAAAAGCTGATTGTGAAAGAGCAGTTGATATGTTTCTTTTGAATTATTCTTGGTGTAGTAAACAGCCGGAGTGGTATTTAAATGAAAAAAAGTAACGGTACACATTATATAAATTGCTATAATCAAAAAACAGAAAAGCGTGAGATGTACGAAGTACCTTATGATGTATCCGTTTATGTTAAACAATTGGAAATGAAAATAAAATATCCTGACAATTCAAAATTAACAAGGTTGTTTCCAGAATTAAAAGAGAGAGATTATGATGGTTATTAGAGATGAAATAAAGGAGAAACAAAATGGAAAATAGAGAAATGTTGTATGATAAAGATGCAAAATGTGATAACTGTGGAAAATTAGGTGCACATGATTTCATGGGGGATTACTTTTGTAAATTCTGTGCGTGTCTATCTTACACAGAACCAGATGATACAATACCAAAAGTAGGACTTGATGCTTACACTGAACTTGGTGAATCACACGAAGCCCACGTAAGACAAATTAAAAAATTAGAAGAAGAGTTAATTTTCTACAAACGTATAGATTGTGAAGGAATAGATTTAACGGATGGCAAGGGTAAAATTATGTATCTCGAAGAATCTCAGCACAGTGACCCATTGTTTTATAAACAAGACATATTAGAATTAATCAAGTGGATTCAAGATACTCAAAGTGAGATGGACTTGGGAATCAAATCTGCGAAGGAAATATTAAAGGAGTATTATGCAGACAGTAGCGATTGAAGAATTAGTACCGTTTATGAACGAAACTAAAATAACTGAAAGGACATTTATAGATTATGGATTTGATCGAACAGATGTATCTACAGAAGAAAGTGGGGAAGTAGAACCATCATATTACTATACATATGAGTTTGGTGATTCATACGACCCAGTATTAATGTCCAATGAAGATTTTTCAGGTGTCAATATTTTCAACCTTACTGAAGATTATAAAACTTGGCACACCGAGGGTGAAATGGTTTTGTTATTTATGTTGTTTCTAAAAGAAGATTAATAAAGTAATTGACATTACCAAATATTTGTCGTATATTACGTCGTAACAAAAAAGGAAAAACAACAAATGTATTATTCATATTACATACAATTTAGACGAGATAGAGGGGATACTGAAAGTATTTATTTTATTACAGCACTTGATCGCGATGAAGTAAGAGCATTTATACTGAATGAGTGGTTGACTGCACGTGGAGAAATATACTGTTTGACGCCTGTCGCTCAACCGGTGATTATAGATGAAAATTTAGAGTGGAATGTTTAAAAGAAGAAAAATGAATACAGAACATATACTAAGTGAATTAAAGGATATGACAATTGAGTTAAATTCTACAAATTCTAAAAATGATAAAATAGATATACTCTCAAAATATCCCACATTAAAAAATGTGTTATTATATACATATGACCCATATAGAATGTTTGGAGTATCCCCTAAAAATTTACAAAAGAATTCTCATTTATTTGAGAACACTATCACGGATTTATTTGAATTATTGGATATGTTATCTAACAGAGAAATTACTGGACATAAAGCAATATCAGTAACAAATGGATTTATAAAAACATATTCAGAATATAAAGAATTGATTTATAATATATTGGAGAAGAATTTAAAAACTCGGACAGATGCCAAGGTAATCAATAAAGTATTTCCGGGTTTGATTCCAACATTTGATGTAGCATTAGCTCACAAATACGAAGACCACGCTCACAAAATAAATTGGGATACAGAAGATTGGTATTGGACTCGTAAGTTAGATGGTGTGCGAGTTATTACACGTAAAGAAAACGGGGTGGTAACTTTTTATTCACGAAAGGGAAAAGAATTCCACACACTATCCAAAGTCAAAACAGCATTAGAAAATATGAGATTTAATAATTTTGTTTTAGATGGTGAAATGTGTATTGTTGATGATAACGGAAACGAAGATTTTACGGCGGTAGTAAGTCAAATTAGAAAAAAAGATTACACAATCGAAAATCCAAAATATATAGTGTTTGATTGCTTAACACTCGATGAATTTGATTCTAAAAAATCAGATGTAACATTGACCGAAAGAATGCCCTGGAATGATTTAGGTGTTTCTACTTACATAGAGCGATTAGAAATGACTCTCATTAAAAATGGTGAAGCTGAAATTATTGAATTGTTAGATATGGCGAATGATAAAGGTTGGGAAGGTATTATGGTTCGTCGTGATTATGAGTATGAAGGTAAACGGACAAGAAATTTACTCAAAGTAAAGAAGATGTTTGATGCCGAATACAAAGTTATACGAGTAGAAACAGGACCGTTCAGAATTATTAGTAAAGAAACTGGGTTGGAAGAAACGATAGAAACATTAACCAATGTGATTATAGAGCATAAGGGTGAAGTAGTATCTGTTGGGTCTGGATTTAGTTTAGACCAACGACATAGATATTATAATGATAATAATTTAATTCTCGGAAAGGAAATAACTGTGCAGTATTTTGAAGAATCAACTGATAAAACTGGGAAAATATCACTACGTTTCCCAACAGTAAAGCATGTATTTGAAGATGGTATTCGGGAAGTATAAAAGTAAATTGATTAATTTTTAATACCAACATTTATCTTGGTGTTTCGGTGTGGATTGATATATTTATTAAAGAATTTAATTTGAAAATAATAAGGAAGTAAAAAATGGCAAAAAGAAAAAAAAGTTTAGAAAAAGTATTGGAATCTATGAGAACAACCAATATACCTAAACTAGATGTACCACCAGACTTGTGGGATGGTTGCGAATTCGAAGAAATTGATGACATATCGGGGAAAACTAGAGAACAATATTTCTGTCAATACAATATAGAACAAGGTTCTAACTTTAGACCATCTTCTAAAACAATTGATATTTTACCACCTGGCTTATACAAGGCACAAGATGACCAATTCGGAAATTTTTTCAGTAAGGAAAGTTTGGATATTAGTGAATTGATTAGATTTCCAGATTCAATGGCAGATACCGTTATAGATGAGTTCGATACTTTCTGGACAATGAAGGATAGATATTTGGATCGTGGAGAACCACACAAACGTGGATTTCTTTTATGGGGCCCACCAGGTGGTGGTAAGACTTGTACTGTTTCCTTTATCATCAAAGATTTTATATCACAAGGAAATGTAGTATTTATATTTAATTACAATTTAATGAGTGCACTCCGATCATTTAAAAATATAGAACCAGATAGGAAAGTACTTATCGTAATGGAAGATATTGATTCGCTAATTAAAGATAGGCATGAAGAACAGGCCGTATTAGAATTCTTAGATGGTTCGATTCAACATTCAAATACTATTGTAATTGCTACGACGAACTACCCCGAAGATTTACCTGATAGAATAATCAACAGACCATCAAGGTTCGATAGAGTTTCTTATGTGGGCGTTCCTTCCCTGAAAGATAGAATACTTTATCTAACAGAGAAATCTAAAAATTTATCTAAACCACAAATTAAAGGTTGGGCTAAAGAAACTGATGGGTGGACACTCGCACATCTCAAAGAATTAATTATCGCAGTTGAGGTTTTCGATTTAGACTGCGATGATACAGTTGACCGGATTAATCTCATGCGAGCTAAACACGAGCACTCTGAGAGTTACGAAAAAGAATTTCGTGGGAAGAAAAGTACTGGGTTTGTATAATGGGTGACTGGGGTAGAGTGATAAAAAGGTATGATGATGGAACACCGTTCATACGTATAAAGAATGAACATCTACTACCGGAACGAAAAGGACAATGGAGTGGAATTTTAAAAGCCGCTATGTTGTTTAGTCCATGGTTGGTATTCACAGTAGTATGGAATTTCAATTGGCCAGAAGCAACTCCTGTGGATGATGTATTCTTTGCAACTTGTTTTTATTTCTTTAATAGAAGTTTTATAAATCGGTTTAATTAAAATGCCAATATATGATTACATTTACCAGTCATGTGGATTGCAAAAAGAAGTACTACAAGAAGAAAACCCATTGACCCATTATGTCCAACGTGTTGCTATAATCATGAAATTCAAGGTGATGTCGAAATAATGAAATTGGATAATTCAAAATGGCCATTTGGGAGAACTGGATTCTTAAACAAGAAAATGAAAATGAAAACAAAATAAATGAAAAAGGCATTAACATACGACGATATTGGCATAGTTCCAAAATATAGTGAAATACTATCCAGAAGTGATATAAACTTAACAACTCGTTTCACAAAGAATACTGAAATAACTATTCCAGTAGTTTCTTCTCCAATGGATACTGTTACTGGTTACGAAATGGCATTAGAAATGATGGACTGGGGTGGAGTTGGTGTTCTACATAGATTCAATACTATTGAAGAACAAGCTCGTATGATGAACGAACTTCACACTGAATGGGATAAGTTTTTTGGTATTGGTAAAGATTTTAGTTCATATGAAGAAACGTGGGAAAAGTGGAATAGTAAGTTCAACGGAAATTTACTTAGCAGTCAACTCACTCCGAATAAAGATGATTGGGATGACTTAAAGGAAGATATGTCATTTGTAGATGAGATGGAAACGATGAATAAACGATGGAGAAGAAAACCATTATGTGCAGCCATAGGAGTCACCGGAGATTACTTAGAACGAGCACAAGAATTAGTAGCTAACGGATGTAATGTACTACTTATAGATGTAGCACACGGACATCATAAATTAGTAAAAGATACAATTAGGGAGTTAAAAAATGGACTTAGAGGAGATGTTGAAATCATCGGAGGTTCGATTGCAACCGGAACCGCGGCAAAGGACTTATGTGAGTGGGGAGTTGATGGATTGCGAGTGGGAATCGGAGGAGGTTCAGTGTGTTCTACCCGCATACAAACCGGGGTTGGTGTTCCTAATATCACTTCCATTCAAGATTGTTGCATCATTGCTGATACTTATAACGTTCCCGTTATTACTGATGGTGGGATTGGGTACATTGCTGATATCTGTAAATCTATTGGCATTGGGGCTGACAGTGTTATGCTGGGATCGTTGCTCTCAGGTACAAAAGAAACTCCTGGAGAAATTCACAAAGACGGTCTCTGGCCAAACGAAAGATTATATAAAAAATACTCCGGTTCAGCCTCCCTTGAAAACAAATTAAAAAGAAATGAAAGCAAGAATGTAGAAGGTTATTCGTTTCGTGTTGAATACAAGGGTAAAACAAAACGTATATTAAATGATATTTCTGATGGATTAAGATCGTCTATGTCATATGTAGGTGCATCTAATATAGAAGAATTTCAAACTAAATGTGAATTTGTAGAAGTAACAAATGCTGGTATTATAGAAGCTAAACCACATTTAATGAATTAAAAAACAAGAAAAATAAAAAAACCATATTTATCTCAAATCAGGAGATACTTATGAATATAGATAAGATAATTTTATTATTACGAAAGGCTGTAGAAGACAAGGATTGGAAACTTATTATGGAGTTAATAGAAGATTTATTATATGAATTGGATGATCCACTAGATGCTTATAGAAACGATGAAGATTTAGATGAAGATAATTTATGGTAAACACATGGGGCCGAAATTGGTTTCGATTCATGTTATTTGACGATAGAGTGCAACACAAGTTTGAGTACGACTTGTTACAACAGACTCACAAACTCAAATGGTGATAATTCACTAGACGGTTTGGTAGTGGATTGGCATTTAGCTAATTCAGAAATGGGATTTGACAATTATGTTGAACCTACTTCAGATTACCAATCAACTTACGCTTTAGCGGCATGAGTTCTTGGGTTGTTTAACACCCGAGTATAAAAGAAGTTAAACACACTCTCTTTTTATATTTAGAGAATAAAAATAAAATGTCAGTTACTGGATATGTTCTGTGCAAAAGAAATCCACATAGTTGTTTGTTAATTGCTACTAATAGAAATTAACTAAGTTGTGAATGACTTTACGAAGAAAACAGAGAACACGGCGGTTCGATTCCGCCCGGCTCCACTACAAAAAATGGTTATGAAAAAATACTACTACGAAAGAAGTCGTCTATTAGAATCAGAAGTTAATATAACTTTTGAAGAACTATTATGGAAAGACGATACACAAACTACACAATGGATAGATGAATTACGAGAGTTCGTAATATACGAATGGGACACTATGGGTGTGCCTCCAACTATTGGCCAAAATACTGATAAAATAAAAAAGAACTTTCGTAAATTGAGAGATTACCCACTACATCAGGGTAAAAAACAATTTCTAACCAAAGATGAAGATACTGGCAAATTTGACGTAATACAAAATTACAATAAATTTGGAAGTGGTGTAAATCAATTCTTTCCTACCATGTTGAAAACCAAAATTGGAACTAAAAAGAACGCAACTTCCATTTACGATTATTTTACAATTGATTACAGAGATAGTTTTCATAAAATAATACGAAGAACATTTAAACGAGATAGTATGTATTCTTGGTCAAGGTGTGTTGAAAGTAATGGTAGTGGAATAGAATGGATACAAAAAAATCAATCAAAAAACTTTTTCATAGTTCGACAATCAAAAGAAAAAAATCCAACTCATTTAGTTTTAAGTTCAGATGAAATTAGAGGGTTATTTGATGTAGATTTAATAGATGAATCTCATATTACAAATTTAAAATCATTAGATACATTAACTGATGAGAAATTCACATATTTTATTAGAGTATTTAATTTAGGACAAAAGATATTCCCAGCCGGCATTCAAGCATTTAGATTAGGACTTGGACAACCAGCCGTAAACTTCCCACCATTGACAGCAAGATACTTATATGAGAAATATACAGAACATATATCACAAGACGTGCTCAATGTGTATGACCCATCCGCAGGTTGGGGTGGTCGTATTCTCGGAGCTATGTCATCACTCAAGCGAATTCATTATATTGGCACAGACCCTAATACGGATAATTACATAGACGAATTAGGTAAAACAAGATATGAATATGTAGCAGATTTCTTTAATAGTGAAGTATTGGAAACGAATTCATTTTGGGAAGAGCACAAAAACACGTATCACGTTTTCCAAGACGGCTCAGAATTAATTGGGAACAATCCAGACTTTCAGACGTATAAGGGAACACTTGATTTAGTTTTCACAAGCCCACCATACTTTGACCGTGAGCAGTATAGTGATGATAGTGAGCAATCATTCAAGGCTTACCCAGCTTACGAAGATTGGAGAAATAACTTCCTGAAACCAACTTTAACAACTGCATTTGAATATCTTAAACCAAATCGTTATTTACTCTGGAATATAGCTTCAATCAAAATCGGAGCAGATAAATTTCATCCATTAGAAGAAGATAGTATATTTATTATAGAATCATTAGGTGGTGAATATAAGGGTAAGTTGAAAATGTTAATGACAACAATGACTGGATTAAATCCGGAGAATGTTAAAAATTGTGTAAAGGTAGATGGTAGTTACCGAAAATATGAACCTATATTCATTTTTCATAAAAAATAAAGCTTGACTTTCACCGAAAAATGCCGTAAGATCAAGGGTAATAAATTAGGAGTATTTAATATGAACAGAACAACTGCAACAGCATTTGTTATATTGGTGGTATTAGTTAATGGATTCATTTCTATTAATGCTTTACAATCAAACAAACAATTTTATTCTGATGAAGTAGATAAAGTATTAGAAATGAATTTTAAGTTACAAGATGAATTAAAGGAATTTTATAAATATGGAGTAGAGGTTGATGTAACAATGTATCAGCCAACTCGATATCAAACTGATTCAAGTCCAAATATTACAGCCGATGGAACAAAATTCAAAATAAGTAAAGCAAGTGAATATAAGTTTGTAGCTCTTTCTCGTAATTTATTAAAACGATGGGGTGGTCCATTTGACTATGGAGATTTCATTCTAATTAAGGGAACAAAGGATAAAGATGGAGTGTATAATGTTAGGGATACTATGAATCCTAAATGGGTTAATATAGTTGATATTTTAGAATCAACACACGTTAAACCATATAAATATAAAAATGTTCAACTTTACAAAATGAATTGGACTGATAATATACAATTAGTGAGTAATAAATAAAGGAGAATAAATGTCTAAAGATACTAAATTAAAAATTGGGGATTGGGTTCATGTGTTAATAGTTGGTTTTAGGGCCGGAGAATATAAAAACGAACCAGCCTATCAAATAGAAAGTATTGATGGAGATGACTACACTGTAGTTCAGACGGAAGGTTCTTACGAACATAAAGTAACAGTTAAAAAAGGAAAATTGAAAAAATTATAAAGAGGTTATAAATGAAACAATTAAGTGAGGCCCAATTACAGGAAAATTGGGATAAATTAATACAGGTTATAAAGGATACATTTGAAGATGGAAGCGAACGCCGTGAAAAACTTCTAAAAATGTACCATGACCTTGAAGATAGAATGGTAGTAGCACCAGCATCTGGTAAAGAAGAATATCATTATTGTCATGTAGGTGGTTATGTAGAACACGTTCTTCATGTTGTAGATACAGCATTAAAGATGTCAGATACTTATGAAGCCGCAGGTGGACATAAGAATTGGACAGACGAAGAACTTGTCTTTTCTGCCTTACACCACGACTTAGGTAAAGTTGGTGATTTAAATGATGAGTATTATGTTCCACAAGATAATGATTGGAGGCGTAAAACTCTTGGTGAAGTCTATACACATAATACAGATATACCAAATATGAGAGTACCAGATAGAGCACTTTTTCTCTTACAACATTTTGGAGTGAAAGTTAGTTTGAATGAAACTCTTGCAATTAAACTTGCAGATGGGTTATATGATGAAGCCAACACATACTATATGAAAGTATTTGATGCAAGTCGTTCTCTTAAAAACCACTTACCATATATTATCCATTGGGCAGACCACATGGCAACAACGGTAGAATATGATGAATGGAAACGTGGAGATAAAGATGAAAAAGAAGAGATGGAAAGTAAGATAGAAAATATTAAAAATATTACAGTTGGAAAACAAAAACACGAAGATCCAGTTATGGAAAATAAACATAACGATCTATTCGACGAATTATTTGGAGACAAAACATGATTATAGAAATAATACTTGGATTATTAGTTTTCGTAGAGGGATATGTAATTTGGAATTTAACAAAAAAATCTGAAATACTTGAAACCTGGATAGAAAATTTTACCATCCGAGTAGACACCATATATTTAGAATTAAAACAAATTGATTCCACTGGTCATTTTGAATCTGACGATGAAATCGGTTCAATATTCGATGGAATAAAAGATATAATAACAGACCTTAATGCATTCACCACAGGAGAAGCCGAGAGTGAGTAACCCAACCACGCAACCAAAAAAGAAACAACCAAAACATTATTACTTCAATGAGAATACTGAATTAAATATTATTAAATATAACAAAACAGATGATGCTATATTAAAAAATAAGATATACCGTGAACATATAGCATATCCATTTGATAAATTAGCAGAAAATATAATTCACACATTTAAGTTTTATTATTTTGATGTCCCATCGGATCAAGTAAAACATGAAGTGGTATCATTTTTAGTTATGAATATACATAAGTTTAAAGAGGGTAAAGGAAAGGCATTTTCATATTTTAGTATTGTAGCTAAAAACTATCTTATTCTTCATAATAATAAAAATTATAAGAATTACAAAATTCATAGCAAACTGGAAGTAATTGATTATGGTGATAATATTAAAAATAAAAATCAAATGATAAAAATAAATGATTTTAATAAAGAATATGTAGAAGAAATGTTAGTGTATTGGGAAAACAATCTTACTAATATTTTCAAACGCCAAAAAGATATTCTCGTAGCAGATTCTGTATTGGAAATTTTTCGTCGCAGAGAAAATATAGAGAATTTTAATAAGAAAGCACTCTATCTACTCGTAAGAGAAATGACCGGATCTAAAACTCAACACATTACACGAATAGTGAATATAATGAAAAAATTCAATACGCACCTCATGGAAGAATTTCATACTTTTGGTCAAATAGATACAACAAATACTGGGTCATTTTTAGAATAAAACTAAAATATAACTAACATATAACGCAAAAAAAGGGGTCTTTCGACCCCTTTTTTATTATCCGATAATAGCTATTTACGAAATAGACCTACAAGCACCAATAAAGCGACTAACCCGGCGAATCCGGATTCACCAAATTTATTTATGATTGCTGTCAGGTTACCTATTACATTTAAGCCAAAAATACCTGTTCCAAACAATACTTCACCAACGGCTCCGATTGCTACAAAAGAGGTTAGTAGATGGACGGTATCGTCTATCCACTCTTTGACCAATGATATGACTTCCTTCATTGTTTTCTCCCGTTTATTATTCTTATCAATTAACAAAAAAGGGATTCTTAACTTCCACTTTTTGTTGTCGGTATCTTTTCCGACATAAATAAATATAATATATACATTATTTCTTATTTTGATATATATAGAGTAGAGAACAATCAATTTTTAGGTTATTTTATATTTATATATGAGTTATAATATCTATTTTTAATCACAATATGGGAAAAATAAAATATGAGTCAAGATTACGAATTATTTGATGGTAAATCACTATCATCATTATTCAAGGACATTTATGATAATTCTAAACACAATAAAACGCAACTCGAATTATTGGTAAAAGAACTTGCGGGATTCATCAAAGATGGTGATATGGCAATACAAATCGTTCCAATGATAAAAGAGTATTTGGAAATCAATGTAAAAAATGATGAACAACTTATAAAACTTGCAACAGTAGTTCAACGATTAATTGCCGCAGAGCAAAAGGGTAGTAGTTCAGAATCAGAATTTGGTTTATCTGATAGAGAAAAGGAACAGTTGTTGAAAAGTATAGATGATGTAGTTGTAGATATTCAAAAAAAATCAGATACGATAACAGATGATATTCAAAAAATCAAGGAAAATTAGTGGCATATAAAATTAATAGAGACGATGAACATATAGTGTTACCTGATGGTCCAGCAACCGTTAGAGATATTCAAAGATATGTAAAAGATTCTCCTGAATTTTATGAGTTAGAGCCAGCAGAAGTTTTAGAAGTTTTTTTAGACGAAGAAGATTTAATGAATAGTGGAGCTATTATTAATCAATCAAGAAACGGTGAACCAATGGTAGATTGGTCTAAGTATGGATGGATTAAAGCGAGAATGTCTGTTAGTAATTCTGGTAAAGAAGATGTTGTTATAATTGCACCACTTGATAGTAATATAAAAGAATATCCACATCCAGGTGAATATGTAATAGTTGCAAAATATTTTGGAGATTTATATTATACTCAAAAGTTGAATATGCACAATTCAATCAATTTAAATTCGTTTCCTGGGTTAAGTAAAGTATATGATATGTTTACAGGAGAGACGTATAAGGATAATTTACCATTAATAGGAAATTCTGATATAAGACAGGTTAAGGCAGAAGAAGGTGATATTATATTTAATGGTAGATTTGGACAATCTATTAAATTTGGAAGTAATGTAAAAGAGTTAATAGATGCTGATGGTGATTTAGTTCCAGACACAGGAGAACCACATTCACCAAATGTTATTATACGGGCGGGACAAGGTGAAGTTTCTACAGAAAATAATAAACCAGTCAGAGAAAATATAAATTTAGATGGTAGTTCTATATGGATGACCACTAATCAGAAAGTGAATTTAAATTTTTCTACCATGAATTCAAAATTTGTATCTATATACTCTCATGAAGCAAAAAAAAATGATGGTGGAAAACAGATAGTTATAAATTCTGACAGGTTAGTTTTTAATGCGAAATCTGATAAATCGGGTATTGTATTTTCATCTAATAGTACAGTCGGCATTTCTGCGAATAAAGAAATAGGTGTTGTTGTTCCACCAACAGGGAAAGTAAAATTAGGAGATTATTACGCAAATCAACCAGCACTCGGTGGAGATTTAACTATGGAATTATTTGAAAAATTAATTACATATTTAATAGATTTTGCTAATGGTATAAAGGGCGCAAAGGGATCGGTTGTAGATTTTGTAGTCCCAATATCAGATATTTTACCGTCCGCTATGGGATTAGTAGCATCTTTAAACGAATTAAAAACCAGAATGGATGAACCAAAAAGTAAAACTGTTCAAGTTGGACATATAAGGGGACCACAATAGTGCCAAAACGATGTAAATCAATAGCCGGACAGCGAGTGGAAATCGGTCCTGGAGAACCTATAATACCTGGATGTGAATTAATTGAAGGAAGTGGTATTTTTAATGGAAAGGAAGATTGGCCATATCAGTTTGTAGCAGATCCTGGAGTTGCTGGAGATGATGGTGCAGTAGTTATATGGCCTGATACGGGTAATGATTTACTTCAATATGGTAATGGAGAAACAGTTCCAGCTGGTACGGTACTTCATGTTGGGTGTGTAATAGAAAATGGTGAATTAAAATGTGCACCATATACTACACAAGACACTTCGGTTTCAGCTGGTAATGATGGTAGTAAAAAAACAAGTGGTGAAGAACCCGATGATGGTGCATTAAAAGGATTTTGTGTGGGGTCAGGAAATGTAAATGTTCCAACAGAAGATGAAAATGAATGGTTACTTAAAATGTCCAATTTAGAAATTCCAGATTTAGAAGCTTGGATGTTGTCAGGATTTACTGCAAAGATACAAGAGATGATGGGTAAACTCAATCAAGCATTAGGTAAGTTAAATGCAGAAGTAGATA
>Ga0233446_1000344_pt1 | contig 52675 bp, 66 predicted proteins | sample SI_124_October20_4_FD_182780 | JGI IMG/M metagenome (GOLD analysis project Ga0233446, IMG submission 182780) | Seawater microbial communities from Saanich Inlet, British Columbia, Canada - SI_124_October2016_120_MG | ecosystem: Environmental > Aquatic > Marine > Inlet | place: Canada: British...
AAATTTATGATGCTGCTGGAAACAGATTGCACGTAACGCTTCCAGTGACTTTGCAAACTGCAGGAAATGATCCTCTCAACTTTGATCACATGGGAAAACAAAAGGTATTGGGATTTTATGATGAATCAGTATTATCTGAAATGGTGCAAACATGGAGTGAATCAGAATCTGATACAAAACAACTATCTTCTCTTTTAGGAATCTCTGAGGAACAATTACCTCCATGGACATCAACCTTGGCAACATGGGTTGCTGAGGACAAAATAGATTCAGCTGAGATGATAGTTGCAGTTGAGTATTTGATTAACCAATAGGCGATAGGAAATTCTTATTTTCATCAGTTTGAGATAATTTGGGAATAAGATAATGATTATGGTGGGATCGGCGAAATTTGAATTCGCGACCTCTGCGTCCCAAACGCAGAATCATACCAAGCTAGACCACGATCCCAGCAAAATACAACAATTCCCCAATTTAAGCTTCACAGATAATAATTTTAAAGGCAGTCAAAGCATCAAAGTCGTGCCAATCGAGGACTATATCAAAGCAGGAAAAATTGCAGCAGAAGTAAGAGAAATGGTCAGAGTCAAAGACTGGATAGGAAAATCAGTTTATGAAATTTGTGAAGAAGTAGAAGGTGAAATTAAAAAGAGAGGTGCAAAATGTGCATTTCCAGTTAATGCAAGTATTAATGAAATTGCAGCTCATTACACAGCAGAACCAAATGATCCAATAACAATCAAAGATACAGATTTAGTAAAAATTGATCTGGGTGCACAGATTAACGGATACATTGCAGATACTGCAGTAACTGTTTGTTATGATGCACAATTTGATGGACTAGTTCAAGCAGCAGAAGATGCACTAAGTAGTGCCATGTCCATGATTAAAACAGGAGTTAAGGCAAGTGACATTGGCAGAACCATAGAGTCTACAATTAAACAAATGGGATTCAAACCAATTGCAAATTTGAGTGGTCATTCATTAGAACAATATACAATCCATGCAGGAAGATCAATTCCAAATATTTGGTCAATAGGAGGATTTTCACTTTCAGAAAATACAGCTTATGCATGTGAACCATTTGTTACAACAGAACAAGGCGGAGGTTTTGTAAGAAATGGAAAAATAAAAAATATTTTTGCAATAAATTCCAGAAAGAAAACAAAAAATGAAAAAGCAGATAAATTATTAAATTTTATTTGGGAAAATTACAACATGTTACCATTTGCACTAAGATGGATTACAAAAGAATGGGAAGAAAAAGAAGCCAGAGAATTATTAGAAATACTAGTAAAGAAAAAAGCAGTACAAGCTTATCCAGTATTAATAGAAGTAAATGAACAAAGAGTTGCCCAAGCAGAACATACATTCATTCCAATTGAAAGCGGAGTTACAGTAACAACAAAAGCATTAACATAAAAAAATGAGTGAAGAGATTAGGCCATGTCCCAAATGTGGAGGATTAATGTTCAAAGAGCAAGGAGAAACAGTGTCGTGGTTTTGTCCAACATGTAATGTAAAATTTAGAACAAAGTAACTTTCAATAGTAAATTTAGGCACAAATTAGATAATATTAAGAGAATAATTTTAAATCATTTTAATTTTTCTTTGTCCATAAGATTCAAGAACCAAATTTAACATATTTACAGTTTGAATAAGATTAGGGATTTTTGATTTATTTAAAATAATTCCAAAATGAATTGCATCAAGATATTTTCTTTTTTGTTTCACATGATCAATTTTTTCTTTTTTAGAAAATCCAGAATTTTTTAAATCAGAAATATTTGCCAAAATATCTGCAAGTTTAACCACCTTAGATTGCCAAGAGGAATCAGATAATTGTTTTAGATAATTTCTTTCTTGTTGAATTTTAGGCAAACGTGTTTCTTTTGTTACATCAGATATAATTTGAGCAGTTTTTTTTCCAAAATCTTTTGAAACATCATCAAAATCAAATGATGTATCTTCAATAACATCATGCAACCATCCAGCACATAAAATAGATTCATCAGTAATTCCCATCATTTCAAGATTGTTTACCACATCACGTAAATGATGCCAGTAAGGAGTTTTTTGATTTTTACGATATTGTCCTTTATGTTGTTTAATTGCATATTTTTTTGCTAAATTTAATTTATTTTTCATTTTTTAAATTCTCGTAATTAAGTTAAAAAAAGTACTGTATTTATCCAATTACAATTATAGTTACAATAAAAATTGAAAAAAGATTATTCTAAAACTTGGCCAAATATTTTTTCAATAATTGTAACTTCACTGCAAAAAGAACATTTAGAAGAATTCGTAAATAAGACATCACCCATAACAAAATCCCGTTTGTTTAATTTTTCACATTTAGTACATTTTTCAACGGTGTATGCAAGGATGGTTTTTTCTTTAGAAAATATCATTGTGGAACTCCAGCAGTATTTCCAACTCCAATTACCACTATAGATTGTCCTTCAGCAGTATTTTCAAGTATCATTTCATAGACTTGTGAGCGTACATTATCGGCCTGATCAGCAATGTCTTTACTCATCAAGGTAATTGCCTCTTTTACAGTCTGTTTTACTATTATTGAGAAAATTGGAATTTCATTTTGTGTGGCAATGTGCTCAATTTGGAATTTTTCAGTTCCAATCCCCCCAATGGCTGCACCAAATCCACGTGCAACAGATGCAGAGTCCTCACCTTCCATTTTTAATGCAGCATCAATCATAATCACTGCATCAATTTTATTATCATTAACAATTTTTTGTAATGCATCATCAGGTCTACCAACAGTAGAAGATGGACCTTCTGCTTTTAGTAAAAATAATTTTCTTTTTTCATACTCTACTTTTGCCAAAGCAGTTTGAAATGAAATAATTTCTTTTTTGGCATCTAACATCATTTTTCCAACTACCATTGGCCCAATACCATCACCAAGAGGTTGTCCGGTTTTAAATGCAGAAATTGAAGAGTTCATTGCCTCAGCATGTTCCATTAGAAAAGGAAGAATCATCTGAACAGGTAAAATTAAGGGATAATTCTTTTGTTTTTTTGCAGTCAAAAACATATGATTAACTATTTTGTGAATCATTTGCAATGAAGATGAAATTTCAAGTAAAGTTTGAACACGATTTAATTCAACATCATTAATTCCAGGAGACATTGATTTTATATGATTTCGAGTATAATCTTCTCTGGACCTGACAGTGTGTCTTACTTTTTCAACAATACCGCTAGGATCCATATCGACAGGCATTATTGTAAAATAATCTAAAAATTGTTCAATTTTTTTTGTAGGATCATTTGCAGGGTTTAGATTATTATTTACATAATCAATTAATTCTGTTTTAGAATTTAATCGAAAATTATTTAATTTTTTAATTCCTTTTTTAATTTCACCAGAAGTAACTAACAGTTGAATTTGTTGTCCATAAAATACAAAGAGGATTATCGGAAGAATCCAAATTAACATCATTAGTGGATTTGTATCATCACCCATGGAAAATGCTTGATCAAAATCAAAATTTGTGAAATTCAATAAAAATAAAAATTTTCAAATCTAAATTAAATGATTCGTCAAAATAAGATAAAATCACAAGAATATGCAGAACATAGTCCTTTTATATAGTAGAACTAGAAAAAATCCGCATGGCACAAACAAAACCAATGATAAGCATAGTTAACGTAGTAGCATCCGCATCAGTTGATCAAAAAATGGATTTAAACGAAATTACAAGAAAATTTCCAGATGTAGAGTATCATCCAGACGTATTTCCAGGATTAGTATTCAGATTAAAATCTCCAAAGAGCGCAACACTGATTTTCAGTTCAGGCAAAATGGTCTGTACTGGTTCCAAATCAGAAGAATTGGCAAGAAAAGCAGTAAAGACAGTAGTTCAACAACTTCGAAAAGGCAAAGTCAAAGTAAAAAAAGACGCAACAGTAACTATTCAAAATATCGTATCCTCAATTAATCTTGGAGGTAAAGTCAACTTGGAACAAGCAGCAAGAACATTACCAAGAAGTATGTACGAGCCAGAGCAATTTCCAGGATTGATTCACAGAATGCTTGATCCAAAAACAGTAATCTTGATTTTTGCATCAGGAAAATTAGTTTGTGTTGGTGCTAAACTTGAAACTGAAGTGTATCGATCTGTAAATAATGTTCATGCATTATTAGAAGAAAAAGAACTAATGGTTTACGATTAGTTAAAAAAATAATTTAATTTTTTAAAAAATAATTATTTGATAGGACTTCCCAAAGCAATGTCACCATCAACTGTAAGCCAATATGGTTTATCATCAACATCTGCAGCTAAAAGCATTGCGTTTGATTCAACACCGGCCATGGTTTTTGGCTCTAAATTTGCAAGAACAATTACAGTTTTTCCAACAATATCTTCAGGTTGAAAATATTGAGCGCCTCCAATGATTACATCTCTTTGATCATCTCCACCTAAATCAATTCGGCCTTTGATGATTCTAGATTTACCTTCAATGGATTCTGTTGAAATAATTTTTGCAACTTTAAGATCTAATTTTGCAAAATCATCATATGAAACAGTTGTCATGATACATCTAAAATTTTAGGTTTAAAATAAATTTGTATTATTGTAATTCTTTTTTTGTTATACCACTAGTTTCAATATCATATTTTAAAGCAGCAGGTAACTCCATGTATTTTTTGTTAACTAGTGCAATAATTTGATCATCAGGGACACTAACTTTTTTCAATAATTTGCCACGTTGATGAGCATAAGCATTTTTCCAAAAATTACTAGCATCAAAAGTTCCAATTTTTGCCATACAATAATGGAATTATGTGTTCTTTTAAATTTTAAGGGACTGTGACGGAAGAATGGTCAAGGCCATTAGAACCGGAGTTAATGTTCTGGATTTTAGGCGTTGGCCCATCACAGTCTGTTTCCATAGCAGGTGGAATCTAATATATTTGATGCAAACACCACTCAATCAAAGATGGCAACAATTGTAGTTCAAATTGAGATCAATGCCACAATAGAGAAGGTATGGGAAATTATTTCAGACATAGATAATGAACCAAAGTTTTGGAAAGGCACGAAAAGTGTGAAAACATTATCAAAAGAAGGAGACACCGTCAAAAGAGAAATTACAATAGCATTTAGAGATCAAAAATGTTTACAAGAAATTCAATTAACCCCCAATAAAGAAATCAATGCAAAATTTACAAAGGGAATACTAGATGGAACAAAAATCATCACATTGACTCCCAAAGATAACATTGTAATTGTCAAAACATCATGGGACATTAAATTAACAGGGATGATGAACATGTTTACTGCAATAATTAAAAGTCACATTAAAAGTGGAACAGAGCAAGCAATGAAAAGTATCAAAGAAGAAATAGAAAAATAAAATCATGGAATTAATTACAGAAATAATCATCTACATAGTTACAGCAGTTTTGATTGGAATTTGTGGCGCATGGGCATATCTAATTAAATCAATGATTGAAACATTCACACAAACACCATATTTAGATAAATTTGAAAATACAAATGAAACAACACCCAAAGTTTCAATTATTCTTCCTGCAAGAAATGAGGAAAAATATCTAGCAAAATGTTTAGATTCACTAATTGATCAAGATTATAAAAATTATGAAATTATAGTAATTGATGATTCATCAGAGGACTCAACAGGTAAAATTATTGCAAATTATGCAAAGAAAAATTCCAAAATAATACATGTTTCAGCAAAGTCAAAACCAGATGGATGGATGGGTAAGAATTGGGCATGTATGGAGGGATACAAACAAGCAAGTGGGGAATTACTTCTATTTACAGACGCAGACACAAAGCATGCAAAACAAGTAATTTCATTATCAGTATCACATCTACTTAGTTTGCAATTAGACGCATTATCAGCAATTCCAAGATTACTTACATTTGATTTTTTTACTAAAATATCACTGCCAATGATATCAACATTTTTGCATACAAGGTTTTCAGCAATAAATGTCAACAATCCAAAGAAAAAAGCAGCATATTTTTTTGGTAGTTTTTTCATCATTACAAAAAAGACGTACGAACAAGTTGGAATGCATGAAGGGGTCAAACATGAAATAATTGAAGATGGGGCATTAGGCAGAAAAGTCAAAGAATCAGGATATAAAATGAGAATCGTTAGAGGAGATAATCTCATAGATGCAGTTTGGGCAAGAGATGCAAGTACATTATGGAATGCATTGAAGCGATTAATGATTCCATTATACTTGCAAAGTGAAAAAATTGCTGTGGGGAGTTTTCTTGCAGTGTTATTTTTGTTATTTATCCCATTTCCAGTATTTGTAATTGCAAATGTTATACCAATCGAATCAATATCAACAAAACTACTATACATTTCAGCAGGAATTGCATCAGCACTAATCTATACAGGAGCAATAATTGAAGTGAAAATGGGATTAAAACTGAAAATCATTCATGCATTATTTGCACCGCTAGGAGGACTAATAGTAGCATCAGGATTTCTTACAGGTTTGATTCATGCCAAAGGTTCATCATCAGTATCATGGAGAGGTAGAAGTTATTCAATGAAAGACCACACACAAAATTCACTTAGCATATAATAATTAGAAATACACAAACAAGAAATTATTTTTGGTTACTTTTTATATTTAATTTTACATTAGCAAATAGATTGAAAATTATAATAAAAAAAGGAGAGTCAGTTGAAACATATCATAACGCGGGGGATGTAGTTGTTCTTCCAAAAAGCAAACTAGTTAGAAGATTTAGTGAATATGGTTCTTTAATTGAAGAATACAAACTTGTGGATAAAGAAATTGCATTAGATGATGACCTTGATAATGATCAAACTGAAATTGTAGTAACTTTAATTGTTGAAAAATAGTAATTGCAGTAATACTTTTAGACAGAAATAAGAAATCAACCATATCATGGATAAGTCAGGCATATTTGTAGGTGCAACTATAGGAAGCATTACAGCAGTTATCATATTTTCAATACTATTTGTCTTGCCAACAGAGCCAGATGAAACAACAATACAGATGCAAAATCAAATTGATGAAATTAATAATACAATTTTAGCAAAATCAAAAACATTATCATTAATTGAAATTTTTGAAAAATCTGAACCAGGAGTTGTAAGAGTCAATATTCAAAGAAATCAAACAGAAAATGATACAGGCGGAGTGGGTTCAGGTTTTGTATTTGACAAAAAAGGACACATAATTACAAATGCACATGTAATAGATGATGCTACAAAAACAATTGTCACATTTTTGGATGGCAGATCATATAATGCAGAAATTATAGGAATGGATGAATCTACAGATATTGGAGTAATCAAAGTTAATACAGATTTAAAATTATTACATCCATTATCACTTGGAGATTCATCTAACCTCAAAGTAGGAGAAACAATTACTGCAATTGGAAATCCATTTGGATTATCAGGTTCTATGACATCAGGGATTATTAGTCAAATGGGAAGATTACTTCCATCAAATTCAGGATTTTCAATACCAGATGTAATTCAAACAGATGCTGCAATTAATCCAGGAAATTCAGGAGGACCACTATTGAACATGAGAGGAGAGATTGTAGGAATTAACACTGCAATACAATCAACAACAGGGGAATTTACAGGGGTAGGATTTGCAATACCATCACAAACAGTTGCAAAAATTGTACCAACTTTGATCAAGGAAGGGGAATACAAGCATCCATGGATTGGAATCTCAGGCAAAGATATCGACCCAGATACTGCAAACATTTTAGGATTAAAAGACACATTAGGATTTTTAATCATCACAGTAGTAGAAGATAGTCCTGCATTTGATGCAGGGTTAATTGGATCAAATGAAACAATAAAAGTTGAAGGTAGAGAATACCTAATTGGAGGAGATATCATCACAACAGTTGATGGAATAGATGTTCGAAAAATAGACGATATTTTGATACATCTTCAAAGGGTAAAAACAGTTGGAGATGAAATGGTTTTAGAAATTCTAAGGGAGAACAGAACAACAAGCGTTACAATTATTCTTCAAGAAAGACCAAATTAAAAACAGATACAAGCATAAATACATCCAGAAAAAAATTCTTCTATTGACTAATTTAGTATTAAAATCTGAGATCTTAAACAATGTTTTAGAAAATAAATCAATTACTCGTCAAGAAATCATAGAAGTTTATGAAAATTCAAAAAAGAATACAAATGATCTTTTTTTAACTGCACAAAATTTAAGAATTAAAAATAAAGGAAACACAGTTACATTTTCAAAAAAAGCATTTTTCAATATTGTTAATCTATGTAAAGATACATGCTCGTATTGTACATACAAAGCAGAACCAGGAGAAGAAAAAATATCCTTAATGTCAAAGAAACAAATTAAAGAATTATTACAATTAGCAAAAAAATACAAATGCGTAGAAGCACTTTTTGTTACAGGAGAACAACCAGAGCAAAAATATCCAGAAGCGCGTAACTGGCTTAAAGAAAATGGATTCAAATCAACTGCAGAATATTTAATACATTCATCAGAAATTGCACTAGAGTTAGGATTATTTCCACATACAAATGCAGGAAATTTAAATTTTGATGAAATGAGGGAGCTCAAAAAAACAAATGTATCAATGGGGATTATGCTTGAAAACATTAGTGAAAGATTAACAAAAAAAGGAATGCCGCATTATTTGGCTGCAAGTAAAAGACCACAAACTAGATTAAAAATTTTAGAAAATTCAGGTAAATTGAAAATACCTATGACTACAGGTATTCTTGTAGGAATTGGAGAAACAATAGAAGAAATCATAGATTCAATATTAGCAATAAAACAACTACATGAAAAATATGGAAATATTCAAGAAGTGATTTTACAAAATTTTCAACCAAAACCAGATACAATAATGAAAGATACACCGTCAACTAATGAAGAATATTTTAAGAAAATTGTAGCATTATCAAGAATCATACTACCACAAATGAATATCCAAATTCCACCAAATTTATCTCCAAAATCATATCAAAGTTTCTTACAAATAGGGATTAATGACTGGGGAGGAATATCACCATTGACACCAGATTTTGTAAATCCAGAATTTTCTTGGCCAGAGATAAACAAAGTAGATGAAAATTCAAAGAAATCAGGATTTAATTTAAAATGTAGATTTCCAATATACCCAGAATTCTTTTCTTTTATTAATAAAGAACTAAGAAATAAAATAGCAGATATTGAAAATGAAGATGGGTACGTAAAAGAGGAATATTGGAGATGACACTTAACATAGATTCACTGTTTAAAAACGCAGATCCAATAATATCTGAGATTTTAAACAATGCTTTATCTGAAAAAGAAATATCAGCAAAAGAAGGAGTAGAACTATACAAAACAAAAGGGGTTGATTTTCATCTAGTTGGACTTGTAGCAGATGAGTTACGAAAAAGAAGAGTAGGAAATATTGTATCGTATGTTGTTAATAGAAATATCAATTTTACAAATGTATGCATAAAGCAATGTGGTTTTTGTGCATTTAGTAGAGATTTTAGAGAAGAAGAAAGTTATTTTTTGCCAACAGAAGAAATTGTACGTAGAGCAAAAGAGGCTCACAATTTAGGGGCAACAGAAGTTTGCATTCAAGCTGGATTACCTCCAGATATGGAAGGAGATTTGTATGAAAAAATTTGTATAGAAATTAAAAAAGAAATACCAGATATTCACATACACGGATTTTCACCTGAAGAAATTCTTTATGGAGCCACTAGATCAGATGTCTCAATTGAAGAATTTCTAAAAAGAATGAAAGAAGCAGGAGTAAACACACTCCCAGGAACATCTGCAGAAATATTAGACCAAAAATTAAGAGATAAAATTTCTCCAGGTAGAATTACTGTAAAACAATGGGAACAAGTCATCAAAGGAGCCCACAAAATTGGAATTAACACAACATCAACCATGATGTTTGGTCATTTAGAAACACTTGAAGAAAGAGTAAACCATATGGTGAAATTAAGAGAAATTCAAAAAGAGACAGGAGGATTTACAGAATTTGTTCCATTAGATTTTGTTCCCACAGAAGCACCAATGTACAAACATCAATTACATGAAGGAATTCAACAAGGAGGGAGTGGAAACGACGTCTTACTCACACATGCAATTGCAAGGATTATGTTCAATAATTCAATAGACAATATTCAAATGTCTTGGGTAAAAGAAGGACAAAAAATGTCACAACTACTGTTAATGTGGGGAGCAAATGATTTTGGAGGTACACTAATCAACGAAAGTATTTCAACATCTGCAGGTTCAGAGTACGGGCAATTATTAAAACCAAAAGAGATAAGACGAATGGTAAGAGAGATAGGAAGAATTCCAGCAGAGAGAAATACACATTACAAAATGTTAAAAAAATTCGAAACTGAAAATGAATCAGAGGAAGGATTGGATAAAATTAAAGATTATTCACAATTTGGATCATATGCAGAATTAATTAAAATTAATAAATTTAAATACAAAAATCCAAGAGAGCAATAATTGTCAGCCTTAGAAAAGGCAATAACATATTCAAGTGAAATAGGAATAGATGAATGTGAAATTATTGAGATTAAAAAAAACATCACAACAGTAAGAATTACAGATTCAGAAATTATAGAAATAAAACAAAATTTTGATCAAAATTATGGAATTAGATTAATCCACCAGAAAAAAATTGCATCAGTACAAACAACCAACAATGAAAAAATAACAGATGGAGTCAATAAAGGATTTAAAACAACTCAAAAACTTAAACCAAGAAAATTTTGGAAGGGGCTGCCATACAAAAATGAATCAGTACAACTAGAAGGGGTATTTGATAAAAAATTAAAAGAAATTTCAGGGGCAAATGCAATGGATATAGCACAAAATATGATTAATTCAGCAAAAAATGAAAAAATTGATACGATAACAGGTTCATTAAACATAGTATATGAAAATTTTGAATTAATGAATTCCAATGGATTAAATTTCAATGATGAATCTACATACATTTCAGGAATCATAAATGCAGAATCAGAACAAAGTTCAATACCAGTTTCAGGGATTGGGCATGCAAGTGGTAGAACATTAGCAAAATTTTCTGCAAAACAAATAGGAAATGATGCAAAAGAAATGTGTACTAAATCAATAAATCCACAAAAAATTAATTCAGACACATATTCAATAATTTTTGAGCCATACTCAGTTGGGGAATTATTGTCATTTGTTGTAGCATCTAATTTTAATTTTAAAACAGTATCAGAAAAGAAAAGTTGTTTTTCAAATGATTTTGAAAATAAAATATCTATAGAAAATTTTAGTCTAACAGATGATCCACACATATCAGAAGGGGTTGGAACAAAAGCAATAGATGATGAAGGAATTAAAACTAAAAAAAATAAATTAATAGAAAATGGAATTTTTAAAAATACTTTTTCAAATCTATATGACAGTTACAAAGAAGGAAATAATTCATCAGGTAATGCAATACGAATGGGTTCACCCATGGGAAGAAGTTCAAATCCAATTCCAATTTCAGCACCACATAATCTTACAATCAAATCAGGAACTAGTTCTCAAGAAGATATGATAAAAAATACAAAACATGGATTGTTAGTTGGAAGATTATGGTACACATATGCAGTAAATCCAATTAAAGGAGATTTTTCATGTACAGCCAGAAGCGGAATACAAATTATTGAAAATGGGAAAATCATAGGTCCAGGAAAATCAGTAAGGATAATTCATAGTCTTCCAAAGATGTTAAAAAATATCTCAGATATTGGAAATGATCAAAAAAGAGTAATGCAATGGGCATCATTACCATCAATCACCCCATCAATCAAAGTAGAAAATATTTCAGTTAATTCAATCTAAATTCTAGGCATAAATTATTTGAAAAATGCTGTTACCAGATACAAAACATAACCAGTAGCCAAAATAATACCCATGGTTCTATTAATTATTCCAGTTTTCAAACCAATCAGCAATGAAATACTAAAAATGATCATAATAGCATAATCCACATAAACATCAGAAGTAACTAAAACACCACCAAGGGCAGCACCCACACCCATTATCATCAAAATATTGTAAATGTTACTTCCAATAATATTTCCAATTCCAATATCAGTGTGTCCTTTACGAATTGCAATAATAGAAGTAATTAATTCAGGAAGAGAGGTTCCAATTGCAATCACAGTTAAACCAATAATTTTTTCAGATAAACCAAATTCAGTTGCAATGACAACAGCATTATCAACTGTAAGTATAGCTCCAATGTACAATACAATAACACCAATCCCAATTAATCCAGCAGATTTTAGATAAATGTTATTTTTACCAGAATTAACATCATCTTTAGTTGTCTCTCTTTGTTTTAATGCATCTCTAAATGTATAAAATGCAAATAGACCCAACCCAAGAAGAAGTAAAACACCATCATATTGAGAAATCTCACCATCAATAGAAACTAAAACAAGTAAAATAGAAACACCCAACATTATTGGAATTTCTTTTTTTAGTACAGATTTTTTAACTGCAAGTGGAACTAAAATTGCTGCAACACCAATAACCATTCCAACATTAGCAATATTACTTCCAATAATATTTCCCAAAATTATTGCACTATGATCACCAGCAGCTGCAATACTTGCTGCAAGTTCAGGAGTAGATGTACCATATGCAACAATAGTCATACCAATTACAAGATTACTTATACGAAATTTTTTTGCAATTGCAACACCACCACTAACTAACCAATTTCCACCAAAACACAACATCAGCAATCCAATTATCAATAAAACAGAACTTAGGACAATCTCCATAATCTGATTTGATGTAATTGGGGTTTAAAAGAGATGATTCACCATATTTTTACAAAAATACCAATTCAAACTAAGTTCAAAAAAAAGAAACAACATATGAAAAAATAGTCCCAATCATACAATCCAAAAATAATAAAATCAGGTGTAAAAAAACTACTTAGAAAGATGAATAATAAACAAGTCAAAGACTAATAAGGTAATGTACCGTACTATACAGTATAATGAAAGCAAGACTAACATACGTTCCACTAGAAGTGGCAGATCAATTTGAAGACTTTATCATAGAAAGAGAAGAGCAAGTTTTAGATGCAGTAAAAGCAAGAACCAGAGATTTCAGCACGTTATCTTTGTTAAAATTATTATATCAACTCAAAGGAAATCCAATGACATTTTCATGTCTATATTCAAAATCAAAAATTAGAATGAAAAGATCATTTTTGAATTACCTGCATCTATGTGTAAATTATAATTTTATTGAAAAAGAACCAGTAGGCCCAAATGTAATTTATACAATTACAGACAAAGGAAGATTGATGTTAAATCTATTCATGCAAAAAGGTAATTAGATAGAATACATCGAGGCAAACTGTGAAAAAAGAATTTCCAGAAGCTGAAGTGTTTTCAATCAAAGAAATAAAATTAAACAATCCAATAGTTTTTGCAGGATTTGTTGGTGCAGGTTTAGTAGGTCCACTGGCAATCAATCATATGATTACAGAATTAAAAATGACAGAGATAGCAGTAATGAGATCAAAGTATCTTCCACCATCAACGGTTTTCATGAGAGGAAGATTACGTCATCCTTTTAGATTTTACACAAACCCAGAAGGAACAATTTGTGCAATAATTTGTGAAATAACATTACGAATGAAAGGATTGTATTCATTAGTAGACTCAATTTTAGATTGGGCAGAAGATAACGGATCTAAAGAAATTGTAATTTTAGATGGAGTTGCAAGTACTGAACATGACGATAAAGCATATTGTGCAGCAGAAGAAGACTTGGTTAGAATAATGGCAGATAAAGACATCAGTTTAATTCCTCAAGGATTTATCACAGGAATTCCAGGGGGGATATTAAATGAATGTCTAGTAAGACCAATTCAGGGATTAACATTATTGGTAAAAGCAGACAAAACAAAGCCAGATTCAGTAGCAACAATAACCCTAATTGAAGCATTAAACAGGTTTTACGAAATGGAAATTGATACATCAGAGTTAGAAAAGGAAAAAGATAGAATTCATTCAGAATTTAGTGAATTATCTCAAAAATATGTAAAACATAGAGAAGAGATATCTGGAATGTACATGTGATCGAAGCAATAGGCAAATTCTTTTATTCAGAATAAATGCGCAACAAATTATGGCTTTAACATACAAAAAAGCAGGAGTAGATATTTCAAAAATTAAACAAAGCCAAAAAGCAATTGGGAAATTAATTGCATCAACCCATAAACTTCAAAAAAAGGCAAAGATAGCTCACGGATTTGGGCATTATGCAGGAATTGTAGAAATTCCAGGTGGGAAAATGTTAGCAACACACACAGATGGTGTAGGAACTAAAGTAGTAATTGCAAACATGATGAAAAAATACAACACCATTGGAATTGATTGTATTGCAATGAATGTAAATGACATAATTTGTATTGGTGCAACACCAATATCATTTGTAGATTATATTGCAGCAAACAAAAATGACGTACCAATATTTAAAAAAATTGTAGAAGGATTAGTTACAGGTGCAAAAAAATCTGCAATGCCAATTGTAGGTGGAGAAACTGCAATCATGCCAGATGTAATAGAAGGTAAAGGATTTGCATTTGATTTAGCAGGAATGGTAGTAGGATTAGTAGAGAAAAAAGAAATAGTTTTAGGAAATAAAATTAAAACAGGAGATGTAATTATTGGTGTGAATAGTTCAGGAATTCATTCAAACGGATATTCACTTGCAAGAAAAGCTTTGTTAACAAAATATTCAATTAAAGACAAAGTCAAAGGAGTTGGAAAGATAGGGGATGTACTACTAACTCCTACAGAAATTTATACAAATCCAGTACTTGAGGTTAATCAAAAATGTAAAGTGAATGGTTTAGCCCACATAACTGGAGGCTCATTTACAAAATTATTACGTCTCAAAAACATAGGTTATGAGATAGATTCACTTCCAAAAATACCACCAATTATGGGATTAATACAAGAGCAAGGAGTAAAAGCAGAAGAAATGTACAAAACTTTCAACATGGGAGTAGGATTTTGTGTAGTTGCACCAAAATCACAGGCAACAAAAATAATATCAATTTTCAAAAAACACAAGATCAAAAGTCAACAAATAGGACAGATAGTTTCAAAAAAAGGAGTTACAGTAAACTCTGTAAAAATTGCTTAGATTAGTAATAGCAAAATAATTCTCAACTCAATATCATCTTATATTACAGAATTTTATGACTTTATCAGAGAGTAATGAGTGAAGCACATTTTATTGAAACAATTATCGGAGTAGGAATACTTCTTTTTGCAGCTAAATTAATGGCAGAACTTTTCCTTAGATTAAAACTTCCAATTGTGTTAGGTGAATTAATTGCAGGAATGATTGTAGGGCCATTTGCATTAGGAGGATTACAAATAGTTGATGGAAAACAATTGTTGCAAATTAATGATGAAATCAGAATACTAGGAGAGATGGGAGCAATTGTAATTTTATTCATGGCAGGACTTGAAATGACACCAAAAGAATTTCTCAAAGGAGGAAAAGCAGCATTTGTAGTTGGCACATTAGGAGTAGTAATCCCATTCTTTGTAGGACTCACAGTTTTCCAATTATTTGGATTTGATGCATTACAATCAATGCTTATTGCAACGGCACTGACAGCAACAAGTATTGCAATTTCAATTCAAGTTCTAAGTGAATTTGGGAAAATTAAAACTCCAGAAGCAAGACTGATCATAGGTGCAGCGATTGTAGATGACATACTAGCAATTGCAGTTTTATCAGTAGTAACATCCATTGCAGGATCAGATGGAGGAGTAGATAACATAGACATTACAGAAATCACAATTACAATTTTGAAAGTATTAGGGTTCTTTGCAATAATGTTAGTAGTTGCAGTTGTAGTAATACCAAAAATAATCACACCAAGATTATGGAAAGCAAAAGGAAGTGTAGAAGGAATAGCTACTGCAGCGTTCTTTGGTGCAGCAGCCCTTGCAGGCTCCATAGGGTTATCACCAATCGTAGGAGCATTTGCAGTCGGAATGGCATTATCAACAACTAAGGTATTTGATAAAATAGAAAGTTATATTGGAAAAATTGGATTAATTTTTGCACCGCTATTTTTTGCAATAATTGGTGCACAAGTAGACCTAAGGGCAGTTGATTTGAATATTTTGATATTAAGTGGAGTAATCGTTGTAGTTGCAGTTGCAACAAAATTATTTGGATGTGGTCTTCCTGCAATGTATTTTTTGAAAAGCAAGCAAAAAGGAATGCGTGTAGGAATTGGAATGATTTCAAGAGGAGAAGTAGGATTAATTGTAGCAGGAGTTGGAGTAACAGCTGGAGTGCTTACATCTGAAGTATATTCTACAATCATAATTATGGTAGTAGTAACAACTATCATCACTCCAATTTGGTTAAAAATTGAATATAGAAAAGAGCAAAAAAGGGGCGGCGGAACATCAGAAATAAAATCTGAACAAAAATCAGAATAAATTTTAACAGTGTCAGATGAATAATGATTATGAATAAGTTAGATCCTGCATTATCTAAAGCATGTAGGGAGATCACTCAAAATCTTCTAACAATAAATCAACCAAGTAAAAAACAAGTTAAAGAAGAAATAATAAAAATTTGTACAAAATATGCACTAGAAAGAATTCCCAAAAATTATGAAATTCTATCAATGGTAAGTGATTCAGATTTTGATAAATTAAAAAAAGTATTGATAAGAAAACCAGCTAAAACAGCATCAGGTGTATCAGTAGTAGCATTAATGCCAAAACCATATGCATGTCCACATGGGAGATGTACATATTGTCCAGGTGGAATTGAATTTAATTCTCCAAATAGCTATACAGGAAAAGAACCATCATCACTAAATGCAATTGCAAGTGAATTTGATCCTAAATTACAGATTAAATCAAAAATTGAAAAACTAATTGCGTTTGGACATGATCCATCTAAAATGGAAATTGTAATTGTAGGTGGAACATTTCTATTTATGCCAAAAGACTATCAACAAAATTTCATCAAATCATGTTATGATGCACAAAATGGAATTGATTCAGAAAATTTAGAAGAAGCAAAAACAAACAATGAACAAGCAAGCATAAGAAATGTAGGATTTACAATCGAAACAAAACCAGATTATTGTAAAAAAGAACATGTAGATTTGATGTTAAGTTATGGAGTTACAAGAGTAGAGATAGGGGTTCAATCATTACAAGAAAGAGTATACAAAATTACCAATAGAGGACATGACTATAATGATGTAGAAGAGTCATTTCAAATTTCAAAAGACGCAGGATATAAAATTGTGGCACATATGATGCCAGGACTTCCAACAATGACACCAGAAGAAGATATAACAGATTTTAAGAAATTATTTTCAGATTCTCAATTACGTCCAGATATGTTGAAGATTTATCCATCGTTGGTAATTGAAAACACACCATTGTATGAGGAATACAAGCAGGGAAAATACACACCATATTCAGATGAAGACATGATCAAAGTGCTGATAGAAGCAAAGAGAAACGTTCCAAAATGGGTGAGAATCATGAGAGTGCAAAGAGAAATTTCATCAAAAGAGATCATAGCAGGACCAAAATCAGGAAATTTGAGACAAATTGTACATCAAAATCTAGCAAAACAAGGACTATCATGCAAATGTATCAGATGTAGGGAAGCTGGATTAACAGATAAAAAAACAGACAGAGGAGAAATAAAACTAAACAGGATTAATTATGACTCATCAGGAGGAAAGGAAGTTTTCTTATCGTATGAGGACAAAAATGAATCAATTTATGGATTTTTGAGATTAAGAAAACCAAGTGATAAAGCACATAGAGATGAAATTAATCAAGATACATGCATAGTTAGAGAAATCCACGTATATGGAAAATCATTGAAGCTAGGAGAAAAAGAAACAGAAGAAATTCAACATTCAGGATTAGGTAAAAATTTGATGAAAGAAGCTGAAAAGATATCTAAAGAAGAGTTTGATGCAAAGAAAATACTTGTGATTAGTGCAGTAGGTACAAGAGAATATTATAAAAAATTAGGGTATTCGTTATATGGGCCATACATGTCGAAAATATTGAATTAGTGAAAAGAGATGGTACAAGAAAAAATCATAGGTAAAGGAACATGGATAGATAAATTAGCTTCAGAATTACTTGAACGTGAAAAAACACTTGGAAGAAATTTAGATCTAATAAGAGTAGAAAGTGGTTTAGGAGCATCAGGAATCCCACACATTGGAAGTTTAGGAGATGCAGTAAGAGCATACGGAGTCAAATTAGCATTAGAGAATTTAGGATACAAATCAGAATTAATTGCATATTCAGATGATTTAGATGGATTAAGAAAAGTTCCAGAAGGACTACCAGATTCATTACAAGAACACATAGGAAAACCAGTATCACTAATTCCAGATCCTTATGGATGTCATGATTCATACGGCATGCACATGAGCAGCATTCTTTTAGACGGGTTAGATAAAGTTGGAATAAAATATGAATTTAGAAGAGCTGTAGACACGTACAAACAAGGATTACTAAAAGATCACATACACACAATATTACAAAACAGTGTAAAAATTGGAGATAAAATTTCAGAGTTAGTAGGACAAGAAAAATATCAAAAATACTTGCCATATTTTCCAGTATGTGCAGAGTGTAATCGACTGTACACGGCAGAAGCTACAGAATACATTAGTGATGAAAAGAAAGTGAAATACAAATGCCATGATACAGAAATTGGTTCAAAAATGATCAAGGGTTGTGGTCATGAAGGGGAAGCAGACATTACAAAAGATTTAGGGAAATTAGCCTGGAAAGTAGAATTTGCAGCACGATGGTCTGCATTTGATATTAGATTTGAAGCATATGGAAAAGACATAATGGATTCAGTTAAAGTAAATGACTGGGTATCAGATGAAATTTTGAAAGTACCACATCCTCACCACGTAAAATATGAAATGTTTTTGGATAAAGGAGGAAAAAAGATTTCAAAATCATTAGGAAATGTGATTACAGCACAAAAATGGTTAGAGTATGGTAATTCAAAATCAATTCTATTATTACTGTACAAAAGAATTACAGGAGCTAGAGAATTAGGATTTGATGATATCCCATCATTGATGAATGAGTATAACGAAATTGAAGATACTTATTTTGGAAGGATCAAAGTGGATAATCAAGCAAAGTTAACTAAATTAAAAGGACTGTATGAATATGTCAATTTACTTAATCCTCCAAAACAATCAAGCATTCATATCAATTACAGATTATTAATTGAGTTAACAAAAATTTTCAAAGAAGACAGAAATGAAAGAGTGATGAAAAAATTGATAGACTACGGAGTGATTAAAAATCCAGAAACAGAAGTTGAAAAATTAATTGAAATTGCAGGAAATTATTCTGATGAATTTGATGAACAAGAAAAAATAGCAGTAGAGTTAGATGACACATCTAAAAAAGCACTAGACAAACTTGTTAAAGCATTACAAGCAGAAGAAGAACCAGAAGATATTCAAAATACAATATATCAAATTGCAAAAGCAAACGATGTACAGCCAAAAGATTTCTTTAAAATATTATATCAAATAATTCTTGGAACTTCAAGAGGACCAAAAATAGGCCCATTCATCACAGATATTGGAAGAAAACAAGTTGCTAAAACACTTTCAGAGTATCTATAATCATGGTTCACGGAGAACATAACAAAAGTAGAAACAGTGGAGGATTCGCACTGATAATTTTAGGAGCACTAATGCTAATTGTAGGACCACAAGAAGCAATTATTCCAAAAAGTATAAGCGTAATTGTATGGATTGGAGGCATAATAATTGGAGGTATCGGATTTTATCTAAAATTTATCAGAAACAAGGGAAAACGCCAATAAAGAAAGGTTCATCTTTTGGAGAGAAATAGTGAGAAATAATGGGATTTTTTGGCAAAAAGAAAGAAGTAAAAATTGAAAAAAATGATGAGTCCATTCTAAAAGAAGAATTAGAAACAGAAGTTGAAGGTCTCCAAAATGAATTTAGAGTAAAACAAGAAGAGATAACAAAAATTACAGAAAAAATTCAAAGTGTCAAAGAAGAGTATGACACTACAGTCAGTAATTTAATGTCAATAAAAAAAGAATTCAATCATAAAAAGATGGAATTAGACATAGTACAAAGGGAATATAGAGAAACAAGAGAAAAGAACAAAAATGCACAGCAAATTAAAGATACAAAATTAATTAACGAACTTAATCAAACTGAAAAAGATTTTAAAAAAATAAAAGAAGAATTAGAAAAAATGGTAAAGGAACACAAAGAGGTAAAAGAACAAATTGTAAAAGGACAATCAACATTACAAGGAATAAGAAAACAGCAGATAGAAGTAGGTAAAGAATTAGATGAAACAAATTCTAAATTAATTAAAACTAAACAAGAATTAGATGAAAAAAGTAATACTCAAAATACAAATGTCTCAACTCCAAAAGAGAAAAAAGATGCAGAAATAGATAAGGTTAATGAAAATGTTAATGAAAAAAGTAATGCAGGAATTATTGAAGCAGCAAGTGTAGTTGTAGGATCATTAAAATCAAAACTCAACACAACACAAAAAGAATTAGAGGGAATTCAAAGATTATTAGAAGAAGAAAGAGAAGCACATAAAAAAACAAGGCAAGAATTAATAAAAATTAAATCAGCAACAGAAGAAAACAAAAAATCATAAATCATCAAAATGTTTTTTCCATTTTAATTTTATTTCATCTTCAGTTTTACCCAGATCATAAAGAGGAGAAGTTACTGTAGAAATAGATGAAACAGTTACCAGTATGATAGAGTTGATTGGACTTTTGATGCCAATATTTTGATAATGAGTAAGAATTTCAGCAAATAATGGAGTATTTTTAATTATTTCAGCAGTTCCTGAAAACAGATAGCCTTTACGAGACAAAGGATCAATTACATTAATTTCCACAAATGGATTATTTTGCAAATTGGCCATAGTATCAGGGGAACGAATATCTGCAAAAGCAAGAAGATCAGAAGACCAGGCAATAATAGTGCCTTTTGGAGAAATGTTAGGTTTGCCATTTGGAGAAACAGTTGCAACATAGCCTAGTTTTTGAACATCTAAAAAGTTCTTAATTTCAGAAGTAATATGGGACAATAATATTTCAAAGGAATTGAGCGTAATTAATTTTGAGTATTAACGCATGAATTCAGCCATTTCAATTGAAAAGAAAAAGAATCCAATTACACTGCCAGCCATCGCAATCCATGCAATAACTTGCTTTTTCTTAGTCATATTAAAAAAAATATCAAACGCATTATTGAATCTAATTGAATTGTTTCAGACAGTTATAATTACAATGATAGTAAAGAAAAAGAATTGGCAAGTATCAAAGATATTGGAAAATTATTTCTATTCATAATCGGAGGACTAGTAGCCATTATTGTAGGCTCATTTATGATTAGAGGAACCATGCATATGTGGGACAACAAAGATGATGAGAGAAAAAGGACTAAAAAGTAACAAAGAATAACTAACAATAGAATTGCTTCAAGACAATACAATTAGAAAATCATTAGACCAGTACATAAAAAGAAGAATCAAAGAAATACCTACAGAAATAGAACAAACTTTTCCAAATATTAAAAAAATTTGGAAATGTAATGATGAGATGGATTTTCTATATGGTTACTATGTTGGAAAAATTGAAGAAGGGTCATTACATTATTTACTTAAAGCAACACGTGCATCCGCAGGTGGATATGTAGATACATTTGAGATTAGAGGAATTATCGAAGAAAACAAAGTTCAATTACAAGATACCATAAAAAATGCACTAAATTAGTGAACTAAAAATACTACATAAATTAGGGAAATACATGGTAGGACCACAAGATGGAGGTTTTGGATTTGATCAATCTAAAAAATATACAAAAGTTGAAGATATGGAAGAAGTATGCGTTCAATGTCAAGCAGGTCAACATAAAAAATGTCTAAAAAAATCAAAAGAACAAACCACATGTGAATGTGAACATTGTATGATTTACGGTTAGATAGAAAAAAGAAAATTATAACAAATTAGGAACAAAATTCTCATCAATCCAAACACCAATTACATCAACGTTCAGATTCCAAGAATTTACAACTTCAACACTTTTTTTAATTTGAGCAAAATGTTCCTCATCAGAAACAGGATTTCCAGCACAACCAAAATGACCAGAAATTACAATGTGTGATGACTTGTGGTTAGATACGGATATCATTACACTTTTTTTAATTGATTGAACATCATTATCAGAAATTACCTTATCAATTCCAGGCGCAGTAATAGTATCAACATAGTCTACAAGATATTTTTCCTTAATCCAGTTAATCATAGGAAGTTGAACTCTACCATCTATACAAGATAATGAAGTTGCAAATGATTTTTCACTCATAATATATTCAATTATGTTTACAATTACTGTAAATATTAAATTTTAGAAAATTAAGTACAATTCAATAGCATGTTTTAAAAAAATAAATTAAATATTAGTAAAAAATTAGATAATTATGTTATTTGGAGTTTTTGCAACACATAGTCCAGAATCATGTCCAATGAACAATGAATCAAGTAAAGAAACATTTCTTGAACTTAAAAATAAACTGGATGTAGAAATGAAAAAATACAACATAAACAAAATTGTTGAATTTTACATGTCAGTGTTAGAACATCAATGGATCATAATTATTGATGCAATACATGCACACGATATAGAAAAACTATGCATAGACGTAGGAATTGCATCAACAAGTATAGTCAAAATAGTTCCATTGAGTCAATTCGATGAAGTAGTAAAGAAAATTAAATTTAAAAAAAGATAGACTAGAATTTTTAATATTTAAAACAGTCAACAGTATGGTCATTTACCATACCCACTGCTTGCATCAACGCATAACAAATGGTGGGCCCAACAAAACTAAATCCATGTTTTTTAAGATCTTGACTTAATTTTTCAGAAATTTTAGTATGTGCAGGTAAATCAGAATATTTTTTAAATTTATTTTTAATTGGTTTGTAATTAACAAATCCCCACAGATAATTATCAAAAGAACCAAATTCTTTTTGAATTTCAATAAATTTTTTTGCATTATTTATTACAGAATTAATCTTGAGTCGATTTCTAATAATTGCCTTATTTTGCATTAATTCTTTAACATGATTTTGAGTATATTTTGAAACTTTATCAACATCAAAATTAGAAAATGCAATCCCATATCCATCTCTACGATTAAGAATAGTACTCCAAGACAATCCAGCTTGAGCACCCTCTAAAATTAAAAATTCAAATAATTTCTTATCATTATGTTGAGGGACACCCCATTCTTTATCATGATAAGTAATGTTAAGATCATCTTTTACCCACTCACATCGTTTTTTCACAATCATATCCTAATTGTATAAAAAACAATTTTCTTAAATGTAACTTTAACATACAGTATTACATGGTTAGCACGAAGATCATAGGGCTAGTTGTAGGAGTATTAGATGTAGGGTATTTCATAACTAGTAAAACGACATTTGCGGACATCTAGATCATTGTGCTCAACCATTTTTTTAACAAGTGATATATTTTGAATCATGTCAAAGAAAAAGAAATAAAAATTATTTTCAAGTTTTGAGTATTAATTAAGGTAAAATATCAGCCAACAAATATCAGAAAAATCATGAAATTAAATAAGCAATTATTACAAATCAATAGAAATTTTATAATTTGTTTTATAGCATCTGCATCATTATCAGCAGTAGCTGCTCAACTATTAACAGAGTATGACAATTATCTAACTACAACAATAACAATAGTTGTTGGATATGTAATCTATTTTGGATTATTTTCAAGTTTGTTTTATCTAGATAATAAAAAAAGATACAAAACAATGTCATCAAAATTAATAAAAAAAGAATTACTAACTTTGATTTCATCATTTGGTATTGGTGAGGTGATATATCTGGGAATAAGATGGCCAAGTTTGTATTACTTTTTAGAGATAGGTATCGAGCCATATCTTGCATCAATAATTTCAGAAGTTATTGCAACTACATGTTATATGATATCAGTAACAGTGTTTCTTAGAAAAACAAAAACATTCTAGTTATTTAGTAAGTTGAGTGACTAAATCAGTTGATGTTATCAGCCCAACGACATCACCATTATCAGTAACTGCAAGTTTTCTAATTTTTTTACTAGTCATTCTTTTGGCTGCAGCAGAAATTGATTCATCATGATTTATTGTGATTAGTGGAGAAGACATTACTTTTTCTACTGGCGTATCAAATGAAAGTCTATCAGATGCAATTTTTGTTGCAAAATCTCTATCAGTAATAATACCTGCAAGATTACTATTTTTCTTTACAAGAATTGCACCAATACCACTTTGTTCCATCATTTTTGCTATCTGAAAGACAGTAGTCTCAGTGTTTACAGAAATTATTGCTTTAGACATGATATCTTTAACTAGAATTAAGGCATCAAAATTTTCACGACTCATTATTACTTTCTAAATATAATATTATTTAAGAATAAAATAGATTTAATTGAATTATAAAATAAAGCGGGCACGATCGGATTTGAACCGACGACCTAGCACTCCGCAAGCGCTTGCTCTATCCAAGCTGAGCCACGTGTCCAAAAATTAATGAAAAGTAATGCCTATTTTATCTTCCGAATTAGATATCAAAAAGATGAGATTAAAAAATTCAAATATGAACATGCGTTTTCAAGTAGAATCAGAGAGATGATCCTGGTCATATTCATCCCAACGTTGTTGAATTAATTCCATATTACGTTGAGCACCCTTATCAAGTAATTGAGTATCTTGATAAAAATTCTGAATTACACCATATCTATCAGCATACATGTATGCAGCTTCTCGTAAAAACTCATGTAAAGACCAATTAGGATGAAGAATTCTTTTGTCCTTTAGCATGTAGTAGGTGTACATTAATGGAATATCTTTGATGATTTTTGCAGCAGATTTTGCATCATCAGTTGCATTCATCCGCATTACAAGATCACGGACAGAATCATCATCCTCAAGATTAGATTCAGATGTAGAATCAACAATTTTTGATGTAGGATTATTTTTTTTGGGCTTTGACTTTGATGGAGTGCCATCAAGATTCATCTTATGAATTCTAGTTGAATGTACTATTGCACCACTTTCATTTTTAATGTCTTTATCACATTCAACACATCGAAATTCCCTACTGTTTTTAGTAAATTCAATGAAAGGATTGTTTTTATCAAATTTGATAAATTTTTCAGGATTTTTAGCCAAGTAACAATAACACCATAGATTAATGGAGGAGAACATCTATTTAAATATCGATATTATATCGATCTGTATTAGGTACAGATATCGATTTATCAATATTAATCGATTATAAATTAGATAAAGAGGGGTTAAAAACCACTTTAACTGTAATTAAAAAACAAAGAGAACACGGAAAATATTCATTGTAAAATCACAAATTATTTTAAAAATATCATTTAGAAAGATTTTGTAAAGACATACGGAGTATCATCAGTTTCATGAAATGTCCAAACAGTAGGAAGTGTGATGGTTTGAATATGTTTGAGGTTATGGTTATCCATCAACGTTCCCCATCCTGCATAGTTTTTTGGATCTGGAGCATATTTTTGAGAAAGAGTTCCGGCAAAAATCCAATAAACATTTTGTAAAATACTATTAACTTTTTTTAATACTCCAGATGCCAATTCCAATCCACCCATCTGTGCCAAACCACCAATAAAAAAAGCAGGTTTGTTTAATTGTAATGAAGAGTAATCAAACTTTACAGCATCAGAACAAAATGGATGAAAATCTAAAATGTCAATTAAAGATTTTTGTAAATCAACTAACATCTCATCAATTTCTATGCTGTATGATTTTAAATTCAGAATTGTTCCACAATATGCAATTCTACCATCCCCCGAACCAATATCAATTATTTCTGTACATCCAATATTTTTTGCAAGTAAAGCATTCACATATGCAGATAGAATCCACGTTGGAGAAAAAGGTGCATGACTTGAACCATACTGAATACTATTGAGCCAATATTTGTTAATGTCACCCTCATACACAATACATGAAATATTCATAATTTCTTGGTTGTATGAATTGTAATAGATGGGATTATTTTTTGCAAATTGGTGTAATAGTTTGAGATGTTGCTCATCAATTGGAAATAAATCAGAAGAAGATAACGGGATTACTTCTTGAATATGACTAGTTCCAGAATATACTTTAGAGAATTCCTGTTTTAGATTAATAATATTTTTTGCAATATCTTCAATCATCAGATAAACTCGCATCATATTGTTTAACAAATTCTTGAGTACTCATTATTTCACGTAATTTCTCATATAATTTAGCCTCAGTTTCAATGGCTTTGGCAGATTTTTGCTCAGAGTTAAGGGATTGCAGATTGCCAGTAATTTCAGATATAGAATTGGCAATACTTTGCATAATTTTTGGATGAATGGTGGAATTGAATTTCTCAGAGATGAATTTCTCAGTGTTTAGAATTTTTTTAAGAGCAGTGTCATGGGTTTGATCAATTTGTTGTCTCATAACGGTAATCATAGAAGAAACATTTGTGATTTGATAGTATAGTTTAATGATTTGATCAACAGGTAATGATTCATCAGGATTTACAACATTGACAAGATTTTCTAGTTTATCAGATTCAACAGTAAACACATCAAGTAAATCATGGGTAAAAGACATAATGAAAAAAACTATCTTGAATTTTTAAAAACGTTGGTATTTGAAAAATTATTCTTCTTTTTCAGATTTATTTACGTAAATGTAAGTCATCAGGACACCTGCAATAATACCACCAATAATTGGGCCAATCCAATATATCCATTGGACTTCCCATAAACCAACATCACCTGAAATTAATGCAGGAGAGAATGATCTTGCAGGATTCATAGATGCACCAGTTAAAGGTACTCCGATTAAGTGTAACAAGAAAACCATACCACCAATTGCCGCACCGTAAACACTCTTTGGTGCTTTTTTATGTACAGCAGTCATAAAGATTACAGTTACTAGGAAGAATGTGAAAATTATTTCTAAGACTACAGCAGATATGACACTTCCACCCAATATGTCGCTAGGTCCACCGTGAGCACCCCAGAGAACTTGTTTTCCAAGTTCTGGGAATAATACAGCTAATGTTGCAGTTGCAATAACTGCACCAATTATTTGAAATAGAATATATCCAATTCCATCTTTAACACCAATTCTTTTGGTAATCATCATAGGAATTGTTACTGCAGGATTAATGTGAGCCCCTGAAACGTGACCAAATGCATATACCATTAATGCAATTGCACCACCGTGACCCAAAGATATCATAATGATTGCTTCTGTAGATAATGTTCCATCACCGAAAACAACAACTGCTAGAATTACAGATAATGGACCAAAGAATACTAGTGCAAATGTTGCAATTGCTTCAGCAAGCCATGCTCTAGTATTAACCATAAAGCAATCCGTCAGAGATTTCAATATAAAACATGGGATTATCATTAGATCATAAAATAACTACAGATGCAAGCATCAAAAGATGATTTCATATTTATAGAATAATTTATCCATAAAAATATGCTCAATGAAGGAGATAGTGTTCCAAAATTTACAATAAATGATGCAAACGGAAATAAAGTGAAATCAACTGATTTCAAAGGAAAGAAACACGTCATTTACTTTTATCCAAAAGACTTCACCCCAGGATGTTCAACACAGGCTGATGAATTTTCAACAGATTATAAAAAATTCCAAAATAAAGATATTGAAATTATTGGTATTAGTCCAGATGATGTAGATTCTCATAAAAAATTCTGTGAAAAAATGGGAATCAAATATGTCCTACTAGCAGATACTGAAAAAGAAGTATCAAAAGCATTTGATGTTTGGAGTATGAAAAAATTCATGGGACGAGAATACATGGGAGTGGTCAGAAGTACATTTTTAGTAAATGAGAAAGGTAAAATTTTTAAAATTTATTCCAAAGTAAAAGCAAAAGGTCATGCAAAACAAGTGTTAGAAGATTTTACAAAATAAAAAATTTACAAAATAAAAATAAAAAGAAAAGGTTAGAAACCTTTTGGTAATGTTCCTTTAGATTTTTTAGCAGGTTCTGGTGTAGCTTTTGCTTCAAATCCTTTTGGTAATGCACCACCTTTTTTATTTGCAGATACTTTTGCTGCAGCTTCTGCTGTTGCGGCTTCTGCTGCTGCTTTTGCATCATCAATTTTTTGTTGTTCCAATCTTTTCAGATAATCATCTTCGTATTCAGATAACTTGTCTTGTTTGGATTTACCATCACTGGTATCATTTTGTGGTGCATCGATTTTAGGTGCATCTTCAAATCCTTTTGGCAATGTGCCTTTTGGTTTTGCTGGTTTTGAAGCTTCTGTAGTTGTTGCTTTTAGTGCAACACCCTCAACAGTCATTGCCACACCACTAAATGTTCCAAATCTCTTTGTAGGTGGATGATATGCAAGTCTTGCTCTTGTTGCAAAGTATTGGTTTGATGGTTGTGTATAACCAGTTACAGTTGCTTTTTGGTCATTCCAATTTTTGGTTGGAATTTTACCTACAGGAGCAGTACCTCTTACAAAGTATCGATTAGGTGCTGGTGTGTATCCAGTAACTTTTGCTCTATACTGATGGAAATCAGTCATTGGAGCATTCATGTATGCATTTTCTAATGCATCTTGCAAAGTTGCTGGTGGTTGTGTTGTTGTTTCAGCAGGTTTAGTTTCTGCGGGTTTTGGAGCTTCTTTTACTTCAAATCCTTTTGGAAGTGTGCCTTTTGGTTTTGCTGGTTTAGTCTCAGCAGGTTTTGGAGCGTCCTTAGTTTCACCAAATCCTTTTGGAAGTGTACCTTTTGGTTTTGCAGTCTCAGCAGGTTTAGTTTCTGCCGGTTTTGGTGCAGTACCTTTAGGTAAAGTTGGTTTTGGTTTTGCTGTTTCAGCTGGCTTTGGAGCTTCATCAGATTTAGATGTAGAAGGAGAATCTAATTGCTGGGATAATTTTGTTAATTTTTCCTCTAATTGTGCAATTTTCTCTTCTAGATCTTTTTTTGTATTATCGTCTTTTTTTGTATTAGTTTTACGTTTTGCTGCCATTCAAATAACTAATAATATCATAGTTTATGTACATTTTGTTTATAATCATAAAAATAATTTAATTAAATTAAAAAAAATAGATCTATTTTATTAAATTAATGAAAATCTTACATTATCAGACATATAGAAAATTTAATCAGGTTCCCAAAATTGCATCACATACATACAATTGTTGCATCTCCACAGCCTCACATGAATTCCATTTTCAACATCTGCAACATATTTTCCATCATCTAGTTGAACAACTTGAGGAAGATAGCTCAATTCATTATTTTCAAGCCATTCATTTTCTTGGCAATTAGGGCAGTGAGTTTTTGGAGGCACATCTAAACTAAAACAACATCAAAGAATAGTATTACTATTAAAAATATAAAATAAAAGATGTTTTTGAATTAGAAACCTTTTGGAAGTGTGCCTTTGGAAGCTTTTGGTGCTTCGATTTTAGGTGCATCTTCAAATCCTTTTGGAAGTGTACCTTTTGGTTTTGCAGTCTCAGCAGGTTTTGAAGCTTCTGTAGTTGTTGCTTTTAGTGCAACACCCTCAACAGTCATTGCCACACCACTAAATGTTCCAAATCGTTTATCAGCTGGATGATATGCAAGTCTTGCTCTTGTTGCAAAGTATTGGTTTGATGGTTGTGTATAACCAGTTACAGTTGCTTTTTGGTCATTCCAATTTTTGGTTGGAATTTTACCTACAGGAGCAGTACCTCTTACAAAGTATCGATTAGGTGCTGGTGTGTATCCAGTAACTTTTGCTCTATACTGATGGAAATCAGTCATTGGAGCATTCATGTATGCATTTTCTAATGCATCTTGCAAAGTTGCTGGTGGTTGTGTTGTTGTTTCAGCAGGTTTAGTTTCTGCGGGTTTTGGAGCTTCTTTTACTTCAAATCCTTTTGGAAGTGTGCCTTTTGGTTTTGCTGGTTTAGTCTCAGCAGGTTTTGGAGCGTCCTTAGTTTCACCAAATCCTTTTGGAAGTGTACCTTTTGGTTTTGCAGTCTCAGCAGGTTTAGTTTCTGCCGGTTTTGGTGCAGTACCTTTAGGTAAAGTTGGTTTTGGTTTTGCTGTTTCAGCATTAGCAGGTTTAGTTTCTGCTGGTTTTGATTGTAGCTGATCAGACAATTTAACTAATTTTGCTTCTAATTCGGCAATCTTGTTTTCAAGATCTTGCTTTGTTTGTTTTTTAGCAGTTGCCATTAATTTGCATGCCCGATTCGGGGTTTATTTAGATTTGGTTTGATTACTATGTGAAAATATGATCAATTTTATATGTTAAATTTAGTTACAAAGTATTATGGATGATTTTGAGAAAGAATACCCAGATTTTGATTGGAAAAATACACCAGCATACAAACATCCAGAAGGACGAAATTGTCCATGTCCAAAACACGAATACATTAGAGAGCAGATCAATTTCACAAAACAAGTAAATGAAAAAGGAAAAGAGCCATCTAAAGTTACACTAAAGTTCTGTCCAGATCATTACAGAGTGTATTTAGATGAAGTAATTCCAGCAATGCCATTAAAATACAGAATTTTGACAAAAATTGCATTAAAGTTAGGTGCAATCAAAATTGTGCAGTTAAAATACATGGAATCACAAATGTGCTTTTACTGTAAATTTGGGTCTGGCGGACATGATAAAAAAACAGAATTACCACCAATGTAGAAATTAAAAAAATCCAGTTAAGCTTATACCTGATTTAGAAAAACGTTGAATATGCCAATTCAGGATACTCAAGAATTCATCGCAGAACTTGAAAAACAAGGTGAATTAAAACGAGTTAAAACAGAAGTAGATACGGATTTAGAGATTGCAGAAATTTTACGAAGAGAAATGTACTCCAATGGTTCAGCAATACTTTTTGAAAATGTAAAAGGACACAGTATTCCAGTTTTAGGAAATGCATTTGGTTCAATGAAAAGATTAGAGATAGGATTGGGAATGACAGACTTTACAGAAATTGGACAACGTATTACAGATATGACAAAGATGGATATGCCATCAGGGTTATTAAATAAAATTAAAAAACTTCCAGAACTTTCTAAAATGACAGCATCATTTCCCAAATTAGAATCAAAAGGATTAGTTACAGAGGTAACATCAACTGATGCATCTTTTGATGATTTACCAATAATAAAATCATGGCCTGATGATGCAGAGCGATTCATAACATTAGGATTAGTTGCAACAAAACATCCAGAAACAGGAGTTAGAAATTTAGGTGTTTTTAGAATGCAGATTATAGATAAAACACATGCATCTATGCATTGGCAAAAACACAAGCGAGGTGCAAATCATGCAGATATCTCAAAAGATAAAGGAGAAAAAATACCAACTGCAATAATTATTGGAGGAGAACCTGCAACAGTATTTTCATCAATAGCACCAGTTCCAGAAGGATTAGACAAATATCTATTTGCAGGAATTACAAGAAAAGAAGGAATCAAGACAGTCAAATGTAAAACAATTGATTTAGAAGTTCCAGCAAATGCAGAAATTGTTTTAGAAGGATATGTTGATCCAGAAGACATTAGAGATGAAGGACCATTTGGAGATCACACAGGATATTACACTCCAGTTGAGCCATATCCAACATTTACATTAACAGGAATAATGAGAAGAAAGAATCCAGTTTACCTTACAACAGTAGTAGGTAAACCAATTCTTGAAGATGCATATATTGGTAAAGTCATTGAACGTTCATTTTTACCACTTGTTCAAATGTTTCATCCAGAAGTAGTAGATTTTAGCATGCCAGCAGCTGGATGGTTTCAAGGTTTTGCAGTCATCTCAATTAAGAAAAGATATCCAGGTCAAGCAAAAAAAGTCATGATGGGATTGTGGGGAATGGGACAACTTTCACTTACAAAGATGTTTGTGGTAGTAGATGAAGATATCAATGTACATGATATGGATGATGTGATATGGGCTATCACTACAAGGTCTGATGCTGCAAGGGATACAATAATTATCAACAACACACCTACAGATACATTAGATCCAGCATCGCCATTAGTGAATTTAGGATCTAAAATGGGAATAGACGCAACTCAAAAAACAAGAGAAGAAGGATACATGAGAGAAATTCAACAACAAGTAAAAGTTGATGATAAAACAAAAAATCTTGTTGATTCTAAATGGTCTGATTACGGATTATAAAACACGAATAGGGTTATAGAAATTATCTCGCTCTTCAACTTGATAGCCAATTTGATGGATTGCATCAACAATAATTTTATCAGTTAATTCAGTTGAACGTGCACCAGTACATGAAACCACTTCCTCACCAATGAGAGTTCCACCAAAATCATCAGCCCCATATTGTAAAGCAAGTTGAGCCATTCCCACACCATTAGTCAACCATGAAGATTGAATGTGTGGGATTAATCCATTCAAAGTAAGTCTAGATATTGCAATCATTTTCAAAAGTTGAATTCCACCAGTACCATATTCAACAATACCTTCTTCTTGCATCAATGTATTATTTGGCTCAAAATTCCACGGGATAAATGCCATAAAGCCATTAGTCTTTTCTTGTAGTTTTACAATTTTAGAAAAATGCTCAACAATATCATTATTATTTTCAACATGTCCATACATCATAGTTGCAGAACCTGGAATTCCAAGAGAGTGTGCTTCATCCATAATTCTAATCCAATCATTGCTAGAAATTTTCTTTGGACTGATAATGTCTTTAACAGAATCAGTTAAAATTTCAGCACCAGCGCCAGGAATAGATTGTAAACCAGCATCTTTTAACCGAGACAAAATTTCTTTGGTAGAGGATTTTTCGACTCGTGCAATCATATCAATTTCAGATGTAGATAACCCATGAACACCAACAGTAGGAAATTTTTCACGAATCATTTTGAATGCATCTTCATAATATTCAATTTTTAAATTTGGATTATGTCCACCCTGAATCAAAACTTGACGAATCTTAAACATATCACAAGATGTTTTTACGCGAGTTTCAATTTCATCAAGAGATAAAGTGTAAGAGTCCTCAGCACCAGGAGATCTATAAAATGCACAAAATTTACAATCAGTGATACAGACGTTAGTGTAATTCAAAATTATATTATTTACAAAAGATGCTTTATTGCCAAACTGTTTTTTTGTTAAATATCCAGACACTAATCCCATTAAATGAACATCATTAGATTCTAAAAGTCTCAGAATATCATCAGGTCCAGGTCTAACGCCCTTTAGAGAATTTTCTAAAATATCTTTGATATCACTTTTTTGTATTTGCTCAGTAGTCTGACTCAATTATTAATCGTCCTTTAGAATTTCTATTTAATTCTTGATAGAAAGTATAGATTAAAAATAAATGAAGAATTTATGCTTAATTTCAAATGAATTCAAGCACACAATGCACGTTATTTTTAAGTAGGGCTCAAAGAACAAAACAAAACATGGTATCAGGAAATCAAATTAGATTAAATCGAATTATGCGAAAAGGAAAAATGCTTTGTATTCCAATGGATCATGGTATTTCAAATGGTCCTATTGAAGGTCTTGAAGATCCAGCAGATACAATTTACAAATGCGAAGGTCATGGACTTACTAGTGTTATAATTAACAAAGGTATTCTCAAATCATTACCAAAACCACCAAAAATCGGAACTTTAGTTCATTTCTCAAGCAGTACATCACTTTCATTATCACCTAATCGAAAAATGTTAACAGGTACAGTCAAAGAAGCCGTTGCATTAGGGGCTGATGGAATTTCACTTCACATCAATATTGGAGGAAAAGAAGAGCCAGAAATGCTAGAGCAACTTGGAATGACAGCAGATCAATGTCATAGATGGGGAATGCCACTTTTAGCAATGATGTATCCAAGGGGCGAGAACATTACAAACCCACATGATCCTGAAATAGTTGGACATGTTGCAAGAATAGGTGCAGAATGTGGCGCAGATATTGTTAAGACATTATACACAGGAGATATAGACTCATTTGCAAAAATTGTAAAAAGTACACCAGTTCCAATTGTTATTGCAGGCGGACCTAAAGCAAAAACAGATTTAGATATTCTTCAAATGACAGAAGATGCCATAACTGCAGGAGCTAAAGGAGTGACATACGGTAGAAACATCTTTGCACATAAAGCACCTGAAAAAATTGTCGAAGCATTAGCAGAGATTATTTTCAAAAAAGGAACAGCAAAGGAAGCAATGAAAAGAATTGAGTAAAACAAGAGAATTAATTATTTTACCAAAAGTAAATCAAGGACAATTAACAAAATTTTTGCCCCAATTAGAAGATGAAGGGATTAAGACAGTATACTTGGATCCAAAAAAACTAGGTAAGAAAAAAACAAAATTGCAAACAATTTCCACATCAAGTTCTTCAAATTATGTAGTATTAGAAAAAGAAAAATCATTAAAACCAAAAGGCAAAAAAGTTGGAATTAAATTTGAAGTATTATCAAATTCAGATATTGAAGATGTGTTAACAATTTCCAAAAAAGGATTAGACTTTGTAATAATAGAAGTAAAAGATTGGAAAATAATTCCATTAGAAAATATAATTGCAAAACTGCACAAAATACATACTAAAATTTTTGCAATTGCAAGAACTCCAGAAGAAGTAAGAAAAATGTTCTCAATTTTAGAAGTTGGAGTGGACGGAGTGATATTTAGCACATCATCAATAAATGAAGTAAGAGAAGCAATGGTGTATCTTGGAACTAGAAGTTTTGAGATGAAGCCTGCTAAAATTATTGAAATTAAAGAAGTAGGAGATGGAGAACGAGTATGTGTAGATACAGCATCAATATTGCATAAAGGGGAAGGAATGTTAATTGGAAGTAGGTCAAATTTCTTGTTTCTTGTTCATAATGAATCAGTTGGATCATCATTTACATCACCAAGGCCATTTAGAGTAAATGCAGGAGCAGTTCATTGTTATACATTATCACCAGATGGTACAACAAGTTATCTTTCAGAAGTAGAAACAGGATCTGAGGTATTGATTTTAAATTCTAAAGGAAAAGCAAGAAGAGCAACTGTAGGAAGAGCAAAAATTGAAAGAAGACCAATGTTAATGATTAAAGCTTCAGTAGGAGATGAAATAGGCGGAATTATTGCACAAGATGCAGAAACTATTAGATTTGTCAAACCAAATGGACAACTAGTCTCAGTAACACACCTAAAGAAAGGAGATATTGTAATGGCACATTCAAAACCTGCAATGGGAAGACATTTTGGAATGGAAGTATCAGACGAATACATATTAGAAAAATAAAATGAAATACAAAACTTGTGTATCAATTGCAGAAAATTCTCCAAATAAAATGAAAATTAAATTAAAAGTTGCGTTAAAAAAATCAGATTATGTAGAAGTCAGATTAGACTTTTTAAAAGTTGAACAAGTTCCAAAAACATTAGAAATAATAAAAAAAGATCTAAACAAAGTTGTTTGTACATTAAGACCAAAAACAGAAGGAGGTAAATTTACAGGTAATGAAAAAGAAAGAATATCCATACTAAAATTAATTGCAGAATACAATCCATTTTTACTAGATGTGGAGTACAACACATTAAATAAAAATAAAGAATTATTCAAATATCTAAAATCAACGAAAACAAAATTATTAGTTTCTTGGCATGATTTTAAAAAAACACCAAAATCTTTAGAATTAAAAAATAAAATAAATCAAATGAGTAAATTTTCAACTAATGTAAAAATTGTCAGTACAGCAAAATCAACAGAAGATTCAACTAGAATGTTAGAACTGTACAATCACAAAGGGAAAAATAATTTAATTTCATTTGCAATGGGGGATTTGGGTAAAATATCTAGAATTTTGTGCCTATATCTTGGAAGTCCATATACCTATGTGTCATTAGGAAAAGCCATCGCACCAGGACAATTTAGTGTAGATGAAGTGAAAAAAATAATAAATTTAAAAATAAAAAATTGAGAGTTTAAATCAATCATATTATTCAAGAAAATAATATGGGAAAAAGTTTTGCAGTAATTGGAGATCCTATTGATCACTCTTTATCTCCAAACATTCACAGTGCGGCATTTAGAGAATTAAATTTAGATTCGTCTTACATTGGGTATAGAATTCCAAAAGGAGAATTAGAAGGAGGGATTGAAGGACTCAAAAAAATTAAGATAAATGGTTTTAACATTACCATACCACACAAAATTGAAATGATGAAATATTTAGATAAAATAGATGAATCATGTAGCATAATTGGTGCAGTTAATACTGTTGTAAATAATGACGGAGTATTGAAAGGGTACAATACAGATATGGATGGTTTTTTGGAACCTCTAAAAAAAAGAAACGTGTCAATTCAAAATAGCAAAGTATTACTTATCGGTGCAGGAGGAGCAGCAAGAGCAATTGTTGCAGGTATTGCAAAAGAGAAAGCAAAAAGTATAGACATTGCAAATAGAACAATAGAAAATGCAAATAATTTATCTGAATTTGCACAAAAAATTGGACTAAGTGCAAATGTAAAAAAAATAGAAGATGTGGATAATTTAGAAAATTATGATATAATCATTAATGCAACATCCATTGGATTAAAAAATGAAAAAAGTCCAATTTCATTTGAAGGGATGAAAGAAAAAACAATTGTGTATGATATTGTATATGCACCAATGAATACAGATTTTATTAAAAAAGCAAAAGAGAAAAATGCAGAAATAATCTATGGGTATGAAATGCTTTTAGGACAAGCAACTAGAGCATTTGAAATTTGGCATAAAATCGAAGCACCTTATAATGCAATGAAAAAAGCACTGTTAGGAGGATTTTGATGGCAAAAGTAAAGGCAACTGTCAATGGCGCAGTCTCACTAGTCAATGCAATTGCAAATAAAAAAGGTGCAACATTAGGAATTTCATTAAAAGTCGAAGTAGTAATGGAGACATCCAAAGGTAAAGGAATTACAATTCAATCAGAAAACAAAAGTCTAAGTTCACGCCTAATCAATAAAACAATTGAGAAAATTGTATCAAAAAAAGATTTAGAAAAAAATAAAATAGCAATTACTCTAAACTCGGAAATCCCAACAGGTTATGGGTTAAAAAGTTCAAGTGCAATATCATCAGCTATTGCATTGGCATGTGCAAAAATATTCAAACCAAAATGGACAGATAAACAAATTCTACTAGCAGGAGTTGATGCATCAATTGAATCCAAAGTAAGTATTACAGGAGCATATGATGATGCATGTTCATGTTACTATGGAGGATTCAATGTAACAGATAATGCAAAAAGAAATAGAATACAATTCCAAAAGATACCATCAAATTTAACGGCAGTTATTTTTATTCCAAAAAATAGAAAACGAGGAAAGTTAAAAAATTTAAAAATATTATCACCAATTTTTAATAATGCATGGGAATTAGCAAAAGAGAAAAAATATTGGCAATCCATGACAATTAATGGATTAGCAACTGCAGCAATTCTAGATTCAGATCCTAAAATTATTGTATCTTTAATGGAGAAAGGTGCACTGGGTGCATCAATTTCGGGAAATGGACCATCAATTGCAGCAATTGTAAAAAAAGAAAACATAGAAAATATTAAAAAAATATTTGAATCATTAGAAGGAAGAATAATTATTTCAAAAATTAACAACAAAAAGGCAGAAGTACATGAACTGTAAAGTAGAAAAATCAAAAATCAAAGGGGAGATTAGTTGTCCTTCAAACAAAAGTTATACACATAGAGGGATTTTTCTAGCATCACTTGCAGGTAATGACAGTAAAGTTGAAAATATTTTGGTATCAGCAGATACAAAAGCAACCATTGAAGCATGTGAAAAATTCGGAGCAATCATTGAAAGGGATAATTCGTCAATTACCGTAAAAGAGTCGATAAAAATAGGCACAAATGTACCTGAAATCAATACTGAAAATTCAGGAACAACAATCAGAATTGCAATAGGGATAGCCAGTTTGTTTTCAGAAGAAATTATTTTGACAGGAGATTCAAGTCTTCAAAAAAGACCAATGCAACCATTGTTAGATGCATTATCAAGTATTGGGGCACAATATTCCTCAATAGATGGAAAACCACCAATCAAAATTAAAGGACAAATAACAGGAGGAGATATAACAATTCCAGGAAATTTATCTAGTCAATTTATTTCATCATTGTTAATTGCAGCCCCCTTAACAAAAAAAGGAATTAACTTAACCATTGAAGGGGATTTAGTTTCAAAACCATACTTGGATGCAACAATTACAACAATGAGGAAATTTGGAGTTTCAGTTCAAACATTAATTCCATATAAAAAATACAATATAGCACCACAAATTTATAAAAAAACCACATTTACAGTACCAATTGATTTTTCAAGTTTAGCATTACTGTTATCATCAATGGTTCTTAATGGAGATGAAGTAATAGTTAAAGGAAATATTGGTAATTTACCACAAGGAGATGAAGCATTCATTGATTTTCTTGAACAAATGGGAGTATCAGTAATAATTGAAGAAGATCAAATTAAAATTAAATCACCTGAAAAATTAAAAGGCGGAAAATTTGATTTAAGAAATTCACCAGATCTTTTACCACCACTTTCAATTTTAGCATTAATATCATCAGAACCAATTGAAATTGTAAATGTAAAACATGCAAGATTAAAAGAAACAGATAGAATTTCAATTCTTGCAAGAGAGTTACCAAAATTAGGAATTAGTGTTATAGAAAAAGAAGATGGATTAATTTTAGAATCTTCAAAAAATATTACAGGTGCAAAATTAAATTCAGAAAATGATCATAGATTATTCATGGCATTTTGTATTGCTGGAACATATGTAGGAGATTGTATCATAACAGATCCAGAATCAGTACAAGTTTCATATCCAGATTTCATTAAAGAAATGAATAGATTGGGGGCAAAAATTCAGATATGAAGATGTTACAGGAAATTAGAAAAAATGATTAAAGAAAAATGTAACAGGTGTGGTACACTTTTAGGTAAAGAAAGTAAAAAAACTAAACAGAAATTTTGCAGAAATTGTAAAAAGAAATTTGATTTGTTTAAATGATCATTCAAATTAACTTCTCTAGTTTCTTTTTCAAAATCAGAAAAACGCTAGAAAAAATCTAAAAATAAATCATAGTAAAATCAGTACTTTTTGTGCCTAATTTACTATGAATGTTCTATAATTGAGTCCAGAATCACAATTATAAACATCACTTAACATAGGTAATATGTTGCCTGGAAGTTCTATTGGCCAACGTCTTGTTTTAACAAGTTTTGGTGAAAGTCATGGAAGATCAATTGGGGCAGTGTTAGATGGATGTCCTGCAGGATTAGAGATAGATGAAAAAGAAATTCAAGAAATGCTAAATCAAAGAAAACCAGGTCAAAATTTAATCTCAACCCAAAGAAAAGAAGGAGACATTGTCGAAATAGTTTCAGGTGTGTTTAGAGGATTTACAACAGGTGCACCAATTACAATGTTAATTTGGAATGCTGATCAAAAATCAAAAGATTATGAAAATTTAAAAACAAAATTAAGACCAGGTCATTCAGATTATCCTGCAATGGTAAAATATAATCAATACAATGATCATCGAGGAGGTGGAAGATTTTCAGGCAGATTAACTGCAACACATGTAATGGGAGGGGCAATTGCAAGAAAATTACTCAAAGTCACATTAGGAATTAAAACAAATTCATTTACATCTCAAATTGGAAAAATAAAGATGGAAAAAGAATTCAATGAAAAAATGTCTAAATTAATTTATAAAAATGAAGTCAGATGTCCTGAAGAAAAAACAGCAAAAAGTATGAGAGAATCAATATTAGATGCAAAAAAGAAAGGGGATTCTTTAGGAGGAATAATTGAATCAGTTACAACAAATGTACCAGTAGGACTTGGAGAACCAATTTTTGGTTCATTAGAATCAGATTTGAGTAAAGCAATTTTTTCAATTCCTTCAGTAAAGGGAATAGAATTTGGTTCAGGGTTTAGAGGATCAGAATTATTTGGTTCAGAAAATAATGATTTGTTTACAATGAAAAGAGGGAAAATTGTTACAAAGACAAATAATTCAGGAGGTATCTTAGGAGGAATTTCAAATGGAATGCCAATTACAATGAGAATTGCATTCAAACCAGTATCATCAATTGCTCAAAAACAAAGTACAGTAGATATTAAAAATAAAAAAGAAACAATACTTCAAGTAAAAGGAAGACATGATCCGTGCGTAGTGCCACGAGCACCACCAGTAGTGGATTCACTAGTAGCCTTAACTATAGCAGATCACGCACTAATGGCAGGCACAATTAAGCCCACTTTATAAAAAAATGTCAGACATTAATCAGCTTAGAAATAAAATGGATACAGTAACATTAGAAATGATCAAGTTACTAAAAACTAGAACAGATATTGCAAAAGAGATTGGAGAAGTTAAAAAAAATATCGGTAAAGGAGTTACAGATGAAGAAAGAGAGGAAAATTTACGTGGAAAAGTTATTCAGACATCCAAAGAAATAAAATTAGATGAAACATTATCAACAAAATTTTTAAATTTTTTATTAAATGAATCAATAAAAGTACAATCACAAAATAAACAAACACATCTCTCAATTTTCTTAAAAGCAAAATCCCTTGAACAAAAAGGTAAGAAAATAATACACATGGAAGTAGGTGAACCAGACTTTTTACCACCAGATATTGTAAAAAAATCTCTATCAGAAGTTTTTGAGAAAGGATTTATCAAATATGGTCAAGCAAAAGGAATGCCAATTTTTAGAGATTCACTTGCAAAATATGTTTCAAAAAAATTTAACGTGAATGTTACACAAGAAAACATAATTGTTAGTCCAGGTGCAAGATTTTCAATTTTTACAGCAATTACCACATTACTAAATCCAGGGGATGAAATGATCGTAATTGAGCCAGCATGGCCAGCATACAAGGATTGTGCACTAAATGCAGGAATTAAGGTTAGAACAATAAACACAACACTAGAAAAAAACTGGGAACCATCAATTGAACAAATTGAAAATATAATTAATTCAAATACAAAAATGATTGTTCTTAATTATCCAAATAATCCAACAGGTAAAATTTTACCAGTTGAATTACAAGATAAGATAATAAAAATAGCAAAAGAAAATAACCTGTATGTATTAAGTGATGAAATTTATTCACAATATGCAAAAACAAATTGGAAAAGTATTCTGAGTTATAATTATGAAAAAAGTATCGTGACTCAATCATTTTCAAAATCACATGCCATGACAGGGTTTAGAGTAGGATATGCAATAGCATCTAATCAAATTGTAGAAAAAATGTCAAAACTAGAAGCATTGTGTTTAACAAATGTTTCAGAACCAATTCAATATGTTGCAATGAAGGCATTAGAAGCAGATACATCCAACAATTCCAAGATAATACAAAAAAGACTAGATATGCTGGCAACAAAAGCAAAAGAAATTGGACTAGAATTTATTATTCCAGATGGTGCGATGTACATTTTTGCAAAAGTAAACAAAGAAGGATTTGATGGAGTAAAATTTGCCAATAATTCTCTAGATAAAGGACTAGCAGTAGCACCAGGGGAAGGGTTTGGTAATTATAAAAATTTCATTAGAATATCTGCATGTCAAGACGAAAAAGCACTAATGGAAGGAATGGTTATACTAGGCAAGATCATGGGGGATACATAGTGAAGAAATTAACAGTAATTGGTGCAGGGGGCCAAATGGGACAATGGTTTACAAAATATTTTGCAGGTCCAGATTATGAAATAACAGGATATGATTCAGAAACAACTAATTTTGGAAAGAACGTCATAGTTTCAGAATCACTAGTAGGCGCAATTTTAAAAGCAGATTATGTAATTTTATGTACACCAACAAGAAGAACTCCAGAAATAATCAGATTAATTGCAAAAGAGATGAAAAGAGGAACATATCTTATTGAAATTTCATCAGAAAAATCAAAAGTTGTTTCATCACTAGGTAAAGTACCAGATAAAATTAATCCGATTTGTATTCATCCAATGTTTGGTCCAGGAATTAAATCAATTAAAGGTCAAAACATAATTTCAGTTCCAATTAAAGATGCTAAAAAAGAATTAACAGTTGTAAAAGAATTATTTGCAGGAGCCAATTTTGTCACAATTGATGCAATTGAGCACGATAAAAAAATCGCAGTTATCTTAGGTTTAACTCATTTGATGAATGTGGTTTTTGCAAATATAATATCAAAAGATGAAAAAATGTTACTAACAGAAAAAATGTCAGGTACAACATTTAGAGTTCAAAAAACATTAGCAGAAAGTATCATGACAGAAACTCCAGAGTTAATTGAAACAATTATTGCAAATCCTGAAATTAGAAGAGTTGCAGAAGAACTTTGGAAAGATGTTGGACGATTATTGACATCTGTTCAAGAATCAAAAACAGAAGAAGTAATTGAATATATCAAAAATTGTCAAGAGAGATTATCCAAACATACAGATCTTAATGAGTCATATAAAAAACTCACAAAGATGGTAAAAGCTGTTGAAAAATAAATAGAATGCGTTCAACAAAAATAGTTACATCTTTTATTAAAAATAATAACAAATTATTAATTCTAAAAAGAAGTGATAAAGTAAAATCAATGAAAGGTTTGTGGTCAGGAGTTAGTGGAATTATTGAGGGAAATGAAAACCCATTAGATAGAGCAAAAATTGAAATTTTTGAAGAAGTAGGAATTGTAGAAAATAAAATAACATTGGTTAAATCCATAGAAAAAATGCAAATTCAGTCACAACAGTATGAGAATCATGAATGGGTAATCTTTCCATTTCTATTTCAAACAAAAGAAACAAAAATTAATCTTAATTGGGAAAATTCAGATTTTAAATGGATTGAATCTAATCAATTAAAAAATTATGAAACAGTACCTAGTCTTCAAAAAATATTAATCAACTTGTTGTAAATTCTCATTTTCTTTATCGTATTTCTTTTGTTGAGGTAACATCATGTAAACACATGCACCACCACACATAGTACAAGGAACATTATTTCCAGGATGTTGTCCAGTTCTACTATGAATTTTTGCAGCCTCTTCAGGATCAATGGATAAAGCAAGTTGTTTTTCCCAATCCAATGTACGTCGAGCTTCAGTCATTTCCATATCCCATTTAATGGCCTTATCACGAATCTTTACAAGATCACCTGCATGAGCTGCAATTCTATAAGCAATTAATCCAGCTTTGACTTCTTCAGCGTTTGGTAATGCTAAATGTTCAGAGGGAGTAAGATAACATAAAAGATCAACACCTTCACTTGCTGAAACTGCAGCACCAATAGCACTGGCAATATGATCATGACCAGATGCAATATCAGTAACTAAAGGACCAAGTACATAGTATGGAACATCTCCGATAAGAGATTTAGCTAATCTAACATTTGCAGCAACTTCATTTAATGGCACATGACCAGGACCTTCAACCATAACTTGAATATCATTTTTATGAGCTCGCTTTGTTAATTGAGAAATATTGATCATTTCTTGAACTTGTAATTCATCATGAGAGTCTAAAATTGAGCCAGGTCTAAGGGCATCTCCAAGACTAAAAGTAACATCATATTTTTTAGCAATTTCCATCATGTAATCATAATGAGTAATGTATGGATTTTCTTTATCATGCTTTAACATCCAAGCTGCAGTAATTGTTCCACCTTTACTAACAACACCACCATGTCTTTGAACTTTTAAAATTCGCTTTGCAATATCTTTTGTGATACCACAATGTATTGTAGTGTAATCAACTCCATCTTTTGCATTATTTTCAAATGCTTTAATGTAATCATCTTCAGTTAAATTCAAAGGATTTTTGTGAACTTCAACACCATAGTTGTATGCCTCATAAATTGGAACAGTTCCAAAAATAATTGGTGCAACACCCATTAGTGTTTGACGTATTTTTTTGACATCGCCACCATCACTAAGATCCATAATAGTATCAGCATGATATTTTATTGCAACTTTTGCTTTTTCAATTTCTTCATCTAAATTTACATTCAAAGTTGAAGTTCCAATATTTACATTAACTTTAGTTTTCAATCCCTTTCCAATTCCAACATTATGGATTTTTTGAGGTCGAACATTATTACTAGGAATTATTATTGAGCCACGTGCAACTTTTGGAATTAACCAATCAATTGAAACATCTTCATCTTTTGCAACTTGTTTCATTTCATCAGTAGCAATACCACGACGTGCAGAAGTCATTTGAGTAGCCATGAAGTAATGTAGTTTTTACCTGATTTAAACAATAGTGAAAAATATTTAAAAAAAGTTCAATATCTTAAAAATAATTAATTTAAATTTAATTTCTTTTCTAAATTTGATTTTTCAGACTTTATTTTTGAAATACGCTGTAAAATAGGCTCAACAATACGCTCAGAATCAGAAGAAGAGAAGTTTTGTCTAATCTCATTAACTCTTTGAATTAATTCAATTTCTGCAGAAACCAAAGATTCGTAATGATCAAATGATGTATCATCAGAAGGTAAAGATCCATTTTTAGAAGATTTCATTATCTAGGAGGGCTCCAACTTTCTTCAATATTCTCATCAATGTTTTCAGATACAAAATATTTTTTTCCACATTTAAAACACTGCCAAAGAAATTTTCCATCCATTTTTGATTGGTATTGCATAGGAAGTAAACAAGTTGTACATTGTAATTGATCAGGAACAGAATCATCAACCATAGGGATTTTACTCATATAATAAAAAATTCATTCAAGTATAAAATGAGTAACATAGTTTTGAATTAAATAATTTGTAATTAATGGAAAAACAGATTAGTGTTAAAAATTAGTAAAATATGTGAATTTATTATCTATTGGCGGTTCAGATCCATCATCAGGTGCAGGAATTCAAAGTGATGTTAAAACATTTTCAGCACTTGATGCATATGGTTTAACAGTTATCACAGCTATTACAGGACAAAACACTTCAAATTTTGGAATGGTTGAACCAGTATCAAAAAAAATGTTAAAAAATCAATTAGAATCAATAATTTCAGATTTTAAAATTGATGGAATAAAAATTGGTATGGTGTATAATTCAGAAATTATTAAAACAATATATCAACAATTAAAAAAATTAAGAATACCAATTGTAGTAGATCCAGTTATCAAATCAACCACAGGAGGAATGTTAATAGAAAAATCAGCAATTAATGATTTTAAGAAATTCATAATACCACTTGCAACAATTATCACTCCAAATAGATTTGAGGCTGAAATTTTGACAAAAACCAAAATTAATTCAAAAAATACGCCTGAAAGAATTGCCAAGATATTACAAAAAATGGGAGCAAAAAATGTAGTGATTACAGGTATAGATGTTAAAAAAAATAAAATTTCAGACATGGTTTTAGAAAAAAATAAAAAATATTTTATTTCAAGTGAAAAAATTTCAAAAATAAATCATGGAAGTGGATGTATTCATTCAGCAGGAATAACATATGCACTTGCAAAAAATAAAAGTATCAAAGAAGCATTAGAATTTGCAAAACAAATTACTTTTGATTCAATCAAAAACTCAAGAAAAATAGGAAAGGGCATCGTAATTACAAAAATAGACAAACAGGATCAAATTAAAATAAAATTATCAAATGCAATCAATGAGTTTACAAAAATAAAAAATATTTATAAAAATATTCCAGAATGTCAAACAAATTTTGTATATGCACAACCACAACCAAAACCAAAATCAACTAAAGAAGTGTTAGGGATTTCAGGGAGGATAGTTAAAGCTGAAAAAGAAGTGATTATTGCAGGTGATTTAGCATATGGAGGTTCAAAACATGTCGCAACAGCATTACTTACAGTAAATAAAAAATTTCCCAAGATTTATTCTGCAATAAATTTAAAATATCAAGAAAAAACAATATCAAAAATTAAAAAATTAAAATTAACAATTTATGGCTATGATAGAAAGTTAGAACCTAAAAATGTAAAAATTAAAGGATCAACAATAGAATGGGGTATTAAAAAAGCAATAAAGGATTCTAAAAAATCACCAGATGCCATATATCATAAAGGAGATTTTGGGAAAGAGCCAATGATCATTTTATTTGGAGAAACACCAAATAAAGTAATAAAAAAAATTATGAAAATTATTTAAAATAAACAGACAAATTTATCCTTGAACATAAATACTCAAATTTGAAATAAAATCTGTGAAGGCAGTAATTCTTGCAGGCGGATTAGGAACAAGATTAAGACCATTAACAAATAACACACCTAAACCCATGTTACCAATAGGAGAAAAACCAATTTTAGAGCATCTGATAAATTGGACAAAGAAGAACGGAGTTAAATCAATAGTTCTATGTGTGAGTTATCTTAAAGAAACAATTGAAGATTATTTTGAAGATGGAGAAAAATTTGGAGTTAAAATTGAATATGCAATATCAAAAAAGCAGTTAGCTACGGCAGGACAGCTTAAAACAGCAGAAAAATTCATTGATGGTGATTTTGTTTGTATGTATGGAGATTCACTTTTTAATTTTAATCTAAAAAATATGATAAAACAACATGCAATAAAAAAAGCATTAATTACAATGAGTCTAAATGAGTATAAAACAAATTTTCCATACGGGGTAATTGAAACTTCTAAAAATGGCAAAGTTAAAAGCTGGAATGAAAAACCAGAAATTAAAGCAAACATAAACATGGGTTGTTACATCATGAATTCAAAAGTTTTTAGTTTAATCCCAAAAAACAAACCATATGGAATGGATGAAGTTATAAAAAAAGCAATGAAAAGAAAAAAGATGATAAATAGTTTCATTACAAAAAAAGGATTTAGTGATATTGGTAATAAAGAATCATACAAAAAAGCATGTGAAGAGTATGATAAAAAATCAGGTAAAAATTAGAAATGGATAATTTAATCATAAGAGAATTAGAAGAAAAAGATTTGACAAATGGTTTTCTAACTACATTGAATTCATTAAGAGAAACAGGTGACATGGATAAGAAAAAATTATTAGAAATTTTTAAAAAAATTAAATCAAATCCAGAACATCACATTATAGTGGCAGAAATAAATGACAAAATAATAGGAACAACCACACTTCTAATTGAGCCTAAATTTATTCATCAAGGAGGATTTGTAGGGCATATAGAAGATGTAGCAGTAGATAAAAAATTTCAAGGTGAAAAAGTAGGTGAGAAAATTATCAAATATGTATTAAAAATTTCAAAAAACCATGGATGTTACAAGACAATTTTAGATTGTTCAGATAATGTGAAACCATTTTATGAAAAATTAGGTTTTAAACATAATTCAAATGAATTAAGGTATAATCATTTTTAGAAATATTCTTTCTTTGGACGTTTTTTTCGTTTTAAAATTAAAGATGCCCCAACTCCCATCACAGGTGCAGATAATATTATAAATAATAATGGAACAAATACTACGGCATCAGTAACATAAATTTCAGGAAAAGAATCTATCATAGAAAACGCAACAACATTACCGGCCAGTAAAATTATTCCTCCAACAATAATTAAAGTTCCAATTTGTTTTGAACCATAATTTCTAGACATAATAAAAGCAACTGCAGCTAAAATACCAGCAGGAGCAACACCAATTGAAACAAATTGAATTAATTTTGGATCAGGTGAAAAACCTTGTGCCACTACAGAATCTAAAGAAATAGACATCATAAAATAATAAACTGAAATCATTTCACCTGCAAACATTGCAAAAAGACCCACACTAGTAATTGCAAGCCATTTTTCAACACCCATAATTTCAACTAATTATAGTTGATAAATAAACCATTCAGAAAATCAAATAATACCAACAAGGTTAGCTAATTCTTTTCTACATGCTGCACCAAGTTTTTCAGCGGCTTCTTCAGGAGATATATCATTTAAGAAAATGCCATATCCACGTTCTAGTCCTGACCATGATTTAGTAATTGGATAAATCTCAATATGCCAATGAATTTGTCGAGTGTTTTTCTTTTCAGGAGAAAGATGAAAAACCAAATTATATGAAACATTTTTCACAGTAGCAGATAATCCACCCAAAGTTGCTCTCAAAATTAAAGATAAATCATTAATGTCTTTTTGAGTAATTTTTGAAAAACTAGTAGTGTGTTTTTTTGGAGAAATCCAAAATTCATAAGGATATGAAGGAGCCCAAGGAGAAAAAGCAATGAAGCCATCAGTTTGAAGAATTTGTCTAGGTCCACTAAGTTCTTCATTTATGGTTTGACACATATGACAAACACCTTTTTCATTCAAAATTTTATGAGATGCTTCAGCCTCAGCGTTAATGATTGGTGGAATTGTAGATAGAGTGAGGATGTTCAGGTGAGGGTGAGGATTAACATTTCCAGCAAGGTCACCATAATCACCATAAATTGAAACATAAGTTACACCTTTTTGAGTATAAAGCCATCGTAATCTATCTTGTACAACAACTAAAACATTAGACCATTGTTCAGGAGAAATTGTTGCAAATGTATCTTTAGGGTTTGGAGATGCAACAATTACATAATGATAACCATATGCAGGTTCACTGTAAAATGGTTTATCACTGTAAGAATTTTCTGTGTCAGTGGAAACAATAGGATTTTTACTTTCAAAAACACGAATAGACCAACCTTCAACATAATCATCTTCATTATCTTGAAGACGTTGTAACATACCATCTTTTTCAACAAGTGATAAGACAGAAGGATTTGTCATGGATTCATTGCCAGGAGCAAAAGGAGATTTTTTAGAATTAGTTATTTTATCATTTTTTTTAGAGACGATCATAAAACGTTCAGAAACATAATCTTTACGCATATCACCCATATTGGTAATTGAAAGTAATTGTATGTTAAAATGTTTTCTTAAATTAAAATAGAAAAGAAATGATCAATTCAATAAAAAAAATTAAAAAAAATAAAATTTTTGTTTTGAAATAAATTCTAAAATGAAAATTGAAAATGATCGCAAAAATATTGTAAGATTTAAAAAAGAGATCAAAAATTTAGATAAACAGAGTTTTGACGGATAATTCTGACGTACATTTGATTTATGTTCTTTTAGATGGAGTGGGAGATCTTCCACACCCAGATTTGGATGGAAAGACACCATTAGAAGCTGCAAATACACCAACATTAGATAAAATTGCAAGTAATGGAACAATTGGTGAAGTAATTTCAGTAGGAAAAGGAATTGCTCCTGAATCAGATATTGCAGTTTTCAATATGTTAGGTTACAATTTTGAACATGCAGATTATGCAGGAAGAGGAGTCATAGAGGCAATAGGGGTTGGCATTGATTTTAAAGATGGAGATTTAGCATTAAGAGGAAATTATTCGACATTAAATGAAGAGGAAATTATTACAGATAGAAGAGCAGGTAGACAAATTGAAAAAGAAGATGCAGATGGAATAGCAAAAGAATTAGAAGAAAAAATAAAATTTTCAGTTCCAGATACAAAAATAGTAGTTGCACCCACAATAGGACACAGAGTAACAGTTAGAATTAGAACATCAAATCAAAAATTATCATCAAGAATTACAAATACAGATCCAGCATATAGTAACATTGGAGGAATGGGAGTAGCAAAAGCTGTTGGAGACTTTTTAAAAATTGAAAAATGTTTACCTTTAGAAGATACAGAAAATGCAAAACTTACATCAAATTTAGTAAATGAGTTTTCAGAGCAATCAATAAAAATTATGAGAGATAGTGAGATAAATAAAAAACGTCAAGAACAAAACAAAAAACAACTTAGTTGTATTTTACTTAGAGATGCAGGAAACAAATATCCAGAAGTACCTCCAATTAATGAAAAACACAGTATGAAATTTTCATGTATAGTAGACATGCCAGTAGAACTTGGAATCTCAGAAGTTCTTAAAATGAAAGCATTTGAAGCAGGAGGTTTAACAGACTATGAAGAAAAAGCAAGAGTAGCAGCTAAAGCAATGGAAACACAAAATGCAATTTATGTTCACCTTAAAGGACCAGACGAGTTTGGACATGATGGAGATGCTATAGGTAAAATGAAAAATATAGAAGAAATTGATCAAAGATTTTTTAAAACACTTGTGGAAAATATTGATTCAAGTAAAGTAGCAATAATTATTTCAGCAGATCATTCAACACCATGTATTAACAAAGGTCACAGTGATGATCCAGTACCAGTTGTAGTTTCAGCTGATTTTATTAAAAATGATGGAACGACAAGAATGACTGAAAATCAAGCAAAGAAGGGCAGTATAGGATTACTTCAAGGTTCAGAGGTAGTTACAAAATCTTTAGAGTTAATCAGATCTCAAATAGAACCAAATCATTAATTTTTTGCATTTCAACAGATTTTTTTCGTATTCTTTCTACATCAATTGAATGATACATTGAAGGAGATGTTCCTAATTTTTCTAAAGCTCTAGTCAACATTGCAACCCCAATACTTAATTCATTTTCTTGAGCATGGGCATACGCAACAGCTACAAGAATAATACCTTGTACTAACTCCTTTTCACGACCAAAACATTGTTTCCAAACACCTTCAAATGCTTCATGACATTCCCAAAATCTTTCATTATTAAAATAAAAAATACCATCTTTAATTCCTTGATCTATTTCAATTTCTTCTTCAACTACATGCCGAATATTATCTAAACCTCCAATAGGAGATAATTTTTCAATAAGAGTATCCACATCTTTTGTTTCAATGGCCACATCAAATTCAATAAAAGTCGTAGCAACTCTAGCTAGCCTGATATGGGCAGACATATCAGATTTTAGATCCCTAGCTCGATAAAGTATTTCACGAGAATTTATGGGAATATGTTGTTCATTTTTTAAATGAATCAAATATCGCTCCATGCAATGAATTCATAGTATTTTCTTAAATTTCTTGTGTAAATTCAACTAGGTTTATATGAAATATCTAAAGAATTTTTAATACATGTCAATTATACAGACACTTTCAGATGTCAATAATACCTTCTTATCAAGAAGGGAATTAACTTGCAATTTTGCAGGTGTAGGTGGAAAACTAAAGACTATGGAAGCAACAGATATGGTTACAAAAGAATTCAAACTAGATGGAAAAGTTGTCATTCCAATGAGATTAAAAACTCATGTAGGTATGTCAAAAGTAACAGGAATTTTCTATGTTTATGACGATGAAGGATTGGCAAAAAAACACATCAATCCAACTATTTTCTCAAGATTAGAAAAAACTAAAGCAAAGATTGCAGAAGCTGAAAAAGCAACTGCAGAAGCTGAAAAAGCAGAAACACCATCTGAAGAAGAAGCACCAAAAACAGAGGAGAAAACAGAATAATGCCTGTAGAGAAAAAAGGTAAGAAAGGATCTAGTCCAAAAGTTTACTCATATTTCAAAGTTGACGGAGATAAAGCAACAAGAATTAAAAAAAATTGTTCACGATGCGGTAAAGGCACATACATGTCAGAACATAAAGATAGAAACACATGTGGAAAATGCGGTCTAACTGAATTTAAACAATAAAAAATATTCAAAAATAATTAATATTCAATACAATCTTTTCTTGTGAATTTTTGAGCTCTTTTTTTCTAATTGTTCAATTTTTGAAATAAAAGTAGGATCAAATTTTATGTTAGATAACGATTCTGCAGATAATTTTACATTATTGACATCTAAAGAGACATTAGATTTTGGTAAATTTCTATCAGCCCAAAATTTCATCACCTTATCTTCAAGTTTATAATCACGAAACCCAGCAGGGAATTTTTTTGTAATATGATTCAATAGAGTTCTATCTTTGAAAACAACTCTAGGTTCAAACAATCTTGCCTCATCACTATAGATATTTTCAAATAAATTTCCAGATATTTCATCAGAAAGTAACTCCATTTTTGAAATTTTTCGAATCAATTCTAAAAAATGTAAAAATTCATGAGCCAAAATAGCATGAATTGTTCCCTTTAATCCATAAGCAATCAAAGGAGCAGAAATTTGAATGACTACTTGAAATTTTTCTTCAAACAAAACAGGAATAGTTCTAGCAAAAAGAATCCCATATTCATAAGAATTAGATGAAGAAAGCACAAGAGAAGGTTCAACATACGCAACAGGATATTGAATTCCAGATGCTTTTTCAATTCTATCTATCCCAGCAACAGTGATAGGAAAACGCTTGATAGTTAAATCATAAACATCATCAGGTATTAGACCACTAGAATGTGCATCTCTAAAACGTACTAAAGGATCCAACATGAATTCTTTATGAATTTAATGTAAAAATGTTGATTTTATGAAGATCTTGGCTTACCAGACTTTGCTTTCTTTACTTTACGAGTATTTGCTCTTTGATCAGCATGTCTTTGATGTTTACCTTTTTTTCTCATTGGCATGCAAAATTATGATATTTAGCAGTAGTTAATTGTTACTCATT
>Ga0233446_1000362_pt1 | contig 51060 bp, 40 predicted proteins | sample SI_124_October20_4_FD_182780 | JGI IMG/M metagenome (GOLD analysis project Ga0233446, IMG submission 182780) | Seawater microbial communities from Saanich Inlet, British Columbia, Canada - SI_124_October2016_120_MG | ecosystem: Environmental > Aquatic > Marine > Inlet | place: Canada: British...
GCCACCCGCTTTTTTCCCAAAAAAAAACTACCGAACCAAACTCGCCAGCACATTAGAGGCTTCCGCCACCTGCGCGGCCTGTAGCCAAACTTGCAAACCTGTAGCTTGCGGTGGCACAGGCAAAACCCAATCAACCTGGCCGCTTGCGTTCGTTACGGAAGGCCCTGCAAGTTGTGCGGGCCGGTTTAAGCCGAGCGTGATTTGTAAGGCCGCGACATAAGTTGAGCCGGGCCCGGTCAGGCTGTAGGCCAAATAGGCGGAGCGATTGGGCGTTGCATTTGTGAGCGACAAAATTACATTTTGCCCAGCAATAATTGGGTCTGGATTCGCCGCCAAATGTAGCCCCGATTGGTTTTGATCAAAGTAAAGCGCACCACAATCTATGCGTGTGCCGTCGGGGTCTTGACCGCCCGTTGGGTCTCCGGCGTCGATGCAAGGCGAGCTTGCGGTTAAATGAAAATCATCTTGGTTGGCACCTGCGAACTGTGGGTCGGCGTTGAAATTGCCCGTGCCGTAAAAACCGCCTTCTACATCGCAGTAGCTCACGCGCGGAGTTGTAAAAAAAGTATAAATCTGTTGAGCACCGCGATTGCCCCAAAGGATGCAGTTGCTCACCGTTGGCGCACTATCATAATCGCACCAAAGCGCCGCGCCTTCGACGGCCTCGTTTTGCGTAATCGTGCATTGCGTAATCAACGCATTGCAACTATAGAGAAAGCACATGACGCCACCGCCTCCGTAGCCCGCTTGATTTTCAGTGATGAGGCAATATCGCAAAGTCGGTGCCGAATACTCATCGCAGAAAACACCGCCTCCGCCAAAACCGACCGCCTCATTGAGTCGAATCGTGCATTGATAAAGAGTCGGCGATGAATAATTTATACAACTTACGCCGCCACCATTTTCGGATGCCCGGTTTCGCTCGATGATGCAATCGGCAATCAGGATGCTTGCATTGTCGAGATAAAAACCGCCGCCATTGCTGTGCGAGCCTGCGCCCGTGGCATTGCCGCCTCGAATCGTGAAACCGCTGACCTCGGTACTCATCTGCAAACCCTGCCCCGAAATCACATATTTGCCAGAACCGGTCGCATCAATAATGGGGGAGCTGCTCGCCGCCGCCCGCGTCAAACGCACACCATTTTTAAGCGTCAGCGGGAAAGTTTCGCCACTCGCCACAGAATAGGTACTCATCGCAACAAGGATGTCATCCCCGGTGTGCGCGGCGGAAATAGCACCAGTAATCGTCTGAAAATCGTAGCCCGGCCCGTGACCAACTGAAATGTCAGTTGCGAAACTTGGCGAGGCGAGCATGAGGAGGAAGAGGGGGATGGTTTTCATGATATTGAACTCGTTCTATAGATTCTACCTCAATAAGGGGTATGCTATTAGAAGTGGAAATCAAAAACACCAGCAAGCGCCCTCTAAAAGTCAGTCTCCCCGGCGGCAAGACCCTTTTTCTAGGCCCCAACGCCAGCGGCAATGTGTCCGCCAAGGCATTAGAGCATCCGCCGCTCGTAAAACTCATTGAGGCAGGCGAGATCGAGGTCTTGGGCAAAGAGGGCGGGCAAACCCCATCGTCGGGCGGCCAGTCAAAAGGCGGCGGCTCAAATCAAACGGGGCACGGTGGTGGTGGCGGTATGCGCCGGTCCGGCGATCGCTAACCGAGGTTTGTTTGTGCGGGCAAAGCCTGCGCTATTCTTGTTCGCCGACAAATTCGCGAAGCTTTAGATCGCGGAACTCAACTTGCGAGCCTTCCGACTCAAGCGCCAAATATCCACGCGCGGGCAAGCAGGCGCGACCGCCGTTGACTTCGGTGCCGTTGACCCAAAGTTTGACCACGCCACCGATCGCGGTGATCCGATAGTGATTCCATTCGCCCGCAGGTTTTGTCAATCGCTCGGTCGGAAAACTGCGGCGACTGTTTGCTTTGCCGACTTTGACATCGGACAACCTCGCATTGTCATGCCTGCCGCCGTCAAAATAATCGGCGTAAGTGACTTCAGGGTGAACCGCTGCCATGTCAGATTCGCCGACCGGAAAAATATCGCCGTGGCTCGTGAACCAGTCAGACGGCTCGTTGTTTTGTTTGCCCCAATTTTCTTCATAACCGAGGTCGAGCACCTGCACCTCAATACCGCTGCGGGGGAGTTGCCCGGCAGGTAAATCCGTAAACGCCGATTCGGGGCACCAAATGAAAATGCCAGAATTGCCCGCGTGTTGATGATGCCTCCATTCGACTTCGAGCTCAAAATCAGTCAGCTCAAATGTCGTGCGCGCACCGCCGAGTGGTTTACCGCTGCAAGTAATCACGCCATTGGATTCACTCCAAGTTTCATCGGTGCCGTTGACATTGACAAAATCACTGAGCGTAAGCGCGCGCCACTCAGAATCGTTGGTTGCGGGTTGCACAACCGCACAGGCGGATAACGCAGAGAGGGAGAGAAGCGTGAGAATGAAGCGGTACATGATGCAGCCACGATTCTATCCTTGAGTCACCGTGATTCGATACCTCTCTCTTACAGCCCTCGTTTTACTGCCCGCCTGCGCAAGCGTGCAATCACCGCCCGTCGTCCGTGTCGCCATTAGTGTTGATTGGGAAGGCCGCGAAATCAGTGAGCAAAATCTGATTGCCTTTGAAAATATCCGCGCCGCACACCCCGATGTGCCGCTGACGCAATTCATTAACGCCGCTTATTTCGTAAAGCCCGATGCAGATGCGGCGCAGTTGCGTGAAAAGATGGCGCGCGTTTTGCAATCACAAGATGAGCTGGGTTTGCATATCCACCCATGGCGCTCTCTCGCGCAAGCAAGTGGGGTTGAGTTTCGCGCCGAGCCAACAGTTTGGGGTTTTGTGCGAGAGGATCGCGCGGGATGGCCTGACCCGGGGCATGATGTTTCGGTTGAGGCGTATACGGTCGATGAGTTTCAGGCCTTTGTGAAAACATCCAAGCGCATTTTGGCCGAAAACGGTTTTGCGTTAAGTCAATCGTTCCGCGCGGGTGCGTGGCTTGCAGGGCCCCATGTGCGTGAGGCTATTCGCCGCGAGGGTTTTGTTGTTGATTCGTCAGCGACCGATACCAAGTGGCATGATGAGATTGATCAGTACGCATTGCCGTCGATGATGCGCGAGATTTGGCCTGATGTCACTTGTGAGACCCAGCCATTTACGATTCAAACGCCCGCAGGTGAGTTGCTAGAAATGCCCGATACAGGCGCACTCGCCGATTACATCACTGCAGTCGAAATGATTGACCACATCGCCGCTGCCGTTGGGCGGCTTGATGAAAGCGGCACGCAATTCGTCCATATCGGTTTCCATCTGGAAACATCTGCAAAATATGGCCAGCGCATTATCGATACGATTTCGGGCGTAAAAAGTGTTTACGGCGATCAAGTTATATTTGAGACTCTCGAAGATTCGGCTGCGCTAGCTCGCAAGATGAAATAACCATTTTCATGCCCTAAAGTCTGGTGATGGAATTCCTCACCACTCTTTGGCTCCCCATTCTGCTTGCAGCATTTTTTGTTTTTGGCGTGAGCAGTGTCTTGCACATGGTGCTTTCGCTCCATAAATCGGATTATCGCAAACTTCCTAATGAAGCATCTCTTCTGAATGAAATGCGCAATGGCGGGCTCACTCCCGGTTCCTATATGTTCCCTGGAGTCGATTCAAAGGAAGACTGTACCCCCCCCGAAATGGCCGAGAAATATGCAAAAGGGCCGGTCGGGCAGATTTTGATTCGCGCCAACAATTCTTGCAACATGGGTTTGAGCCTGATCCAGTGGTTCGTGCTGTCGATCGTGATTAGCCTGTTGACCGCCTATTTGGCGTGGATTACGCTTGGCGCAGGTGCCGACAGCTCGATCTTGTTCCGAGTCGTCTTCACCACGGCATGGATGGCCTATGGTTTTGGCTCAATCCAAGAGTCAATCTGGAAAGGCAACAGCTGGAAATCAACATCTGTTTACCTTTTTGACGCAGCGCTCTACGCTTTGGCGACGGCTTCCACCTTTCAACAGTTTTGGCCGCCTAACCTTTTGGGGTAGACGGCAAGGTAGGGCGGCCAAAAAAGTGAGCGATCGTGCGCCGGGGTTTAGACCTCGGCTACTTCAAGCTTTGGCTTAGCGTCGCCCGTCATCAAGAAACGGTGCATCGCCTCAGCGGCTTGACGGCCAGCGCCCATAGCCAAAATCACAGTCGCGCCACCCGTCACGATGTCGCCGCCGGCGAAAACATCGGGATAAGAGGTCTGGAAAGTGACTTCGTCGGCCTCAATCGTGCCTTTGCGGTCATTCAACTTAAGGTCTGGGCAGTCGTTGATGAGCAAGGGGTTTGGCCCTTGACCAATCGAAATCACAGCGGTGTCGACATCAAGCGTCTTAACTGCACCTTCAATCGGCACAGGGCGACGACGGCCAGAATCATCAGGCTCGCCGAGCTCCATCTCTTGCACTTTCATGGCGCAGAGGTTGCCTTTGCCATCACCGATAAACTCAAGAGGTGAGTGCAAGGTGTAAAAATTGACACCCTCTTGGTCAGCGTGATGAATCTCTTCTTGACGCGCTGGCATCTCAAGGCGGCTACGGCGATAAACCAAGTTGACCGTCTCAATGCCCATGCGCTTGGCAGTACGCGATGAATCCATCGCAGTATTACCCGCACCAATGACGGCAATGCTTTTGATCTTTTTAACAGGAGTGTCAGCTTTGTGGGGGAACTTATAACCACCCATCAAATTTACCCGCGTCAAAAACTCGTTGGCGCTATAAACACCATTTAAGTTTTCGCCAGGGATGTTCAAGAACCAAGGCAAGCCTGCGCCCGTGCCGACAAAAGTGGCATCAAAGCGATCGCGAATCGAATCGAGAGATTCAGCCTTACCGACTGGGTAGTTCATGACAAACTTGACGCCCATGTCTTTGAGGCCTTCGATCTCTTCCATCAAAGTCGCTTTAGGCAGACGGAACTCAGGGATGCCGTAAAACAGCACACCACCTGGTTTATGAAGAGCTTCAAAAACCGTGACATCGTGGCCAAGCTGAATCAAATCACTGGCGGCAGTCAAACCCGCAGGCCCAGAACCAATCACAGCCACTTTTTTGCCGGTAGCTGGAGCAATGTCAGGAACGATACGGATGTCATTATTCATCGCGTAATCGCCGACAAAACGCTCAACTCGGCCGATAGCGCTCGATTCGCGGCCTTTGTCGGGTTTGTTAAGCGTGCAGACCAACTCGCACTGGTCTTCTTGGGGGCACACGCGGCCACAAATCGAAGGCAGGAAGTTTTTCTCTTTGATCTTGCGGTAAGCACCCTCAATATCGCCCGCGCCCAGCTTGAGCATGAAAGCAGGGATGTCGATACCCACGGGGCAGCCATGCTGACACGGCTTGTCTTTGCACTGAATGCATCGCTGCGCTTCAGAAACGGCTTCTTCTACGGAGTAACCCAGAGGCACTTCTTCGTAGTTGTAGATACGCGCCTCAGGAGTCTGCTCGCGCATCGGCGTCTTGACCTTTGATTTGTTCATCAAGCGCTTTTTCTTTTTAGGTTTTTCGTCAGTCATCGTTTAGGCCTCAAGTTTTTCGCCGCATGCGCAGGCGTGTTCTAGTGCTTCGGCTTCTTCTTCTTTGTAGTAAGAAAGCCGTGTAATCAATTCATCAAAGTCAACATGATGCCCGTTAAATTCAGGGCCTTCCACGCAAGCGAATCGCGTCTTGCCGTCGACCGTAACGCGGCAAGCGCCGCACATGCCTGTGCCATCAATCATGATGGGGTTAAGCGAAGCCTGCGTCGGGATGCCATGAGGCTCAGTCGTCTTGCAGACAAATTTCATCATGATGACGGGGCCAATCGTGATGACTTCATCAATCTTTTTGCCAGACTGAATCAGATCTTCGAGAGCGTGCGTCACCAAACCTTTGCGGCCGTGAGAGCCATCGTCGGTCGTGATGATGAGCTCGTCAGCCTCGGCACGAATTTCGTCTTCGAGGATGAAGAGGTCTTTATTGCGTGCGCCCAAAATGACAATGACTTCATTGCCAGCTTCTTTGAGCGCGGTGACTTGAGGCCAAACCACAGCATTGCCGATGCCGCCACCGACGCAAACCACAGTCTTGCCGCCTTCCGGGATGTCGGTCGGCTTGCCAAGTGGGCCAGCCAGATCCAAAATCTCGTCGCCCTCTTTCAGAGCATTGAGGTCACGCGTGGTTTTGCCGACTTCTTGAGCAACCAGCGTGATGGTGCCTGTGTCAGTGTTGCGGTTAGCGATCGTGAGGGGGATGCGCTCACCCTCGTCGCAAGTGCGCAAAATGATGAATTGCCCGGCGCGCCCGCGCTCGGCAATATGAGGAGCTTCGACCTCGAAGAGCATGGTCTTCGGTGCGAGCTCGCGTGTGGTAACGATCTTGTTGGGCATGACCTAATTTTTAACCCGTGCAGCGGCCCTGACAAGTTGCAAATATAGGGGAAACGCTAGGCATTTTACCCTTGTTGACAAGCGGTCTCATTTGACCGCTTGATTGCATTCACACCCCTTGAGTTAAGTCGCTTGCGGAGCCATCTGCCGCAACGCAAATTCCCACTCTTTCAACACCCGCTTGGCCTGTTTGCGAGCCATACGGAATGCCCGCTTCCGCTCTTTCATAGCCGTTTTGTGGTCGGCCACTCGCTGCTCTTGAAACTCGCGCATAGAAACGAGCATGTCTTTTCGAGCCTGCTGCAATTCATCAAGAGAGTATTCAAGCTTTTCGCGCAAGGACGCCATGCTCGGCAGGGGTGAGAACCGATCAAGGCTTTCGGTGAACCGGCGTCGATAAATCACATCATGCCCGACGCGTTTGAGATGCGATGCGAGGCCGAGCCACTGTAGACACCAAATCAACCACTTGCCGGGGTCGAAATTATAGGCCTTGGGGCCGTTGCGATAATCGGCACCATAGGCGTGGTGGTAGTTGTGATACCCCTCGCCAAAAGTAAAAAAGGAAAGCAGCCAATTGTCTTTACTGGTATTGGCGATGCTCCAGGGTTGGCTTCCTGAAATGTGAGCGAGCGAATTGATGAAAAAAGTGCAATGGTGCAGTAAGACCACTTTGACGAGGCATCCGAAAAGAAGCATGCCCCAGAGATCGCCGGTAAACCAGCCGATAAGGGCAGGAACCCCCAGATTGAAGCCCGTTGAGAGTGGCATGTACCAGCGATGTTGCCAACGGCAGATGGCGTCCTTTTTTAGATCGGGGACATTTTCAAAATCGTCGTCGATGGAGTTTTTAAAGAAAATCCAGCCGATGTGCGACCACCAGAAGCCTCGTTTGGCGTTGTAAGGGTCGCCGTCAGTATCAACTTTGCCGTGGTGGTGGCGATGCCCCGATGACCACCGAATCACACTGCCTTGCCAGGCTGCGCCGCCAAGAATTGCAGAGAGCAGGCGAATGATTGCGGGCGCCTCAAAGGAGCGATGCGAGAACAGGCGGTGATAGCCAACCGTGATGCCAAGGCCTGAAATGCCCCAAAGCAAAAACATAACGAGTATTTCCGCGCCCGTGATGCCGTGAGTCATCGCCCACCAGGGCACCAAAATCGCCATAGCCAAAGGGGTAAGAGTCAAAAAAAGGATGTGCAGCCAGATCGGCTTGCCGCGATTTGGGTTGGGGCGGGTTTGGGGCATGAGAGTAGCGAATTGGGCGCAGGATGTGCCGGGCGATTGACCGTCTCATTCTAGTTTGGCAGAGAGTAAAATACTCGGTTCATGCCACTTCTAACCCTCTCTGGTGTAGCGAAAACATACGACGAGCAACGGCCGCTTTTTGCGGGCGTTGACTTGACCGTGACTTCAACCGACCGCATTGGCCTCATCGGCCCAAATGGTGCCGGGAAGTCCACTTTGCTCAAAATTATGGCGGGCATCGAGATCGCCGATGCGGGCGAGCGCGTGATGCGCCGAGGCGTTCGCGTAGGTTATCTTGAGCAAGAGCCTCATTTCCCAAGCGAGATGACGATTGAAGAGGCCGTCCGTGCGGGGCTTGAGGGTCGTGAAGCTTTGTTGGCCGACCTAGAGGCTTTGTATACCGAGCTAGCCGACCCTGATTTGAGCGAGAAGCGGCTAGGTACGCTTTCGCGGCGGCAAGAAGAGATGGAGCATCGCCTAGAGGAAATGGGCGGTCATGATGTCGAGCACCGCATTTCAGCGGCGATCACAGGGGTTGGTTTGGCAGATGCCTCGGCAAAGTGTGGCACTCTTTCCGGTGGGGAAGCCCGGCGTGTGGCGCTGGCTCGCTTGCTCGTAGATGGGCCCGACATTATGTTGCTTGACGAGCCGACAAACCACCTCGACGCCTTCGTGATTGCTTGGCTTGAAAAACAGCTTGCTGCATTAAAGGTGCCTCTGATTTTGGTGACGCACGATCGTTTTTTGCTCGACCGCGTCGTGAATCGCATTGTCGAGGTCGACCGCGGCTCGATTTATTCCTACCCCGGAAGTTATCACACTTATGTCGAGCGCCGCGCGGAGCGATTGGCGTCCGAACAAAAATCGGAAAGCTCGCGATTGGCTTTACTGAAGCGCGAAACGGCCTGGATGCGCGCAGGTGTTTTAGGGCGCGGCACCAAGGCAAAGGCGCGTCAAGATCGATTTCACGCTTTGGCGAGTGTCGATAAATTGACGGATGACGCACACCTCGAAATGGCAATTCCACGCGGCCCTCGCCTGGGCAATAAAGTGGTCGAAGTCGAAGGGCTCAGTTTTGCGTATGGCGACCAGCCGATTTTGCGCAATCTTGATTTGAAAATCGAGCGCAATATGCGTCTCGGCATTGTTGGGCCAAACGGTGTGGGCAAGACGACTCTTATCCGTCTTTTGCTGGGTCAATTGGCAGCTGATGCTGGCACCGTAACGGTAGGCGAAACGGTCGCATTTGGCACTTTAGACCAAAAACGAGAAGACCTAGATCCCGAGGCCACAGTCGCCGAAGAGGTCGCTGGCAAGAGTAGCCATGTGCGTGTTGGCGATAGGGATATTCATGTCGTTAGTTTTCTCGATCAGTTTTTGTTTCCGGGCAATCTTAAATTTGTCAAAGTCGGCTCGCTGTCTGGCGGAGAACGCGGCCGCGTTTTGCTCGCTAAATTATTGCTGCAAGATTGCAACTTGTTGGTGCTTGATGAGCCGACCAACGATCTTGACTTGAATACTTTGCGCGCGCTCGAAGAGGCACTCTGCGCGTTCCACGGTAGCGTTTTACTCGTCAGTCACGACCGCTGGTTTCTCGACCGAGTGGCCACTCATGTTTTGTACCTTGACGGCTTGGGCGGCGCGTTTTTGCACACGGGCGATGTGAGCAGCCTGATGGAGCGGTGGTCGCCACCGTCGGCAAGTGACAAACCTTCGCGGGTGGGGGCGTCGGCTCGAAAAACTTCAGATGCAAAACCAGCACAAGTTGAAGCCAGTGGGCCGTTGAGTCAGTCGTCCGAAAAGGTGGTTAAATTGTCGTTTAAAGAAAAGGAAGAGCTCAAGCAACTTTGGGCGCAAATCGAAATCCATGAAGCGCAGTTATCCGAGGTCGATGCAAAGCTGGCTGACCCGTCGATCTATCAAGACGCCGGCGAAACGGTGCCATCATTGCAAAAAGAGCGTGCTGTTTTAGACGATCAGTTAGTCACCAAGATGTCTCGTTGGGAAGAATTGGCCGCGCGAGAATAGATGTGCAAATGTTCGTGTTCCTTCAAGCCGCACAAACCGCGCGGCTGATTGGATAGACTCATCTTGTGCGTATCTGCCTGCTTACCAATCAAGAGCTAGACACTGTGCCATTTCCGGCCGATGACTGGCCTTGCGACCCACGCCCCTTTCTGCCTGATGCAGAATGGGTATTGGCAACTTTGACAGATAAGGCTTCTGCGCCGATCGAGCTTGAGCCGCTGATTCAATCGGGTGAGTTTGATTTGTTTTTCAATCTATGCGACGGCGCCGCCGATCAGGACGACATGCCCGGGATTGAAGTCATCGAAATGCTTGAGCGTTACGGGGTTCCGTTTACGGGCGCGACATCCAATTATTACGAACCGACGCGCATGCAAATGAAAGAGGCCTGCGCTCGTGCCGGCATCGCATCGCCAGCCGGGATTCACGCGCGCACAATTGCCGATGTTGCGCGAGCCGCGGATGAATTGCGTTTCCCACTTTTTGTAAAGCATTACAGCAGTTACGCGAGTGTGGATTTGACTCCCGAATCAAAAGTCGAGACAGCAGCTGAATTGATGATGCAGGCCGGTCGCATCATGCAAAAGCATGGTGGGGCGTTGATTGAGGAATATATCGACGGTATCGAATGCACGGTTTTGGTGGTCGAAAACGCCGACGACGCTTCGGCGCCGTTGGCTTACACACCGATTCAATATCGCTTCCCTGAGGGTGAGGCGTTTAAGCACGAAGATCTAAAGTGGGTTGATTACGATGGGCTGTCGAGTTTTCCTGTCATCGACGAAAATTTAGCCGCACGACTTCGCGATGAATCCGCGCGTTTTTTCACGGCATTAGGCGGCGCGGGTTTCGGGCGGTGCGACATCCGTGTCGATAAAAGGGGCACACCTTTTATGCTCGAGATTAACCCTAACTGTGGGGTGTTTTATCCGCCGACTGACCCTGGCAGCGCCGACATTATTTTGGCTATGCAAGAAAACGGGCATGCGCGTTTTGCCGAACGGTTGGCTCACGCCGCCGTCCAGCGGCACCAATAAATCATTCACCTTCACGGCGGGTTGACTTGGAGTTATTTGAGAGTTAATCTGCGAGAGAAGTCGCCAAATCCGTGCCCATGAAATCCGTTCCCATGAAATCCGCTCTTCTTTCCTTTGTCTCTTTTTTATTATTTTCAACTAGTCCTATTATTCCCCAAGATGATGCAGGCTCATCTGAGGTTAACCAGCATTACTGTGATCCATGCAACCATTCTTTCACCGTCGATGTACCTGTTGGTTATCGTAAAGTTCTTGAAGTTCAATTAGAGTGTAGAGAAGAAAAGGACTTTTTGGGTGATTGCAGTTGGCATTGTGAACCAACTCAGAATCATCGTTTTCTGAGTGAGGCTCTTTCGGATGGAGATTGCCCATAACTATGAAACGCATTGTCGCCCTTGCTACAGTGATTGGGATAGCTGGCATAGTTGCCCTTTTGTTTGCGCCGTGGTCATCGCCCCGTGATTTAGAGAGTGAAGTCGCGAATGCTTCCGCTGTGTCTCGAGAGAATACTCCCAAACATTTATTTGGTGAGCGCGGGTTGCTTCGCAATAGCCCTCATGAACTTAGTGGATCATTTATCGTTAATCCTGTCGAGTGGCTTGGTGCATTATTGGTCCCTATCACCTATACCGTTTCTCAAGATGGAGAGTTGCACACAACACCTCAATTGTGCGATGACAAAATCATGCTAGCCAGCGTTCCTGACGAGGCTCTCGTTGTGTTCGGCGACGACCGACATTGGCAGAAGAGTGTTCAAGCGATGGCCAGACTGCGCGAGTCTCAAAGCACAATTCACATTCAATCCGTTCGTACTTTTCGCTTTCTTTTTTTCGACAATACCAATAATCTACTGTCTGAAAAAATAGAGGTTGCCGTCCGCTCTAGGTCTATTTTCGAGGGTGACTGGATGGAAACTGGCTGGGGTAACTTTATGTCGGAAGTTGCAAGTGAGTGGAGCCTGGGCGGGTTGCCAGAGAGTGAGCTTGAATATCAATTTCGGTTCCGCTGCCAAGGTTATATGCCGTTCATCTCGCAATGGGAGCAGCGACCCTCAGTAAATCAAACTCGTGCGATTGATGTGCAGCTTTCCAGGGTTGGTTCAGGGCTTGTTTCGGGGACAATCTTTGATGCGAATCAGCAACCCATGCCGAGTGTGCGCTATTGTTTACTTAAACGACAAGGGGTGCGTTCGCGTGCCCTCACGCGGCAAGAGGGAGAAGTTTTGCTTCCGCTGCCACAGGATCCCTTTTTGAGCACCGTGTCTGAAATCCAATTTCAGCAAGCATCACCAGAAGGTTATTACGAAGCTAATATCGAGTCACCTGGGTATTTTGATTTGCTCGTCGCCCCACGATTTGAATCACCGATTGCCGCTGATGTGGGGGAATTAATTTCATCCTCTCAAATAAAGAAGGATATATATCTTGGGCATAGCGCCCAACTTAATATTGAGATTCGGCTAATTCCATCAGCGAATCCAAGTGATTATTATTTGTCATTAGAGTCGGATGCTCTTTCCGATTTATATTCTTTAGATAAGATGGCTTTGGGTGATGATGGTCAATATCTAAGGACAATATCTAAATTGATACCAGGTGATTACTCGCTGGAATTGCGTCAAAAAGTTTATCGAAAAGATCTCCTTTCAACAGGGAGTACGATTCTGCTTGATAGTCAGTCTTTGGTTCTTCAACAGGCAGCAACTGGTTTTGCTCGAATAGATTTACTCGGAGAGAGTTACGGCCGATCTTTTCATGGGCAAATCTATGCCCCGGATTGCTCGAGTGAGATGAATTGGTCGATCATAATCTTGAATGCTACGACGGGCACCCTTGTGCGCACGGGGTTGCCTAATGAAGAGTTGTATGCGTTTGAGGCCGGTTTGCCGTCTGATGCACTTGAGGTGCTTGTGATTGGCTACGAGCCCCAGGCGGGGGAGCTTTGCTTGATTCGACACTCTCTGCCTGAGGGGAATCATGATGTTGATGAACCGAAGTTGGCCCCCTTTCCGACCCGCGTCAAGGTTCAGTCCTATCCGGCCGCCGGAGATTTTCGGTATCTTGAATTTATGATGGGAAAAGACTTTGTTTTGCAGGATTGGTTTGACAATCACCCCTTCCCTAGGGCAATGCAGCCCAGCCGTTTGCGCATTTTTGGTCTCCCCTTTGGCCAATACGCTCTTTGGTCTGAAAATGACTGGTATTGCGACTTCGAGCTCACGCCCTCAAACAGTCAAATAGTCACCGCGATGGGCGTTAATTAGACAGTTGCAAAGGCTTGGAATAGGCCGTTTGTGGCTTATTTTATGCCCATGTTGCAGAACCTCCCTCACGAGCCCCACAAAATCAAGACCATCCGCCGCGTAGATTTCTCTACGCTCGAAGAACGCCGCAAGTCCTTGTCCCAGGTGCACTTCAATGTGTTTCATGTGCCTTCATCACAGGTGGCGTTTGACATGTGCTCGCTTGGCACCAGCGCCATGACGCAAGAGCAGCTTTCGGGTCAGCTCATCGGCGACGAGGCCTACGCGGGCGCGCGCAACTTTGAGGCTCTTGAGTCAGCCGTTTCGGCGGTTTTGGGTTTTGAGAAAATTTGCCCCGTACACAATATTTTGGGTGCGGCAAAGTTGGTGGGCGCGACCATGGCGCTTAAGGGCAGTGATATGCCAAGTAATGCCCGCACGCGCAGCGATGTTTTGAGCCCTCAGGGCGTAAATGTCATCGACATCCGCGATCATGGATTTGAGACTTTCACGGGCAATGTTGATTTGGCTAAGCTCCAAGACATCTTGCAAGCGGGGCAGGTTTCGGTGGTGGGCCTTCAGCTTTTTGCGGATGGCATGCACCCAATCAGTCTTGAAAATCTGGCCGCGACTCACGCGCTTTGCCAGGAGCACGGCAAGCGTTTGGTGATTGATACTTCGCGTGTCATCGAAAACGCTTGGTACATCCAGCACTTCGAAAAGGGTCAAGCAGAGCGAGCAATTGCCGAGCTCGTTAAAGAGATGGCGCAGTTTGCCGATGTCCTGCTCATGGATGCCGCGCAAGACCCAAAGTGCCCATCCGGAGGTTTGATAGCTTCCCACGACGACAAAGACATGGAAGCCTTCCGCAACGAGGTTGTGGTTTACGAAGGCCTTCACACATACGGCGGGATGGCCGGCCGCACCATGGAAATGTTTGCGCGTGGTCTAAATGAAATGTGCATCGAAGAAGAGGTGCAATGGGTGATGCAAGAGACACTGCGTTTTTGCAATCGCATGCGTGATGCGGGCGTGCCACTTGAGCGCGGTTGCGACGGTGCTTACATTGATGCGATTGAGTTTTTCCCGCATTTAAACCATCATCACCAAGATGCTTTTTCAGCCTCGTTGTATTTGATTTCAGGCGTGCGTGCTTTTGCGCATGGGCGCGTCGGGCGCGACAGCTTGGTTGCCGTCCAGATCCCTCGTCTTGCGATGACGAGCCGCCAGCTTGACCAAGTGGGTGACGCCATTATTAGTTTGTACAACCAGCGCGATTTAGTCTCGACTTTAGAGCCCATGAAAACGGGTGCTTGGCGCGATCAAATGCAGTATCGCTGGGTGTTCCCTCAACTCGATCGTTTTGAGTTTGATACTTATCCATTTACGATTCACACGATTGAGCGCATTTCGACGCTAAACCGCGAGCAACGCCAAGCTGCGATTGAAGCGGCAGGTTACAACACCTTCTTACTTCGCTCCGCTGATGTCACAATCGATTTGTTAACCGATTCAGGCACGACTGCGATGAGCACCGACCAGTGGGCCGCTTACAACGCGGCGCAAGCAACACCTGCCACTTCAGACGATTACCTTTGGTTGGTCGATGTTTTGCGCGACGCCACTGGTTATCAGCATATTTTGCCGACACACCAAGGGCGCGCTGCTGAGCAAATTTTGTCTGAAATTATGATTAAGCCCGGGCAGTATGTTCCTGGCAATATGTATTTCACAACGACAAAACTCCACCAAGAAATCCCGGGTGGCATTTTTGCCGACATTATTTGCGATGAAGCTTCTCAACCGCAAAGTGAGTTCCCCTGGAAAGGCAACATTGATCTCGACAAGTTAAAAGTCATCGTTGATGAGCATGGCGCAGAAAAAGTCTCTTACATTTCGTTTGAGTTTTCGGTCAACATGGCCGGCGGTCAGCCCGTCTCCATAGACAACATGCGCGAGGTCTACGCGTATTGCAACCCGCTGGGCATCCCCGTTTTCTTTGATGCCACGCGCATGGTCGAAAATGCTTACATGATTCAAGTGCGAGACGACCGCTATGCCCAAACTGCTGTGCGTGATATTTTGCTCGAGATGCTAATGTACGGCGACGGCATGACGGTTTCTGGCAAGAAAGATTTCCTCATTAATATTGGTGGCTTACTTGCATTCAAAGATAACGCCGAGTGGGCGGAAGCCGCGCAAGACAAACTGCGTTTATATGAGGGCTCGATTACCGATGGCGGTTTGGCGACTTCTGATTTGGCCGCCATCGCGGTGGGTGTCGAGGAAATGCTCGAAGACGATTACATCCGCTCGCGTGTGCGCCAAACGGCGGCATTGGGCCAGATGCTGATTGACGCGGGTGTGCCGATTGTGACACCCCCAGGCTCTCACGCCATTTTTGTGGATGTAAAGCAATTCCTTCCGCATGTCTCGCAAGATGAGTTCCCGGCGCAACGATTGGCCAGTGAGCTTTATGTTGAAACGGGCGTCCGTGCGATGGAGCGCGGGATTGTTTCTAAGGGGCGTAATGCTGAAACCGGCGAAAACTATCACCCAGAGCTTGAGCTTATTCGTCTGACGATTCCTCGTCGCGCCTACACGCGTGACCACATGCGCGAGGTGGCTAATGGGATTATCCGTCTATACGAAAAACGCGAAACAATCGGAGGCTTGAAGTTTGTGTATGAGCCTGAAAAACTGCGCTTTTTCCAAAGTCGCTTTTCCGTTTTGCCCGTTGCTGCCGCCGTTGTTTCGTAGTTGATGCATGCTGGGTACTGGTGCGTTAAGAAAACGGCCCGGGGTGAGGATTCATGCTAGGGTGGAAGAATGCTCCTCCTCGCTACCCTCCTTTCCTTTTCGCTCATTCAAGAAACACCTCTCTTTATAGAAAAGAGCGGCGAGCTTGAGTTTTCCGGTCAAATGATTGCGCGCCCATTGCATCGTGATGATGCAGCGTTAGCCGCGTCGCTTGCATCGCAGACCTTGCGTTACATCCCTGCCACCGACGAGTTTATTTTGACCGTGCCCGAGGGCATGACCGAAAATAGCTACGCCGCAGAATTACTGCGTGCTGGTGCGTTTGAATATGTACACCCCGACTGGATTTGCTACCCATTGGGCGACCCCAACGACCCGCGGTTTTCAGATCAATGGCACCATGACAACATGGAGTCTTCCGCCGGCTGGGATTTGCTCACCGGCGATTCCAACCAAATTGCCGCTTGGTGCGATACCGGTGTCGATCATGGGCACGAAGATCTAGCCGCAAATTTGATTCCTGGATATAACTCGGTTGATTACATCGAAGAAATTAATGGTGGTGACACTTCTGACATCAACGGCCACGGCACTCATGTCGCTGGCTGCATCGGCGCCATAGGCAATAATGGTGTCGGGCTTGCTGGTGTTACCTGGGGCATGAAAATGATGCCAATCCGCGTCAGTAACTCGAGTAGCGGTGGCGCTTATCTTTCTTCCATCCTTGACGGCGCTCGTTGGGCTGCGGATCACGGTGCCAAAACAGTGAGCGCGAGTTATTCAGGCGTAGACAATGCCGCGGTTGGCACGACTGGCACCGATGTGAAAAATAGCGGTGCACTGTTCTTTTACGCTGCAGGTAATGGCGGCCAAACCTGGTCGAGTTTTGATTACCCAGATACGATTGTCGTGGGCGCTTCTGATTCAGGTGATGGCCTAGCAAGCTTTTCTGGTCGCGGCCTAGGCATTGATTTGGTTGCACCCGGTGTTGGTGTTTGGTCAACCACAATGAATGACAACTACGCCGCCTGGAGTGGCACGAGCATGGCGACCCCTGTTGCCAATGGTGTTGCAGCTATGATTTTTGCGGCTAATCCAAACCTGACGGCGGATGAAGTCCAAGAGCGTCTTTATTCCTCTTGCGATGACCTCGGCACGACTGGCAACGATAACACTTACGGCTGGGGCAGAGTTAATGTCCGCAGGGCAATTGAGGCCGCCCTTCACGGAAACATGTCGATGACCATGACAAACTTGATGGCTGGCCAAGCCGTGACGGTATCGATCACATCTGCTAATTCCAATGCTGCACTTTATGTGGCTTACTCGTCGACTGGCCTCGCTGTTAATTCCAATGCTAGCCTCGGTGTGGTTTACGGTCTTGCCAACCCTTCTCTCTTACGCGTGCTATCGTCCAATGCCGTCGGCACTGCATCCATGACCATGGTGGTGCCAAATTCTCTTGCGGGCCAAACTTTTTGGGTGCAAACTCTTGCGATGAATCGCACATCTAACTGGATTCAAGATACGGTTCGATAGGCAAAGATTACGGTTTGCCTTATAGTAGAGTCCGGCGCTTTTGCCGGGCTCTACTTCTTTTTTTTACCGATGAAAATCTTCCTCATCCTGGCCTCTTTCTTCCTCGCTTTTCCTTCAGTCGCTTTGCCTGTTTCTGCAGGCGACCAGCATCTAGATACCCGTTTGGGGTTTAAGATTGACACGCCAAAAAAATGGAAGCAAATCCCACTTGCGACCAACGAGAGGTGGTTGAGCGGTAAATATGAGTCGCTAAAGACTTATTACTACACAGATAAATCTTTCGGCTACACCATGGAAAACCGGCCAACTTTAACCATGATTGCATTTGCCGGGCCGCTCAAGGCTTCGGCCGCCGTTACTGGCGAAGTCGAAGAAGGTGTTGATGATTTAGAAATAACAGTCACGATTAATAATCCATATGATGATTACCTCGATTATTTGCGCACAAAAATGAGCGGCGCGGGGTGGTTCGTTGATTCCGAAAGCGAGAAACTTGTTAAAGAGATTAAGGCAACTTATTACAACATCAAAGTTGAAAAGTCATCCAATGCTCCAATGCGCATTTTGACTTATGTCTACCACTTGCCTGACGCTGATGTAGCTGTGGAATATATGATGTTTGAGAGCGAATATGCAAAACTGAGTAAGGGCTATTTGAAAACATTTAAGAGCTTTCGGCTGATTGAAAAGAAGGCTTCGGCTCTTTCTGGAGCGATTGATTTGTCAGTGCTTTTCACGGAAGCAGACACGCCAAAAGAGCGTAAAGAAGTCCGCATACAAGTCGAAGAAGACCAGCGCGCAAAAGCAGTGGCTAACTTAACCGACGGTTGGGAAGCCGTAGAAATCGGTAAATATCTTGTCCTTAATCACACAGATAAAAGCTTCGCAAAGGCTGTCGTAAAACAGCTCGATTCCTTGCTTTCTTGGGCAAATAAGGCCTTTGATTATGTCGGCCCAGACGAATATGTCCGTACACCAATCGTCAGGATATGCGCCGACTATTCCGAAGAACGCTCGTTTCAGAGCGGCAACTCATGGTCTTTTGTCAATATGGAAATATTGACCCACCGAAGCACGGCTGGCGCGACTAGTTACGAGTGGGGCTACATCAATCGCCGCGGTCTCAGCTTTTGGTTTAGCGATCGCAACCGAGATGTCTGGAACGATATGCCGCCTTGGATGAAAAACGGCCTTAATTTCATGACGCACTCAGGCAAGGCAAAGGGCTCGAAAATGGTATTTGCGCCATCAACAAGAGAGAATAATGTATTACGCGAGCTTAAACGCAGCGATAGTATTCTTGCGCCGAGCGTTTTGTTGCGCTTGCCAATCGAAGATTTTCGTGAGCAAGAGATTGCTTATCAATCATCCTCCTTTATGCGCTGGCTTCTTGTCGGCAAGGGGGCAAAGTTTAAACTTACAAGAGGGCTCGTTGAAGATGTGCTTGTCGGCTTGCAAACGATGCTTATCGAAAAAGAAGCTGCAGATGATTCGGCCGAAGACCAAGAGGAAGACTCTGGGCCAGCAACCGAAGAAGAAGAAGATGCTGCCTTCGCTGAAAATGACAACGCTTATCTAAAAAGACTACAGGCCACACAAGACGAATTATTCGAGCGCGTTTTCTCAAACTGGAAAACTTCTGATTGGGAAAAACTCGACAAGGCCTACCTAAAAACATTATGAAAAGGGCACGATCACTTATCTTTCTCACTCTAAGCTTTTGCTTGAGTGCACCATTCCTTTCAGCGGGTGTTTTGCTCTTGAAAGACGGCCGTTTTTTCGACGACATCCCGATGCAGCAAGTCGCAGGCGGGTATACGGTGCAGTTTGAGCACGGGCAGGTCCTTGTCCCTGAGCGGCTTGTTGAGGCTGCCATTTTAGATTCAGATGAAGTCTCTCCTTATGTGGCAAAGAATGCAGACGAAGAGGCCAAATTAGCCGATGGTTTAGTCCCATTCCAGGGCCGGTGGATGTCCGTGAAAAACCGCGATAAAAAGTTGAAGAAGATTGTCGATGATAAGCGAGCAGAGGTGCTCGACTATGAGTCGCACTTGCTGTGGCGTGACCGCTACAAGGTCAAGACTAAGAACTTTTACTTCGAACACAACATCCCGCCAAATGTATTTGACCGCTACAGCAAAATCTTAGAGGCTTACTTTGATATCTTCCGTAAAGACTGGAAAATCAAACCCAAAAAAGGTTTGGGGAAAGACCCGCGCGATCACCGCTTGCTCATTTGTTTTTACAACGACCGAGATTACTTTCAGCAGGTTGGCGGCGCACCTCGTGGGGCTTTAGGGTATTTCCGTTTTGTGAAACCACTTGAACTCAATGTTTTTTACGACAAGTATTCCGAGCAAGACACGATTGAAGTTATGTTCCACGAAGTCGGCCACTACTTGCATAAGTTGATTGATGTCAATTTTAAATACCCACACTTTCCGGGCGAGTGCCTTGCTGAGTATTACGGCGCATCTTATTGGGATGCCGAATCCGAAACTCTGACAAGCGGGCTCATCTTAGAGGGGCGATTGACTGAGGTTAAAACCGATATCGCAAAAGGCGACATGATGACATTAGCCGAAATGATGAATACGGGCCCATACGAAGATTACACATGGGGCTGGACATTCGTGCATTTTTTAATGAATGATTCTCGCTACGAGAAAAACTTCAAAAAGTTTTTTACAGGCCTAGCCAAAGACAAAAAAATTAAAAGGAAGCCTTTTGGCATCGATAATCTTCAGACCGTCCCGCAGAGAGAGATCATGGCAATCTTTATGAAGTACATGAAACTAAAAAGCCAAGACGACCTCTTGGCCATGCAGCAAGAATGGTACGACTACATCAACAACGACCTGCAGGTAACAAGTGCGTTTGGTCTTGAAAAAGCGGCTGATAATGCGCGACGGCATAGTCGCCACATTCGAGCGCGACGGCTTTATCAAGAGGCTCTTGAAACGGGCGAAGCATCAGCTCAGCTTCATTACAAATATGCTTGGTTCATATTGAAGTCGGCGAAAGACAATAAGAAAGAGAGGTCTAGCGAAGAGCTAGAAGAGGAGCGCACTCTGCTTGAGTTACTTTTTCGCAAAGCGTCAGAGATTGACCCTCTCACCGCGGTTTATCATGCTTGCTTGGGCCACTTCATTAAAGCGGTCAATGATGATTTAGAAGATGGCGAGCGCATGATTCTTCTCGCCAACGATATTGGCCCGAAAGAAGATGTTGCAGATGCCCTGAAGTCTTTGACGCGCTATATCAGCATTGATTGACAGCGTTTCGACCGCGCCGCCATGGCGCGGGCACAAAAAAACACCTGCTGGCCTAAGCCAGCAGGTGTATCGCTTTGTAAAAACTTACCAGCGACGAGGCCGCTCTTCACGAGCTTGTGCCTCATTTACTTTAATCGCGCGACCTTCGAATTCAGTACCGTTAAGTGCCTCGATGGCCTTGGTGGCGCCTTCATCATCAAGCTCGATAAAACCGAAACCGCGGGAGCGGCCAGTTTCGCGATCTTGAATGATCTTGCTATCGGAAACATCGCCATATTCGGCGAAAATGTTACGGAGCTCATCGTCATCGATGCTCCAGGGGAGGTTGCCAACAAATAGGCGCATGTGTTTTCTAATCCGAGAGGAGTAACCGGTGTAGTCTCTCGGAGCAACAGACAACGGGCACGGCCGCAAGTCGGCCTTGCGTAATTGTAGTGTTTCCGGCCTTCTGCGCCCTATAAACTCAATAATTCCCCAATGTTGAGGTAAATGCATATTAATGACATGCTGCGGCGACCACACCCAATTGTCGGCTTCTCGCCCCTCAATCTTGCGATATCCACTAGAACTAGCACCATCACGGACGACTTCCCACTCGACTCTAGAGAAGTTTATCCGCCAGCGATCACCATCACTAGGAGGAACTTGCAAATCGGTGTTCGGCGCAATGGCGCTCATCGGGATGGCTATCTCAATCGCCCAGCCTTTGTCCACATCAGAAGAATCATTGAGGCTACCATCGATTTGTATGCCGACGCGAAGGCCCTCGATATCCCAAGAATTGTCAGGCTCGCCGCCGTTGATGTAGCTTTTTGGTAAAAATAAATCCCATTCTGTGCCGAATGCATTGATTTCGAGTTCCATGTAATTTTCGCAGTCTCCGTCTGGGTCTAGGAAGACTTCGAAGTCATTATCGTAAAAAATCACAGAATCGCGTTCGGTGAGAGTGGCCCAAATATCTGGCTCTTCCATTTCCGCACCGATGTAGAGGTACGCATCGTCCCAGGTCATTTTCATACGCGTGCGGAATCGAGGCGCGGGATGCTTGCTGCCCTCAATGTCGATGTAATCATCGCTCCAGGGTGCGTTTTGCCATGCTGGGTCGCTTAGATCGCCGTCGATGGTCATGCCGGGCTCGCTCAGCAGAAAAGAAGCGGCGTATACCCTTGGGCCTGCTTGTATTTCGGTCTGAGTGCAGGCCGCCAGAGAAAGCAAGACAAAGATAAGGAGTTGCCGCATATTGAATCAGCTCTTAGCGGAAGAGAAGTGTCACACTACTTCGTCGATGAAATCGGCGCCCAAGTGCTTGAATGCGGGTTTGCCTTGAAATCGGCAATACCTTGGCGATAAGCCACTTCCCAGAGCATCCAGTGCACGAGATGCACTGGCAGTCTCAGGGGCTGCTTGCGAGTGCGCGCAATTAAATCGCCGAAGCGCCTGAAGAAATTGGCTGAATGCAGCAATTCTGTTTGAACCTGTTTAGACATTTTTTCATTGCCCTTCCAGTATTCCACGAGCTGCAATTCGCCGCGCACGAATCGCTTGCCGGCCTCAAGTAAATCGCCCAATGTCGAAATGTTGTAACCCCAAATACGCGCTGTGGACAAACCAATATTGCGCCCCATCCCGCGAGTGAGCACGGCAAGTGCAAAGTCTTCCGTAGCCGTGTGCGGGACGCCGCCGGATTCGGCGAGCCATTTGGTGTCCCAGATCATCATCCAGCCCGGCAGGCAAAGCTTTTCTTCTTCGGCAGGGACGGGCATCCCCTCAACACGCTTTTGCATCTTGTTGTAAATCGACCCCGGGTGATCGCGAAAAAGTGCAACGGGATGCCCATAAATCATGGCCGTGCCATCGGGTTTGTCGAAAAAGCGGCGTTGCGCATCGCCAAACAAACATGCAAGCGCATCAGGCTCAATCCAGTTGTTGGTATCTTGCGAGCAGGCGACTTGATGGCCGAGTGCAAGCGCAAGTCGGTTGCCGACATTTAAGACATTGGCCTTGCCCGCAGTAGTCGTGTCGAGATGGACAAACTCAAAAGCGCCTGAGCGTATGGCCATGATGGGCTGAGCAATGCCCTCGTCTTGATAAACATCAAAAGGGACTTTGTCGAAAGCGTATGGCTGACCCAACTCGGCAAGGAAATCTTGGACGATCGCAGCACTTGAGTCAGAGCATGCATTGGTCATCAGCGCGACCGTGATGTGAGCCTCTGACGGAATTTCTGATGCGCAAAGCGCCGCAAGAACCGATGGCAAGCTGCGTTCTTCGTTGTGGATTGGAAGCGCAAAAGTAAATGCCGTTTCCGCCGCAGCTACACCTGTGCGTGATTGCCAGACATCAGCGGCAGCCTGATTCGCGAGCACCGCTTGTTTGGACGAGGCATGATTGCCCATGGCAGTTTCTAGCAACGCAGCGTAAGCCACCGATTTGTTTTCGGCTGCAGCTAGGAACAAAGTCGGCGCGCATTCGGCGCTTGGGCGTGTCGGCATGACTAGAGGATAATCTCTACTCGATTGAAATGTCGAAATTCAGCGCGCCGACACCGTTAGAGTTTGTAATCCATGAGCCATCGAGCAAAATGCGTGAAAGATCTTCGCGCACATAACGCAGTCGCAGGCTTGCGCTTGGTCGGTCAAGCTGCAAAATCAAGCGCCTACCACTAACCGTAAGGGAGTCAACTTTTGCGCCATCACTAAGATGGAAGTCAAGCTCCGCATCGGGCTGAGTCACCAACTGCGTGCCTTTTGGGCCCCAAAGTAAAATGATTTCATCTTGAGCGGTGCTGGAATACATGGCCGAAAAAACGGTCGGCGACTCAACCTCGACTCCGATGGATGCTGTGTGATATACATCACGCAAGATGAGGTCGAAGAGTCGCCCGGCCAATTTTTGATAGCCTGAAAAGTGATAATGACAGCCGTCGTAGCCACTTAATGCTGTGGTGGAGACAACTTGCACTTCAGAGTGTGTTGCTGGTAACTGACGGATATTCTCTAGAATCATCGAGCCATCTGGCACGCCACAGCCCTCTCTCACTTGCATGACATAAACGCGCTCTAGTGCAGGGTAGTCTTCTCGCCAGGCCGAAATTAACTTGTCGAAATTAGCCGAGTATTCACCAGGAGCATTTCCGTCGGCCTCGCCTTGATACCAATAAATTGTGCGAATATGCGACTGCAGCTTTGACTCTTTTGCACGCCAAAGAAGTCGACCATAAATCGTGTCGAGGTTTGTTGGGTCGTCGTTGTCGCGTAAGTGCCGGTAAATGGAAGACCCGCCGACAGCACCATTGAGAAATGCAACAGGGGTTTGAAGCTCATGACGAATCAAATCGCCGAGCTGGAAGGCCCAAGCGCCAACCCCGTAAGGCGTGTAGCGTGTCTCGCCGTCGGCTAAACCCCAAGCGCGATGACCGCCAACGGCATAGGGGTTATCGCTTGAGCTACCGAAAGAGCGCACCCACTCGCTTTGCAAATCATTTGCGTGAGGGTCAGAATCGTAATGTCTCTTTGCTAGAGCATTGGATTGCCCCGTGATGAGATAGGCGTCGCCCGCATAAAGGGCTGTGCGCGTTGCAATCGTAAGTAAGTCGCCTTGCCAATTTTCAAGAACCACTTCGGCGCGATAGCGGACTAAAGCGGCGGGCAATTTTTCTTGAAAAAGAAAGCGAGCATGATTGCGCTTATAGGGTAATGGATGCCGTTGAACCGAAAACGGCTCAATCTCATCATTGCGATAAAGGTTGAGTGAAATCGTTTTCCAACCGTATTCGCGGATGGAGCCCGAAATCGACAACGGAGCATAACCCGTTTCGTCTTGTGGAATCAGCTGCCCTGAACTTGGCAGCTGATCAAACTCAAATTGCGCAGAAAGCCCTGAAACAAGCAGGGTTGCAGCAATGAAGCATGAAGCGAGGTGGCGCACATACCCAATATAACCGCTTATTCACCACCAACATAACCCAAAGCCTCAAGCTCACGCGCTTGCTCTGCAGTGAATTGATGGATGGAATTAATCCCAGGCTCAAGGCCCAGCTCGATGCGGCGGGTTACGCAAGCTTGCAGCCACATTTCGAGTTGCTTCTTGCTCTGCATGATGATTGCTGCACCCGTTGGCTCGTTTGATAAATCATGTTGCTCTTGCGGGTCGTTATTTAAATCAAACAAGAAACTCGTTTCGCGTAGTGGCCCTTCGAAAAATGACTTCTGCGAACCGTTCGTCCAGGAAGTTTGGATGTGCGGCAGATTGGCTTGAGCGATGGTCGGGCGTGCAAGCGGTTTTGCGTTTGCATTTGCCAAATCTAAATCTCGGCCAATGGCAGCGGCGGGCGTATCGATTTGGAGCAAGGAAAGAATCGACGGCATCACATCGACCAGCTCGGCGGGGTCAGCTCGTCGGATGCCTTTCGGGCCGCCAGGGACTTGGATGAGCAATGGAATCGAGAGCACCTCTTCGTAAATTTGGTTGTGCCCAAAGCGGCCATGCTCCCAAAACTCTTCACCGTGATCGGATGTAATAATGACCAGAGTGTTGCCCTTTAGCCCCGAGTCTTGAAGATAAGAAAAGAGGCGAGCCGTCTCGTCATCGGTCATGGCGATTTCTGCATCGTAAAGTGCAAAGATAAAATCTTTATCGCGTTGGCTTATGTCTTTATTGTCGAAAAAGGGTTTGAAAAACTTTCGCTGGATGTCGCCAATCGGGTTTTGCACCGGGTTTGAGGCCAGGAAATCGCGCGCCTCTTCTACAGCATCACGGATGGGCCCTTGGTAACCACCAGCAAAACGATTTACATATTTGGCATCTGGTAAATAGGGGTAATGAACCTCGTATGTGTGTAGGAAAAGGAAAAATGGTTGCGATTCATCCCGCTCATCTTTTAACCACTTCAGCGCGCGGTCCATGCGGTTTTTTACCCAGAGCGTTTTTGAATCGAACAATTCAAAACCTTGAGCAAGCCCACGACGATCGGTAAGGAAGCCACCGTCGGCAACTGCGGCCGTTTGATACCCCTCGCGCTGGAGGACTTCCGCAAGCGTGTCGGCCTTTTCGGAAAGAGTCGGAAATGCCTTTGCCTTGCCCGCACCCGGGATTTTGACTCGATTCCATACGCCATGAGTGGCTGGGTAGGTCGAGCTAAACAAGCTGGCATGAGAAGTTGCTGTGTAAGGCGAAGGCGCTTTCGCATTTTCAAAAAGGATGCCCTCATCCGCGAATGCATCGAGGTGTGGCGAGGGCCGTGCATCATTTCCGTAGCAGCCCAGGCGGTCGGCGCGCAGGGTGTCAATGACAAATAAAATGACATTGAGCGGCGGTGCGGCCTCGATTTGAGTGGGGGTGGCATCTTCAGGTTGGCCGCAAGAGGCCAAAATAAAGGTAGAGGCTGCCAAAACCAAGGCAAGTCGTAATCGTGTGCGCATCAGGGGAAGTGTAAGGGGGTGGGGGTCAGTCTTGAAGTAACTTGAGGATGCACGCGGCGGTCTCTTCTGGAGCATCGCTTGTTGTATCGATGGTGAAATCGGCCAGCTTGTACTTGGGCTCGCGCTCATAGAGCAAGGCTTTCATGGCGTCCATGGGTGCTCCGAGGCCTTGCATGGGGCGGTCGTCACCTTGCTGACGAACCCGCCGCATGTGTTCTTCGGGCGTAGTGTGCAGCCAAATCGTCGTGAACATGCGCCTCACATAATCAAAAGTGTCGTCTTGCTGGACGATTCCGCCTGGCAGGGCAAGGACCGAGGCTTGCCCGCGATCGGCGAGCTGCAAGAGAGCCTCAGTGCTCAGATTTCGATAGTAAGATTCGCTATGTAGCGCGAAAATATCAGCCAAATCAAGCCCAGCGCATTGTTGAATATGCTCGTCCAGCTCGACGAATGGTGAATTCATGGGCCCTGAGATGAGATTGCCGATGGTCGTTTTGCCCGCTCCTCGTAGCCCCAGCAACGCGACACCCAGCGGCTTGATTCTTTGCGTTTCACAGAGAAGGTCAGCGAGGGGAGTCTGAAGCGCGCGAGCCAATCCCCATAAGCGGCCAACGGATATATTCCCTTTGCCAGACTCAAGTTGCGCAAGATACCTCTGACTGACTCCGCTGATCTCAGAGAGTCGGGCCACCGACCAGTTGAGTTGAGCGCGTCGACTTCGTACGCGGAAGCCAAGGTCTTTAAGAAAGCGTTCTTGCGTGGGCATATAGCAATATAATGCATAAAATAGACTTTTCAAATATTAATCCGTGCAATATGTTGCGCAATAGCCCAAAGGGAATTCATGGAATCTTCCTTTGACGAAACAACCATCTCTTTCGAGACCCAACCCAGCGATTATCGCCATATTCGACTTTCGGTCAATGGCGCAACGGCTCGCATTGAGCTAGATTTTCACGAAGACGGTCTGCGCCCTGGCTATCAACTCAAGCTCAACTCCTATGACCTTGGTGTTGATATTGAGCTCGCCGATGCCGTGCAGCGTTTGCGCTTCGAGCACCCTGAAGTGGGTGCCGTCCTGATTACGAGTGCGCTTGACGGCGTTTTTAGTTCTGGCGCGAATATTTTCATGCTGGGTTTGTCGACTCACGCGCACAAAGTTAATTTTTGCAAGTACACCAATGAGACTCGGCTTTACATCGAAGATGCGAGTGAGTTTTCGGGGCAGCGCTACATCGCGGGCCTCAACGGAATTGCATCGGGCGGTGGTTATGAGTTACCCATGGCTTGCGAAGAGATTTACCTCGTCGATGATCGACGCTCTGCCGTTTCGCTTCCCGAAGTCCCGTTCCTCGGAGTACTGCCCGGTACCGGCGGTCTCACACGCCTCGTCGATAAACGAAAAGTGCGTCGCGATTTGGCGGATGTCTTTAGCACACTAGCTGAGGGGATCAAAGGCAAGCGCGCGGTTGAGTGGGGCTTGGTTGATGGCATCTACCCAACATCACGGTTTGCTGATGAGGTCGATAACCGACTCAAAGAGGCAGCCCAAGATGCCGATTCGACTCTGAAGGGCATCTCTCTGGATGCGCTTAATCCAAAACTTGACGCTGAAACAGGTTCACTTCAGTATCGCCATGTTTCTCTCAAAGTGAATCGTCAAGAGAGAGTCGCGACCCTGCGGTTAACGGTTCCGAGTGGAATGACTGACTTGCCCTCATCGGTGGGTGATCTCGGTGCCGATTGGTTTGCGCTTCGTGCATTCCGCGAGCTCGATGATGCGATTTTGCGTTTGCGTTTTCATTACCCTGAAGTGGGTCTCGTCCTGATTGAAACCAAAGGTGACGCGCAAGACATGCTTTCGCTTGATGCCGCGATGGATGACCGCAAAGACGATTGGTTTGTGCGCGAGACGCTTTTGTTTATGAAGCGAGTTATGAAGCGAATCGATTGCACTGCCCGTAGTTTCTTCGCAATCATTGATGAAGGGTCGTGTTTCACGGGCTCTTTGTTTGAGTTGGCCCTTGCCGCTGACCGCATCTATATGCTGGAAGAAGAGGGTGTTCAGGTAGAGTGGAATGCTTCCAACCACGGTGCATTTCCAATGGCAAACGGCTTGACGCGCCTTCAAACGCGGTTTCTCGCAGACCCGGCCCATGTCGGAAAGCTCTCGACAATGAGTGGTCCAATTGACACAGATTCTGCAAATGAGCTCGGCCTAGTCACCGTTTCCGCGGATGACATCGACTGGGAAGATGAAGTGCGCTTGGCCATTGAAGAGCGCGTAAGTCTGTCTCCAGATTCACTCACTGGCATGGAAGCCAACCTTCGTTTTGCAGGCCCGGAAACGATGGAAACAAAAATCTTTGGCCGTCTTTCCGCCTGGCAAAACTGGATTTTCCAACGCCCCAACGCTGTTGGTCCATCCGGCGCACTTTCACTTTACGGCCAACCGGCCAGCCCAGAATTCGACTACAACCGGACATAAAATATGGCTATTTCATCAGACATCATCCCTAATAATGTTGACCTTGACAGCAACCGCAAATTGCAAAAAGCGCTCGTCGCATGGCAGCCGCGATTCCTTGAATGGTGGAATGACATGGGCCCGCGCGGTTATCAGCAAGACATGGTTTATTTGCGCACGGCGGTAAGCGTCGAGTCGAGCGGTTGGGCTCATTACGACTATGTTCGTATGCCCGAATATCGGTGGGGCATTTTCTTAACCCCCAACGACCCTAATCGCACGATTGGGTTTGGCGATCAAATGGGCAAGCCCGCATGGCAGCAAGTGCCAGGAGAATACAGAAAAGAGTTGCGTCGCTTAATCGTGACCCAATGTGATACCGAGCCTGCTTCGGTCGAGCAGCAACGGTTGCTCGGCGATACCGCGCCGAGTCTCTATGACATGAGAAATCTTTTTCAGGTCAATGTGGAAGAGGGCCGACATCTGTGGGCGATGGTGCATCTCCTGCATGAATACTTTGGGCGAGATGGCCGTGAAGAGGCGGAAGACATGCTGATGCGCCGCTCTGGTGATGTCGATTCTCCTCGTATTCTTGAGGCCTTTAATAAGCCGATTGATGATTGGTTGGCTTTCTTTTGTTTTACGATGTTTACCGACCGAGACGGGAAGTTTCAGTTAGGCGCATTGGCCGAAAGTGCCTTTGACCCGCTTTCGCGCGCGACTCGTTTCATGTTGACCGAAGAGGCGCACCACTTATTTGTGGGCGACACGGGCATCGGGCGCGTTGTGCGTCGCACGATTGAGTTGATGGCGCAACGCGAAGACCGAGATGTGACTCAGTTGGGTGGCATCCCTTTGACTTTGCTGCAGAAGTACATCAATGAGTGGTACTCCGCATCGATGGATTTGTTTGGTAGCGAAGATTCCTCCAACTCGGCAACCTACTTTTCAGCTGGGTTGAAAGGCCGTTTCGGGGAAACCAACGGGAAGACTTATGAAGACCATGTCGCGCTCGAAACCTATCGCGACCTCAAGTGGATGGAAGAGGGGCGCTTGACAAATCATGAGATTCCGATGCGGCGCGCGATGAACTTAGAGTTGGCTGATTCTTATCGCAAAGATTGCAGTTCAGCCTTGAATCGTTGGAATAAATTCTTGGAAGAGGCGGGTTTGGCCGATCGCCTTTATCTGCCAGAATTGAGCTTTAATCGCAAAGTAGGCGTCTTTTCTGAGCATGATTATGATGTAAGTGGTAACCCCGTTGCCCACAATGATTTCGCTTCAGGTTGTGTGGAATGGCTGCCTAGCGAGGCTGATAAGGCCTATGTGAAGTCTCTTATGGTTCCGTGCCTAGAGCCAGGGAAGTTCGCAAACTGGATTGCCCCACCTCGCAAAGGAATTCAGAGCAACCCAATTGAGTTTCCATATGTCCAATTCCATGACAAGCAAACAACTGAGGCGTAAAGAAATGACAACTCGATTAAAAAGTTATGTTTCAGGTGAGTGGTTCCTCGGCGAGGGTGACGGCACCCCGCTGATTAATCCAAGTACGGGGCAAGAAATTGCGCGAGCCAGCACTGTTGGCCTTGATTGCAAATCGGCTCTTCATTATTCACGGTCGGTGGGTGGCCCGGCCATCCGAGCTATGAGTTTTGCCGATCGAGGCGCGATGTTGCAATCGATGGCTGAAGCTTTGCATGCTCACCGTGAAGAGTTGTTGGCCCTTTCTACTGAGAGTGGCGGTAACACGCGTGGCGATGCCAAGTTTGACATTGATGGCGGCATTCAAACTTTGAGTGCTTACGCAAAGATGGTTGGCAAGTTAGGTGAGGGGAAATTCTTGATTGATGGTGATTCCATTCGACTATCAAGAAGCCCTCGTTTTGTTGGCCGTCATGTCCAGTTGCCCTTGCCAGGTGTTGCGATTCATATTAATGCGTTTAACTTCCCAATTTGGGGTTTTGCTGAAAAAGCTGCTGTTGCACTTGGTGCCGGAATGCCCATTTGCGTGAAGCCTGCTACGAGTACATCTGCTTTGACGGCACGAGCGATGGCGATTTTAATTGAGGCGGGAGTGGCCCCCAATGGCGTTTTATCCATGATTTGCGGAGGTGCAGGAGATTTGCTTGAGCATGTAACTCCTCAAGATGTAGTCGCTTTTACCGGATCTGCCGCTACAGCGGCCATGCTTCGTTCCATGCCATCTATCGTGAATCAATCCGTGCGAGTGAATGTGGAAGCCGACTCGCTTAATGCGGCTGTCCTTGGCCCCGATGTCGAGCCTGGTTCTGTGCTCTGGGATTTATTCCTGATGGAAGTCGGGAAAGACATGACTCAGAAGGCCGGTCAGAAATGTACTGCCATGCGCCGTTTGTTTGTGCCGGCGAATCAAGTCGATCAAATGAAAAGCGACTTGAGCCAAGAGCTCGATTCGCTGCAAATGGGAAATCCAACTGTAAAGGGTGTGCGCGTCGGCCCAGTCGCTACAGCCTCACAATGGAAAGATACTCAAGCTGGAATCGCCGAGTTGATGGAGCATTGTGATTGTGTTCATGGTGAAATCGGGCGAGGTAATCTCGTTGATGAAGAGCTTGCCAATGGGTATTTCCAAACCCCCGTCTTACTTGTTGCGAATGATCCCGATTCGGCGGAAACGGTACATCACCGCGAAGTCTTCGGGCCTGTTGCGACTCTAATGCCTTATGATGGTTTGGCGCAATCCGCGAGCACTTTGGTTCAAAAAGGGGGCGGGACTTTGGTCACTTCGGTTTACTCGGATGACCGCACATTCGCATCAGAAATGATGATGCAATTAGTTCCATATTCTGGCCGTCTAAATTTCGCCAGCCGAAAAGTAGCCGAGCATTCCATGGGCCCAGGCACCGTTTTGCCCACACTTGTCCATGGCGGCCCTGGCCGGGCGGGCGGGGGTGAAGAGCTTGGTGGTTTGCGTGGTCTCAGCTTTTATATGCAACGGACGGCTCTTCAGGGAGACGACCCGATGCTTGCCAAGATGCTAGAACTCGGAACACAGGTTTGAGTCTCCGAGCACCACGCTCAGCAGGAGGCTGGCGCGCAATGCGCTATGCCTTCTCGAAAGCGCGTGAGGCTGGCGGTTTCTTAAAGCTCTACAGAGCCCTCAAATCACCAAATGCGTGCAAAACCTGCGCTCTTGGGATGGGCGGCTCCCGCGGTGGCATGGTTAATGAAAGAGGACACCGATTCGAGGTGTGCAAAAAATCCATCCAGGCAATGGTTGCAGATATGCAAGGTGCCGTCCCTGAAACTTTCTTTGACCGTGTTAGCGTCAAACAAATGCAGCAAATGACTCCAAGGGAACTGGAGCATCTAGGGCGTTTGGCAACACCCGTTTTTCTTCCTGAAGGTGCAACGCATTTTCAGAGCATTTCTTGGGAGGAGGCCTACGGCAAAATAGAGCAAAAAATGAAGACGATCGAGAGTCGTCATGCGTTTTTCTATTTCAGCGGCCGCTCTTCTAATGAAGCGGCCTTTACTTTGCACCGCTTCGCCAAAGCCTGGGGCTGTGCTCATACGAATAACTGCTCTTACTATTGCCATCAGCCGTCAGGTGTTGGGATTAAGAGTATGCTCGGAACAGGCACGGCAACCGTTTCACTTGAAGATCTAAAAGAGTGTGATTTGTTCATTTTGATAGGGGCGAACCCAGCCTCAAATCATCCACGGCTAATGAAGCAATTAGTCGATTTGCGTCGTCGCGGTGGAAAAGTAGTGATCATCAATCCGGCCAAAGAACTTGGCCTGACACATTTTCGAGTGCCTTCTGATTGGCGCAGTTTTCTTTTTGGGTCCAAGATTGCTGATCTTTATTTGCAGCCACACATAGGTGGAGATATTGCCTTGCTCACGGGTGTGGCCAAGTGCATCCTTGAATCAGGTTGCGAAGACATCGACTTCCTTGAAAGACACACTGAGGGATTTGACCTTTGCGCTGACGCAATTCGAGAAACATCATGGGCGCAGATTGAGTCAGATTCTGGTGTTCCTCGTGAGCAGATTGAATCTTGTGCTCAAATCTATTCTCAATCCAAACGCACCGTTTTTTCTTGGGCGATGGGCATCACCCATCACTTGCATGGTGTGAATAATGTACGCGCTATCGGAAATTTAGCCTTACTGCGGGGCATGGTCGGCAAGCCTGGTGCGGGTCTACTACCTTTGCGTGGGCACTCGAATGTCCAGGGGCTAGGTTCTGTTGGGGTCGTGCCTTCTAAGGGCGGTTACGACACCCTGGCTTGCATGGAGGCCGCGGCCAAGGATGAAATGAAGTTGGCCTTTTGTCTCGGCGGTAATTTGTTCGCAAGTAATCCCGACAGTGTTTGGGCGAGTCAATCCTTTTCCAAAATTGATTTGATTGTGCAGGTCAATACAACGCTCAATACGGGGCATGCTCATGGCTGCGGAAAAGAAACACTCATTTTGCCTGCGCTTCCGCGTGATGAAGAAGCGCAATCGACTACGCAAGAATCGATGTTTAACTATGTGAGGTTTAGTGCAGGCGGTAAGCCGCGCCATGCTGGCCCATTGAGCGAGCAAGAAATCATCTGCAAGATTGCTGACCGGGTAATGCCCAATCAAAACTGGGGGGCATTCCTTAATCATGACCATGTGAGGTGTGTGATGGGCGAGAGCTTGAAGACATATCGATCGCTCCCTGACGGGCAGGAGTATCAAATACCGAATCGCGTCTTTCATCAACCCGTCTTCCCAAGGAAAAGTGGGCGTGCGCGATTGCAAGCTATCCCATTGCCTGTCTTGTCAAGTCAGCGAGGGCCGAGTTTGCGTTTGATGACCGTGCGTTCCGAAGGGCAATTCAATTCGGTCGTCTATGAAGAAACCGATTTGTATCGTGGGCAAGAGCGGCGAGATGTTGTTTTGCTGCACCCTAATGACATGCGGAAGTTGGGTTTGAAGCAAGACCAAGTCGTCACGGTAAAAAGTAATACGGGGCAATTGACAAGAATTCATGCGCGTCCTTTTAATGTGCGCGAGGGCAATGCGCTGATGTATTACCCGGAAGCAAATGCTCTATGCCCAAGAGAGGTTGACCCAGAATCTCGCACGCCCGCATTCAAAAATGTGAGCATTACGGTTTTCCCTAGCGGAACCATTCCTTGTTAAGAATCATGAAAGATATAAAAGCAACAGCAGTCCTTGGGGCTGGCACCATGGGCGCCGGAATCGCTCAAGTTTTTGCAACAGCTGGTCTTGATGTGGCGTTGTTTGACATCACGGAAGAGTTTGCTTTAGCGGGCTTGAAGCGAATTCAATCCGATTTAAATCAGGGCGTTGAGCGCGGCAAAGTTACAACTTCAGAGCGTGATGCCACCCTTGCTCGCATTCGGCCTGTTTGGCAACTTTCATCCGCCGCTGAGCAGGCTGACCTCGTAGTGGAAGCCGCCCCAGAAAGGTTAGAGTTAAAGACTCAGATATTTGCTGATTTGTCTCCTCACCTGCTGGCTCACGCAGTCTTGGCCACGAACACCTCATCGATTTCCATCGACAAACTTGCCGCTGGGTTGGCTTTCCCTGAGCGATTTGTCGGGATGCATTTTTTCAATCCGCCGCCTCGCATGCCTTTGCTTGAAATCGTGCGTGGGTCAAAAACTGATCCTGATGTAGTCTCAGGAATCCGCGATTTTGCGGTTAGCCTTGGTAAACAGCCTATCGTCGTTTCTGATGCTCCAGGTTTCGCCTCTTCGCGCCTTGGCCTTGCATTGGGGCTAGAGGCCATGCGCATGGTGGAAGAAGGCGTTGCTTCCGCAGCCGACATCGACACTGCGATGACCCTCGGATATCGCCACCCGATGGGTCCGCTCCAACTCACCGACTTGATTGGCTTAGATGTCCGTCTTGACATTGCGCAGTATCTTGCTGAACATCTAGACGACACACGATTTGCTCCACCTCAAATCTTGATTGACCATGTCTCGGCGGGTCGTCTCGGCGCAAAATCGGGTCAAGGCTTTTACACCTGGAAAGACGGGAAAACCATTTAGATTAGCCATGACTGATTTTCGCGTTACTGACATCCATGTGCATATTCAGCCTTGGAAACAACTCAAACCTGATGTCGCAGAAGTGCTGGCCAATCGTCGTCCTGATATTGACGAGATCAAACGATACATCGATGACAGCGACGCTTTCATTGACTCGCTTGACCGTCAGGGCATTGCTCGCGTGGGTTTGATTAATTATCCATCACAAGATTTGATGGGTTTTCATCACAGCGTAAATGATTATGTCGCGGCCTACAGAAATCGGCACCCTAGTCGCATCCTGGCCTTTGGTGGTCTCCATCCGCGTTTTGTTGAAAATGCTCAACTTGAAGTGGATTATCTTTTAGATGAGTTGAAGTTAGATGGTATTAAAATCCATCCGCCGCACCAACTGCTTGCGCCAAACGACCATATCCATGGTGAGCCCACTTTGCTTGCCCTTTATGATGGCTGCCAAGAGCGCAAAGTGCCAGTGATGGTGCATACAGGAACAAGCGTCTTCCCCGGCGCGCGCGGAAAGTATGGCGACCCCATGCTGTGTGATGATGTCGCAGTTGACTACCCTGAATTGCCACTCATCCTGGCTCACGGTGGGCGCCCTCTTTGGATGGACACCGCTTTCCATCTCATTCGACGCCACAAGAATGTTTATATGGACTTGTCCGGGATACCACCCAAGTTGCTTTTAAAATATTTCCCTCGACTCGAGAGCATCGCAGACCGATGCCTCTTTGGCACGGATTGGCCTTCGCCAGGGGTGAAAACCATCCGTGATAATGTCGATGCCTTTTTAGAGTTGGAAATATCTGATGATGCCAAAGCGCAGATTTTATCTGGCACAGCCGATGCTTTATTTCCATCCGCTTTCTGATATAAAATACAGAAATGAACGCATTCGCCGCCACCGTTTTCTCCCTTCTCCTTTTTGCATGCAGTGCGCCTGAGGCCGTCGTCACTCCTCAATGCCCTTCCGCGCAGGCAGAGCGTGTGATTCCTGAAAAAATGAACGCTCGATTCAAAGACCCAGCCATGAACCCTCTAGATTTTGTGGATCGATTCGAAGGCGAGAGCCGGGAAATCTCGATCCACCGAGAGGCCATCTCTGCCGCGCTTTCCTTCACAAGCGGCATGCATGTCGCCGACATCGGCGCCGGGACGGGCTTGTTTTTGCCTTTCTTGACAGCGGCCGTTGGTGACTCAGGCAAGGTTTATGCTGTCGACATTTCGCCTCGATTTGTCGAATACATGCAAGTGCGTGTCGCCGCTGCCGACATGACTCAGGTTGAAGTCGTAACTTGCACAGAAACCTCAACGGCGCTTGCTGAAAATTCGATCGACCGCGCATTTATTTGCGACACCTACCATCATTTTTCCTACCCTCAACAAACGATGCAAAGTTTGCATCAGGCCCTTCGCGCAAGAGGCGAAGTTGTGATCGTCGATTTCGAGCGCATCCCTGGTGTGAGCCGTGAATGGATTTTGGGGCATGTGCGCGCCAGCAAAGAAGAGGTCATCCTTGAAATCGAAAGCTATGGTTTTACTTTATTGAAAGAGGTCAAAAACCTAGGCCTCAACGAAAACTATTTCCTTGTTTTTCAGAAACGCTAATTAAGGTACAAGCTCAAGCGTGGCCGGGCGAGTGATGCCATGCAGCATAAATTCACCCCAAGTCGTCAATTCGTAACTGGCGGCCGATAAGGCATAAGTGCGACCTGCCAAACCAGGTGGCATACCCGCAGGGAAGATCGCCGTGATAGTCGCATCGCCATTGATGTCAAGCTGGCCCGTACCATTCTGGACGACGCTTGGGTAGTGCCCATTCATAGTAGATGTCAATACACTTCCGGCGGCCAGCGGGATTTGCCAACCATAAGCCCTTGTCATCCCGACTGAATCGGATGCCAAGAGCGCATAGAAAAGACGATCGTATTCATGTACATAGTCAGGTGGGAAATCAAGCGACCAATTGACTGTGCCGCCAGAGCTCAGGGAAACCCAGTTGGCGGAAGCCTCAATCATGGCGCCGAAGCTGTAGAGATAAAGCGCACCTTTTTTCGCACCCGCATCTGTGGCGTGTGACGAACCCAGCACAACATTGAACGACCCGTCACCGTTAATATCGCCAGCATCGGCCACATCAGAGCCTAAAACGGCTGTCCAGCCTTCGCTTTCGAAAATCCAGAGTCGCTCGCCCGTGGCACCAGAATGGAGATAAACCCGCCCACCGAATGGGTCGCCGTCTGCGCCAAAAAGGAAATCAACTGTGCCGTCTTCGTCGAAATCACTTGTCGAGGCCAAACTAGAGCCGAGATGCTCGTAGGCCACGCTGCCTTCCCAGCGGCGCAATTCAGCACCATTGTCGGCGGGGTTGCCAGAAATCAGGCGGACATAGCCAACCTTGTCGCCCGCAACATCGAGCCCCATTTCAGAGCTGATAAGGAAGTCGGGGCTGCCGTCGCCATTGATGTCGCCCGTGCCCGCGATGTCTTGCGGGAAGAACTCGCTATAAGATTCGCCATTAAGGCGCGTCATGAGATAACCCGTGGAGCCAGATCGAACAAAAGCCGAGCCGCAGTCAGGCAGATTCAATAGGTCGGCGCCTGCCGCGCCAATGATGTAGTCGAGGCTGCCGTCAAGGTCGAGGTCGCCTGGGCAACAAACGCTTCCGCCCATGTATTCATAGATCGTTTCGCCGACCCATTCCATCAGGAAGGCACCGCTCGCGCCATCAACCACACGCGCTACACCCGCTGCAAGGAGCGTATTGCCTAGAGCATCTTGCCCTGAAAAATTTGGGTCGCCAATCAGCAGTTCGGGCCAACCATCTGCATTGAGGTCTTGGATGAGATCAAGCGCCGCCCCAAATTCTTTGCCCTCGATCGGACCGCTATAAGTTTTGAGCAACGAGCCGTCTGCGCCCGAAATCAAATACACATGCCCGTCGTCAAGAGAATCGCTATAAGCAAAATCAGGGATGCCATCACCATTGGCGTCACCCGTGGCTAAGAGCGCGATGCCGATTCGGTCAGAGAGTGTGACGCCCGTGAATTCATAAATCACTGCGCCCGTTGCACCCGAATAAAGGCGAACCATGCCAACATTATCAACTGTCGTTGAATCGAACCCTGGAGCGCCACCCAGGATGTCGCCCACGCCATCACCATCAACATCGCCGACGACTGCAACATTTGACCCCATTTGGTCGTAGCTGTTTTCGCCGCGCCATGTGTGGACTTTGTCGAGACCCCCGCCTGCAATTTGAGGTAGGGCGACAAGCAAGAGGGTTGCAAGTGCCATTGTTAGGTACTTGCATTCTATCGGTAGGGAGCAGCTCTAGGTGTATAAAAAGCGGCGACCTCCGAAGAGGCCGCCGCTGGCATGGGCGTGCTTTAATCTAATGCCTTAAAGTTCGCGAGGCGTATTATTTAATTTCAACCGAGATGGCGGTTGACGCAAAATCTACAGGGCTCATTGTGATAAAAGCAAAATCGAGCGTTCTGCCGACCCAGCTTGTGCCTAATGCACCTTGGGTATCCAGAATGGCCATTGCAGCACCATTTGCATCAAGCGTGCCCGTAAAGTCGATAAAATGCGGGTCGGTTGGGTTGTTGTAGATGTAAGTCGTTAGCCAGTCAACATTTAACGGCAGCGTTAGCCCGCCCGGTAGGCCGTAACCTGGGTAAAGCCCGCTCGTCGTTGCGAGCAATAAATAGTTACTTCCCGCATGAGCCCGACCGGCCTGCAAATGTAGCGGCACGCGCGACCCCGTTGAGGCTTGGAATTCATGTTCCCCTGTCCAGAGGAAGTGTTGGTAGCGCTGGACTTTGAAAACCTCATTGTGTCCGGCGCTGCCGTAAGGGTTGAAGTAATCCCAAACGAGTGTGCCGCCGGGGTCGACCTCGAATAAACGCCCATCGTCGCCTTCGCAAATCAAAGTGTTGCCGTTGGGTTGCCGCTGTGCACCTGAAATGAAACTAGAGTAGAAGGTGCCTGGGTCGCTGTAAGTCCAGAGCAAGCTAGGTGGCCCATAGGCAGCTCCGGTGGAGTAAGCGTATTCATGAGTCAGCGGATCTATTGGTGCTTCAAGTTCATCAACAGAGGAATAACCACGGCCATTTCCATTATTGAAAACCAAAATATTTCCAGCACCCGGGCTGCCGTCCACAATCCATTGTGCGTCGTGTTGGCCAAAGAGCATTTGGTCAGCAGTTGTGCCATGGTCGTACGCCGCGGGGTTGCCCCAGCGATAAAGCAAATCGCCGCCACGCCCAGACAGCCCGCCAGTGTGAGTTGCGGCCTCAGCCATTGTTGTGGAATGATCAATCACAATAATCTCATTGCTATTGTGCAAGCTCAACATAATCTGATCGAGTGAGGGGTTGTAGTCGATTCCGTTGATGTGCAACCAATCGCCCTGCATCGGGACGGTAGCGGGGTAGTTCAAATCAAGCAGCTCAGCGTGGTCGCCGACCACGCCATAATTCGCCCGCGACGGGAACAAGTCTTGGACGACATGATCCATTGCTTTCCATTGCCACACAATTGTGTTGGTCGATGGGTCAACTTCAATCACGGTGTCGGGCGCGAAGTAAGTGCCTGACATGTAAGCGCCACTTCGCCCAGCGTTGGCAGCATTGGCGCGCGTGATGTAATCCCAAGCAATCATTAACACATTGCCGTTTGGCAAAACTTCGATGTCGTGGTGCTGCAAGTGAAACGAGTCGCTGTAGATATATTCCCATTCGACTGTGCCGTCCCATGCGAGTCGTTGCACACCTCCGCCGGCGCCACCGATGATGCTTGCGCCAAGGTCAATGGTGCGCATCAAATCGCCATCGGGCAACAAGTAGCAAGCTTGGCCAGGCATATAAGCCGTTGACCAGGTGTGCAAAATCGTGCCATCGTTGTCGAGGAGGTGCGCATCTGTGGTGGAAGTTGGCGAAAAGACGATGAGCCCTTCTTGAGTTTGCGGGTTGAGTAAAGTTGCGAGCAGAATGGTGGTAAGCATGGTGTATGAACACCATCCAAAAAGAAGGGTTGCGTGTTCTTTGAAACGACACGCAGGATTGCGCCGCTAGCTTTATCGCACCACGCGGTAAATCACTGCCGACTGAATCGGCGAAGGTTGGCTACTGCGCTCTGCGGCCTGAAAATAAACAGGTGCGCCCGCCATCGCGTTGGGGACATCAAAACTAAATTGTGCAACACCGTTGCTGTCGGCTTGCCCGAGCCCGACGACTCGCGTGCGAGGGTCTGCGGGTAGGTTCAGGCCGAAATCGACATGCCATCCTTTGCCGCTGAGATTTGTGCGCCCAGCTGTGAGGCTCCAAACAACGGCCACTTGAGCTTGTGGAGTCGCTCCACCGACTTTTAAGATGTGGCTTTGGCCGCTTTGCAATAACGGAACATTGAGCGCGAGCAAGTCTGGGGCGTTCGCTGCAAAGTGCGCGAGCAAATGGACATAGGCCGCTTGATAAGGGATGTGACTTTCAGTGACTTCCCAAGCGTTTTCGGGCCAGCCGGTGTTCCAGTCGCGATAAGACTTTTGGACGGGCTGATTCATTGGCGGCTCAATTGGCGGCCCTGAATAAGAGTTGTCAGGTCGGTAATTCTTGTTTGGCCCACCGACAAGATACCCCGGAGGCGGGCCATATTGAGAGGTTGAAGCGTTATCCCAAGGCGTGTTGTGCCCAAACCACTGGTGATACATTTCGTCCAAGCTTTGGTCAGCACCGAAGTCGCTCATGTTGGTGAGGTAGCAATAACCCGTGGGGTTTACGCCATGGATGTAGTGCAAATAACCTTCGGCGGCATCAACGCAATCTTTGGCATCAGCGGTGGAGAGCCCGTTGCGATTGAGCGCCATGAGCATGAGGCCGACCTGTGATTTTGTGCGGTTGCTTCCCCAAGAGTAATCTTGATCATTCAGGTGCGCGCGGTAAGCGTCGGCTTCATTGCGCGCTTGGCCGAGCCAGCTTGAGCCACTGACCGAGTTGGCAAATGCCGCGCGAATGCGGTCGGCGTGGTTTTCGGTTGCTCCTGGTGATTCGGCGTAGACCAGCAAAGCATCATTGATTTCATTTTCCCAGGGGCTTGCCCAGTTCCATTGAAGTAAATGGATGTTTTCATAGTTGGCGTCAAAATAGTCTCTAAATTTTGACTCGCCCGTAAGTGCAAACAAATGCGCGCTTGCCGCCGTCATATTGGCCTCTTGCCACCAATCGTCATCTTCGTTTGTGGTCGTCAAAAAACCACTGTTGTTGTAGTGCGACGGAATCGCAGACGGATTGGATTCGAGCCAACCCCAAGATTTGCGAGCCGCAGTTTCGAGCGTTGCGGCAAAACTAGATTGCGAGGGGATTAGACTGTAAATGCGTGCTGCGTGGGCGTATGAGCCACATGCCGAAATTGTCGCGCTAGCCGTTGGCTCAGCGTAACGCCGCGCAGCTAGGTCATTGCTGACAGGTGAGCCTGAGCTCCAGTCGGTCGCGCCCATCTTGTGATGCACCGAGCCATCGGACTCTTGCATCTTGAGCATCCACTCTAATTCCCAACGCACTTCATCGAGTAAGTCTGGTACACCATTCCCACTTTCGGGGATGCCAAAATCATCGGTAAAGACAAATGGCTGGTCTTCGTAAGCGCGGAGTAAATCATGAACCGCACCGTCGGCGTAGTTCATGTATTTGTTGTAATCACCTGCGTCATGCCATCCCCCGGAAAGGTCGCGGCTTGTGGATGACGATGGGTTTTGCACAAAACGACAGTCTGTGTCTTGCTGTTGCGCAACATGACACGGCGTGTCGGCCCAGTCGGTGCCCACAACTGCGGCTGACTTTTCGACGCCGCATCTTTGGTAGGTGTACATCCGAACCGCTTGGATTAGGACTTCTCGGTAGACATCTTGAGCAATCCAGAAGGGCTCGCTTTCTGCACCTGTTGAGGGGTCATGCACGACGAATTCGCCAACTTCTTGCAGGGCTGAGAAATCAAACCACCAAGCTTTGTCACCCGATTGCGCGTGTGTTTGACCTTGATTCCATGGTTTGATTGCGGCGGAGTAGGCCACCGAGCCAGTTGTCGTGCGATGCACTTCGTAGGTGCCACTCGGGGTAAAGGCGTCGGGTGCGTCATAGCCCTGTTGGGCGACGCGAATCACCGCGACCTTTTGCGCAAGCGGTCGATATCCAAACTGATCCACACGAATATGAACATCGCCCTGTGGCGCAGCGAGCGCAACGGGGGTGAGTGATGTGATTGCTAAAACAACCGACAAGAGGGTCGGAAGTGGGTTCATGTCTGTCTTTTTCGGCGCGAAAGCCGATCGGCTTAACCAGAAACCGATTATGGCACACATTTTGGCACAATGGGCGCATGCAAACGCCTTCACTCGCACGCGTCGCCCTTATGTTGGGCGCATTGGCCCTAGGCTTTTCCATGATGGAATGGGGCGAGCCGGCCTCAGATGCCGTTGTCGCGCAAAATTCAGCCGAAATGCCGCGGCCTGCATTTACTTGCGATTTTTCGCTGGCGACACCTCAATTAGCCACCGAACACGAAATTGTGCTAGAAGGCGACTATTCCACCGGCAAGAGATTCAAGCTCACTCACGGCCATAAAGCAGGCGTGCGCATTGACGAGATCGTTTCAGCATTGGCGGATGGCATCAACAAGATGATCGACACCACGGTTTCAGCCAATAACGGGCAACTGCATTTCCCAGAGGGGTTCAAGCTCTCTTATGTCCACATATCGAGTGTGGGCCCAGATGGGGTGTTGTCTGCATCTAGCGAGTTGACTTGCAGTGATTGCTTTTAGCCGCTATACTCAACAAACCGACCAGTCGGTATGTTTTAATGGCCACCCAACTCCGAGCAAACGAGACCATCGCCCGCGTTTTTAACGCGGCCGCAAGTCTATTTGTAGACGAAACTTACGCAGTCGTCACAATGGACAGGGTCGCCGTCAAAGCTGGCGTGACCAAAGGCGCGCTTTACCACCACTTTTCATCCAAAGAGGCTCTCTACGAGGCCATCTTGCTGAAAGACCTTGCTGAAAAGGGCGACTTGTTCCGAGCTGCCGCCGGCGAAAAAGGTACGGCTCGCGAGCGTTTACGACGCTTGACATCGGCTTATTTCAAGCTCCCTCAGGCCAAGCGCGAGTGCATCACGCTCGTCCGGCGCGATGCTCATGTCTTCGAGCCCGCAACCCGAGCTCGATTAGTGCGCGCTTATCAGGCCGCACTTCCAGAGTTGATTCAATCTATTCTGACCGACGGCATGGCTCATGATGAGCTTGCACCTGCCGATGCGCGCCTCCTTTCCTGGGATTTCGTCGCGCTCGTTGAGGTGTCGCTATCTCCCCATGCGGGGCGAGTTTTCCCTGGCCCCGTCGCCAAAGTTGATCACGTCCTTCAACTTTTCTTTGATGGCGCGGCTGTCGCGTCTTCCATTCCAACTGGTCCATAACGAGACCCAAAATCATGACTGAACAAGTTCAAGTTTTCGAATCCTGGCGCGGCAAGCCTCTGAGTGAAATCATGCTGCTGTGTCGCGAGCTGACCGAAGATACTACCTTTCCGACCGTCAAAAAGTGGCGTGAAAATGGGGGCAAGGTCGTGGGTCATTTCCAGGTTTACTTCCCTGAAGAGATTGTCCATGCTGCTGGCTTGTTGCCCTTCAAAGTTCGCGGCTCGAATATGGCTCCTGACAAGGCAGACTCGCGTTTTGGCTCTTATCTTTGCTCAATCATTAAGACCTCGCTTGAGGCCGTGCTGAGTGATGAGTTGGTGCTTGATATGTTTGTCACTCACCCCATCTGCGATGCCGCGCGTAACTTGGGCGCGATTTGGGGGCGTAATTACGATTACTCTTGCCAGATTTTGTACTTGCCGCAAAACCCAAACTCAGCATCATCCATTGATTATTTGGCCGGCGAATACGACCGACTCAAGCGTGATGTTGAAGCCCTCACTGGCAATAAAATCACCACAGAGGCTCTTAATCACTCGATTACGGTCTTTAATAAAAATCGCAAGTTGCTTCGCGACCTTTATCGCATCAAGCGCGAGACTCCATGGAAAGTTGCCGCCGATGATGCTTACGCACTTGTTGCACTTGCGGGCATGATGCCGCGCGAGCAGCATAATGATTTGCTCCAAGCCGTCTTGCCCATGATTGAGGCTGTTGAAGCCAAGCAAGAAGACCGCATCCGCGTGGTTTTCGAGGGCGCTTTCTGCGAGCAACCACCGCTTGACTTGATTCGCACCATTGGTCGCAGTTGCTATGTCGTCGATGATGACTTTTTGATTGGTTTGCGTTACTTGCTGAGTGATGTCAAGCAAAGCGACAACCCGCTTTATCAGTTGAGCTGGTCGTACCTTGAAGATTCAAGTTACAGCCCCGTTCAGCATGATTTGCGCAAACGCAAAGAAAATATGTTGATGGCGCGCGTTGCCCGATCGGGCGCCGAGGCGGTCATCGTTACGGCTGCCAAGATGTGCGAGCCTGGTCTCGAAGAGCAGGTCGCTTACATCCATGCGCTTGACAAGATTGATATCCCTCACTTCGTGAGCGAGTTCGAAGAAAACCAATCGAGTTTTGCAGACATGGAATTGCAGCTCGAAACCTTCATGGAAAACATCCTTTTTGCCTAAACCGAGAACAAAATAATGACTCCACAAACAAATGAAATCGTTGGCCGCGGAAATAAAGAGGGCGCTTCTCTTTTTCGCGATTGGTTCAATGGCCTAAATGAAACAGCTAAGCGCGGCGAAGGTGCTGCCTATGTTTTCGTGATGGGTTCTTTTAATGAGATCCTTAAATCATTCGACATGCCCGTCGTCTTCCCTGAGATTAATTCGCTACAGCTTGCGGTTCGCCGTGCAGCGGGCGATTACCTCAACGAGGCCGAAGATTATGGTTATTCGCCTGATATCTGCGGTTATGTCAAAGCCGACATCGCGGTGCAATTGCGCGGTGGCGACCATCCAATGGGGCAAATCCCGAAACCGGCAATGACCGTTTTGACCAACGCTTGCAACACTTATCTCAAGTGGGGCGAGGCCTGGGAGCGCATGTACGAAATGCCCATGGTCACAATTGATGTACCCGGTACACGCATGGCCGGCGGTCAAACCTGGGAAGGCAACCAAGATTTCGCCAATGATCGCAGCTATGTCAAAAAGCAAATCGAAGAGTTGATTGTCGTTTGCGAACAAGTCACGGGTAAAAAGTTCGATATCGACAAACTGCGCGATGTCATGGGGCACACTAACACGGTCAGCCGTTGTTGGAAAGAGCTCATGGATCTCAACATGAGCCGCCCCAGTGTGTTCAACGCACTCACCGACGGCACGATTTATCTTGGCGTCGCAAACGGTTTGCGTGGCGACAAAGCAGGTGCCGATTACTTTGAGCGTCTCGTTGAAGAGATGAAGTATAAAGCGGCAAACGGCATCGGCACTCTCACTGAAGAAGAGTTTCGACTCATCTTTGTGGGTGTCCCTTGCTACCCGATTTTCCGCCGCTTCAATGAGTTGTTTAGTGAGTGGAAAGGCACTTATGTGCATTCGACTTACCTGTGGTTCGCGTCAGGCGGCTCCAACACGGGCTACCAATACGACCTAAGCAACCCTCTTGATTCTCTTGCAGAAGGCACGCTCATCAGTGTGCGAGATGCAATGGACAGTATGTTCCACCACGATCGCGTGGTAGAAGACATGTGCAAAGACTTCGCCATCGATGGCGTCGTGTATCACCCCATCAAGAGTTGCCGCACCGTTTCGACGGGGCTTGCAGACGGCCGTCGCGCGTTCACTGAGCGCGTGGGCATTCCATCCCTCTTCATTGAATCAGACATGATGGATCAGCGTGTCGTAGCCGAAGCGCAGATGAAAAACCGTGCCGACGCTTTCTTTGAAGGCCTCATTAACCGTCGCCTTGTCGAAACAGGCGCTAATCACTAAGGAGATTCTGTTATGGCATACGCAGCAGGAGTAGATGTCGGCTCGACGCAAACGAAAGCCGTCATCATTAACGAAGACCGCGAGATTATTGCGCGTGCTCTCATCGATACGGGCGCCAATGTGGTGGCCGCAGCTGAAAACGCATACAAGTTAGCGATTGAAAGCGAAAGCCTCCTTGAGGAAGAAGTTGAGTGGGTCATCGGCACGGGCTACGGTCGCTACAAAGTGACCTTTGGTAACGACCAGGTGACCGAGATTTCATGTCATGGGCGTGGTGCAGTGCACATGTTCCCTGATGTGCGCACCGTAGTTGACATGGGTGGTCAAGACACCAAGGCGATTCATGTAAACGCCGATGGTGAGATTGACGACTTTTGCATGAATGACAAATGCGCGGCTGGCACGGGGCGTTTCCTCGGTGCGGCAGCTGCGGCGCTTGAAATCCCGCTAGATGATTTGGGCGACACGGCCCTGAAATCCGAAAAAGGTGTTTCAATTTCAACGACTTGCACTGTGTTTGCCGAGTCGGAAGTCTTGGCTTGGTTGGGCAAGGGCAAGAGGGTGCAAGACATCCTTTGGGGTGTGCATCAGTCCATTGCAAAACGCTCAATGGGCCTCATGCGCCGCGTTGGGATCAATGGTGAAGTGGCCTTTACAGGCGGCGTCACTCGTAATTCTGCGATGGTGAAGTCGCTCGAAGATGCGGTCGGTCAAAAGCTACACATCTCCGGCGACAGCCATTACATGGGCGCACTTGGCGCCGCACTTTTCGCCATGGATCACATCGAATCCAGTCGCGAGCCCCACACTCAAGAGGTTCAATCATGATTACTGCAGGCATCGATGTCGGCTCGACCTACACTAAGGCGATTTTGCTCGACGAAAACGACAACATCGTCGGCAAGGCAATGTGCAAGACGGGCTTTCGCTTAACCGAAGCTGCGCGCCGTTGCTTCGACGCTGTTCTGGAAGAAGCCGGTAAAACTGAAAGCGATGTTGAGTATCTCGTCGCAACGGGTTACGGCCGCGACCAAGTCGACTTCAAAGATTTGAAAGTGACTGACTTGACCGCCAGTGCTCGCGGTGCGCGCCTCATGTTCCCTGGCACGCGTTGTGTGTTAGATGTGGGCGGCCAAACCATGAAAGCCATCCGCCTCGAAGAAGATGGCAAGATTAAATCTTTCCGCATGAACGACAAGTGCGCCGCTGGCACGGGCGCGTTTCTGGAAAAGACCGCACGCTACATGGGCTACACCGTGCAAGAGATTTCGAATCTACTTGAAACCTCTCACAACCCAGCTGAGATTTCGGGTGTCTGCGCAGTTTTTGCTGAATCTGAGGTGATTAATCAGCTCAGTCTTGGCACTCCGCCCGCCGACATCATGCAAGGCTCTATCGATTCACTCACCACTCGCGCGGTTCAGCTCATGAAGCGCGTCAAGGCCGAGCCTGAAATCACGCTCATCGGCGGCATCATGCGTTTCCCAACCATGCCTCGCACGGTAGAGGGTCGGATTGATTCGATACCTAATTTGGCAGATGGAGATATGCCGCAATTCCTAACCGCATTAGGTGCCGCTTGGCTTGGTCGGTTGCGGTTCAAAAAATTGCAGGCGGAAACTGTTACAGCCTAAGCATCGAGGCGCGCCAGATAACGGTTTTCGCGTCCCATATATCGGGTGTGGCGTGGCCTCCTGTGGGGTATCGGGCTGATGAGGCAAGGGTCCCTCTTGTCCGTTCATTCCTCTATTCCAGGCGCAAGGTTTTCTGTCGACCTTTCTTCATTTGAAATCGTGGAAACTATCACGAGAGAAGTTGCTGTCATTGACAGGAGAACTGCCTCAAGATTCAGTCGAGATTCAATCGAGCCTCATCATTCCATACTCGCTCAGAGATCAGCCGGGCAACTTGATTATCCAATTGGGGCGATGAGGTTTCTCTCATGGAGGTTTTGGCCTATCTGGGCTCTAATATTGATATGGCTTGCTACTTTTTTTTGGGGCATACTTAGACCAGAGACTTCCTTGGATGCAAGTAATGAAAAGTTATTTCTTTCTGGTAGGGGAGAGGCCGCTGCATCTGTCCCCTTTGCATTAGAGGAGCATGCACTTAACCGGCTTGATATTTCCCTTGAGGATGAGGGGCAACTGAACACCCCGTTGGTTCATCCTAAGAGTATCGAGATAGAAGTGATTTGGGGTGGATGGACGCAACAAACGATCCCCGTAAAGGGTGCCACAGTACTTTGCACGGATGAGAGTGGTGCCTCGCTGAGTAAAGGCATCACCGACCACGAAGGGAAATGCAGTTTTGTGCTCACCCGCGCTAAAGAGCGTTTCATCTTTTCTGTGTCATCACATGGGATCTCGGGTGAAGTTCGCTATGACGGAAGAGCATCCCATCAAAAGGCACAATTGAAGGTGTTTTTGCAGGGGTATGGTGAAGTTGTCTTAAATCTTTATGATGTACCTAAGCAAGTTTTAGGTATTCGAGTTGAGGTGCAGTGATAGAGCAACATCTTTTCTGTAAAAGCGGCAGGATCATCAAATGCCTTCCATGAGTAGGTAAGTTTTTCCAGTCTCCCATTCGTCACTGGTCTCCACCAAGATAGCAGACACCAGTCGAAGAAGGGATTCTTCATTGGGGAAGAGCGTTGCCACTCGTGTGCGACGCTTGATTTCTTTATTCAGCCGTTCAAGGCCATTGGTTGTACGCATTCGCGTGCGGTGCGTAGATGGGATTTCCAAGACGGATAATCCTTCAGGAATATTCTTCTCCATCCAAGCTGAAAGACCAGGCGCTTTCTTCTCGTAAAAAGAAACTGCACGCCTCAGCATTTCATCGGCATCTTCTCGACTGTCAGCTCGGAAAATCTGGCGAATGGTCGAGCTGACTTGACTTTGCATTTCGCGTCTCGGTATATGCGAGTTAGCATTTTGCTGCAAATGAAACTGACAGCGTTGCCACAAAGTACTGCCAAAGCGTGCTTTCACCGCCTTCTTCAAACCGGCATGATTGTCACTCGTGATTAGCTTCACACCATGAAGCCCACGATCCTGCAGCGACTTAAGAAACTCGCGCCAGTGCACTTCAGCCTCTGACAGTGAAACGCTCACGCCAAGAATGCTGCGCTTGCCATCTTTGCGTACGCCAAGAGCAATCAAGACTGCGCAATCACGCACTGCACCGCCATGACGAATCTTCTCGTATCGTGCATCAAGTACCAAGTACGGGCATTCACCGAGTTCACGAGCGCGCCAGGCACCAAGCTCTTCATCAAGCAGCTTCGCTGCCCGTGAGACCTGCATCGAGGTTACTTCGAAACCACACAGCTTCTCAGTGATGGCCGCCACTTTGCGCGTGCTCACGCCTTGGATGTACATCTCTGCCACCGCAAGTTTCAAGGCACGTTCACTACGAATGCCGCGCTCAAGAGAATGAGGGTAAAAAGTATCCACGCCTTCCTCAAGATCACGGGCTTGAGGCACGCGGAGTTGCAAGCTACCTGACCGTGTCTCCACAGTCTTGGGTTTAAAGCCGTTAGCGTAGCCGCGACGGTTCGATGTGCGTTGATGCGGGGCCGCCTGCAGGTAGTCATCGCGTTCAATGCTCATCGCTTCGTTCATTAGGATGGTGAGGGCATCTGCGATGCCTTCAAAACCATTCTCAAACAAAAGTTTCACTGCGGGGTGTGGGGAATTAGAATGAATCGGTTGGTGGGCCACGGGTTTGTCTCCTTGATTGGTTTAGTGATTAATCAAAGAAGAACATCTGGGGCCTGCCACTTCAACTCTCTTTCCCAGGGGTCCCCCCATGGGGGGACCCCTGGGCACTGCAAGTGGACTGCGAAGTGCGGACCGTCTGCAGAGGTGCGAGGGAATTTACAGAAAGGAAGTTACGCTAACGATTTAACTTTCGTAGTTATCAACAACACCGTGACAGGCAGTGGCGATGACGGCCTCGAGATTTGGGCGTCTGCCTCTTCGACCTCTAGCGAGCTCTATGTTGACTTCGATATCGATAACAACATTTTTTCCGACAATGGCAACGATGGTATTTACATTGACATGGAAGGTGACTTCTATGAGAGTGGCCTCGTTCTCAATGCAGATTACCGCATTGCCAATAACACTTGCACGGGCAACGAGAGCGATGGCATTAATATCTCCCTCGAGCATACATCGAGCTCCGCCTCAAGCGTCCACCATGACTTCATTTTCAAAGGGAACACTCTCACCGGAAATGGCGATTCTGGCATATGGTTGTTTCTTGAGTACTCGAGTATCAGTTCTTCGAGTGTTGATTTGGTCATGGACTTCGGTACCGTTGGCGCCCCGGGCAACAACAGTATCCACTCTAACTTGCTGATGGGTGGTTCCTCGAACACGGGAGACGCAGATGGCATCTACATCAGCTCTAGTTCTTCTTCGAGTGCTAACCTCGCAGCTTTGACTTTCCCTGCTTATGGCAACGCCTGGGGTTCGGGTTCCATCGAAGACAACATCTATCACCAGTTTGATAATGCACTCCGCCCACTGGTTGAGTTTGAGTCTGGCCCGCCTGTTGCTCCAGTCGCTGTTTATGACGCGATTGTTGCTGCGGAAGATACCGCTTCCATCATTCATGTGACGGCAAACGACACCGACGCTAACGGTAACCTCGACGAAGAATCCGTAGTCATTACCCAAGCACCAAGTCACGGTAGCGTGAGTGTTTTAAGTAATGGCAAAGTTGAGTACACACCAAACCTCGGTTGGTTGGGTGCTGATACTTTCAACTATTATGTCAGTGATACAACAGGTTTGAATTCCAACACCGCAACGGTAGAAATCATGACGGAAGGCGGCAACGCCATGCCGGGTGCCATCTACGACGCGCGCGAAACTGAAATCAACCAGTCGGTCACGATTGATGTCTTGACTAACGACACCGACCCAGATGGCGATGCACTCAACCCAGCTTCGGTTGTGATTGAGCAGGCTCCTCATAAGGGCACGGTTGTGGTCAATGCTGATGGTACGGTGACTTACACACCTGACGGTAGCTTGCCATTCATGATAGATACGACTGATACTTTCAACTACTCGATGGCCGATGTGCGCGGTGCGCGCTCGAATGTCGCAACGGTTGAGGTTCGGATCACGCGTGGTGCAGTGGGTGGCGCTTCTTTCGGTGCAACTCTCGCTGTTGAAAGCCTAGTTGCAGGCGCTAAAGCCCGCTTCATGGTTACTGATGCTAAGCCAGGCTCTAATGTTCGCTTTGCTTACTCGACTCGTCATGGTTCTACTGCAACGCAGTGGGGCAACCTCGAGCTGGGCGGCAAGGTTGTGCAAATGGGCACGGTTAAGGCTGGCGCTAACGGCAAGGCCGTCTTTGAGCTTACTCTTCCTGCGAGTGCTCAAGGTGCAACTTTGTGGTTCCAAGCATTGGATCTAGGCCACGGCCTGCTGTCCAACGCGGTGAGCGGCACCGTTCAGTAGATTGCCTTAAGCACACGAGCCTTAGGCTCACGGCGAGGCCAGAGATTGATTCTCTGGCCTCGCTCTTTTTGTAGGATAGACGGTTCATAATCGAGTGAATCCGTAGCGAGAGTAACCCCAAACCTCTGTCATGCCTGA
>Ga0233446_1000377_pt1 | contig 49241 bp, 33 predicted proteins | sample SI_124_October20_4_FD_182780 | JGI IMG/M metagenome (GOLD analysis project Ga0233446, IMG submission 182780) | Seawater microbial communities from Saanich Inlet, British Columbia, Canada - SI_124_October2016_120_MG | ecosystem: Environmental > Aquatic > Marine > Inlet | place: Canada: British...
TTCTGATACTTTTGAGAAAACTTTTTTTGTTGATGAGGTTTGCGTAGCTGGAGATTATCCTTGTATTCCAAGTAACTTTGGTTGTAATCTTGATATCTTGCAGCAATGTAATGAAGACGTCTCTACTGGTTGTAGTTATTGGCAGAATTTTGAAAATTGTTCTCCTAATGAATGTTGTGGATCTCTTTGTTGTGATGGTGGAGAGACCTGTTCAAGTGCTAGTACTTGTATAGTTTGTGGAACAACTTGTGACGGCATTTGTGACGACGTAAATTGCGTTGGTGACCCTGATTGTGTGGCCGGTGGTTGTTGTGGGGATACAACTTGTAACACAACTACTGAATGCGCTTTTTGTTTTGAAGATTGTGGTACAACGGATTGTTTTGGCAATGGTGATTGCGATCAATTAATAGGGGAAAATCCCATTAATAATCCCGGAGAATGTGCTGACAATGAGGCCCCTCAAATTTTTATTCAAAGCCCAGCTTTTCCATTTAATACCTTTTATAATGGAGATAGTTTTCAGGCAATAGCTTTAATAACTGATAATTTTTATACTATATCTTCTTTTCCGGCTACCTATTTTAGGATTATTAGAGACTCTGATGGAGTAGAAGTTGTTGCTGATTCTCCTTTTAATCCACCGTTAGGAAATGTTTTTGAAAGTAATTCTATTTATGTTGATCCAAGCTGGCAGCTGGGTAATTATACAATTGAAATTACTTCAATGGATACGTCTGGTAATTTATTAACTAATACAGTTAACGGTAGTTTTACAGTTTCTTGTATTAATGAATGTTTAACCTTGGGAACAGATTTATTTTGTAAATCAGATAATCTTTTTACTCAAAATTGTGAATTTAATCCAGTAACGGGTTGTAATATAATTGTTGACAATGAAGACTGTTCAACTTATTCTAATAATCCGCCCGATCCTAATAGTATTGGTATTTGTAAACTTGACGTTGGATCTAATCCTAATTGTTGTGAAGAAAATTGTAGTTCTGGAGATCCATCTTCTTGTGTAGATGCCATCCACCTTAGTGCTTGTGTTCAGCAAACAGATGGTTGTTTTAGGCAGGAGGCTAATTTAAATTGCCCTACTTTTTTAAGTGATCCTGGTGCAGAGTGTAAAACTAATGCATTAGGAATCAGTGATTGTTGCATTAATATTTGTGATCCGGCTGATCCAACAAACCCTAGGTGTTCTGGGGATAATAGTGGGGTTGAATATTGCGTAGAACAAGCTAATGGTTGTTATGATTGGGAGATTAGCATAACTTGTGATAATCTGGCTACCCCGGAAGTAGAATCTTGTCATAATGGGTCAGGCGGAACAAGCTGTTGTGCTGATGAGTGGTCAATAGAAGGAACTAATGTAGCTTGTGATGGTTTTAATCTTCAGGAAGCAGCTATTATTCCTATTGATGGTTGTATAGGATTGGTTACTCAGGAAGATTGTTCGACTTATGCTAACGTGGCTGATCCGGCTAGTGCCGGTATCTGCGTACTTGACGCGGGGTCTAATCCTAACTGTTGTGAGGAAAATTGTAATCCATTAACTTGGGGTGGTGCAACTGGTATAGTTTGTGATCCAGTTAATTCTATTAATTATTTGACCTGTGGAGATCTTGATGGTAATGGTTGTAACACTAGACAAGCTGATACTTGTGTAACCGGAGAATGTCGAAATGGAACTATGGGGGATAATTGTTGTAGCGATCTTTGTAATATGGGTGATCCTTATATTTGTATTGGATCCGAGGTGCGAAGATGCGAAGTTAATCCGGCTACTGGTTGTAACAATTGGGAAGCTTTACAAGATGATTGTGGTAGTATGGGTCAGTCTTGTTTTCCTGATCTAATAAATGCTTATTGTGATGTTTTAGATACAACGCCACCAATTATCACTTTACAGTCTCAGTCAATAACCCCTTCTAATTGGACGGAAAATGATAATACAACTTTTTTTTCAGGGGGTAATTATAATAATGTTAATTCTCTTTCTGGTTATATTGCATTAGATCTGTGGTTATCAGGATCTTCTTTTGTCTTAGATAATACTTGGAACCTTAATACAGTTTTAGTCGATAGCTCTATAATAGACGTAAGTGCTAATGCGGGCGAAAGTGTAGCTTTAAAGCCAGTTGTCGTTGTCCCTGGTTATCCGCCACAAGGAGAATATACTGCTTATATAGATGGCGGAGCCGGCCCTGTTTATGAGTGGGATACATTTGCTTGGCAAGGAACTTTTCCGGGTGGCACTAAATTTAATATTCTTGTAGATAGTTCTGCCACAGCTACGTCGGCTTTTTCATCGGCTTGTATTTTAAACGATGTAACTGGAACAGGAAGCATAGATATAACTACCTGTACCGATTCTAGTCATAGATATTTGCATTACCGAGTGACTTTATTTTCTGATTAACAATATTGATTACATATATTAATTATGCTTAAAAAAGCTTTTAGAAAAGGATTTTATTTTTTATTTTTTCTTTTTTATTTTTTCTTTTTTATTCCTATAACTTTTTCACAATCTATTCCTGTTGTAAGTGATGCAGAGATTTTAGATAAATCAACTGGCGTTATTTTGCCAAGCTTATCAAAGGGGGGGGTAGTTAGGCTACATGCTAGTATTAGTGATCCTGACGGCATTAAATATGTCAGGGCGATTATAAAGGATTTAGGTACTAATAATTTATCAGCAATAATTTCTTTATATGACGATGGAAAAGATGAGCATGGTGATAGCCCAAGTTTTATTAACGGAAGCTCTGGAGCAGGAGATGGTAAATATTCGGCTATTTGGCTAACACCTAGCTCACTTAATTCAGGCAGCACTTTCGCTATTATTATTGAGGCTGCTGATATTTTTGGTAATGTTTATCGATCTGATAACAATGCTACTCCCTATGAAGATACTTTTTCTGTGGAGGAAAATTGTACTTTTGGCTTTACTTGTTTAGCCTCAGAATTAGGAAATATTAAATGTGGAGGAAATATAATTCAGCAGTGTGTTTTTGATCTAGGCGATAACTGTAATTTTTGGAATACATCTACAGACTGCGGTTTAAATGTTTGCTGTGGTCTTGGGGCTGGAGCTGTTTGTTGTGGTGCTGGCGAAATTTGCGGAGTGGGCGGAGCTTGCGTTACTTGTAGTGATACAACTTGTAATGGAGTTTGCTTAGACTCTAATTGTGTAGAAGATCCAGATTGTAATGCTTCTGGTTGTTGTGGGGACGGAACATGTGATACTGATGAGTGTAATTCTTGTCCTAATGATTGTGCAATTGCAGATTGTTGTGGTAATGGGGTTTGTAATAGTAATATTGGTGAAGATTTTTCTAATTGTGCTGATTGCCCATGTCTCGATGGGGATGGTGATGGATATTTAAGCTTAGTCTGCGGTGGGCTAGATTGTGATGATAATAATTCAGAAATAAATCCATCTAAGGATGAAATTTGTGATGGAATTAATAATGATTGTGATGTCACAACAATAGAGAACGATATTTGCGACAACGATTCAGATAATTACTGTAATTGTGATAGGGTTTATGAGTATGGGGCTGATCTATCAAGTATTTGCTCTGGAACTAATACCACTAATGCTTTTTGGTGGAACAAAACTTGTGATTGTAATGATTTGGATATTAATTTTAGACCCAATGTTTTAGAACAATGTGATGGTATAGATAATAACTGTGATGGACTTATCGATGATGGTTGTACTTGTGTTGAAGGCTTAACCCAAGAATGTGGATCTGATATTGGTATTTGTCAAAAAGGAACGCAAATTTGTTCGGCTGGTAATTGGGGTTCGTGTGTTGGAGATGTCACTTCGCAAGCAGAGGTTTGTAATGGGCTTGATGACAACTGTGATGGTGTAATTGATAATAATTTAATCCCAGAATTAAGCGATAATACAAATGGAGTTTGCGTCAGTTCTTTTAAGGTTTGTGATGGGATTGGTATGCAAAATGATTATTTTAGCATAATAACTTATGAAGAAGACGAAACTACTTGTGATGGACTAGATAATGATTGTGATAGCGAAATTGATGAGGGTTGTACATGTATTGATAATGAGATGCAATCTTGTGGAACTAATATTGGAGAGTGTCAACAAGGATTACAAACTTGTGCAAATAATAGCTGGGGTAGCTGTGTTGGTGAAGTTGCTTCAACTATAGAAATTTGTGACGGACTAGATAATGATTGTGATAATGATATTGATGAAGGATGTAATAAGGATGGTGATAATTATTGCGATTGTGGAATGTCATATATATTTGGATCTGACTTAACAGGGACTTGTCTTGGAACTAATACTACTGATGCTTTGGCTATAGCAACTACTTGTGATTGTAATGATAATAACTGGGGGGTAAATCCTGGAATAACTGAGATTTGCGATGGACTAGATAATAACTGTGATAGCGTTGTTGATGATAGTTGTAATTGTGTTCATGGAGAAGTTGAGTCTTGCGGTTCTAATCTTGGTCAGTGCGTAGCCGGAACTAGAACCTGTATTAGTGGTAATTGGGATGTGTGTGTTGGTGAAGTTGCTCCAGCAACAGAGACTTGTAATGGCCTTGATGATAATTGTGATACACAAATAGATAATAATTTAACAACACCACTTAATCCTATCCAAGCCGGTGTTTGTGCTGGTTCAGTTCAAGTTTGTGGTGGTGCAGCAGGCTGGCAGGATGGTTATTTTATAATAAGTACTTATCAGTCATCAGAAAATCTTTGCGATGGACTAGACAATGATTGTGATGGAACGACCGATGAGGGTTGTAATGAGGATGGCGATATTTATTGTGATTGTAATAATCAGTTTACCCTTGGATCTAATTTAAGCTTAATCTGTTCGGGTACCAACACGACAAATGCCGCGGCCATAGCTAATACTTGTGATTGTAATGATGCGGATTTAAACATTAATCCAGGTCAGGTTGAAGCTTGTGATCAAGTAGATAATAATTGTAACAATAATATAGATGAAGGCTGTAATTGCATTGATGGTAATACTCAAGCGTGTGGGTCTAGTGTTGGCGAGTGCTTGGAAGGGCAACAAACCTGTGTTAGTGGTAATTGGGACTCTATTTGTGTTGGTGAAGTTACCCCAGTAGTTGAAATTTGTGATGGGCTGGATAATGATTGTGATTGGAACACAGATGATGGATTGGTATATCCGTCCAATGATAATCAAAACGGTGCTTGTCTTGGCTCTTTAAAAGTTTGCAATGGCATTAGTGGTTGGTCGAATGATTATTCCGGCGTAACAAATTATGAAGCAGTAGAAATTTCTTGTGACGGAACAGATAATGATTGTGATAATACAACCGATGAAGGCTGTAACTGTATTGACGGCGCAACTCAATCATGTGGAACTAATATTGGTGTATGTCAAACAGGTATTCAAACCTGTGTTAGCGGTAATTGGGGTCTTGATTGCATTGGCGAGGTTGCTCCAACAGCAGAAATTTGTGACGGAACAGATAATGATTGTGATAATACAACCGATGAAGGCTGTAACTGTATTGACGGCGCAACTCAATCGTGTGGGGTAACAGATGTTGGTGCGTGTCAATTTGGTAGTCAAGCTTGTAGTGCTGGTAATTGGGGACTATGCGTTGGTTCTGTTGATCCAGTGGCAGAGATTTGTGATGGCATAGATAATAACTGTGACAATACAATCGATGAAGGATGTAGTGTTTGTTCAGATGATTGCTCATCCGGCCAAACTCAATGTAGTGGTACTCAAGTTCAAACTTGTGGCAATTACGATGCTGATAGTTGTTTGGAGTGGAGTACGGCCATAGATTGTCCAAGTGGACAAACTTGTTCGGGAACTAGTTGTGTTAGTTCTGGCTGTACTCAAGAGACAGTTGATATTAATAAAGACGGTTCTTTTTCTCTGTGTGGATGTGATGGGACAGATGGATATGTTTGTGATAAGGATGGAGGGTCTGTGGGTGATGGTCTATGTATGGGTTCTTCTTGTATTAACAATCAACCAGTATCAGCTGGTTGTGTTTCAGGTGCTTGTAGTACGACAAGCTTAAATACTAGCGTTTGTTCTTTTAGTAGTAGTGCTGGATGGGCTTGTGATAATGACTATGTACAACCGGGTCAAACTTTTTTTGAGCAAGATGGGATTTGTGCTTATCAGTCAGTTGCCAATCCAACGTCTATTTGTGTTACTTCTGGTAGTGTTTGTAGAAATTCATCGGGAGAATTTTATTCTAGTTGCAGTGAATGTAGTGATGGAGATCTTTGTGATGTCGTTTTTAATGAGGGTAATTTTAATTATACCTACGGAACTTGTAATGGTGGTACATGTCAGCAAACTTCAGCTCCATTAGTATTTGACTGGAGGGATTATAATGGTGGAAATTGGATGAGTCCAATAAAAAATCAGGGACAATGTGGTTCTTGTTGGGCTTTTGCTACTACTGGTGTTGCTGAGGCAATGTGGAATATTCAAGAAGGTAGTCCCGATTTAGACGTTGACCTTTCTGAGCAATATATGGTTTCTGATTGTTGTACTAATTGTGGCGGTAATTGTGACTGTGATGGTGGTGGTCATGGCTTTAATTGTAGTACAACCAATGAATCGTGTTTTCCTTATCAAACTTCTAATAGTTCTTGTGGTGGATGTGCTAATATAGCTAATGAAATGTGGGATATTTCTGATTATACTTGGATTTCATTTGTGCCAACAGATGTAGAAATAAAAAATTTAATTATGGATAAAGGCCCTCTTTGGGCCACAATGGGGGATGCTAATTCTTTACAGTGGAGCACTGCTGATGAATCTTGGATATGTACGAACGATGATGAATCGACAGATATAAATCACGGAGTAGTTATAGTTGGCTGGGACGATATAACTGGTTATTGGATAATGAGAAATAGTTGGGGACTTGGCTATGGTGACCAAGGATATCATTATATAAAATATGGAGAATGTCTTTTAGGGCCCCGTTATTATTTAAATAGTGTTATAGCACCTTAATTTTTTAATTTTAAATATATGAAAAAGATTGTCTTATTTTTCATTTTTTTATTTTTACCAGCAGGTCTTTTCGCCCAAGGGTCAATAGGCATGATAACACCGCCACCAAACCCTTCGGCTGATTATTGTGAAAAACTAGGCTATCAATTCGCTATTCAGGAAACATCAGAGGGGCAACTTGGTATTTGTAGAGTTGCCGAAGGAACAGATGTTCCAGCTTGGAAATTTTTGCGCGGAGAAGAGGCTCAGGAATATAGTTATTGCGGACAAGCTGGCTATGAGATGAAGGTTGTAGATGATCCAAAAAAGTGTGGTCTTACCTATAGGCCTGGTCACGGTTGTTTAGTCTGTCTTTTAGAGGATAGTAGTGAAGTAGAAGTTTATAATCTGATGAAAATAGAAAAAGAAAACAAAACACCCTCTCCAATAGATGATAAAAAAGGTATAATTTGCCAGACAGATGGTAAATGTCAGGGTGGTGAAAATGCAGAAACTTGTCCCCAGGATTGCAGTTTTATTAAGTCGCCTACAACAACCAAGTCAAGTGTTCATTTAACTTATATATTTTGGGGGATTATTATAATTACAGTCGTTATAGCTGGATTCGTTGTTTTTAAAATAACCAGAAATAAAGATAATCAGATTTAGAATATTAATTTTACCTTTTTTATTTTTGTGATATAATTATCTAAAGCTATAAATAGCATTAATTTAGTATTTATTTATGAAGCAAGATCGGTTTATAACTGGACTCGATATAGGTTCTGGTAAAACAAGATTAGCAGTAGCTCAGCTTGAGGAAAAAGAAAATGGACAAAAAAAGGTCAACATTATTGGCCTGGCTGAGGTGCATACTGAAGGTTTTACTAAGGGAAACGTAACAAATGTAGAGGATTTAGTCTCTACTATTTCTTTGGCGTTGGAAAAAGCAGAAATGATGGTCGGAGTTCCTTTAGAAAATGTTTGTGTCGGTATTGCTGGCAATCATATAGTATCCCAGATAGCAAAAGGTGTGGTAGCAATATCTAAAGCTAACAACGAAATAGATGAAGACGATATCGACAGAGCCGTAGAGAGTGTTAAGTCTGTTGCTGTTCCGCCAAATTATGAAAATCTTCATGTAATACCTACTACCTTTAATGTTGATAATCAGACCGGTATAAAGGATCCAATCGGCATGACAGGGGTCCGATTGGAGGCAGAGGTTCAGGTTATTAATGGACTAACAACCAGAATTAATAACTTTAAAAGGTCAGTAGATAGAACGGGGCTTGAAATTGATAGTTTAGTTTTTTCTGTTTTAGCAACTTCGGAGGCGGTTTTAAATAAAAAGCAAAAAGAGCTTGGAGTTTTGGTTTTGGATATTGGACACACTGTAACCAAAGGGGCCATCTATGAGGATGGTCAAGTAATTCATGCTTTTAATATTCCAATTGGTTCTTCGCATATTACCTCAGACTTAGCAATTGGGCTTCGATCTTCTATAGAAATTGCTGAAGAAGTTAAGAAAAAAGAGGGTAATCTGAATTTAAAAGCAATTAGAAGGAGCGAACAAGTGAAGCTGTCTAATTATGAGAAGTGTGACCCAGATAGTCAGCACGAGAAAACAAAAAGTTCGTTTAGTAGGCTTTATGTTAATGAAATAATTGAAGCTCGAGTCGATGAAATATTTTCCTATGTTGTAAAAGAGCTAAAAAAAGCAGGAAGATTTGGTAAGTTGCCGGCTGGTGCCGTTTTAACTGGAGGTGGATCTAAATTACCTTACTTGGTGGAATATGCAAAAGAAAAGTTGCATTTACCAGCTTCACTTGGTTATCCAACAGGATTTTTAACTAGTGTAGACAAGATAAGTGATTTAGGTTATGCTCCTGTATGTGGACTTGTTTTATGGTCTAGTGAGGATGGGGATGGGCCAAAAGGAAAATTATTTAAATTTAAGTTTAAGTCCCCAAAAATTGGCGGGAAACTTAAGAAATGGGTTAAAATGTTAACACCTTAATTCAATTTACAATTTTTAATTATCAATTTTCAATGAATTTTCAATGAGTAAATTTCCAAACAATAAGTATAATTTGGAAGAACGAACAGCCTGTTTCGGAAAAAGTATAATAAATTTTTGTAAAACTATTGATCAAGATGTAATAACTAAGCCAATTATAAATCAAGTAATTAGATCCGGCACAAGCGTTGGGGCAAATTATATGGAAGCAAATTCTGCAAGTTTAAAAAAAGATTTTAGAAATAAAATATATATTTGTAAAAAAGAAATTCAAGAAACCAAACATTGGCTTAGAATGGTTGCCGTAGCAGTTCCGAATAAAAAAGAAGAAGCAAGAAAGCTATGGCAGGAATCTCAAGAATTAACCTTAATATTTCAAAAAATAACAAATTCATTGAATAACAAAAAATAATTTTGAAAATTGTAAATTCAATGAAAATTAGAAATTGAGAATTGAAAATTAATTATTATTATATGGCTGAAATTAAACCAGATATTGAAACATTTGCAAAAATTAAAGTGGTTGGCGTAGGAGGAAGCGGCAACAGTGTTGTTAATAGAATGATAGACGCTAAAATTAGGGGCGTTGAATATATAGTAATTAACACTGACGTTCAAGCGTTGCATATATCTAAAGCGTCTCAAAAACTACATATAGGTAAAAATGTTACTCGTGGTCTTGGGGCTGGAATGGATCCAGAGATGGGGAAGAAGGCAGCAGAAGAAAGTCAAAATGAAATTAGGGATCTATTAAAGGGGACGGATATGGTTTTTATAACATGTGGTTTAGGCGGTGGAACAGGTAGTGGGGCAGCGCCAATTGTAGCAGAGATTGCTAAGGATTTAGGAGCTTTAAGTATAGCAGTTGTTACAAAGCCATTTTCTTTTGAAGGAGTTAAAAGATCAGAAATCGCAGAGGAAGCATTAGATGAATTATCTGATAAAGTGGATTCTATTATTGTGGTTCCAAACGATAAATTGCTCGAAATAATTGATAAAAAGACTTCACTTTTAGATGCTTTTGCCGTATCTGATAATATTTTAAAACAAGGCGTTGGTGGGATAGCTGAGCTTATTACGGTTCCTGGCTTAATTAATGTCGATTTTGCTGACGTTAAGGCTATAGTTGAAGATGCTGGAACATCATTGATGGGTGTGGGCGAGGCTAAAGGAGAGGATAGGGCTACTAAGGCTGCTAAGATGGCTATAGAAAATTCTTTACTTGATTTATCGATTGATGGGGCTCAGGGTATACTTTTTACAATTACTGGTTCTCCAGATCTTACCATGTATGAGGTTCATGAAGCTGCAAAAATTATAACTCAGTCCGGTGATCCTGAGGCTAAAGTTATTTTTGGAGCAATTATTGACGAAAAACTTAAGGACTCTGTTAGGGTTACAGTAGTAGCAACTGGCTTTAATACTTCTATTAAAAAGGGCTTTACTAATAACGTAACTCCCTTTGAAGAAAAAGAGGACTTTGCAATGCCAGAAATAAAAGAAGAAGAAGATTTTTTTGCTAAGGAAAAAGAAGATGTATCTGATGGTGGGCATGAAAAAAAGAAGAAAAAAAGTATTTTTATTCAAGATACTCCCTCAGAAAAAGGAGATGAAGAGGTGGAAAATATTATTGAAAATGACACAGAAGATGATGAATTAGATATCCCGGCTTTCTTAAGGAAGAAGATGCAAAAATAGACTCTCACTTATCCACAATTAAATTTTTAGTAAAAATAAAAAAAACGCATAGCCATGCGTTTTTTTGATAGTGGGTCGTAAAATTTTGTGGAAAACCCTAAAACTAGACATCTTGACAAACACAATATTTTGTGTTACAATTATTTTATAACAACTACATATAGTATTGTAGTAAGTACGTTGAAAACCCTTTATATAAAGAAAATATAAATAATAACAGTAGATTTTCTAAAATGAGGGGTGTTTTTATTTCAGTTAATTCTGTGTTATAGTGAGTAAGCGTTTTTGCTTAAGTTTTTACTTTCTTTCTTCTTAAAAAAGAAAAAGAAGGTAAAATTACTAATATAGCTTAATTAAATTATGAAGTGTTTAAACTGTCATTTCCCCGACACTAAGGTGATTGATTCACGTCTTACTATGGACGGATATGCTATTAGAAGGAGGCGGGAGTGTTTAAAATGTGAATTTAGATTTTCTACCTTGGAAGAGGTGGAAATATTTGACCTTACAATAGTAAAACAAAATGAACGTAGAGAGATATATAGCCATGAAAAATTAAAAAAAGGGCTTAAAAAATCTTTAGAAAAACGTCCAATAACAGAAGATGGTATAAAAAAACTTGTTAATAAGATAGAAATAGATCTTCAAAAGCTAAAAAAGAAAGAAATAAAAAGTCATCAAATCGGGGAGATTGTGATGAAGCATTTAAAAAGAATAGATAAAGTAGCATATATTCGTTTTGCCTCAGTTTATAAATCGTTTGAAGATCCAGAGACTTTTAGAAAAGAAATTAATGATCTATTAAAAAATAAAAACAAAAAAGTTAAAAAAATCAAGAAATAAAGAGACTGTAGAGGAGTATTTCTTTACAGCTACACTATAATTATATAAAAAGACAATTAATTTAAGTTCACGTGTTTTTTAGGAAAATAAAAGAGCTTCGGGCTTGTATATTAACCGAAAAACAGGGGACACATATAAGCTTGTTATGTCTAAAGAAAAAATCAGTCAAATCTTAAAAAGAGATGGAACAATAACAGATTTTGACGAAAGCAAAATTGAAGACGCTATTTTAAAAGCCCTTAAGGCTACTGAGGAAGGCGATGATCAGGAAAAAATTGCCAAAGATACAACTAAGCAGATGATGGAAATTTTACATAAAAAATTTCATGTGCGCTCAATCCCAGCTGTAGAAGAAATACAGGATATGGTAGAAGAGGCTTTAATTGTCGCAAGGCTTATAAAGACGGCTAAGGCATATATTTTATATCGTGATCAAAGAGCTAAGTTAAGAGACGTTGAAAATTTAATCGATTCCGGTGAATTAATGGAAAAATATCTTGAGCAATTAGATTGGAGAGTAAAAGAAAACAGTAACATGGGCTATTCCCTTCAAGGACTTAATAATCACGTTGCTTCAACTGTTTCGGCAAAATATTGGTTAAATAAAGTTTATCCACAGGCAATAGGAGATGCCCATATTAATGGAGATATACATATTAATGATCTTCAGCTTTTGGCTCCGTATTGTGCGGGTTGGGATTTAAAAGATCTATTAATAAGAGGTTTTGGTGGAGTTAATGGTAAGGTTGAAGCTAAACCACCAAAACATTTTAGAACAGCTTTGGGACAGATGGTTAATTTCTTTTATACTCTTCAGGGTGAGGTTGCCGGAGCCGAAGCATTCTCTAATTTTGATACTTATCTTGCTCCTTTTGTAAAATACGATAAGCTAAACTTTAAAGAAACAAAACAAGCTTTACAGGAATTTTTATTTAATGTAAATGTTCCAACTAGAGTTGGTTTTCAAACGCCGTTTACAAATATAACAATGGATATGTTTGTTCCGAATATGATTAAAGACGAAAGCGTTATTATTGGCGGTAAACCACAAAAGGAAAAATATAGTGAGTTCCAGGAAGAGATGAATATGATAAATAAGGCCTTTGCTGAACTTATGATGGAGGGAGATGCTACTGGGAGAGTGTTTACTTTTCCAATTCCAACCTATAATATTACCAAGGACTTTGATTGGGACAGCGAAGTGATGGAAAAAGTTTTTGAAATGACTGCTAAATATGGAATTCCATATTTCTCAAACTTTATAAATTCAGATATGAGCCCGGAAGATGCCAGAAGTATGTGTTGTCGATTGCGTCTTGACAATAGGGAGCTTAGAAAAAGGGGTGGCGGATTATTTGGAGCTAACCCCCTAACTGGCTCAATCGGAGTGGTAACGATTAATTTGCCAAGAATAGGTTATATGGCTAAGAAAAAATATCCAAATGATCCAGAAAAAGCAAAAAAATATTTTTATGATCGCTTAAGTAAGCTTATGGATCTGTCTAAAGACAGTTTAGAAATAAAAAGGAAAATTATTGAAAAATTAACAGAAGGCGGGCTTTATCCTTATGCTAGACATTATCTAAGTCTTATTAAGAAAAAATTTGATCGTTATTGGCAAAATCATTTTTCTACTATTGGAATAAATGGCATGAACGAAGCTTTAGTTAATATGATTGGGGTTAATATTGCCTCAAAAGAAGGTCAAAAATTTTCTATTCAAATAATGGATTTTATGAGAGATAAGATGGGAGAATATCAAGATGAAACTAACAATCTTTATAATTTAGAGGCCACTCCAGCCGAAGGAACTACTAGAAGATTTGCCAATACGGATAAAAAGAAATTTCCAGACATTGTTGTAGCTAATGAAAAAGAGGTTAATGAAAAAGGGGCTTCACCTTATTATACCAATTCTTCCCATTTACCAGTTGATTATTCAGACGATATTTTTGAGGTATTAGACCTTCAAGATGAATTACAAACCAAGTATACTGGTGGAACTGTCGTTCATGGATTTATTGGTGAAAAAATAACTTCAGTTGAAGCAGTTAAAAACATGGTTAGAAAGATTGCCGAGAACTATAAATTGCCTTATTTTACGATTACCCCAACCTTTAGTGTGTGTCCTACTCATGGATATATTGCGGGCGAACATATAGAGTGTCCTGATTGCAAGATGGAAACAGAGGTTTATTCCAGAGTAGTTGGATATTTGCGACCGGTAAAACAGTGGAATGATTCTAAACAGGCTGAGTATGAACAAAGATTAGAATATGTTGTTGATGAAAGTTGTAGTACTTGTTAATATTTATTAGCACTTACTTCAAACCTATGCAAATAAAACCCTGCTTCTTCTTTAAGAGAGGCGGGGTTTTATTACCCATTCTTTTTACTACAAATTATTCACTAATAACTATAAATTAATAATATGTTAATAGCAGGATTACAAAAAATATCTTTAATAGATTATCCGAATAAAGCCGCAGCCGTTGTTTTTACTGGTGGATGCAACTTTAATTGTTTTTATTGTCATAACCGAGAGATTATCAATAAAAGTAAAATTCCCCAAGAAATGATTATCCCAGAAGAAAAAGTGTTTGGTTTTTTAAAACAAAGAATTAATAAATTAGACGCTGTTAGTATTACCGGTGGAGAGCCGACAATGCATAAAGATTTACCAGATTTTATTAGAAAAATTAAGGATCTTGGATTCTTGGTGAAGTTAGATAGCAATGGCACTAATCCAGAAATGCTTAAAAAACTAATTAAAGAAAATTTAGTGGATTATTTAGCTATGGATATTAAGGCTCCACTTACTTGGAATGATTATAAAAAAGTTATAAGAATAGAAAATAAAAATATTTTTGACAAGGTCTTAGAGAGTGTTAAAATATTAAATGAGAGCAAAGTTGAGTATGAATTTAGAACCTCGATGGTTGATGATCAATTTACAACTGAGGATATAGAAAAAATAGTGAAAAAAATAAAAAATGGAGGCACTTATTATGTTCAGAGTTTTGTTGATCCAGGAAAAGATGACTTAGACGAAGAGTATAAAATATCGTATAAGGATTTAAAGCCAGTAAAGAAAAAAGATTTGAATGAATTTATTAAAAGGGGAAATGATCTAGGGCAAAAAACTAAAATAAGATAATAAAAAAGAGGGCTATAAAAATAGCTCTCTTTTCTATTAAGTGGAATACCATAATAAGTGAAACTTCTGTATTGTTTTAAAAGATTTTTTATATTATAATTGTAATATAAAAGGTTAAAGATATAATTTAGCTGCAATCAACAAAACATTAATTTTATGGAACAAGAAAAAAAAGATAACAAAAACATAACCAAGGAAAAAAGCGGAGTACCACAAAAACATAATTCAGAAGAAAATAAAATAATAGAGCTTTTAGAGGAAAATTTAAAAGTTTCTAAAGAGATTTTGTGGTTTAATAAGAGGACCGCTCATTGGATTTTTTGGCAAAAAGTTAAGGGGTGGTTTTATTTTTTAATTATAGTTGTGCCAATTGTTTTAGCTGCTTTTTATTTGCCACCTATTTTAAAAGATCTTTATGGAGAATATCAGGAATTGTGGCAAATGATTTTTAGCGGTGGTGAAAGTGTTCAGTCAATTAATGATTTAAATTTAACTGGAGAACAAATAAAAGCATTAAAAGATAGCGGTATCTTAAAGTAATTAATAGTTAAGATTATATGAAAAAGGAAAAAAAGAAAAAACAACCAGAATTTAAAGCTAATCGTTTGATGGTTAGCTTGGTTATTATTAGCTTGTTAGTTGGTGGATTGTCAGGAGGTATTATGGGTTATTTAGTTGGATTTTATAGCATAAAATATAATAATCTAGATATCCAAAAAATAGAAAATAGGATTATTAAAAGAATAGAAGTTAAACAAACTGTAGAGGAATCGGCCACTACTAGGGCTGTAGAAAAATCTGCCCCAGCGGTTGTTAGTATAATAATCTCTAAAGATTTAACTAAATATTACAATAGTACTGGTCCGGATATTTTCCCTTTTGATGATTATTTTGAATTTGGCTTTCCGGAACATTCTATGCCAAAAGACGGTAAACAGGATATTGGAGTAGGAACGGGATTTATTGTTGATGGTGGTCGAGGCTTAATATTGACCAATAAACATGTTGTAGATGATCCAGAGGCAGATTATACCGTTATAACTAGTGATGGTAAAAAATATAATGCCCAGGTTTTAGCAAGGGATACTATTAACGACTTAGCAGTAATTCAAATAGGGGCCACTGGTTTGCCAAGCATAGAATTTAGTGATTCAAATAACTTAAAGATAGGCCAAACCGTTATTGCTATCGGTTTTACTTTGGGGGAATTTAAAAACACAGTTACCAAAGGGATAATATCCGGAATCGGTAGACATATTGTGGCTGATAGTCCTAGGGGTGGTGAGGTGCTTGAAGACGTAATTCAAACTGACGCTGCTATTAATCTGGGAAACTCAGGAGGACCACTTCTTGATTTGGCTGGTCGTGTTATTGGTGTTAATACAGCTATCTCCGGGGAAGGACAATCTGTTGGATTTGCGATTGCCTCAAATGAGGCTAAGTTTATATTTGAAAGCGTTAGAGATAATGGAAAGATAACAAGGGGATTTTTGGGTGTTCGTTATATTCAAATAAACGAAATGATTGCCCAATCTAATGATTTGGATGTTGGTTATGGAGCTTTAATAGTAAAAGGTAGAAATGTTAGTAATTTAGCCGTTGTTCCAGGTAGTCCGGCTGATAAAGCTGGGTTAGTTGAAGATGATATTATTTTAGAGGTTAACGGTCAAAAAATAGATAAAGATCATAGTCTGCTTAGAGCTATAGGGCGTAATAAGCCAGGGGCCCAAGTCGAATTAAAGATATTACATGAAGGAGAAGAAAAAATAATCAATGTAATTTTAGACGAGAATAAATTATAATTTATTTTATGTCATTCCTGCGGAGGCAGGAATCTGTAAAAGCCGACCGTAAATGGTCGGTTTTTCTATTGACAAAAAAGGCAAAATATGCTATTATTATATATCAATTAAGGAAGGAAAGCACTTTTTATCAATAAACCCATAGAGGAGAGAACCATGAAAAAGTTTACATTGTTAACAACAGTAGTGGCGGTAGCCTTATCTGTATTTGCAACCAGTGTTATAGCTGATGTTATGCCCATAATATTAAATTGTACTTTTACTGTACAAGGCAATATCTTGCATGTGGATGTTCACAACCAAGATGATTGGAGCAGAGATTTTGATCTCAATGAACATGAGGTTACTATTGAGAGGGATGAAGTTGATGGATCCATGTCAGTGTCTATTCATAAAGAAGGCACAGATTATTGGCAAGTTAGTCGGATGTTTGACATCTCGATGAGGCAGGCTATACGTTTAGCACCTAAAGTTGATGCCAAGATGGCATACATTAAAGAGGTAAGTCCTACCAAAACGAAGATAATTGTTGAAAAATAGGAAGACTTCAAACTGCTCTTTTTAAAAGGATCGTTTCGACGGTCCTTTTCTTTTTGGGTTTATATTGACAAAAAGAAGAAAATAATCTATTATTATATATTAATTTTAAATTGAACCTTATATTTATCAATAATTTTGAAAAAGGAGAAAAAGATGAAAAAATCAAATGTTTTATTTTTAACGGCTGTCGTATTAATTATAACCTCTTGCGCCTTTATTGGAGGTAGGCCCAGTGGAATGATGGTTTATACAGATTGTCGCTTTAGTGTAGAAAGTAATATTTTTCACGTTGAAGTTGGTAAGCAGGAGGACTTTTATAGAAATTATAATTTAGACAGGTGGCAGGTTACCATAATTACTAATATAAAATATGGAACTATGGAATTGTCTGTCCACAGAAAAGGCGCTGATTATTGGAGAGTTCCAAATATGTATGACATTAATAGTTATCAGGTTGAGAAAATTCGGTTACAAATAAAAATCAATGAGATTACCTTGACGGAATAATTAGAAGAATTTCTAAGATCTTTTTAAAAGGGTTGCCCTAGGCAATCCTTTTTTCTTGAAAAAATAATGTTTATATAATATAGTTAGATTATATGGATAGTTTTTGTCATTCCCGCGAAGGCGGGAATCTATTTTTTTAAATTTTTCGTTTTTATTTTTTAATTTGACCACAGGGAACATGTCTATACAAAATTTAACAGAAAAAATAGAAGAATTATTAAACAAAGCTCAAAAAACGAGCGAGCTTTTGAAATTGGAGGATAAAAAGAATGAATTAACGGGGTATGATTTTGAAATGAGCGAGGAAGGCTTTTGGGATAACCAAGAAAAAGCTCGTGAAATTAGCCAAAGAGCCAGTGATTTGCGAGAAGAAATAAGTGAGTGGGATAGTATATTGAATAATTTAAAAGATTTATTAGAGTTGGCTAAATCAGGTGATAAGGAGCTAGAGGATCAAATAGAAAAGGAATTAGAACAAAAAGAAAAAGAGTTTGAAAAGTTAGAATTTTTTGTTTTGTTTTCCGGAAAATACGATAAAAATAATGCGATACTATCAATTCATGCCGGAGCCGGCGGAGTTGATGCTCAAGATTGGGCAGAGATGTTGCTTAGAATGTATTTAAGATTTTTTGAAAAAAAGGGTTGGTCAGTTGAAATTATTGATGAATCTAAGGGGCAAGAAGCAGGAATAAAAAGCATTACTTTGCATGTAAAAGGTAGAAATGCTTATGGTCATCTAAAGAGTGAAAATGGCGTTCATCGGTTAGTGAGAATTTCTCCCTTTGATGCTGAAGCTATGCGACACACTTCTTTTGCTTTAGTTGATATTTTGCCGGAATTAAGTGATGAGGGGGAAATTGAAATTAAGGATGAAGATTTAAGAATCGATGTTTTTAAAGCCTCTGGTCATGGTGGTCAGGGGGTTAATACAACTGATTCAGCTGTTAGGATTGTTCATTTACCAACCGATATTACCGTGGTTTGTCGCAATGAAAGGTCTCAATTGCAAAATAAGGAAACAGCTATGAAAATTTTAAGCGCTAAATTACTAGAGCGCCAGGAAGAAGAAAAAGCCAGTAAAGAAAGCGATCTTCGTGGGGAAGTGCAAAAGGCAGAGTGGGGAAGTCAGATTAGAAGTTATGTGCTTCATCCTTATAAAATGGTCAAAGATCATAGAAGTGATTATGAAACTCAAAATGTTGATGATGTTTTAAATGGAGATATTGGTAAATTTATTGAAGAATATTTGAAAAATTTAAAAAAGTAGGTATACTATATAAAAAAGTAAGGGGAGGGGCTTTTTAAGGCCTCTTTTTGGTTTTAAAATTTACCAGCATGCTCTTGACTTTTTTATATTTTTAGCTAATAATGATTTAACGTTTATGTTAAATTTAGATTCAAAAACAGAAAAGAAAATGGACACTATTAAAAAACTTCTAGAAGATGGTTTTATTAATAAAGAGGAGGCAGTTATAATGTCTGGTATTAGTAAAAAAGACTTTGAAGAAGTTGTTCAAGATATTAAAAAAGAAGAAAATATTTCTTCTGATTTTTCATTTATTGAAAAAACAGAAGATGTATCTTTGAAAAAATCTTTAGTAACCGGAGGAGCTGGTTTTATTGGCTCTAATTTAGTTGATGCATTAGTAAAAGAGGGCCATGAAGTTATTGTAGTTGATAATCTGTCTAGCGGTAAAAAGGAATATATTAATGAAAAGGCTAAATTTTATGAAGTTGATATTGTAGAGAAAGATGAGCTAGATAAAATTTTCGAGAAAGAAAAGCCAGATTACGTTTTTCATTTAGCGGCTCAAATTGATGTTAGGGCGTCAGTAGAAAGACCTGATTTTGACAATAAAGTAAATGTTTTAGGCGGGATAAATGTTTTAGAAAATTGTAAAAAATATAATATTAAAAAGATTATTTTTGCTTCAACTGGTGGCGCTTTATATGGCGAGGTCGAAGGTGCGCCAGCAATAGAAAGTAGTCCAACTTTCCCGTTATCTCCTTACGGAGTTAATAAATTAACCTTTGAAAAATATTTAAATTATTATCATAAAACTTTTGGCCAAAAATATATTTCTTTGCGATTGGCTAATGTTTATGGCCCACGACAATTTAAGGGCGGTGAGGCAGGAGTTATTGCTATTTTTATTGATAACGCTGTTAATAATATTAAAAGTATAATTAGCGGAGATGGTTTGCAGACAAGGGATTTTGTTTATATTGACGATATAGTTAATGCTTTTTTGTTAGCTATTAAAAGTGATCAGGTTGGAGAGTATAATATTGGCTTTAGAGAGGAAACTAATCTTTTAGACTTAATAAGAATTATTGAACAAAAATTAGGCGGAAAAATTGATCGTGATTTTGGACCAGAAGCTAAAGGAGATATCAGAAGAAGCGTTCTAGATTCAACTAAAGCAAAAAATATTTTAGGCTGGAGACCTCAAATTACCTTAGAAGAAGGAATAGAAAAAACTTTAAATTGGTCAAAGGGTAGTGGTAAGGAAAAATTTTTAATTACCGGTGGAGCTGGATTTATTGGGTCACACGTTGCCAGAGAGCTGATTAAAAGGGGTGATGAGGTTGTGATTATCGATAACTTTAATGATTATTATAATCCACAATTAAAAGAAGATAGAATTAGACATATTTTAGGTGATTATAATTTTAAATTATATAGGGGAGACATCAGAGACCAGAAATTATTAAAGGAAATTTTTGAGAAAGAAAATATTACTAAAGTAATGCACTTTGCGGCTATGGCCGGAGTTAGATATTCTTTAGAGGATCCGTTTATATACGAAGAAGTTAATGTTCGTGGAACCTTGAATTTATTGGATTTAGCAGCTAAGCATAAAGTTAAAAATTTTGTTTTTGCTTCATCATCATCTCTTTACGGAGAAAGAAAAGAAGTTCCTTTTTCTGAAGAGGATAGAGTTGACCATCCAGTTTCGCCTTATGCTGCAACTAAAAGAGCAAAAGAGTTAATGTCTCATGTTTATAGTCATTTATATGGATTGAATGTTACAGGACTAAGATATTTTACGGTTTATGGACCATGGGGTCGACCGGACATGTCTTATTTTAAGTTTGCTGATAAAATTAGGGAAGGCAAGGCAATCGATGTTTATAATAGGGGGCAGATGAGTAGAAACTTTACCTATATAGATGATATAGTAACCGGGACCATTAAAGCACTTGATACCCCGGTAAGATATTCCATAATGAATATTGGTGGCGATAAAGAAGAAACCCTGATGAGATTTATTGAGGTACTAGAAGACAGCCTTCATGTAAAAGCAGAAAAGAATATGTTACCAATGCAACCAGGTGACGTAAAGCAAACCGTGGCCGATATCAGTAAATTAAGAAGTCTTGGTTGGGTTCCAACAACAAAGATAGAAGAAGGGCTTAAAAACTTTGCCGATTGGTATAAGGAATACTATAAGTAATCGTTGTGCGAGTTAAATACCAAGTTGGAGGTTTGAGTATTTTTGAGCCGAGGAGCTTATATGCGAAGTTATACAAAATATAAAATGTTTTTAAAAAGGCCGTCTCTAAAAGAGGCGGTTTTTTAATTGTTAAATATCTAAAATTATGATATAAAGTAATTAATGAACTAAAAATTATTTATGGAAAAAAACAAACCAAAACTAAAATACATTCCGGCAAGAAATAAGATAGGGGCAATAATGAGAACTAATGATAATCCTGGACGAATTGATATTTTAACTCAGGCAATTGATAAACTGTTTAGTTTAAAAGAGATAAGTCTTATTTATATTATGATTTATCAGGCAAAGGAAGATGGGATTAGGCAAGAACTTATCAAAAGATATGGTAAGGAGAAGAAGAGAATTAAATTTGTTAATGTGCCGAGTGGTAATTTTTATAGTGATTTATTAAATTATGCTATCAATGAACAAACTCGTCAGGGTGTAGATTATTCTTTAATTTTATCACCAGAGGCGCATCTTTATGCTGAGGGAGTTAATTTTGAAAAAATGATTAAAGCGATAAAAGAGGGGGCGTTAGCAGTAGCTTTAAAAATAAATGAATACAAAGAGGCTATTGAACATGGATACTTTAGTAATGCTTTTGCAATTTATAGAAACACAGCAGTAAACTTTGTAGATGTTTGGGGAATAAATAATACTATAAGAGGAGATGAAGATGATAAACTTCATTTTGGAATAGAAGAAATTTATACAATAAAATATTTAATTGACATTCACGGCAAGGGAAGTGTTGTGATAGTAACCCCAGAGAACGGTCAGCTTGTTGAGTCAGCGGATAAAAAATCACAAAAGTGGAGAAAGAATGTTTATAATACAAAACTAGATAGAACCAAGAGAATGTATCAACTATTAAAAGTGGATTTTAAAAAATTGAAAACAAAGATTGTTTGGGCTTAAGCCGCTAAAACTATTGACAAAATATTAAAAACAATATATAGTGTAATATTCGTACTTTGACAATTACATAATCCTTCGTAGCCGCTGGATGCCGCTACTTTGAGGCCATGCGTATGTAGTTAAAATCAAAGTAAACTAAATAGTACTTGTTAAAACTGCTTACCAGCAGTTTTTTTATTTGGAAGCTATTAAAAATGGAGGTTGCTCATGAATTATTTGATGAAAGTAAGGAAAAAGGAATGAAAGAAAGAGTGCCCGCAGGAATTATTATGGCGCTTGGGTTTATTTTAATCGACTTATCTTAAAAGTATACAGCAGGAGAGTTGCTAAATGTGTTAATAAACACTTTATCTAATTTTCAGTATTATATACCAGATTAACAGTGATGATTGGCGCTATATTTATAATCATGGATTCGGTAAAAAACAAAAGGAGATAGTATTATGAATAAGAAAATAAAAAATTTTTTGGCAGAGAAAAAAGTTGGATTAATTCTTCGTTCTTTTACTACAAAAGAAGAAGATATTCCCAACAGAATTTCAATGATGAAAGAGACTATTGAGAAGGCGCTTCCAGTTGAGATTGATGGAACCCCTGTTATTAGCAGGATAGATATCTTGGTTTTTTCCAATAGTCAACATAAGCTATCAGATTGTGGAAAAACCTACGGGGCAATGAATGAATCATTCTTGAGTTATGACAATGTTTTTGTTACCGAGATTAAACAGGGTGATGTTTTTTGTTCAATTTTAAATAACGGGATTATGATTCAATCTATGAATAATATTACACACTCAATGATTGCTTCCAGCGAGGTCAATAGTTATATTAATCAAGAAATTATGATTGATATGATTGAAGCCTTGAGCGATGGCGCTAAAGTGACCGGTGTAGCTATTAACGAGCTTACCGATTCAGTAAGGGCTGGTCGTATTGCTAATACTATGGCCATCTGGGATAATATTGCTTTAATGACAGTCGGTGGTTTTGACCTAAGAGCTGCTAAACCGGTTCACGATAAAGATGCTTTTTTTATGAAAGGGTTTAATTCAGAAAAGGGAACTGTGTATTACCACCTTGCAGGAGTTGAAGAGGTAATTCCTATTGCCAGACTTATTGATATTCATGGAAAGTGTGTTGCTCCGATTTTACCAAAAGGCGATGGGGCTCAGATTTATGTTGAACCTAACCCCGTTAAAGATCAAGATCTTTACGAGCGTCATATCAGTAAAATGGGAACTAAATTTGAGAGGCAGTGTGTATTTTTAGCACATATCTATAAGGATATGTCCTACATAAAAGGTGGCGTGATGGATAATTATCCAAAATAAATTGTTGAACAAGCTTTTCAAAGAATCTAAACAAAGATAGTCAGTCTATGAAGATGTAGATTATACGCCCCTTGTACAAAAAATATGCAAGGGGTTTTAAATTTGACAAATTTTCGAAAATAACTATAATAAGATAATCTATAAAAATTAATAAATTAGTATATATTATGAATATTTCAGTTGTTGGAACAGGCTATGTTGGCCTTGTTCAAGGAGTTGGTATGGCAGAAAAGGGTCACAAGGTGGTCTGTGTTGATATTGATGAAGAAAAAATAGAAAAAATGAAGCGATCTATTAGTCCAATTTACGAGCCAGGACTTGAAGAATTGATGAAAAAAAATATCGATGAAGGTCGGTTATTTTTTACTACTAATTTACTTGAAGCCGTAAAACAAACACAAATTGTTTTTATTGCTGTTGGAACCCCTCAAGGTAAAAATGGTGAAGCTGACTTAAGCCAAGTTCATACTGTGGCACAACAAATTGGACAAGCACTTGACGGCTATAAGGTTATAGTTAATAAAAGCACTGTGCCAGTTGGAACAGCCATAACGGTAAAAGAAATAATTAGTGAATATTATTCAGGCAATGTCGATGTAGTTTCTAACCCAGAATTTTTAAGAGAAGGTTTAGCCGTTAGAGATTTTTTATGTCCAGACAGGATTATTCTTGGGGTTGACTCAGATAGTCCAGCTAAAATTATTTTAGAAGAAGTTTATCGGCCGTTTGATTGCCCTAAAATTTTCGTAGCTCCTGAAAGTTCAGAGTTAATTAAGTATGCTTCTAACGCATTCTTAGCAACTAAAATTTCTTTTATTAATGAGATTGCTGGAATTTGTGAACGAGTTGGGGCTGACGTTAAAGAAGTAGCTCATGGAATGGGACTTGATAAAAGAATAGGAGATAAATTTTTAGAAGCTGGCATTGGCTATGGTGGATCTTGCTTTCCAAAGGATACTAGAGCTTTGCATCAAATATCAAATATTAATAATAATGAATTTAAAATTTTAAAATCAGTAATTGAAGTTAATAATAACCAAAAAAGATTACTTAGGGAAAAAATTAAAAACACTTTTCCTGATATGAGGGGGAAGACATTTGCTGTTTGGGGGCTTGCTTTTAAGCCAGATACAGATGATGTTAGAGAATCACCAGCAATTAATTTAACTCGTTGGCTTATTGGTCGCGGAGCTAAGGTAAAGGCCTGTGATCCAATCGCTATTTCAAATGCTAAAAGCCATTTACCCCATGAGGTTGAATATTTTGATTCACCGTACGATGCAGCAAGTGGTGCCGATGGTGTTGTGATAATTACTGATTGGAAGCATTTTAAAGAAATTGATAAAAATTTGTTAAAAGAAGTTTTGGGAGAGTATAATATCTTTGATGGTAGGAATATTTTTGATCCCAAAGAAATGAAAGAACTTGGATTTAATTATCACGGAATTGGAAGAAGAATTTGGTAATAATTTTATTTCATACAATAAAAAAACTGACCCTGAGCGGGCAGTTTTTTTATTGGAAAATTATATTAAAAATTTTTTCTTATTTTCACTTAAATTTATAAAGTCATCAGCTTGCTCTATTAGCTTGCTGCTTGAGGATTCTTGAAAAGCAATAACTTCAACTCTGCAACCTGTGGTACTTTGAATATATTCAACCATTGGAATGTAATCTCCATCACCTGAGGCTAATATTATAGCATCTAGGTTTTTAGACATTTTGATTGCATCAACCGCAATTCCAACGTCCCAATCTCCTTTTTTAGCTCCACCTGGGAAAAGCTGAAGGTCTTTAGTTTTAACTTCAAAACCCTGTTTTTCTAGAGCTTCAAAAAATTTTTCTTCAGCTCCCTCTACGGTTTTAATTCCATAGGCAATAGCCCTAATTGGTTTTCGCCCAGAAACCGCTTCGACTAAAACGTTTTTAAAATTAACTTTTTTACTATAAAGAACTTTACCGCTGTAATAAAGGTTTTGAATATCTACTAAGACTCCAACTCTTTGTTCTTTGAATTTTGACATTTGTGACATATTATTTTTTTAATAATTTATTTATTGTATACTTTTTCAGTTTCTTGGATCATTTTTTCTAAGGTAAAATTGTTTAATAGTTTTCGATGAGCCTTATTAGTAAATACCTCTATTATATTTGGATTTCCTAAATAATATTCTATTTTTTCAGCAAGTTCTTTTATTATTTCCTCTTCGTCACGTTTGTGGGTTTCTACGGTAAAGCCTTGTTGTCCATCTTCAATCATTTCAGGTATTCCACCAACCTCTGTAGCAATAATTGGAACTTCGGCAAGCATTGCTTCTAGAATTGTATATGGCATTCCTTCTTTTACCGAAGGCAAAACAAAGACATCAAGAGCTTTTAAATATATAAGAGCATTTTCTACTGGTCCTAAAAAAAAGTTATTAGTTAAATTTAATTTTTTAATTAATGTTTCTAGTTTGTCTTTTTCTGGTCCTTCACCAATTAGAATAAATTTACAGTCACTGCATTTTTTAATAACCAAGCTAGCAGCTTTAATTAATCTGTGTAGTGCTTTGGTAGAGTAGTAATTAGAAATAGTTCCAACTAAATTATATTTTTCTGGAACTCCTAAGTTTGATCGAGCCTTGTCTCTGGTTAATATATTAGTTGAATCTGGTTTTATCCCAGTATATATTGTAGTAAATTTTTTAGTTGGGGCTATGATATGTTTTATCCCAGTTTTTTTATCAAAATCAGAGATAGTAATGATGTCGTCTTTGTATTTTCCAGTTAATCTTTCGGCCCAAAGGTAGATATTTTTTTTAACAATATTTAATGGTTCATTAAATACAAATCCATGAGCCGTATAAATTACTTTTGCCTTGTTTTTTCTAGCAGCTATTGAACCAATAACGCCAGCCTTTGAGCTGTTTAAGTGAATTATATCAGGTTTGAATTTTTGGATAAGTTTTTTAATTTCAAAAATAGCTGCAATATCATTTATTGGGCTTATTTGTCGTTTTAAATTATACAATTTTTTCTGGTTTATTCCTTTTTCTTTTAATCTCTTAAATAACCAGTCACTATCTTTGCCATGCGCAGCTACTAAGATATCATATCTATCTTTTAGATTTTCTGCCAAATCAATGACATATTTTTGAGCTCCACCACGCTCGGCTAAGGTTACAATATAAAGTATTTTTTTCTTTTCCATACTTGTTGACTAATTAGCTTATTTAAAGGTATAATACAGTAAATAAAGTATAAGTACAATAGATTTTTGTTTATGAAAAAAACAATATTAGTAACTGGCGGGGCTGGGTTTGTTGGCTCACATTTATGTGAACGTCTTCAAAAGGATGGGTACAGGGTTATTTCGCTAGATAATTATTTTACTGGATCCAAGAAAAACCATGTTCCAGGAGTAATTTATAGAAAAGGGCATACGAAGAATATAAATAAGCATATTAAGGAAAAAGTAGATATTATTTATCATTTGGGAGAATATTCGCGCGTTGCGGTTAGTATAGAGGAACCGATAAAAGTGTGGGATTTTAATGTAAGCGGAACAGCTGCAGTTCTAGAATTTTGTCGAAAAAGAAAATGCAAACTTGTTTATAGCGGATCATCAACTAAATTTAGCAAAACTAGAATTGACGGAATAGAGGGAAAAAATCTTTCTCCATATACTTGGTCAAAAGCAATTAACACTGAGCTGGTTAAAAATTATGGCGAGTGGTATGGATTAAATTATGCAATTGTTTATTTTTATAATGTATATGGCCCGCGAGAACTTTCGGGAAGATATGGTACTGTGATTGAAATTTTTAAACAAAATTATTTAAAAGGAAAGTCGCTTGAATATCGTTTACCCGGTACGCAAAGGAGAAACTACACCCACGTATTAGACACAGTAGAAGGAATTATATTGGCAGGCAAAAAGGGTAAGGGTGATGATTATGGAATTGGAGCAAAAAAAAGCTATTCTACCAAAGGAGTTGCCGAACTTTTTGAAACTAAAATTAAGTCATTGTCAGCCAGAAAAACCAGTCGTCCTTCGGCTGCAGTTAATACGGAAAAGATTAAAAGACTAGGTTGGAAAGAGTGCCACAAGCTAGAAGACTATATAAAAGAGATTATTAAGAATAATAAAAAATGAAAAAGATATTAATTTTTTCTCTGGCTTATTATCCCGATACAGTTGGGGGGGCAGAGGTTGCTATAAAAGAAGTTACTGATCGAATAAAGTCAGATGAGATTGAGTTTCATATGGTTACTCTTCGGTATAATTCTAATTTGCCAAGATCGGAGAAAATTGGCAATGTTTTGATTCATCGAATTGGTTTTACAAAAAATAATCCTACGATGGAGGATCTTAAAAAATTTCCCCTACATTATAATAAACATCTTTATCAAATTTTAGCCGCCTTAAAGGGGGTAAGCCTTCACAAAAAGTATAAGTACGATGGAATTTGGGCAATGATGGCTCATTCTTGTGGAGTGCCAGCAGCTATTTTTAAGTTTATACAACCAAAAATAAAATATTTTTTAACCTTGCAAGAAGGTGATCCACCAGAGCAAATTGAAAAGATGATGAAACCTGTTTGGCCGTTTTTTTCTCGAGCTTTTACCTCAGCCGATGCAATTCAGCCAATCTCAAATTTTTTAAAAGATTGGGCCGTAAAAAGAGGATTTAAGGGGTCGATTAAAGTTATTCCTAATGGATTTAGTCCGGCTTCTTTTTCCGTCAAGCATTCAGAAGAAGAAATTAATAAGTTAAGAGAAAAATTGGGCAAAAAAGAAGGGGACGTTTATTTGGTTACAGTTTCTCGATTAGTGCATAAAAATGCAATTGACGATGTAATTAAAGCCATGCCGAAATTGCCAGAAAATATAAAATTTATTGTTGTTGGAGGCGGGCCGGATGATGAAAAGCTTAAAGATTTAGCCAAAGAATTAGAAGTTCAAGACAGGGTTAAATTTATTGGTCAGGTTGATAGAACTGAAACTGCTAAATATAGGGCGGTCTCCGATATTTTTATTCGACCAAGTCGGAGTGAGGGGATGGGAAATTCTTTTATCTCTACTATGGTAGCCAGTCTTCCAATTATCACAACTCAAGAAGGCGGTATAGCTGACTTCCTTTTTGATGCTAAAAGAAACCCAGACAAGTCAACAACTGGTTGGGCAGTAGATAAAGACTCACCAGATCAAATCGTTGAAGCAGTTTTTGATATAATTAAAAATCCTGATCAAGTTAAAAAAGTTGTGGGAAATGCTTATAACCTAGCTTATGAAAAATATAACTGGGACTTTATTGCCAGAGATATACAAAAGGATATTTTTGGGGAAGTTTTTAAAAAATAGTTTGTTATGAATACTTATGATTTTACAATTAAAATAGCAAAAGAGGCTGGAGAACTTCTTTTAAGTTTACGAGAAAAGGGTTTTAAAGTGATGAGCAAGGGGTTTGATTCAAGAGATGTAGTAACAAGTGTTGATAGGGAGGTTAATAAATTTATTATTGATAAAATAAAGAAAGAATTTCCTACTTATGGTATTTATTCAGAGGAGGGCGGTGGAGAATCTGGGGAAAATGATTATCAGTGGATAATAGACCCAATAGATGGTTCGGCTAATTTTTCTCGTGGCATTCCTCATTTTGCCGTTTGTTTAGGATTGCTTGATAAAAATATACCAATAGTTGGTGCGGTTTATAACCCTGTAACAAAAGAATTATTTAGCTTCAAAAAAGGTTCCGGGGCTTTTTTAAACGAGAAGCCGATTAAAGTTTCTAGTGTAAACAAGCTTAAAGATGCCCATGTTTTTTTTCATGCTGGAAGAAAAGAAGAATTGCGTAATTGGGGAGGAGAATCTTATGGCAAGCTACTTAAAAGCGCAAAAAAAACAAGCAATCTAGCTTCATCGTCGCTTGATACTTGTTTTGTTGCCTCAGGTAGAATTGAAGCTAATATTTATGGAACCCTTTCAACTCTAGACATTTCACCAGCTTTAGGAATATTAACTGAGGTCGGAGGAGTTGTGACTAATGGGTCAGGAGAAGTTCCTAATTTGTCCAATCAACCACAAAAGATATTTATGGCTAACAATAAAAAAACACTTAAAGAACTATTGGATTTGTTGTAATTTTTTTTGTCTTCTTTTTTCTTCTTTACTGCGCAAGCTGTCACGGGACAGCTTGTATTTTTTTATAAGTTCTTTTGGAGGTTGTTTGTTATTTAAAATATTTTCAAGTACTTTTATCCAAAATATTATACGTTCTTTGGTTAATAGGTTAAGATCGCCTGTAGTTTTTGAAAGTGAGTCTGTGTAATATTTAAGAAGAAATCCGATTTTATAAGCTCGCATTAATTGTAAGCTTAAATATTCTTCTTCGTCGCGATTTTGTTTTATATAAATCATTAAAGCTTGTTCAAGGTCTGGATTATAGATAACCATGTAATTTATAAAACGAGCCCAGCTTTCGTATTTATTCCCAAAATAAATTGACGTGTGGTCAAGTAAGTACATTTCATGATCTTTTACTCTAATATTATGGGGGCAAAAATCAGAATGAGTTAAAAAATCGCAATATTTTTCAATAGTTTTTTTATTTGAAGAAAGAAATTTAGATGCTTTGTTGAAAATATTTTTAAGTTCTTGATTTTTCGGATAGTTTTTTAGGGAAGTCTCTTTAAATTTTTCAAAAGAATTAATATAATCAGTAGCATTTATTATTCCAAATGCTTCTTGAATTGATTTTTTATGATAATAGGTAGTTATGTGGGTTCCTTCCTGAGTTTCAAGTGCTCGAAGGGCTAAAAAGAATTGATTTTTAAGATCATGAACTAAAAAAGATTTTTCTTGTTCAACATAAGAAGTTACAGAGATTGTATAATTACCACTTTTAGTAAACAAAATTTCTTTTGGCAAAAAGAAGGATCGATAGGAAAAATCAATATTAAGTATGGTTTTTCTTGTTTTGTGTTCGTGTTCAATTTCCTTAATGCCATCTGGATGACTGCTTAGTTTTATAATCACCCTTTTTTTATTGTTTTCTTGGTATCCTGTTAAAACTAATTTAAAACCACTCATCAAATGCCTTTCTCCATCGATATGAACTTGTTCTTGGTCAATGTTAAAACCTAGCTCTTCTATAATTGGCAGAGCTTTAATTAGTTCATTTTTTCTATATTCATCCCAAGCTTCTTTTGTTGTATTTTTTACCATGTAAATTATTTAATTCCCGTTAAAATTTTATTAATCGTTTTTAGATGATTTTTCCAAGAAAATTTTTCAAAAATAACTTTTTCTCCACCAGCGATAAGGCTCTTAACTAAAGATTCGTCATTTAAAACTTTTTTAATTTCTTTCGCTATTTTATCGCTATTATTTGTTTCAACTATTATTCCCGACTCTCCATTGATAACTGCCTCGTTTATTCCTTCTACATTAGTTGCGATGGTGGGAGTTTTGGCCATGAAGCCCTTAAGAACAATGTCCGGTTCATTTTTTTTATTTCTATTTATTATCTGTAGGGCAGAGGTTTTTAGTTCGTACCAATTTTCAGCCTTGGAAACATCCCCTAGAAAGATTATTTGTTTTTCAATTTCAAGTTCTCTAGAAAACCCCCTCAATTCTTTTTCGTCTTTTAATTTTCCGGTAATAATAAGTTTTAGATCTCCCCCTGTTTTTTTAATTGCTCGGATGGTGTTTTTTATATCTTCTTTAGTTGCAAATTCTGTGGAGGTAAAAATTTTATTAGGATTTTTTTCAGTAGGAAAGGGAAGAGTTTCTTTTTTAGGCGCAGGATTATAATTTATAATTATTTTTTTATTATCTATTTTATATGCTTTGCTAATTGATTTTTTCAGATAGTTTGAAGATGTTGTAATAAATTTAGACTGTCGCAAGATAAAACCCTGTAAAACCATAATTAATAGGATTTTAAAACTAACCTTTGGTTTAACTAAAAAATCTTCCAAGCTTTGGGATGTTAGTCCAAGTTGAATCGACCTCTCCCAGGCCTCATCACCTGTAAATTTAATAATTATAGGTGTTTTATTTAAAATACTTACAATAATTGCCGGTAAACTGGACGCTATTCCATTTGGTACATAAATAACATTAGCATCACGAGAAGCCTTGCTAAGCTCAAAAGTGTATTTAATTAATCTTAAGACAATAGGTTGATTTTTTTGAATTGCTATAAGTCTTGTTCCTGGAATCTCTTCTTTATTATTTGTATAGGCTATGACTGTAATTTTGTGGTCATTTTTAAGATTTTCAGCTAGTTTTTTAACATAGGGGGCTGGTTCAGCTATTTCAGGTTGATACAATGGTGTAGCAATGATGATTTTCATATAAAACTAAGTATTTTATTTGATATTATAGTTATTTCATTGTATATTAAAGTGTATAATAGCGCAAGAATTTCAATTAAATGGAAACGATCAAAAAACTTATTTATAAATATAAGATATTTGTAAAATATTGCATCGTTGGGGGAACGGCTGCGGTTGTTGACTTTGGCGTTCTTTTTATTTTAACAGAACTATTTTTAGGTGTAGAATATTATTTAGTTTCAGCTACTATTTCCTTTGTTTTGTCGGCTTTTACTAATTATTTTTTAAATAGAAGTTGGACATTTAGATCAAATGGTAAAAAGCGTAAACAAATTCCAATCTTTTTTGCAGTTGCTACTATGGGGTTATTTATAAATAACTCTATAATGTTTGTGGGAATGGAGAAATTTCTTTTAAAGAATTTGCATTACGGTTATTTACTAGCTAAAGTCATTGCCACTGGCTTAGTATTAATTTGGAATTTTTTAGGCAATAAATATATTACTTTTAATGATAAAATTAAAGAAAATGAAATTAGTAATAGCAGCTGATATTTTTCCTCCAGACATTGGCGGGCCGGCTACTTACAGTAAAAATTTAGCAACAGAGCTTAAGAAAAATGGGCATGACGTCCAGGTTATTTGTTATGGTGATAAATTTAATAGATATGATTCGGAAGGCGGTTTTAATGTGATAAAAATTGGAAGGGATAAACCTTTGCTATTTCGATATTTTGAATATTTTTCTAACTTACTTAAAGTTGGTAAGAATGTAGATTTAATTTATGCTATGGGGCCAGTTTCAGCTGGATTTCCTACAATGTTAGCCTCTAAAATTTTAAAGAAAAAATATATTATCAAGGTGGTGGGTGACTATGCCTGGGAGCAAGCAAGAGGTAGGTTTAATGTTAAGGATGGAATCGATGAGTTTCAAGATAGGAGATATTCATTTAAGGTAGAGATTTTTAGGAAAATTCAAAGAAAAGTTGCTCAAAAAGCCCACAAAGTGATAACACCAAGTCATTATTTAAAAGGAATTATTAAGGGGTGGGGGGCTAATGAGGATAATATTAAAGTTATTTATAATTCAGTTAATTTTGATTTTGTTAATATTATAGATAAGACAGAGGCTCAAGATAAAGTTAGAATAAAAGGTAAAATTATTTTTTCAATTGCTAGATTGGTTCCTTGGAAGGGGTTTGAGATGCTTATTAATCTGTGGCCGGAACTTTTAGTAAGTGACCCAGATCTAAAGTTGGTAATAGCTGGTGATGGTCCGGAAGGGGAAAAGCTAAAATCATTAATTGTAAAAAGAGAGATGGAAGATAGTGTTTTTTTAGTTGGTAAAGTAGAACATAAAGATTTATCTAATTATTTTAGTGCCAGTGATGTTTTTGTTTTAAATTCTGGTTATGAGGGGTTATCCCATGTTTTAATTGAAGCCATGGCTCATAAGCTGCCAATTATTGCCTCAAGTAAGGGGGGCAATCTAGAAGTTATTAAAGACAGTATTAATGGATTTTTGGCTGAATATAATAATAAAGAAGAATGGAAAAGATCTATTTTAGAACTAGTTGATAATGAAGAATTAAAAAATAAATTTATAGAAAATTCATTGGGAGATTTAGATAGATTCAAATACGAAACAATGATTAATAATACCATTAACTTCATAGAGGAAATAGTTTAAATATGAGAGTTTTAATAATTAGTCTCGATAAAAATTTACTTGGAATAGAGGGTGCTTTTGGTGATGCGCAGGATCGTCATAAGCTTTATGGTAAATATGTTGAGCAATTGGACATTATTGTTTTTAATACTAAACTAACAGAGTGCTTAAAGCTTGATGATAATATCAAGGCTTGTCCAACTAATTCTAAAACTAGGTTTCATTACGTTTTTGATGCTGTAAAAGTCGGAAGATTATTAAATAAAGATAAAAAAATAGATTTAATTGTTTGCCAGGACCCGTTTTTAACTGGGTTGGCTGGAGTTATGTTAAAACGGAAGACTGGGGCTAAATTAATAATTCATTCACACGGAGATTTTTTTGGTAATTGGCACTGGCTAAAAGAGGATTGGTTTAATTTACCGCTTATAATAATCGGTACATTTGTTATTAGGGGAGCTGACGCCATTCGGGCAGTTAGCAAGGGGGTGGCTAAAAAATTTATTGAAATGGGATTTAAAAAAAATATGGTTAACAGGATTTCGACCCCGGTTAATTTGGAAAAATTTTCTAGTTTTAACAATAAAAAAGTTGAGGCAATTAAAGGGAAGTATCATCATAAAAAAATTGTCTTTTTTGTTGGTCGTTTAGTTCAAGCTAAAAATATTTCAGTTTTAATCGATGCTTTTAAGGATGTTTTAGTTAAGTATAATAAGGCAGTACTTCTTATTGCTGGATCTGGTCCTCAAGAAGCAGAATTAAAAGAAAAAATTAAGGCAGAAAAATTAGAAGATCAGGTTGTTTTACTTGGTGCAATAGATCATGATGATTTGCCAAATTACTATAAGGCCTGTAATATTTTTGTCCTACCTTCTACTAATGAGAGTTTTGGTAAGGTTTTGCTTGAAGCAGCTGCGGCCAAAAAGCCATCGGTTGCCTCCAGTACTAATGGGGCCCAGGAGATAATACTAGAAGGAGAAACCGGTTTTATTGTTCCAATTGGTGATAAAGATAAACTAAGTAATAGAATGTTAAAGCTTCTAAAAGATGGCCATTTAGCTCATAGTATGGGGGAAAAAGCACATGATCATGCTTATAGTGAATATGGCTGGAAAAAAAATACAGAAAAGATAATTAATATGTGGAAAGAAACTATAAAAAAATAAATATATGGAAAATTATACAAAATTTGTTTGTATTCCTACTTATAATGAAAAAGATAATATAGAAAATTTAGCCAAAGCTATCTTTAATTTAAATATTAAGGGGTTAAAACTGGTAATTATTGATGACAATTCTCCAGATGGAACAGGAGAAATTGCCGATAGATTAGCAGAGAAACATCCAATAAAAGTTATTCATAGAGACGGTAAGCTAGGTCTTGGAACTGCTTATATAGCTGGTTTTAAGTATGCTTTGAGTAATGGGGGTAAATATATGTTTGAGATGGATGCTGATTTTTCCCATAATCCCAACGATATTCCACGTCTCTTAAAAGAGGCTAGGGATGGCTATCAGGTGGTCCTTGGATCACGTAAAATTGACCAAGGAGAAATTAAGGATTGGAGTTTTTGGCGTCATTTTGCCTCAGATGGAGCAATGTTTTTCTCCAGGGCTTTGCTTGGCTTAAAAACTAAAGACGTTACTGCTGGATTTAGGTGCTATAAAAAGGAGGTTTTGGAAGAATTAAATTTAGATACTATAAAAAGTAATGGATACGCTTTTCAAGAAGAGATGATTTATTTGTGTGAAAAGAAAAAATTTAAAATTAAGGAAGTGCCAATTACCTTTGTTGATCGAAAGCTAGGGGAGTCTAAATTATCACACAACGAAATTATAGAATTTTTTGTCAAAATGGTTAAATTAAAACTTAGAATAAAATAATAATGTCGCTAACTGCCAGAACTAAACAGTTGCTTCAAAAACATAATTTAAAACCTGTCCATCATCGTGGTCAGAATTTTTTAATTCAGAATAAAATTTTAGATAAAATCATTAATGTTGCAAAACTTAAAAAAAATGACATTGTCTTAGAGGTTGGTCCAGGCCTTGGTTTTTTAACTGAAAAATTAATCAAAAAAACTAAAAAGGTTGTAGCGGTTGAACTAGATAGAAACTTAGTTACGATTTTGAGTGAAGAGTTTAAGGATATTAAAAACTTAGAAATAAAAGAGGGGAATATATTAAAATTTTCTGCTGACGATCTAGGACTTAGAGATAAAAAATATAAAATAGTTGCCAACTTGCCGTACAATATAACGTCAAGATTTATGAGAAATTTCTTAGAAGAAGCGGAAAAGCCTGATGAAATGATTTTAATGATTCAGCGAGAGGTGGCCAATAGAATTGTTGCGGGACCCGGAAAGATGAGCATGCTTAGCTTATCTTGCCAATTTTATGCTGATTGCAAGGTTGAATTTTTAGTTGGTAAGAGGAATTTTTTACCAGCCCCAAAAGTAGATAGCGCGGTTATTAAATTAAAAATTAAAAAAGATCTTTTATGTCATTCCGGACTTGACCCGGAATCCAAGCCTTTGAAATATTCTCAGGGTAGTATTGATGATAAAAAATTGTTTAAAATAGCCAAAATAGGTTTTTCTAGCAAGAGAAAGAAACTGATAGGAAATTTATCTAAAGGATTAAAGATAAATAAAGATGAATTGAAAAAAATTTTTAAAAAAATTGGAATAAGTGGGGATGTAAGGAGTCAAGAGTTGGGGGTTAATGACTGGATAAGATTATGTGAAAATATTTAAAAATATACTTAAAAACATATTCAATGATATCCCCAAGCCCTTTGCCATTTTTTTATTTTTTGTGTATAATATAAATATAATAAAGAAGTTAGACGATTTTGAAATTATGGTTTTACCAGTTAATTTTTATGTCGAAAAATAAATTAGCAAAAGACAAATTGCTGATTGTTTTTTTAGTTGTTTTAGGAGTTGGAACTCTTTGGATGGGATTTTCTAATATCGGCAGTAAAATTAAAGGAACTGTTGGCGGCAACGATTTAAAAGATAATAATTTAACTGAAGAAAAGTTAACTTCAGAGGCTATAGTTAAATTAAAAAATACAGATACAGATAAAGACGGTCTTAGTGATTATGATGAACTAAATGTTTATCATACCAGTATTTATTTAGCAGATAGTGATTCTGATGGATTTTCTGACAGTGAAGAGGTGGTATCTGGTCATGATCCTAATTGTCCAAAAGGTAAAAATTGTGCTGCTGTCAATAAAGATAGTAACTCGGACGATATAAAAAAAGGTTTTTTAGGTGATTATTTAGGACTTGGCAGTGAATTAGATAGCCAATCAGCCCTTGATGCAGACAGGATACTTTCTGGTCAAGCTACTGTCGATGAGGTAAAATCGCTTTTAATATCTCAGGGCATGCCAAAGGCAGATTTAGATAAAATACCCGATCAAGAGATAATGAAGATGTATGAAGAGATGATAGTTGGCGGTAATTATTCAGTTGATGGTGAGTCAGACAGTCAATCATCCCTTGATGCCGATAGGATACTTTCTGGTCAAGCTACTGTCGATGAGGTAAAATCGCTTTTAATATCTCAGGGCATGCCAAAGGCAGATTTAGATAAAATACCCGACCAAGAGATAATGAAGATGTATGAAGAGATGATAGTTAGTGGTAATTAATAGATTTGTTATAAAATATGCATAATAAACAAATTAAAAAAAGATTTTTAAGTGGAATAATGTTATTTTTCCTATTTTTTAGTTTATTTAGTTTTACTTTATTGCAACCTAAAAATGCTGATGCGGCAGTGGCTACTGCTGCTGGACAGGCTAGCAGTTTAATGTCTACGGTGTTTAATGGGTTAAAAAGTGTTTTTAACTGGGCTAAAGATAGGGTGTCAACAGCCTATCAATACGCCAAAGAACATGCCGCGGCAGTAGCTGGTAAGGCTGCTTTGAACAATTTTTTAAATCAATTAGCAACCGATACGGCCACTTGGATGGCAACGGGTGATGAAGGTAATAAACCTTTATTTATTACCGAAGGTTGGGGTGCTTATTTGGAGAATGCAGCCGATAGAGCCGCGGGGGATTTTATAATGACCATGGGAACAGAATGGGACAAGGGATTTATTGTTAGCGACAGTAAAAAAGATTTAAGTAGTTGTTATGAGGATTGTAAAACTATATGTACTTCTGCGGATTGGAGTGATAGTGATAGTTATCCAGTTTGCAAAGAAGATTATGCTGCATGTGGAAATAGTTGTAGGGTTGATTATAATGCGTCTACTGAGGGTGTTAACGATATGGGTACTACATTCGGTTCGATAGGGCAATATGGTACAGGAGGGTCAAGTTCTATTATTAGTTTTTTATGTGAACCAGACATAGATGTAAAGCTTCGTCTTATGGGAGGGATATCAGAAATAAAGACCCCAGATAAGCCTAAATGTACTATTAGTTCAGCTAAAAAAAATTGGGATGAATTTGTTAATGACGATGATTTTTTAAGTGATTTTCAAGTTTATTGGGAGCCTGGTGAAAATGATGTTGGTATAGGACTTTCTTTGTATAGTAATTTTTTAACTAAAGAAGAAAATACTAAGGCTTCAGCTGAAGCAGAAAGAATTGCAAATAAGGGTATAAAGCCAGTAACTAATTTAGTGGGTAAAATCTTGACTCCAGCTACAATTGTTGAATCTATGGGGAAAAAGCCCATTACAGAAGGGACGAAGGTGGAATCAGTTGACTGGGATGACATAGTTGTTAACGCTATTGCTACCTTTGCTAGCACCTTAATGGGCGAACTTCTTGATAAATGGATAAAAGAAGGGATAAGTGGTGGGGATAGTTCTGGTAGTAGTTATAATTGGCTGACTGATAATTCAACAGATTTAGAGAGGGATAAGATGAAGACCAGTGATGTGGCGCTTGCTAAAGAAAAATTTAGTAAAATATTTAAAGCAGAATTAAGCGGTGGAGAAGCTTATTCTATTTTGGGAAAGTTAATGATTTGTCCAGACCCTCAGTCCCCAGGACCAACTGATTGTGTAATTGATGAAGAATTTGCTCAAGCTGTAGAAAGGCAATTAACTGTTCAGGAGGCTATTGATGAAGGTTATTTGAAAACAGATGTTCCTTTTGGTTTTATTAATAAGGAATTAGAGCCAGGGTATAATCAGGGTTATCCTTATAGAAGTTTAATAATTTTAAGAAAATACAGAATTATTCCGGTTGGTTGGGAATTAGCTGCTCAGTTTATTGGTAAATATGGAGGAAGAACTTATAACATTCAAGAGATTGTAAATGAGTATAACACCGTTGGTCCATTTTATAAATTGATTGATCCAAGTTGGGTGTTAAAAGCTCCAGAGATGTATTGTTCGATTGAAGGATATGGAGAAAATTTAACTGGTGAAGAGATTGCGGCCGGTATAGACTTAGATGAAGATGGAAGCTATGACGGTGAAGGGGATATATTGCCTAAAATTGTTATTGATCGTGATATTTATTGTGCCGATGAAAAATCCTGTATTAAAGAAGACGATAAAGGAAATTGTCTTTTTTATGGATATTGTAGTGAGGAAAAACGATTATTTGATTTTAACGGGGATAAATGTGAACCGCAATTTAGTAATTGTCAGGAGTTTGCTACTTATGATGGGGGAAGGGCTTTTTATACAAAAAATTCTCTTGATTTTAGTAACTGTGACAGTGATAGTGCTGGTTGTGATTGGTATTGTACTTCCAGGAATCCGTCAGATAATGCCTGGGCTTGTTATGAGCCAGGTAGAGATATAAGTCCTGTTGGCATTGATACTGTTGTGGCTGATATTAATGATATCGATCAAGACGGTGATCTTGCAGAAGTATGCACCGTTCCAGCTGGTGGAGTTCAGTGTTTTTTAGATGATTCCAATGGACGGCTTACTACTGGGGATGTAAATGCAACAACACCCGCTGGGCCTTTGCTTGCGCATAGTTTAAACTCAGTTAATGATATTTATTTAGATAATGGTGCCATAGAGTGCAAAAATTCCGAAGAAGGTTGTCATGAATATATTAGAACCAAACCAAATCTAGGCACCAATTTGCTTTTGAATTCAAGTTTTGAGGGATTTGATACAGATGGTGACGGAAATATAGTTGGTGCCGAGGAATGGAGGTTCTGGTCGATGACAGGTAATATAGATAATGCAAATGCTTATTTTGGTAGCAATTCTTTTGCTCCTGTTGGGGTGGGTAATATTTGGCAAGAAAATATTAAGACAGGTTATGGTTTAGCTGGAAGAAAATTTGTACTTTCTCTTTATGCCAGGGGTACTTGTGACACTTCTCCAATAAGATTTGATAGTTCTGATGGTAGCGTAGTTAGTGAAGAGATTATATTAGAAGATGCCAATGAGTGGAAAAGATACAGTGTTGCACTTACTTTTCCTTACTATGTGCCGTCTTATGAAACAGAAATAGATGTTAAATTAGGTTTGCCACCAGTAAATATGATAACAGCAGGATGTCTTATTGACGCTGTTCAATTAGAGGAGGTTAGGGGTATTGATAATTCACCTAATCAGTACAATGAGTATCAAGAAAATAATTTATTATATACTAAAAAAGCTCCATATTATTATGATTGCGATAAATACACCATTGTAAAAGATTTTAATAATAATGTTGACTGTGAAAATAATGGTTTTTATTGGAGGTCTAATGATGATATTTGCGTTGAGGGTGGATATGCTGAGTGTGCCGATTTTGCTCTTGAATGTAATATTGATGACATCGGTTGTGATTTATATAAGCCTAAAAATGGTGACCCTGAGATTCCAGGAGTAGTTTCTTCTGAAGATTTTTGTCCATCTAGCTGTGATGGTTATAGCACCTATAAACAATCAAAAACTTTCTTTGACTTAGAGAACTTTCCAGAATATTTTATTGCTGGTAATGAAAAGAAATGTCCGGCTAGTGCTGAGGGTTGTAGTGAGTTTACTAATTTAGATAAAGTAGATGAAGAAGGTGAGGCTTTGGAGTATTATACTTATTTGCGTCCATGTAAGGCAATTGACGGAGATTGTTCCAGTTTTTATAGTTGGGTCGGTTCAGAGGCTTCCGGTTTTCAATTAAAGGCTCATTTATTGCAAGATGATAATTTTGATGGAGCACCGGACATGTTAATTGATAACGAAGTAATTACTTATATAACTGTTGCTGCTGACTGTATTGCCGCTGGTCATGTTTGGACCGGTCAATGTGAGGGTGGTCCAGTTAACATGTTGGGTGAGTGTGATGATCCTACTTGGGATGAGTTAAATAACGGTGAAAACGATGTAATATCTAACCCAGAGTGTTATGAATTTTATAGCGAAAACGAGGTTATTAGTTATATTCATTATAAAAATACTAAAACTTGTTCCGATGACTGTAGTCCTTACCGTAAAACCAGGTCTACACCAGCTGACTGTGGAGCAAACAATAACTGGGGTGACTGGATAACGCTTGATGTTGACAATGCCGATGGTGATAATGATAATACTACTGGAATTGAAGTAGAATATTGTTTATACGAAGGTCTAGCAGAAGAAAGCATATCTTGTGGTGCTTCTAATGATGGTTGTTATGAGTATCAGGGAAGTACTAGTAATAATGTTCGTAATGTTATTAATGATAATTTTGAAAGTGGAGTAGGTGATTGGGTTGCCGACGAAGGGCTAGCTGGAGGAGGAGTAGATATTGCCTTATCTTCTAGTGCTGAGTCTTTAGCCAGGGGGGGGCATAGTTTAAGGGTCGCTTCTAACGATACAGATGATAGGGTAATGTATCCTCTTAAAATGGAGTGTGGGGGTGTTATTGACACAAATGGAGATGGATTTATTGATCTCGACCCAGTAGATGCAAATCTTTATTGTGAGACGGAAGAGAGTTGTGAATGTCAGTCAGGCGGGGAAACAGTTTGTATGGTGTCTGAGGGTGATACTACTTGTTTATATAAGTCATCGTTATTACCAGGCAGGTCTTATACGGTTTCTTTTTGGGGGAAAGGATCTGGTGATTTAACAGTAAGATTTTCTAGTGCAGTTCCTGGAGATGAATTTGCTGCTGGTAATATTTCGCTTAGTTCAAAGTGGATGGAATATTCCCTTGGGCCAGTATTTATTCATGACAATTGGGATATGAACGTAGATATTCCGGCCGTAGTATCAAGTTTTAATGATGACTATAAAGAGGTAATAGCAATTTCTGGCTTTAACGCAGGTGACTCTTATATAGATAATTTTATTTTAAAAGAAATTAGAGATAATCTATTTATAGTTAAGCCAGCAGATAATATTTGGCATATTCCAGAAATATGTAATCAAGATAACGACGGTAACTATGCTCCTCAATTTATGCTTGGTTGTAAAGCTTATGGAAGTGAGACAGAAAAAACCGATGTCTATTTAAAATCTTTTCATCATTTATGCAGTGAAGATGTTGTTGGTTGTGAGTCTTTAATTGATACTGCTAATTCAGCTAGTCCGCTTGAGGAGATATTTAATTTTGGTAGTTCTGGGGAAATTACAGTCTTAGAAGATAAATTTATATCTTTAGTTAATGATAAAAATAAAAAATGTAAGGAAGAAAATAAAGGGTGTGTGGCACTTGGTTATCCAAGTTATAGTTACAATCAACATGGAACGTATAATGATGGTAGTATACCTGTTCCCGATGATGGCGCCGGTGTAAATGGGCTACTTGATGATAGTGATGATTTGTACAAATATGTTACAAAATATTTAATAAACGATCCAGATACATATATTGATTCTCTTTGTGATTATGATAATGTTGGTTGCGATAAATTTGAAACCGAGACAGGGAGTGAATTTTATTTTAAAGACCCTAAGTCGCAAAGAATTAATGAATCACCTTTAGCTTGTGAATATAAATCAGTTGAATTTGGAGAAGAAGAGGGTTGGTATATAGAAGGAACGCCTGAAAATAATCCAAATTGTCCAACCGATTTAACAGGGACGGGTATTGAATATCCGGCTCAAAACCTATCTGTTAATGGAAGGCTTGTAAATTGGACTGGTCAATGCTCAGCTAAGCTGGATAGTTGTACTGAGTATGTAGATCCGATTAGTCTTATCTCTAAAAATATTGTTTTTAATAGCGATTTTGTTCAGGACGTTGATGGTAATTCGATGCCAGATGGATGGGTTTCTAGCGGAGGTTTTTATAGGCTTGAGGAGCTACTTCGTTTTAAGCAAAATACAGCTTATACAATCGTTGCTCAGGACTCAGATGGTTTAAATCCCTATGAAGTTAGGTTAGATGGATCTACATGTAATTTAACTACGCCAATTGCCGGGATTTGTAGTTTAGATACTTCAATATCATGTACGGATGATATTGACTGTGGTGCCAGCGGTCCATGCGTTAAATCAATTACAATTGATCCTTTTGCTCCTAGTGCTACTTTATCTTTCGATGGAGTAGGACAATTTAGTGGTATATTTTATTCTGGTGATTCATTTGAGTGTAATTTATATGTTAGCGAGGATTTTGTTGACAATGGTGGAAAAATTCAAATTTTAAAGACAGGCCTTTATTATTATTTAGATAACTCTATTGATAAATCTGGCTGCGATGGTTACACCGATTATTATGATGGTTGTGTTGTGTTTAATAGTCGAGATATCAATGACGGTAATAATGGAAAATTAGCTGACTTAATTTATGACGCTGATTTATTGTCTGAAATTATTCCAAGTCCAGCACAGCCACCATCTTTACTCTCTAATAATGACTCTAATTTGCTTATTAAAACAAGGCCAAATCGTGAGTGTGGTGAGTGGTTGTATTGTAAAAGTTTAGTAAAATCAGAGGATAGTGACGGTAACGAACGGCAAATGTGTCTTGAAATAGGACTTTGTGATTCTATTAGCAATAATGGGCTTTGTGACGGTTTTCCCGTAAGTATGGCAGAAAATAAGATTTTTAGTGAGGGTAATTTTAGGGATAGTACGGGTTACTCTAAGGTTGGTCATATCTTTGGTGATATTAATCTTGACGGAGTTGCTAACGAAGATGTTGTTGGTTATTATCCATTTGAAAAAATGACTCAAACGGGCGGTAAGGTTTTAGTTCCAAATGGTGATTTTGAAGTTACGGCAGAAGATGGATATCCGGTTGGTTGGATTTATGAGGATCAAGACAATAATCCTTATCAATTAAACTATTTTTCAACTATTAGAGATCCTATTACTAGTCAGAGTGAGGGGCTTGACTTTTATGCGCCTAGCGGTAAGAATTATTTAAAAATTGATGCTGATGAAAGTATTGTAACTGAAATGATAGATGTTAATTTTTTTACACAGACAACAGGAATAGATAATTATTTTATAGATGCTAGTATTAATACCAGAAATATTTACGGTGGTAATGTTGTTATAGAAGTTTTAAGTTATAATCAATCTAGTAGCTTGACGGGTACGACAGTCGCCTTAACTTTAGGAGAGGGTAACGATTGGAGGGAATTAAGTAGTATTATCCCTTTGTTTGGTGGAACAGATGGGGTAAAAATAAAAATAACTGCCGATGATGATGCCGAAGGGTATTTTTATGTAGACAATGTTAATATTAGGCCTACTTTAACTACAACAGAAGGTATCAATACTGTTATCACTGGTGGGGTAACAAATATTACTAATTGGAACGTGGGGCCATCATTAGATCCTAATATGGGCGGGGTTAATTGTAGTATTATTGGTCCTCCTGCTGCACCCGAGGGGACTTATCGTTCAATCTTAAATTCAACAGGTGATTGGATTTTAGCTTCAGGGGGAGGGATTGCTTATGGTCTTGGAAGTAATAAAATTGTTTTGGATGGAACAGGCGGAGCTTATGATGGAATGTTATATTCTGATCCTATTACATTAGGTCCCGAGGCATCTATTTTACATCTTTGGCGTAACGTTAGAGTTAGAAGTTTTGATCGTCATCAAGATATATTGCCTAATGGTGCTCCAGATGCTTATCGTTTAGAGGTTAGAGACGGTAACCCCGCTAGTCCAACCTACTTTGATGTTTTACCAGGGGGAACTATCGAATCTTGGGAGGGTGGAAACCAGGCTTATATTGGTGTTGATGAATGGTTCTTTGGGGGCTCAATTGACCCTGTTTTTGGCCCTTGTGGTGAGGATGCAACGCCAATGGCTCCAGCGGGAACAAGAAACGACGTAGTTATAGCTTCGGGTAATTGGGATGTACCAGCTACTTATTTGTACGATGGGACAGCTTATGGATTTACTGACGATTTAGCTGGAAATTTAGATGGTTCCAATGCGGGAGGTTACGATGGTATGCTTAGTTCTAACGCTATTAGCTTACCAGATGATGTTGGTGATATTCACATTTGGCGCAATGTTCGTTTGCGAAGCTTTGATTTTCATGCGGGTAGTCCAGATGCTTATTATTTAGAAATTAGAGATGCTGATGCTCCAGCTACCGTTTTACAGACTATTGAATCTTGGGAGTCGCCACTAGATGGCTCTGATACAGATGCTTATGCTAGTGGTGTAATTACGGAAAACATCTCTAGTCTTGGTGGTAGAAATATTATTATTGTCTTAAATATCGTTGGTCACAGTGCGGTTGATTCATGTAATGACGGTGTTAACGGTGATCATATTGCTCAAATTGGTGATGTTTATATCCATGTTGGTGACACTGGCGATGGTGATGCTAATATCTACGGCGATATAAACTTTGATATAAGTGCTTATGCAGGTACAGATATTATTTTATCTTCTCAGTTAATTGGTCACGGTGGTACAGCTTGTACTGATGGACCATCTGACGATGGATTGCTTCAACTCGGCAACGCTTTTGTTTTAGACGGTGAAGATATTGATATTAGTAGATATGTTAATCAATCTTGCAGGGCTTACCCAAGAGAGGATTCTTTAGCTTGTGATTATTATGATGAAAAAGGAGTTAAAAATATTGGTTGGAAAGGTTATTGTTTAGAGTATGATAGGGCCCCGGGCAATTCAGATCAATGTTTATTGTGGTGGCCAGTTGATTTGCTTTTAGGTGAAGGAAGTAATGAGGATGAGATCGGATATAGCGGAAAAAAACCTGTTTATTATGGTGTAGGCTCTGAAAATCTTCTTATCACAACAAATACTTATAATTTGCCACTTACTTGTGAACATAGAACAGGCCCTTGTACTGATTGGAATGCTACGGATGCAGCCTTTAGGGATACAGGAAGTGATATAAATGTTATTTTCCCATCAAGCCTCGATTTAAATAATGATTTAGGAGTAGATTTAAATAATTTTTTACATAAAGATTATATAGATAATATAGTTATTGGTAGATTTACTTTAAATGCGTCACATAATATAAATTTAGCTAGTGGAAGTGTTTGGTACGATAGCGATTGTTGTTGGAATAGCGGTAGTTGCGTAAAAGCAGCTGCTCGTTGGGATGAAAATGATAATTTATTGTGGGTTGCTTATGGTAACGTTGATAATTCAGCACATACAAGCTGTTATACAAATCAACATAGAAATACCTTAGATGTAGGTTTGAATTTTTTAATCCCCTATATTTCTGAAGTAGCCCAAGTTGTTACCCCTTTTGGTAATAATAAGTATTGGAGCGATAGGGTTTATGCAGAGAGTGATTATATTGTACCTTCTGGGCCTTTGTCTCAATATTTTTATGACAATTATTCTCCTCCTTTTGGATCTCTGGTTAATTTAATTCCTGATAACGACCCTGAGCGATGGAACTTTAATATTAATAGCTACCCAAACTTTTTTATTGATGGTAATAATAATATTATAGAAGGAGATGGGGATATTTTAGGTAAAAGTTGGGATGGGATGGCCGATGTAAATCAAACTATAGGGAGTTATCTTTCACGTCTTTTTGCTAAAAGTTATGGTCATTGGACTTGGGATATTTCTAATTCAAAGTATGAAAAACTTGAGGGAAGTGGCTGGAGCCCACCAGATAATATATGTACTGGAAGTCCTCCAGTCAGACCAAAGTATGATTTTTCAACTTTAACATGTGGTGGAGGTAATTGTTTCAGTTGTCCAGGAGATACTTGTGATTGGTGTGGTGTTCCGCCAAAAATTGAAAATGTTAAATTAGACGAAAAACGTTCAGGTAATTACTATATTAATAACAGTGGAAGCGTTAATCTTACTTTTAATAGTATTGTAGATAGTAATCAATCGCCCCTTGTAATGTATGTTGTTGATTGGGGGGATGGAACAGACAGTAACCCCAATTATGTTTTAGGTAGTGGTATTAGTATTAATAATAATCCTAGTGAGGATAATCCGCATTCATTTTTCCATCTTTATGGTTATTGGGACATGTTGGCTAAAGATATACAGAGTGATAGTATTGATTGTGCCAGCGCTGGATCAGACTTATTTTTTGGGGCAACTCAATGTTTAGACGATTCACCTTGTTGTGCTACTAGGATTAAAACAAAAATTAAAGATAATTGGGGTTGGTGTAATGATGGAGTATCTAGGAACGATTGTAATACATTCGTAGAATACAATGGTTATGTTGTTGTTAGTCAATTTAATAAAGATCTTTGTGTCCCTGTTTGTAATACTAATGTTGGTTGTCGTAATGTAGATCCAAGTTCACCCTCAGTGCCAGTTAGTTATTCAGAGGTAAATGAATCTGAAGCTGCTTGTTGTGGTAATGGTTGGTGTTATGAGTGTGATATCCTTGCTGGTTATGAGTGGGATGAAGATCTTGGTCAATGTACTACACCTTGTAATGATACTTGCGATATTGCTGGCGGTGATGTTTGTTTGCCGTCTGCCAACACGCCTTTAGATTCTAGTATTGTTGGTGCGGTTGGTACTTGTTGTGATCCAGCTGATAGTTGCTTTGCTTGTGACCCTGGTTATTCTTGGAATGGGTCTCAATGTGTATTTTGTAGTGATACTTGTAGCGGCTTGATTGATATTACTGGAACTTCATATGAAGCTGCTGGTTGTAGTGATCCATTAGGCCCTGGTCCAATTGGTTCAGCTGGGTATATGGCCGGTGGGCAAAATTGTTGTAATGGAGATGCTTGTTATTATTGTCCTCTTGGGCAATACTGGAATGGCTCATCTTGCGAATTAACTGGTTCCGGAATGTGTGGTGATCAAAATGGAACTATTTTTGGTCCCTGTGATCCTCCTTGTTTTGATTGTAATATGGGACCTGGTGCTATTTTTACCTGCGAACCACCGCTTAGTCCAGAAAGTTCTTGGTATATTAATGATACAAATAGTGATTCTATGCTTACCGCAGGTGAAGATGTAACTGGTTATATTTGTGTTCCGGATAATACTTGGGAGGGTAGTGTTTGGTCTCTATTTTATAACGGTGCTTATCTTGATGCCAATGATTGTTCGGATGTGGCTAATTTGTCGGCTCCAGCTAATAATTGCAAGGTATTGCCTGGTTGTGAAGGGGGATGGAACAGAGCTTATGATACAAATCCGATCGGTGGTTGCGGTATTACTAGTGATTGGGAGGGGCTAACTATTCCAAGTGGCTTAAATTATATATCTAGAACATTACCATATACGGATTGTTGTTACTTGTGTGATTCTATTAGTCAAGAGCTCAGATTTGATGAAGTTAGCTTAGGAATAAGCACCAGTCCAGATGTAATTTTCTATAATAACGACGATTGTTTTTGTGACGGTTGGACAGAGGCGGATCCCGATAGTGGTTGTAACGATGTTTTTTGGATTAATGATGGTTCGGATTTCGGATTTCCAGGATTAACATGTGCTCTTACTTGCCTAGGGCCTTGGCAGGTTAATGGAGCTAGTAATTGTTGTATTAATGATCCAGTCCAGTCTTCTTGTCTACCTGGGGTTGACCTTGAATGGTTAGATGATTGTATTTAATTGTAATTATTAAAATTATAAAAAAAGACCTTTTTTAAAAAAAGGTCTTTTTTTATAAGCGACGTAGAGTGAGAGAAATAGAAAAACGACTGTTTTTCTATTTCCGAGCCGAGGAGCTTATATAGGGTTAACATCCTGCGGTCTTTGCCGCATTTAGATTAAAACATTCATTTTAATCACCCTGTACTCTTGGCAGGGTATATATAAGAAATAAAAACTACCAGCATTACGCCGTCGGTAGTTTGTTGGTCGGGGTGCCGGGATTCGAACCCGGGATCTCACGGTCCCAAACCGTGCGCCTTAGCCAGCTAGGCCACACCCCGATATAAATTCAGTTTCTTTGATAGTTATTATTATTTAGTTATATAATAAATAAATAATTTAACATAAATATTCCGCATATTAAATAATGCGGAACTTTATCTAATATAACATACATTCAATTATTTTTCAAGACCTTCATGTAATTGAATTTATTGAATTATAAAGAAAGGATAAAAACAACTAAGCTTAGTAGATAAACAATAAAAATATATTTTTCTTTATAACTTTTTTTATTTATTAAATAAAACTGTAAAAATGCTAAAATAATAAAAAGGATTAATTGGGTAATATAAAAAATAAACACATAACCTAAAAAGAAAAATAGCCCTATTAATAGTTTACTTTTTTTAGGTCCCATTAAAACAGGAAGTGTTTTGATCCCTAATTTTTTGTCTCCTCTGTAGTCTTTTATATCAATAAAATTAATAGTTAACGTAAAACCTATCAAAAAAATCGGATAAATTATTATGGGTATATTTTTTATATTATATTGAACCATTAAAAATCCTAGTAGTATTAAAATTAATGAATTTATTGAAATAAATATTTTAGACAACAGGGGGATTCTTTTTAGTCTTAGGGGGGGCATGGAATATATAAAGTAATTTCCAACAAAAAGGAGGATTATAAAAAAGGCCTTAAAGTTAACCAGCCCAGCATATAATAGGGTGGTAAATAGAA